>JACZDD010093781.1_pt1 | contig 12232 bp, 15 predicted proteins | sample 8641771 | NCBI WGS metagenome assembly JACZDD01 (sample SAMN15324614, study PRJNA640507) | soil metagenome | isolation source: intercropping peanut in the second line | place: China: Luxin town, Laibin City, Guangxi Province | collected 2019-07-25 | depth 10cm m | reverse complement strand
GCAGCGATAGGCTCGGGATTGTCGATCGCGGTCACCGCGGCGCGAAGATTTCGCCAAATGGTATTGTCGTCGTGAAGCGCCTGGCACCAGGCAGTGATGGCCTCGATGTGGGGATGTTGCTCGAGCGCATCGTGCGAAAGCTTCCACATGCGTTGGAACGCCGGATTGTGCAGCCGACCCCGACCATCGCTTCCAAATCCCGCCACCGCCTCAGCCAGATGATCGAGTGTCTCACTCTGGACCTTGATGAGCGCATCGTAGCGGCGATGCATGTCGAGTCGCTCGGTCACGTCGTCATAGAGGTAAGTCACGCCACCTTCCGGATTCGGCGTGGTGATGACACGTAAGGTTCGTCCATCCGGCAAATGCCAGGTGTGTTCTTTCGGCTCAACCGCGCGATAGGCCTCGTACAGCTCCTGCCGCCATTGGCGGAAATTCTGTTCCTCCGGCAATTTTCTCTTGTCACGGAGAATGTCGAGTACGGCCGCGTCGGTCGGAGTTTGATCGAGGAAGCCTGCATCGAGCTCGAACAATGAGCGGAAGGCGGCGTTGTAGAATGTCAGCTTACGATCGATATTGAATACGGCGACACCGGTCGCGAGCTGATCGAGCACCCGACGATGGGCTTCGGTCATTCGAACAAGCTCGCCACGCAGGGTTTCCGCCTCCGTACGGTCGATGGCCATGCCCGCGCTGCCCGCCCCGCTCGAGGCATCGATTACGTCGAACACGCGACGCACCCCCGCCGCGACCACCGGCAAGCGCCCAACGTACGTCGCGCCGGTGGTGCGCGCGCGGGCGACTTCAGTTCGTGCACTTTGATCGAGGAGCTCCAGTTCTCGGGCGACAGCATCGGTGGGGTTTTCAGCTTCGACCGCGCGCGCATAGGCAGAATTCACGAAGATCAGGCGTCCTGCCCCATCGCGAGCCCAGACCGGCGCCGAGAGCGTATCGAGAAGCGACCGCATGATTTCGACATCGCCCAGCAATTCGTCGTGACGCGCGGCAAGATCCAGCAGCTCCTGCTCTATCCCGCTGACGTCGCGTAGGCGGAGAATGGCGCGGCCGGCAATGACGCGCCCTTCGGCTTCGACGGGACGGCCGGCGCGGCTGGTCAAGGTCATCGCAAATCCGCGACCGTCACTACGCAGCGTATCGACGGCCTGTTCCATTCGCTGCGCCGCCGAGAGCTCCAGCCAGGTCCCGAACGCGAGCACGCGCTCACCCGCGGCCGCAGGCACGAGCATTGCGGTATCTCCGAGGATCTCCGGTCGTTCAGATGCGGCAAGCCAGGTCACAAGAACCTGTGGCTCCGACAGCAGCAGTGCTCTGAGCCGATCGACATCAGAGCGCAACGATGCGACTTCATCGCGGGCGTCGATCTCGGCACGGTCTGCGCTTCGGCGTATGCGAAAGACGACCACAATTGTAAGTAATGTAAACCCGAGCAGGGCGAGGACCAGCGTCAATGCCGTGATCTCCTGCTCCCTGAGGGTCACCAGCGCGCGATGCATGGTGCCGACCAGCGTTGCGCCGAGCTTTGTCTCGGCGCGGACCGGCGCGCTGCACAGGTTCAAAAGACTTGCGAGGACGAAGGCGGCGAGGAATCCGCCTCGCCACGGACGAGAACGCAGCCTCTCGTTCGCCGCCCGGATTGACTCCGGCATTCAGGCTTGCCCCAGAGATGCAGGCGGCGTCCGCCACGCCGCGCCGCGAATCGTTCGACTTTACCCCCAAGGCGAATCGCGCCGAAAGAGTCCAGACCGTGAACATGCTTTACGAAAGCGCCTGAATTCAGTGTCTTAGGCGTTATTTCCGAGCTTCGGCGAGCCTGAGCATGTCGCTGACCACGATCCGGTCCAGCGCGGCGGAGAACGTCCGCTCGATCTCGGCCAGTGCCGGCCGGACGACCTCGTTGACCGGGGCTGAGCCGGGCAACGGCGGGTCGTCGCCATCTTCCACGGCGCTCGCGGCCCGTAGGATATCGTCGGCTGAAATTTGATCGCCTTTTCGTCCGAGATCGTAACCGCCCTGCGACCCGGCGAATGCCTTTGAGGATTCCGCTACGCGCTCGTGCTTCAATTTCCAGTTGAGCCGAATCCTCCGCTTCCGCGTGAGGTTTTGTCGAGAGATGCAGCTTCTATAATATGAGCGCGTACAACCGGCGCGATAACCAACTGTGCGATCCGCATGCCGCGGGAAACAACAACCGATTCGTTGCCGAGATTGACCAGCAGCACCTGGATCTCGCCCCGATAGTCCGCGTCAATCGTACCGGGCGAGTTGAGGATGGTGAGGCCCTCTCGGGCAGCGAGGCCCGATCGCGGTCGCACCTGCGCTTCATAACCTTCGGGGAGTGCGATCGCCAATCCTGTCGGAACGAGAGTGCGGGCGCCGGGCGCGATCGTAATGGAGCCGGCCGAAGGTACCGCTGCAAGCAAGTCGAGTCCCGCCGCATGCTCGCTCTGGTATGCCGGCAATGGCAGGCCCTCGCCATGAGCGAAACGCATCAGGTGAATATCAATACCACTCACGATGACGCTCCGAGTGTTTGTGAAATACGGGCGACTAGCTGAGATGCCACTTCTTCCTTGCTCTGCGGCGGCCAGGTTTCCATCCCCGAAGCTCGAACAAGCGTGATCGTGTTGCTATCGCCGCCCATGACACCGGACTGCGGTGAGACGTCGTTTGCGAGAATCCAGTCACAACCTTTCTTGGTTAGCTTCGCCTTGGCATTCGCCGCAACATTCTCGGTTTCGGCGGCAAACCCGATCACCAGTTTGGGCCGGTGAGATTTTTTGTTGGCGATAGTTGCAAGGATGTCCGGATTCTCAACCAAAGGCAGCTCGGGCATCGACTTTCCAGCCTGCTTCTTGAGCTTTTGTCGGGCGGCATTCGCCACACGCCAATCTGCGACCGCGGCAGCAAATATCGCGACGTCCGCAGGTAGCGCATGCTCGACCGCATCGAGCATTTCACGGGCGCTTTCAACTTTGATCACCTTGACTCCAGGCGGATCAACCAGCTGCACAGGACCGCTGACCAAGGTAACGTCGGCGCCGGCGGCGGCAGCCGCCGCGGCGATCGCATGGCCTTGCTTGCCCGAAGAACGATTCGCGATATAGCGCACTGGATCAATGGGCTCGTGCGTCGGGCCCGAGGTCACTAGAACGCGTCGTCCGGTTAGCAGTCCAGTCGTGTGTGTTGCCAGCAACTTTTCAACGGCAGCCGCAATCTCCAGCGGCTCAGCCATACGGCCCAGCCCCTGCTCGTGTGCTTCTGCCATCTCGCCTTCGTTTGGACCTACGACCGCGATACCGTCGGCTCGCAATTGCACCAGATTGCGTTGTGTCGCCACGTTTGCCCACATGCGCGGGTTCATTGCAGGCGCCAGAAGTATTTTTGCCGATGTTGCCAGCAGCACGGCGGTGGCCAGATCGTCGGCGTGACCGCCGGCAAGCTTCGCCATCAAGTCGGCGGTTGCGGGCGCGACAACAATCAAATCGGATTCGCGCGCCAAGCGGATATGTCCGACATCGAATTCGCTGGCTGGATCGAAAAGGTCGGTGAACACCCGTTCGCCGACGAGCGCGCTTGCAGAGAGTGGTGTCACGAAATGTTCGGCGGCTTTGGTCATAATGCAGCGCACGGCGATCCCGCGCTCTTTTAGCCGACGGATGAGGTCGAGCGATTTGTAGGCTGCGATGCCGCCGCCGATGATCAACAACACCTTTTCGACGTCGGCCGGCACCGGTGGGCGCGCGGCTCGCACATTCGATTTGGGTGTTGCCGCGGTGTCGACCTGGGTGCGCGTCTCGTCATCAATCTGCGCGGCCGCTTCGCGCAGGATCGTCCGCACCTCGTCCTCGACAGAGCGACCGCTTTTCGCCGCGCGCAGGCGCAGCCGCTTTTTGAGCTTCTCGTCAAGCTGGCGGACCGTTAGTGACGCCATAAACCCTCTAAATATAAATAGCTTAGCTAATGTATGATTGCAATGCAATCATTGCAATCAAAATACACGGATTTCACCCAGCTTGACCCGACCTCGCCACTCCTTTATTTAACCGAAGAGTTAGATAACTATTCGGTTAGATAAGGCCGAAATCAAATGCCGACCGATCACCTGAGTGCCACCTTTTCCGCGCTCGCGGATCCGACGCGCCGCGCCATCCTCGCGCGTCTCGCGTTGGGCGAGACCACGGTCAACGAGCTTGCAAAGCCTTTCAAGATGAGCGGCCCAGCCGTATCCAAGCACCTGAAGGTATTGGAGCACGCGGGCCTGATCGCGCGCGGCCGCGCGGCGCAATGGCGCCCCTGTCGGCTCGAACCTGCCGCTCTGAAGGGCGTTGACGATTGGCTCGAAAGCTATCGCCGCCTGTGGGAGCAGCGCCTAGATCGTCTCGAAGATTATCTCAAGACCCTGCAAGCAAAGGAGAAAAAGAGTGGGCGGAGAAAATAGTATCGATCTCGACACAGATCCGTGCTCGATCATTGGCAGTCGCCTGCTCGACGCGCCGCGCGAGCTTGTGTTCTTGGCGTTCACCGATCCAAAGCACCTGTCGCAATGGTGGGGTCCCAATGGCTTTACGACGACGACGCATAGTTTTGACTTTCGACCCGGCGGCGTATGGCGGTTCTCGATGCATGGTCCGGACGGACGCGACTATCAGAACCGCATTACATACGAAGAAATTGTACGGCCCGAACGCATCGTCTACCGCCATGGTGGTGGAGACGATGTTGAGCCCGTGCAATTCAGCCAGACCTTGACGTTCGAGGATCTGGGCAATGATCGCACGCGGCTTAAGTGGCACGGACGATTCCCGTCAGCGGAAGACCGTGCTCGTGTGATCAAGAATTACAACGCCGACAAAGGCCTGGCGCAAACGATGGAACGGCTTGTCGACTACGTTGCGGCAGTCGCAGCAGAGAAAACAGCATAATGTCCGTGCGATCACGACAGCACCCGCAAAATTTCGCGCAGATCACCCGCATTACCAATCTGCCGTTCGATCTGCGCATGGGTGTCTTTCCAGATTGGATACGCCTTTGTCAGCAGCGTTCGGCCGGTCGGCGTCAAAGCAAGACGCCGGCTCCGGCGGTCCTCCTTATCGACCGAAACCTTCAGCAGCCTGCGCCGTTCAAGAGGCTTGAGATTGGCCGTAAGCGTCGTCCGGTCCATCGCGAGAAGGGACGCGACGTTGCCCAGCGTCGGCGCCTCGGGACGATTGAGCGACATCAGCAGCGAAAATTGACCGTTGGTGAGGTCGAGCGGCCGCAGCACATCGTCAAAGCGGCGCGCCAATGCGCGTGCCGCGCGATGGACGTGCAGGCACAGGCAGTTGTCGCGCACCAGGTGAGTGGCGGCGAGCGGGAGCTCATTATTTTTTGCGTCGGGGTTTGACACAAGGTCATTATGTTGATATCAACGTATTTGTCAATGCTCGGCGGGACCTCAATACCGTTGTCCCCCGGTTTCGGAAAAAGGCCGTAAAACCGGCCGCAAATGAGGAGGATCGAGTCATGCAAGTCCAGCCCTACCTGTTCTTCGACGGCCGCGCCGAAGAGGCGATCGATTTCTACAAGAAGGCTGTCGGCGCGGAAGTGGCCATGCTGATGCGCTGGAAGGATAGTCCGGAAAAGTCAATGTGCACGCCCAACAACGAGAACAAGGTGATGCACGCCTCGCTCAAGATCGGGAACACGCAGGTCATGGCGTCCGATGGCGAAAATAAAGGCCGTCCAGATTTCAAAGGTTTCGCACTTGCACTCGATGCCAAGGACGAAGCCGACGCGGATCGCCTGTTCAACGCTTTATCAACCGGTGGAAAAATAACGATGCCGCTGACCAAGACGTTCTTTTCGCCACGCTTCGGCATGCTAGCCGACAAGTTCGGCGTGAACTGGATGATCATCGTCGAGCCAAAGTGAGCTCGATCCTGTCGCAAGCTGTCAGGGGACGACGCAATGGTCGAGGATTTCGTGATATCGCGCACGCTCGATGCGCCGCGCGACTTGGTCTGGAAATGTTTCATCGATCCCGAGCGTATGAAGCAGTGGTGGGGCCCGAAAGGCTTCAAGGTCATTGAGTCCAAAATGGATCTGCGGCCTGGCGGCAGCTATCACTACGGCCTGCAATCTCCGAACGGGCAGTCCATGTGGGGCAAGTTCGCCTATCAAGAAATCGTGCCGCCGGAAAAGTTGGTGCTTATCGACTCGTTCTCTGACGAGAAGGGCGGTACGACCCGCCATCCGGGGCACGAAGGCTGGCCGCTGGAGATGCTTTCGACATTCACCTTTGAGGAGGTACCCGGTGGCAAAACGAAGTTCACCGTTCGATGGGCCCCTTATAACGCAACGGAGGCGGAGGTGCACACCTTCGACTCAAACCGCAACAGCATGACGCAAGGGTGGAGTGGCACCTTTGAGCAGCTCGAAGCTTACCTGACGACAGCCAAGTAATGCGGCAAGAACAAAGGAGGGGATCAATGACCTATGTCGATGGATTTGGTCTTCCAGTGAAGAAGAGACAACTGGCGACGTACCGCCGCATGGCCAAGCAGGCTGGAAAAGTCTGGCGTGGGCACGGCGCGCTGGAATTCCACGAATGTGTTGCCGACGACGTTCCGCACGGAAAACGCACATCATTTCCGCGCAGCGTCAAGCTCAAGCGCGGCGAGATCGTCGTGTTCTCCTACATTGTCTATCGGTCGCGCGCTGACCGCGATCGCGTTATGGAGAAGGTCATGAAAGACAAGCGTATCGAAACGATGATGAAGTCGAAAACAATTCCGTTCGACGGCAAGCGCATGATCTTTGGCGGATTCAAGACGATGGTCGAGGCGTAACCAGTAGATGTACGAAAGGAAGCAATATGAAGCTCTCCGGCGCTATCACACCGTGCCTGTGGTTCGACACGCAGGCTGAGGAGGCGGCCAATTTCTATTGCTCGATTTTTGAGAATTCGAAGGTCGGCAAAATCAGCCGCTACCCAACCGCCGGGCAGGAGATCCACCGCAAGCCGCCGGGATCCGTCATGGTCGTGGAATTCGACATTAATGGACTGACCTTCACGGCGCTGAACGGCGGTCCGAATTTCAAATTCAACGAAGCGGTCTCGTTTCAGGTCCGGTGCGAGACCCAGGCTGAGGTCGACTGTTACTGGAGCAAGCTTACCCAAGGGGGTGAAGAAGGTCCCTGCGGCTGGCTCAAGGACAAATATGGCCTCTCATGGCAGATCGTCCCTGCGGGGATACCGAAGATGATGACGGATCCCGATCCGGCGAAGTCCGAGCGTGTCATGAACGCTTTCCTGAAGCTGAAAAAGCTCGACATCGCTGCGATCGAGCGCGCTTACGCGGGGCAGCCACAATGACGGCAGCCCCAAAAACGGCATCGTTCGGACAGGCAAGCGTCACCTTGACCCGGATTTTCGATGCACCGCGCGCTTTGGTCTGGAAAGCCTGGACCGACCCGAAAATGATGGCGCAGTGGTTCGGCCCGCGCGGCTTTTCAAATCCGGTTTGCGAGTTGGACGTACGCGTGGGCGGTAGTCTTCGCGTCGTGATGCGCGGCCCAGATGGCACCGACTACCCGATGAAAGGCGAGTTTCTCGAGATTACGCCGCCGGAGCGGCTTGTGTTTACGAACATCGCGACCGACACGGATGGCAAGCATCTGCTCGAAGGCGAGACCACCGTCATTCTCAGCGAGAGCAATGGGAAAACGACCTTGACGCTGCAGACTCACGCCGTTGGTCTCGCTCCGATCGCTCCGCAAATGCTTGCCGGCATGGAGGCGGGTTGGAATCAGAGCATCGACAAGCTGGCAGAATTGTTCCTCAGATCAGCCGCCAGATAATGAAGGCAAGCAGGATCGCGATTACCCACAGCGCGAGCGCGGTCCATCGGTTTCGGCGTGCCTCCGCCGCACCGATCGCAGACACGGTTTCGGGCGAAAGCACCAGCCCGTCACGCGTGATGTCGTCGAACTGATCGACCAGAGTCCCAGCACGGGTCAGCAATCCGGGGACCTCGCCGAAAAACCTGCCAATTTCGCCGGCACCTTCGACCGCGTCTTCCAGCCGTCCTACCGGGCCGAGATTACGCGCAATCCATTCGCGGACGACCGGTTCCGCAGTGCGCCACATGTCGAGTTTTGGATCGAGGGAGCGAGCAACGCCTTCAACGACCACCATAGTCTTTTGCAACAGCAGCAATTCCGGCCGCGTACGCATATCGAACAAGCCAGTCACCTCGAACAACAGCATCAACAGCTTGGCCATCGAGATGTCTTCGGCTGTGCGGTTGTGGATCGGCTCGCCGATGGCGCGGATGGCCTGAGCAAAACTTTCGACGGAGTGATGTCGGGGTACGTATCCGGCGTCGAAATGCACCTGTGCCGTGCGATGGTAGTCGCGGGTGATGAAGCCGAGCAAAATTTCAGCGAGGAAACGACGTTCCTTTGGCCCCAACCGTCCCATTATGCCAAAATCAACAGCGATCAGTTTGCCGTCATCGTCGACGAACAGGTTGCCGGGATGCATATCAGCGTGAAAGAATCCGTCGCGCAGCGCATGGCGCAGAAAGTTCTGGATTACGCTACGGCCGAGTTCCGGCAGAATAAAACCTCTACCCTCCAGTGCGCCGTGGTCACTGAGACGGATTCCGTCGATCCATTCCAGCGTGAGCACTTCGCGTGCGGTGCGGTCCCAATCGACGGCGGGCACCCGAAAGTCGGCATCTTCGCGCGTATTCGCTGCCATTTCAGAAGCGGCGGCTGCCTCCAGGCGGAAATCCATTTCGATGGCGACTGAGCGTGCCAGAGTGGACACAACCTCAATCAGGCGCAGGCGGCGCGCCTCCGCCGAGAACGCCTCGGCGTTACGCGCCGCAAAGAAAAATGCATCGAGATCCGATTTGAAGCGCCGCTCGATACCGGGACGGAGGACTTTGACTGCAACCGTCTTGCGAACGCCGTTGGCCTCAATCTCTGCTCGGTGAACTTGTGCGATCGATGCGGCGGCGACGGCTGGCCCGAACTTTACGTAAAGCGCAGATAGCGGCTTGTCGAAGGCGGCGGCGACCGCCGCTTCGCCTTCGCTTTGCGGAAACGGCGCCATCTTGTCCTGGAGACTTTCGAGGTCGCGGGCGATCGCCGCGCCGACGACATCCGGCCGCGTCGCAAGAAACTGACCGAGCTTTACATAAGTCGGTCCGAGTCTAGTCAGTGCAGCGGCGAGGCGGTTTTCGCCGCTTTTCGCAGACGGCCGCTCGATCAAGCGGGCGAGTGCGACGGCGGTCTTGGCAGGCAGCGGCAGAGGTCGCGTATCGACCAGGGCAAAGACACCCTCACGCGCAAATACGAAACCGGCACGCGCCAGACGCAGCAGGTGATAGAGCGCAGCAATCACAATCGCCAGCCTGAGTGTAGCGCCACGACGCCACCGGTCATCGGTCTAAACGATACACGGCGGAAGCCTGCGAATTCGATCATCCGCGCAAACACCTTTGGTTTAGGAAACTTGCGGATCGATTCGACGAGATATTGATAGGCGTCGCGATCTCCGGTCACAACCTCACCCACACGCGGGATCAGCTGGAAGGAATAGAGTTCATACAAGGCATCGAGTCCGGGTACGTCGACCGACGAAAATTCGAGGCACAGAAACCGCCCGCCGATCCTCAGGACGCGATGCGCCTCGTCAAGCGCCCGTTCAATGCGGGGAACGTTGCGGATGCCGAAGGCTATTGTGATGCAATCGAAGCTGCGGTCGGGATAGGCCAGCTCTTCGGCATTGCCTTGGTCGAACGTGACGATGTCGTCGAGCCCACGCGTCGCGGCGCGTTGGCGCCCCACCTCGAGCATATCGGCGTTAATGTCGCAAACGGTGACGCGGGTGCCATGACCGCCCGCATCAGCGATACGAAAGGCAACATCACCGGTGCCGCCTGCAAGATCGAGTACATGGAAATTCCGTTCGCTCTTGGGCGGATTGACCCCCGTTACCAGCGCATCTTTCCACGCGCGGTGCAGGCCGCCCGACATCAGGTCATTCATGAGGTCATATCGGCGGGCGACCGAATGAAAGACGTCATCAACGCGCCCCTGCTTTTCCTCAAGGGGAACGCTCTGATAGCCGAAATGGGTCTGCTCGCCACGCGTGGCCATGGCCGATAGTCCTTTGCGGGCAAGACCATAGCGCGAGCGCTCCGGGGGCGCTATGTGTCAGCGCAGGAGCAGTTAATCATGCCCGAATTGCCAGAGGTCGAGACGGTGAGGCGCGGCCTGGCGCCCGCCATGGAGGGCGAGCGCTTCGACAAAGTCGAGGTGCGGCGCGGCGACCTCCGCTGGCCATTGCCGAAGGGTTTTGCGCAAAAGCTGCACGGCAAGCTCGTGGAAGGATTAGGCCGCCGCGCCAAATACTTGCTCGCCGATCTTTCGTCCGGCGACGTGCTGCTGATGCATCTCGGCATGTCCGGGTCGTTCCGTGTCGGCAAGAACAGCGCACCCGGAAGGTATTATCACGAGCGCTCGAAGGGCACGGCGCACGATCACATTGTCTTCCACATGTCGAACGGTGCGACGGTGACGTTTAACGATCCGCGGCGTTTCGGCTCGATGAAGCTCGTGCCGCGTGCCAGGCTCGAGCACGAGCCGTTGCTGCGCGCGCTCGGGCCTGAGCCGTTGGGCAACGAATTTGATGCGGCGATGCTGGCGAAAGCCTGCATCGGCAAAAGGACGTCGCTGAAGGCGGCGCTCAGCGATCAGCGCGTCGTGGCAGGACTCGGCAATATTTACGTCTGCGAAGCCTTGTTTCGCGCGCGGCTCTCGCCCAAGCGCCAGGCCTCGACGATCGCCGATCGGAACGGTAGACCGAACGAGCGCGCAGAAAGGTTGGTCGAAGCCATCAAGGCGGTCCTCATGGACGCTATCGAGGCCGGCGGATCCTCGCTGCGCGATCATCGGCGCGCTGATGGCTCACTTGGAGACTTCCAGCACAATTTCAGGGTTTATGACCGCGAGGGCAGGCCGTGCCCCGGCTGCAAGGGCAGGATCAAACGTATTGTGCAGATCGGGCGCTCGACTTTCTATTGCCCGAGTTGCCAGAAGTAGTCCCTTCGGCTGTCATGTCACGGATTGCCGGGCTCTGGTCGGCAATGACAAAGTGAAGGCCGGGGAAGCTCTCGGGGGACGGTCCATGCGTATACTCGCCATCGCTTCCATTTTCCTCGCCGCGACCATGACCGCTGCAGTGGCCGCGGACTATCCGGATCATCCCATTCGTTTGATCGTGCCACAGGCACCGGGCAGTGCTACGGACAACGCTGCCCGGCTTCTCGGAGCAGTGCTGAGCCAGGAACTGGGACAACAGATTATCGTCGACAATCGCCCCGGCGGCGCGCTGACGATCGGGCTTGATCTGGTCGCCAAGTCTCCGCCGGACGGCTACACCATCGGGATGGGACCAATTGGGGCGCTCGCCATCACGCGGCACATGGTTTCGAAATTGCCTTACGACATCGAGCGTGACTTCCAACCCATTGCCCTCGTCACGCGCGGACAAATGTTGCTCGCGGTCTCGCCGAAGCTGCCTGTGAGCTCGGTAAAGGAATTGATCGATTACGCCAGGCAAAATCCCGGAAAGCTTACCAATGCATCATCCAGCAACGGCTCGCCGGGCCATGTCGGTGCCGAGCTTTTCAAATACATGACCGGAACAAAGATCGTTCATGTGCCCTATCGCGGGGGCTCGCTGGCGATCAACGATCTTATCGCGGGGCACGTCGACTTGATGTTCGAAAGTCTGCAATCCATCGCGCCATTTGGTCGTGACGGCAAGGTTCGCGCACTGGCGGTTACAGGTGACCACCGCTCTCCTTCATTTCCGGATTTGCCCACTGTCGCGGACGCGGGTGTGCCGGGCTATGTCGCCGCCACCTGGACCGGCGTCATCGCGCCGGCGGGTGTGCCGCGCCCGATCGTCGACAAATTGAATGCAGCGATCAACAAAGTGCTCAAGTCGGAGGTCTTCCTCGAAAAATTCTCCAAATTCGGCGATGAGCCGGGTGGCGGTACCCCCGAAGAATTCGCAGCGACAATCAAGGCAGATTCCGCCAAATGGGCGGATGTGGTGAAACGCTCGGGCGCCAAGCTCGACTGAATCAGGATCAGCCATGACCTACGAGAACATCATCGTCGAAACAAAGGGGCGTGTCGGAATTATCCGCCT
>JACZDD010018921.1_pt1 | contig 12236 bp, 9 predicted proteins | sample 8641771 | NCBI WGS metagenome assembly JACZDD01 (sample SAMN15324614, study PRJNA640507) | soil metagenome | isolation source: intercropping peanut in the second line | place: China: Luxin town, Laibin City, Guangxi Province | collected 2019-07-25 | depth 10cm m | reverse complement strand
CGCGGCATGCGCGCGACTTCTTCCATCAGCAGCCAGGACATGCGCCGCGAACGCCTGCAGGCTTTCGCCCGCTTCCTGTGGCGCCGGTTTCGCGACGACAAATGTTTTGAAACCGCCGGCGCGCTGTCCTACACCACGTTGTTTGCGATCGTGCCGATGCTGGCGGCGGTGATCGCGATCGTGTCGGTGTTCCCGGCGTTCGCCGGCCTGCGCGACAACGTCACCCATTTCATCTTCCGCAGCTTCGTGCCGGCGGCCGGTGAAACCGTGCAAGGATACCTGCTCCAGTTCGCCGCCAACGCCAGCAAGTTGACGCTGGTGGGCGTGCTGGTGTTGCTGGCCAGCGCGCTGATGATGATGGCCAGCATCGAGGATCGCTTCAACCGCATCTGGCGCGTGGCTTCGCCGCGCAAGGGCAGTGCGCGGCTGCTGCTGTACTGGGCGGCGCTGACGCTGGGGCCGATCCTGGTCACGGCGGGCGTCGGGGTGAGTTCGTGGGTGTATGCGCAGCCGCTGTGGCGTGGCGTGGCGGGGCACGGAGTTGCCGGGTTCCGGCTGTGGCTGCTGGCGCCGTTCCTGATTACCTGGGTCGGTTTGACGGTGTTGTACCAGGTGGTGCCCAACTGTCGGGTCCATTGGCGGCACGCGGTCAGCGGGGCGCTGGTGGCGGCGGTGTTGTTCGAGCTTGCGCGCAAGGGTTTTGCGCTGTACGTGCAGGGCGTCGCGAATTACCGCGAGGTGTACGGCGCGCTCGCGGCCATTCCGATTTTCCTGATCTGGGTTTACCTGTCGTGGGTGATCGTGTTGCTGGGTGGGATCCTGGCTGCGTCCCTGCATGCCTTCGAGTACCGGCGTGCGGATGAATTGCTGCCGCCGGGCTGCGAGTTCGTCGGCCTGCTGCGCGTGGCGCAGCACTTTGCCGAGGCGCAACGCGCGGGCGTTGCGCTGGAAGAGGGCGACCTGACCGCGCGCGAACGTTTCCTGACCGCCGACCTGCTGCAGCGTTACCTGGACGACCTGACACGTGCAGGCCTGATCCGGCGTGCCGCCGACGGCGGCTGGGTCGTCGCGCGTGATCTCGACAGCGTGTACGTGGGCGACCTGTTCCACGCCGGCGGTTACCGCTTGCCAGCGGATGCGGTGGCCCTGCAGCGCGCAGCCGCGGATCTGGCGTCGGAGGCCAGGGCGACCCTGCAGCGTGCCGAGGCAGCGCTGAAAAACAATCTTGCGGTGCCGCTGCGCGAGCTATTCTCTGCGCGGCCGCCCGTGGCCGTCGCGAGGTCCGAGGAGCAACCATCATGAAGCATGCCTTGTTGCATGGTGCGGCGTATGTGCTGCTTGCGCTTCTGGTTTGCGCGCCGCGGGCCGGCCGCGCGCAGACCCCGCGTACGGATGCGCCGGTGCAGCTGGCCGTCCAGACGCTGGACGGCAAGACGTTCAATCTTGCGAGCGAACGCGGCAAATGGGTCATCGTCAACTTCTGGGCCACCTGGTGCTCGCCGTGCCTGGCGGAAATGCCGGACATTTCGCGCTACGTCGCCGCGCACAAGAATGTCGTGGCGATTGGCCTGGCCTATCAGCCGGAACCGCTGGCCGACGTGCTGAAGTTCGTGCGCAAACATCCCGTCAATTACCCGTTGGCGCGAATCGACATGCAGCATCCGCCGGCGGGCGTCCAGATGCCCATGGGCCTGCCGACCACCGACCTGATCGCTCCGGACGGGCAGCTGGCCAAGCGCTTCATCGGGCCGGTGAACGCCAAATTGCTGGATGCCGCGATCGCCGCGTACGGCAAGGCCGGCCGGGGCTGACGCCGTGGCCTGCGCGCGGTTTATCGTGACGGGCCGGGTGCAGGGCGTGTTCTTTCGTGCCTCCACCCGCGAACGTGCGTTGCAGCTCGGTGTTTCCGGTTACGCGAAAAACCGCGCCGATGGCAGCGTGGAAGTCGTGGCGTCCGGCACGCACGAAGCGCTGGATGAACTGGACGGCTGGCTGCACCACGGCCCGCCCGCGGCGCGCGTCGCGGATGTTCGGCGCGAAGCCTTGCCCGACCAGACCCTGCGCGGCTTCACGACCGGGTGACGGTGACGGTGCCCACAACCCCCCTCCCCTCGGGAGAGGGGCAGGGGTGAGGGTTCGGGTAGAGCGTGGGGTATTGAGCGTTCGGCGCGCAACCCGAATTGCGGCGCGGCGGGACCAGCCGCACGGCGCAAATGAGCTTCAGCGCTCTCCCAGCCGCGGCAACAAGCCCACCAGGTTGCATGGCTGCGTGCGTGCGTCCAGTTGCGCGCGCAGCAGTTTTTCCCACGCGGTGCGGCACGCCGAAGTGGAACCCGGCAGCCCGAAAATGAAAGTCTGGTTGGACAACCCGGCAAACGCGCGCGACTGCAGCGACGAGGTGCCGATTTCCTCGAAACTCACCATGCGGAACAACTCGCCGAAGCCAGGCATCGGCTTGTCCAGCAGCGGCAGCACCGCTTCGGGTGTCGAGTCACGCCCGGTGAAACCGGTGCCGCCGGTGATCAACACGCCATGCACCGCGGGTTCAGCGATCCACGCCGCCACCTGCGCGCGGATCACGTAGCGGTCGTCACCCAACAGCTGGCGTGCGTGCAGGTGGTGCCCGGCTTCCGTCAGCGCGTCAACAAGAAACTGGCCCGACGTGTCCTTCTCGAGCGTGCGCGAGTCGGACACCGTCAGCACGGCAAGGTTGAGGGGCACGAATGGGGAGGTGGTGGTCATGGCGACACGTTGGGTTACGGTTGCCGTCCATTCTCGCACGTGGTTCGCACGCTCGCGGCGCGGAACACCACCAGCGCGGTGCCGGCTTCACCGCTCCGAATGCCCCGTTTCGTCGTGTTCGCGGTGCGCCAGCAGGCCGGGGCGGATGCGGTTGATGAAGTCGCGCGCCTCGGGCGAAAGAAACTTGCCCTTGCGCATCACGATGCCGTAGCTGCGCTGCGGAAACCACGCGCGCATGTTGCGCGTCACCAGCTGCTCGTTGTCGGCGTCGGTCAAGCAGATGCTGGTGACGATCGAGATGCCAAGGCCCATCGCCACGTATTGCTTGATGATTTCCCAGCCACCGACTTCGATGGCCACGGTGTACGGCACCTTGTTCTGGTGGAACACCATGTCCACCAGGCGGTAGGTCGTCAGGCGTTGCGGCGGCAGGATGAGTCCGTAGGGCGACAGGTCGGCCAGGGTCACGTCGGCCTTGTCCGCCAGCGGGTGGCCGCGCGGCAGGATCAGCATCGGGTCGTAGCGCCGGAACGGCTGGTAGGTCAGGTCGTAGGGCACGTCCAGCATTGAGCCGACCGCAAAATCCACCTTGTCCGAACGCAGCAAGCCCAGGCCGTCCTTGCCCGTGACGTTGGCCAGTTGCAGACGCACCGTCGGATGATGTTCCCGGTAGGCCGCGACCAGCGGTGGCAACAGGTACTGGATGGTGGACGTGCCTGCCGCGATCGACAACTCGCCTTCCGCGAAGCCGTAAAGCGTGGCGTGGAATTTCGCGTCCAGTGCGTCCAGGCCTTCGATCAGCGGCCGGGCCTGTTCGAACAGGGCCTCACCCGCACGCGTCAGGGTGATGCGCCGCCGGCCGCGCTGCACCAGCTGTGCACCCAGTTCACGTTCCAGCGCCCGTAGCTGCAGGCTGATCGACGATGCCGACAGAAACAGTGATTCGGCCGCGCGGGCCAGGGTGCCCAGCCGCACGATCGCGACGAATGCGCGCAACTGCTTGTAGCGGCTGCCCTTGTAGTAGAAGCGCGCGACCGCGTCGGCAGGTGCGCCCCGCTTGCGTCGCGTCGGTTTCCTTTTGGTGGCAGTTGGCATGTGCGTATTACCTTCGTTCAGCCACTTGAAGTCTGTATTAAGGTTCTAGGATCAACGGCTTGGACTATACATTGAAAATACCAATGTAGACCATTGAATCTTCTATTTTGTCAAACCATGGGCTCGCTGCGTAGCCTCCAAGGCCACCCCCGAACGCGAGACGGATCATGGCCCTGTCCCTGGAAGCAATCCGCGAAACCCTGACCGTGGAAGTCCTGCCGCCCTTGCGGTCGAACCACGCAACCATCCTGACTTCACGTGCCCTGACGCTGCTGGCCGACCTGCACCGGCGCTTCGATGCCCGTCGGTGCGCGCTGCTGGCGGCGCGGTCCGCCGCGCAGGTGTGCCTGGATGCAGGGGTACTGCCAGGGTTTCGCGCCGATACCTGCGACATCCGCGCCACCGACTGGACGGTCGCCCCGATACCGGCGGCGCTGCGCGACCGTCGCGTCGAGATCACCGGCCCGGTCGATCGCAAGATGGTGATCAACGCCTTGAATTCGGGCGCCAACGTGTTCATGGCCGACTTCGAGGATTCGACCGCGCCCACCTTCGACAACCTGGTCGAGGGCCAGGTCAATCTGCGCGATGCCGTGGCCGGCACCATCGAATACGCCGCGCCCGATGGCCGCGGCTACCGCGTGCACGCCAATCCCGCGGTGTTGATGGTGCGGCCGCGCGGCTGGCACCTGCCCGAGAAGCACGTGCTGGTGGATGGCCAGGAGGTGTCGGGCGCGCTGTTCGATTTCGCGCTGTTCGCCTTCCACAATGCGCACGCGCTGGCGGCGCGCGACCGCGGGCCATACTTCTACCTGCCCAAGCTGCAGTCGATGGAGGAGGCCGCACTGTGGGACGACGTGATGACCCACGTCGAGCGCGCGCTGGCGCTACCGGTGGGCACTTTCAAGGTGACGGTGCTGATCGAGACCCTGCCGGCCGCGTTGCAGATGGACGAGATTCTGTACGCGCTGCGTCGGCGCTGCGTCGGCCTCAACTGTGGGCGCTGGGACTACATTTTCTCGTACCTGAAAACCCTGCGCGCGCACCCCGGATTCGTGTTGCCGGAACGCGGCCAGGTACAGATGACCGTGCCGTTCCTCGGCAACTATTCGGAGCGCTTGATCCGCATTTGCCACCGGCGCGGCGCGTTCGCGATGGGCGGCATGGCCGCGCAGGTGCCGATCAAGGGTGATGCCGACGCCAATGCGGCCGCGCTGGCCAAGGTGCGTGCCGACAAGTTGCGCGAGGTGCGCGCCGGTCACGATGGCACCTGGGTTGCGCACCCGGCGCTGGTGCCGGTGGCACGCGAGGTGTTCGACGCGCACATGCCGACGCCCAATCAGCTGCACGTCGAACGCGATGACGTACACGTCACCCGTGACCAGCTGCTCGCGCCGTGCGGCGGCACGATCACGCGCGCCGGGTTCGACAACAACGTCGAAGTCGCGCTGCGCTACCTGGCCGCGTGGCTTGACGGCACGGGCTGCGTGCCCATTCATCACCTGATGGAAGACGCGGCAACCGCGGAGATCGCGCGCACGCAGCTGTGGCAATGGCTGCACCATCGCGATCCCGAACACGGCGTGCTGCGTTTCGCTGACGGAGCGCCCATCAACCTTGCGCTGTTCGACCGGGTGCTTGCGGCACAGGCGCGTGCGCTTGCAACCGGCGACGTGCCCGGTGCGGCGCGTGTCCCGGCGGCTGCCGCCATCCTGGCCGAGTTGACGCACGCGCCGTGGCTGGCGGATTTCCTGACCATCGCCGCCTACGACTCCCTGGCCTGACCGCCCTCATCCGCCTGCCCACCCGAGGAAACCGTCATGAAAATTTCGCTTCCCACCGCCGAACAATTGCAGCTCGACTGGCAGAACAACCTGCGCTGGAAGGACGTCGTGCGTCCGTACGCCGCGGCCGACGTGGTGCGCCTGCGGGGCACCGTGCACGTAGAGCATTCGCTGGCGCGCCGCGGCGCCGAGCGCTTGTGGCGCGCGCTGCACGCGGAGCCCTTCGTCAACGCGCTGGGCGCGCTGACCGGCAACCAGGCGATGCAGCAGGTGAAGGCTGGCCTGCAAGCCATCTACCTGTCGGGTTGGCAGGTGGCGGCGGACGCCAATACCGCCGGCACGATGTATCCGGACCAGTCGCTGTACCCCGCCGACTCGGTACCCGACGTGGTGCGTCGCATCAACAACACCCTGCGCCGCGCCGACCAGATCCACCACGCCGAGGGCAACGACGACGTCGATTGGCTGGTGCCGATCGTGGCCGACGCCGAGGCTGGTTTCGGCGGCGTGCTCAACGCCTACGAGTTGATGCTGCACATGCTGGAAGCCGGCGCGGCCGGCGTGCACTTCGAGGACCAGTTGGCGTCAGCCAAGAAGTGCGGCCACATGGGCGGCAAGGTGCTGGTGCCCACCCAGGAAGCCGTGCAGAAGCTGGTCGCGGCGCGGCTTGCCGCCGACGTCGCGGGCGTACCGGCCCTGATCGTCGCCCGCACCGACGCGATGGGCGCCGGCTTGCTGACTTCCGACATCGATGAACGCGACCGGCCGTTCTGCACCGGCACACGCACGCTGGAAGGTTTCCACGCAACCACGGCGGGCATCGAGCAGGCGATCGCGCGTGGCGTGGCGTATGCCCCGTACGCCGACCTCGTGTGGTGCGAAACCTCGACGCCCGACCTCGCGCAGGCCCGGCGCTTTGCCGAGGCGGTGCGCCGCGCGTATCCGGACAAGCTGCTGGCCTACAACTGTTCGCCCAGCTTCAACTGGAAGCAGAACCTCGACGCCGCGACCATCGCGAAATTCCAGGTCGAGCTGGCGGCGATGGGCTACAAGTTCCAGTTCATCACCCTGGCCGGCTTCCACGTGCTCAACTACTCGATGTTCCGCCTCGCGCGCGGCTACAAGGAAAAGCAAATGGCGGCCTACGTCGAATTGCAGGAATCCGAATTTGCCGCAGAAGCCGAGGGCTACACCGCGGCGCGCCACCAGCGCGAAGTCGGCACCGGCTACTTCGATGCCGTCAACCAGGCCATCGCGGGTGGCTTGTCGTCGCTGTCGGCGCTGGAAGGTTCGACCGAACAGGCGCAGTTCCGGCAGGGCGTGGCTTGATGCCGAGCGTACACGCGGCCGCGCGACGGGTCAGCGCCCGTCGCGCACGGGTGTGGCCAGCGTGATGGGTGCTGGTGGCAATCCACTGGCCCGGTTCTCGTGCATCCGGCGCAGCAGCGCCGCAAAGTCGGCGGCGTACGCCGCCATGTCGAACAGGCCGGAACTTGCGCGGTGTCCAGCCAGGCGCTGGCGCAGGGCCGCAAGCACGGAGCGGTCGTTGCCGAAGCGGATGGCGGTTTCGATGAACGCCGCGTCGTCGCGGGCGATCAGTTCCGGCATGCCGAGATGCTGGTTCAAGCTGCCGGCAACGCGCGATTCGAACGTCGCACCCGGGCGCGTCAATACCGGGCAACCGGCCCAGATGGCATCCGAAGCGGTGGTGTGCGCGTTGTACGGATTGGTGTCCAGGAACAGGTCGGCCAGCTGGTAACGCGCGAGGTGTTGCAGGTGTGGCAACATCGGCGAAAACACCAGTCGCGCTGGATCCAGGCCACGCTGTCGCGCCGCGCCTCGCAGCCGCGCGTTGGCATCGGGGCCGTAGTCCAGCAGCCACAACACGCTGCCGGGCACTTCGCGCAGCACCGCGCACATCCGGCTGAAGCTGGCGGCGTTGAGCTTCCACGAATTGTTGAAACTGGCGAACACCACCGCGTCATCCGGCAGGCCGAACGCGGCGCGTGACGGTGGCGTGTCCGGTACACGCGTGGTGTCGGAGGGCTGGTAGCAACGCGGCAGGTACGCGATGGCTTCCGAATAGAAGCGCTGCGCGGCTTCCGGAATCAGGAATGGGTCGGCGACCAGGTAATCGATGTACGCCGCGCCGGTGGTGCCGGGGTAGGCCAGCCAACTGGCCTGTACCGGTGCGGGGCGCAGCGCGAAAGCGGCCGGCACGCCACCCGCGCACCAGCCATCCACGTCCACCAGCACGTCGATGCCCGCGGCGTGGATTTGCTGCGCTATGATCGTTGCGGGCTGCCGGGACACGTCGTGGAACGCGGGCGTGGCATGCCGCAGCCGTGCGCGCACCGAGCTGCCGTCGTCGGGCGTGGTGGCGAAAAGGTGCAGCGCGATATCGTCGCGGCGCCCGAGCCGTTCAAAGAATTCCACGGTCAGCAGTGCGGTCGCGTGGGCGTGGAAGCCGGCTGCGACAAACCCGACCTTGAGACGCGTGGTGTCCGGGTGCCGTGGTTTTTTGAAAGCCAGGCGCAGCCGCAGCGGCCGCACGTCGCGTTCCACCTTGGCTGCGCGGGCGCGGGCGCATGCCAGCTGCTCGGTGGGCGTGGCGTCTTCGGCCAGGAACGCGAATGGATCGACTTCGCCAGAGCCGTCCCGTGCACGCGCGCGGATGCGCTGGCTGAGGGGGGCCGCGGAATCCCAGTCGCATTCGCGCCGCAGTACGAACAACAACTGGCCCTCGGCAAGGTGCAGGTTGGCATCCAGTTGCAGCGCGCGCCGATACAGCGTCGCGGCTGGCGCGAAGTGTTGTTGTTCGTCGGCCATCAGACCGGCCTGGTACGGAAACTCGGCGGCATCTGGCGCGAGTTGCGCGCCAGCCAGGTAGGCGGCTTCGGCGCCGGCAAAATCGCGGCGTGCGTTCAGGACATTGCCCAGCAGCAGGAATCCCTGCGGGTGCGGCTGCACTGCGGTCAAGGCGCGCAGGCGGTGTTCCGCATCGTCCAGCTTGCCGAGCGCAATCTCGACCGCCGACAGGTTGAGGGTGGCGCCCACGTGGCCTGGTGCCAGCGCCAGTGCGGCCAGGTATTCGTCGCGGGCGCGTGAGTCGTCGCCCGCGACGCGCCATGCGTTGGCGAGATTGTTGTGCAGCGCCGGGTCGTCGGCGCGCGTGGTGATGGCGCGCACGAGCAGCCTGACGGCTGCTTCCGGATTGCCCTCGGCCAGGGCCACGCTGGCCAGGTTGCTCATCACGTCGACGCGGTCGGGCGCGATGCGCAGGGCATCCTGCAGTGCCGCGCGCGCCTCGGGCAATCGCTGCAGCATCAGCAACGCGACGCCATGCAGGCGCGCGAGTTCGGCGTCGTCGGGTACCGTTGCGCGCAGCTGGCGGGCTAGTGCTTCGGCGCCGGTGACGTCGCCGCGTTCCAGCTTTTCGATCACGCGGTTGGCCAGCACGCCCGCGGTCTTGCCGCTCATGCGTGCTCCGCCAGCCGGGCCAGCGCCTCGGCGTGCGATTCCCGCGCCAGCGCGCCGACCAGGTCGTCGAGGTCGCCGTCCAGGATTTGCGGCAGCTGGTGCAGGGTCAGATTGATGCGGTGGTCGGTGACGCGGCCCTGCGGATAATTGTAGGTGCGAATGCGCTGGCTGCGGTCGCCCGAGCCGACCTGCAGCTTGCGGCTGGCGGCCTGCGTCGCCGCCTGCGCGGCGCGTTGTGCATCCAGCAGACGGGCCTTCAGCAGCGACAGCGCGCGCGCGCGGTTCTTGTGCTGGCTGCGTTCGTCCTGGCACTCGACCACGATGCCGGTGGGCAGGTGCGTGATGCGGATCGCGGAGTCGGTCTTGTTGACGTGCTGGCCGCCCGCGCCGGACGCGCGGTAGGTGTCCACCCGGAGGTCCGCATCGCGCAGTTCGACCTCGGTGATGTCCTCCTGCTCGGGCAGGATTGCGACGGTTGCGGCCGAAGTGTGGATGCGGCCCGAGGCTTCGGTGACCGGCACCCGCTGCACGCGGTGGGTGCCCGATTCGAATTTCAGCGCCGCGAACGCACCCGCGCCCTCGATGCGCGCCACCGCTTCCTTGTAGCCACCCTTTTCGCCGGCGTGTGCGGACACCATCTCGCTGCGCCAGCCACGGCGTTCGGCGTAGCGCAGGTACATGCGCAGCAGGTCGCCGGCGAACAGCGCAGCTTCGTCACCGCCGGTGCCGGCGCGCACTTCCAGGTACAGGTTGGCGTCGTCCAGCGGGTCGCGCGGTATCAACAGTTCCTGCAGGCGCGTGTCCAGTTTGGCGGCTTGCGCCTCCAGCCGCGCGATTTCCTCGACCGCGAGTTCGCGCACATCGGGGTCGGCAAGCATCTCCCGGGCGTGCGCCAGTTCGGACGCGGTGCGTTCCGATTGGGCGAAGGTTTCCGCCAGGTCGTGCGTTTGCGCGTATTCACGCGACAGCCCGCGAAACCGCGAGGGGTTGGCCGCCGCCCCGGGTTCGGCCAGCAGCAGGCCGAGTTCCTGATGGCGTTCCAGCAGTTGTTCCAGACGGCGCTGCAGGTGGGGATTCACGCGTCGTGCCCGTGCGCGTCGGAAAACAGTCGCGCGGCGGCATCCAGCAGCACCTGGTCGCCGTGTTCGGCGGCTTCGCGCAGGCGCACACTGGGTGTGTGCAGGAGCTTGCCGGTGAGGGTGTTGGCCAGGAAATCCAGGGTTTCGTCGGGGTCGCGGCCGTGCGCCAGCATGTCGCGCGCGCGCGCCAGCACCGCGTCGCGCTCGGCTTCGGCGTTGGCACGGTAGGCGCGCAGCGGCTGGTCGAATTCGGCGGCACGCCGCCATGCCAGGTAACGTTCCACCTGCAGGTCGATGATGGCTTCCGCTTCGCGCACCGACGCCTCGCGCGAACGGCGGCCATTCTCGATGGTCTGCTGCAGGTCGTCGATGGTGTAGAGGAACACGTCCGGCAGTTCCGCCACCGCGGGATCGATGTCGCGCGGCACCGCAAGGTCGATCAGCAGCATTGGCCGCCGCCGCCGCTGGCGCAGGGTGTCGCGCAGCATCACCGCGCCCAGGATCGGTTCGCGGCTGGTGGTGGCCGACATCACGATGTCGGCTTCGGCCAGGTGCCTGGGCAGGTCGGATAGCGCAATGGCGTAGCCGCCCACCGGGTTCACCAGCGCCTGCGCGGTTTCGATGGTGCGGTTGGCGACGATCAGGCGCTTGACGTTGCGTTCGACCAGGTGCCGCACCGCAAGCTCGATGGTGTCGCCTGCGCCGATCAGCAGCACGCAAGATTGGTGCAAATCGGCGAACGCCTGTTCCACCAGCCGCACCGCGGTGAAGGCCACCGATACCGGGCCGGTGCCGATGCGGGTTTCAGTGCGGACCCGCTTGGCCACCGCGAATGCATTCTGCAACAGGCGATCCATGGGTGCGCGCAGGGTGTGCGCCGAACGCGCCGCGCGCCAGGCGTCCTTCACCTGGCCCAGGATCTGCGGTTCGCCCAGCACCATGGATTCCAGACCCGTGGCGACGCGAAACACGTGGCGCACGGCCGCGTCGTCGGTGTGCCGGTACAGGAACTCATCCAGCCGGCCCGGGGTCATTTGATTGCGGGTGTGCAGCCACGCTTCGGGCGCCTGCTCGGCGCCTTCCTGCACGCTGCAGTACAACTCGGTGCGGTTGCAGGTTGAAAGGATCAGCGCCTCGTCCACGCCAGGCTGCGCCGCCAGGTCGGCCAGCGCCGGCGGCGTGGCGTCCGCATCGATGGCGACGCGCTCGCGCAGTGCGACCGGCGCGGTGAGGTGGTTGAGTCCGAGTGCAATCAGCGGCATGGCATCAACAGATCCGGCCGCGACAGGCTAAGCTGTCGCATGGCGACAATACGAATCAAGAGGACCGGTGTTTCCGGTATGGAATGTGCGGATTCAACCCCACGGGTACAAGCAGCTGAACCCCGGCCCGTCACACGCCCAGGTGCTGGTCGGGATGCAGCCGTCATGGCGCCATTTTAGCGCATTTGCCCTGTTGCTCGCGGCAGCGGTGCTGGTGTCCGGCTGCTCCGGTGCGCCCGTGCGGCGCGCTTCCGGTTTGGTACCCGCACAGCCGCTGGCGACCCTGCAGTTGCCGGAGGGCAGCGCGGACGGGCGCGCCTCGGCGCTGTTGATCGCGGCTGAATTCGCACTGCAGAACAACGATGTTGCCAAGGCCGCCGCCGACTATGCCGAAGCCGCCAACATCTCCAGCGATCCTGCGATCGCCGGTCGTGCGGTACAGCTGGCGTTGGCCCTGCGGGACGCCGACGGGGCGCAGCGTGCGCTGGCGCGCTGGCAGGTGTTGGGGGCCGATCCCCACGCGCTCGCCGGTGCGCACGCGCAGCTGGCGCTGTTGAATGGGGATCGCACCGCGGCGGAACAACAATTTGGCGTGCTGGTGGCCTCGGGCAAGGTGGCGGACTGGAAATCCTTTGCGGCGGCTTTGCTGACCGCCCGCGATACCGCACTGGCGGGCCGCGTGCTGGAGGATGTCGCCGTCCCTTCACGCCTGCCCGCCAACGAGGACATCTGGGTGGCCCTGAGTCAACTGGGCGACCACCTGGGCCGCCACGCATTCGCGCGCAAGCTGGCGG
>JACZDD010272706.1_pt1 | contig 12244 bp, 10 predicted proteins | sample 8641771 | NCBI WGS metagenome assembly JACZDD01 (sample SAMN15324614, study PRJNA640507) | soil metagenome | isolation source: intercropping peanut in the second line | place: China: Luxin town, Laibin City, Guangxi Province | collected 2019-07-25 | depth 10cm m | reverse complement strand
CTTGATGTGTTATGCAGAGCAGAAGCGACATCCTGCCGTTTCGTTGTCCCAGCCGGACATTCATTTCATCGCGGCCACGTGGCGAGAACGGCACCACATAGTCAGCCGTTCTCCAAATATGCCGAAAGCATGAACGCAGATCCGGACGCGCCCATACGATTTTCGCGTCGGTATCGGCTTGAACCGAACACACGAATGGAATTTTCATCGCATCGGCAACGCGGCGCCCGGCGATGCCTTCAATGGTAAGCTTGTGCGCATGAACCACGTCAATGCGACGGTGCCGGGCCGCCAAGTCGTCGACGATCCAATCCGCCAGGGCTTCCATCCGTGATCGAAGAAAGAAACCCTTCGATGGGGCACCATAAGCCACTGCAATCCTGTTATTCGAAAACTGTACCGCCTCAATTCCGCTCCATGCGGGAACGCGATTTAGGGAATACACGACGTGATCGAATTCTGGTGTTGCTTCTACAAGATTCGAAATGGCACGCGTTTTGTTCGGCGCGATACAATCAGGAAAGTCGCCGCTGATGTGGACGATAACAGGACGATCCATGAATTTACTCGCCGACGCGTGCCAACGGTACTCTTGGTTTTAGAACAAAATATGGGAAGGCCGCGTAGGTAATTGACCACCGTGCAGACTAAAGCACTCCCAGTTTCGATTTAAACAACACTTCTCCGACCAACTGAGTTCCGACTCGCGATTGAAATCGGAACAAACGTCACAAAATTATAGTATGGCGACATCACGATTGATGGGTTGGTTTGTTGGTAATTCGCATGGCTGGCACGCGGTACGAAAGTTTTATGCAAAAAATAAACCGTAGCAGGTTCAGGGCAAGGACGAGCAGAGCGGCCTGGTTGCCGGTAGCTGCGCTGCTGGTCGTGAGTTCAGGCGAGTCTGCCCATGCGGACGGCTGCACCAAGACTCTCGACTATATTCTCAACGATCTTGCTGGTGCGTTACCGAGACCGGCGGCGGCCTACCAAAAGCAATTTCAGGTTTGTACTCAAACGCGCTCTATCGCCAATATACGTGATGCGTATATTCTGAAAGACGGCGCGATTGCCGTGATTGCCAGAGATAATTCTGTTTTTGCGACGGCTGCCACATTGGCTGACTTCTGCCGCCAGTTTCCTCACAACACGCTACACTTCATCAGCCGTCGAGAAGTGCGGGCAGGTCTAACAACGGGACTGATCGTAATGATGGAGTCCAATAGCTCGACCTCGTGCGAGAAAATAATGGGCAAACAGTAGTTTTCCTGCCCGGCCGTCATGACAAAAAACTTGGAATTCTGGCCAATATTTGCGTTTTCAGGACGCATTGGCATCGATTAGATTCTAATGTCCAAGCAGCCGGTGGCCGCGGTCGCCGGATTTTTTGTAGATTGTACGGACTGGGCAGTGCTTGGTTATAGGGGGAAGGGTAGTCATGCAATTCCTGAGTCATACCGAATGGCCAATGTGGTTTGGCTACGCGGCCGTCGCGTCAAGCATCATTACCTGCGCGATGAAGACCATGATTCCCCTGCGCATTGTGAGCATGACCTGCAACAGCCTCTTCATCATCTACGGGTTTTTTGGAGGGATATACCCCACGCTTGTTTTGAATCTGGTTCTCCTGCCGCTCAACACTGTGCGTCTGCATCAAATGCGGAAGTTGATAAAGGACGTGGAAGCAGCTGCGTCGACCGGCGAAACATCGATAGACTGGCTGAAGCCGTTCATGGCACGGCGCACCTTTCGCAAGGGTGACATTGTATTCCGCAAAGGCGATGTTGCGGACGCGATGCATTACAGCGTCAGCGGACGCTACCGGTTGAAGGAAATGGGGATCGAGATACCCACTGGCCAGGTCTTCGGCGATTTGGGTCTGCTCGCGCCGGGCAACCTGCGCACCCAGACTATTGAGTGTGTCGAGGATGGGGATGTTTTGACGGCGACGTACGAGCAGGTCAAGGAGCTGTATTTTCAGAACCCGCAATTCGGTTTTTATTTTCTGCGGCTAACAAGCGAGCGCCTGTTTAACAACATCAGCAGGTTGGAACAGGAAATTGTGCGGAAGAATGAAGTGATCGAGCAACTGTCGGGAAAAGCGGGCTGAGTGCCCGCCGTGCAAATGTCTGCAGAAGCCTGCGAAGGCCTTGCACGATTTGGGGTTCCATACCCACAGTAGTTATACGAAAATTACGCGGGCTGATTTCTCAGTTAGTTGACTTCCAGCACGACCCAAAGTCACCTATGCCGTCTTCGATTCTAGGCCTTCGGTCGTGCCAGAAAAAAGATCCGCCCCTCGTAAGCGCGTCCTGAAAACCGCCCACATCATCCTTAGCGACAAGGCACCGAAACTCGATTGTGTCGTCAGGAACCTTTCGCCCACAGGCGCCTGTCTGCAGGTTTCGACGACTTTTGGGCTCCCGATGAATTTCGACGTGGTTCTTGAGGGCGCACGGCGTCAATGTCGCGCGGTGTGGCGAACAGACACAAATATCGGTGTCATGTTTGTCTGACCGTCACCGGTCGGAGGATAGCCAAGGCCGCGTTGCCACCAAGGCTAAGATTTGACGCAACAATTTATGCAAAAATAAAACTATCTGTCCGACAATATGCCGCAACGCAGGAGCCGCCAATGCGCGATTGGCTGTTTTTGCTGGCACCACCAGCTCTGATTTTCTACTTTATTGCTTACCCGGACAAATTTTATGAATTTGTCTTTTGGGCAAAAAGACTAATTGGCTGATTGCCCGACCTCGGCTCACTCAAACGATACGCCGACCCTTTTGCCATCACTTAGGATGCCTTCTGTGCGGGAGTACTCTCGCGCATCTCGGGCGTAAACGTGCCAGGCAGCATGTAAGTGCGCGTGCGCTTGCACGTGTAACAGACAAAAGTATTGCGCTGCATGTTGCGGACGACCGGATGTGGCGTGACCGCAACGTGAACCATTTCGGTCCGGCATTGCGGGCACACGGCGGTGTTGTCTTTTGGATCCGAATCCGACATCGGTTATCGCGCCTTAAAACCTGCCCAAGAAGGGCAGGGGTTCATTTCGAACGATGCCTTCAGAAAAATAGGTCACGAAGTTTAAGAATTCATTCATGAGCGGCTGAAACGAGGGGTAGGTGCTCGTGACAGTCCGTCAGGTTGCGCCGAAATCGGGATGATTCGTCGCTATTCTTGGCAAATTGGGTCATACAGACGACCGATAAGCCCACTGCAGGCCAGCCATAGCTTTCGTCGATCAGGTGCCATTCAGCCGCAAGCATCAAAAAAGCCCTCTATCGTTTGTGTTGGAAGTCAGTGAGTGCGCGAACCCCTCCATGGATCCCTGATCGGAGGTGTTCGGGCTCGGCGCCAAGAAGCCGGCCGCCGCGCGTTCGATGTTTTCCGTGGACTGGCCGATGCGCGCGAAATCCGGATACACAAGAGCTCCAAGTTCGGTCAGGCGGACGCTTGAATTGCTTCTTTCAAACAGACGCCCGCCGATTTCCTGCTCGAGAAGCTGTATGGCCCGGGTCAGAGATGGCTGGGCTACGCCGCAGCGTCTGGCGGCACGCGTGAAGCTCTGCTCTTCGCACAGCGCAAGAAAATAAGTGACCTGGCGTATCTTCATCGGATTGCACCTAGTGGGCGGCGAGCTCTATTGCGTGCGATATGATGGGTGATGAAACGGCCACCGCGAGCCCGAGCACATAGAAAGCCAGCCAGATGGTGGCCACCGCCGCCTCAGAGCGGCTGCGCAACTCTGCCAGCCGGCGCTGGATCTTTCGAAAGTCTTCTGAGGTGCGCATCGCGACCTCCATTTTGGAGATCGGGTAGCACGGGCTTCAGGTTGGGCATGGTGAACTAGCTCACAGTTCGCCAAAAGATTGCAGTGCCCGATCAGGGCCAGTTTCGAGCGGATAAAAGCGATCCCCGGGGCGACGCCTTCTGGCCGGTCCCACCGTTCGGACTGTCACATTCGGAGCAGTTTGGCCCAATAATTCGCGGACTTGGCTGGCGTCGCAGCTGGCCTAAAGAGGCTGCCGCGCCGGACCGATTTGTCGTATCTTTGGGTTTATTGGTTTAGGCGCTGGATTAGACCGAGATGGCAGCAGGGCCAAGCGGGCAATCGCGAACGCAAGTGTTCGACAGGAACACGCTGCTTCGGGCTCATCCGTTTTTCAAGGATCTCGGTGACGCGGTCATAGAGCGGCTGGCGCCTCGCGTGATAAACAGCAAGATCAAAAAGGGCGCGGTCATATTCCGCAAAGGCGATATCGGCTCGCGGCTTTACGCCGTCCGGTCCGGCGCCGTGAGGATCAGCGCTCCGTCCGAGCAGGGCAAGGATGCAATTTTTAATCTGATCGTACCCGGCGACTTGTTCGGGGAGATTGCATTTCTCGATGGCGGGCAAAGAACCGCGGATGCGGTCGCCATCGACAGTTGCGAGCTCATGATCATCGAGCGGCGGGATTTTATCCCCCTGATTCAAGAGGACCCGGAGCTGGCCATACGACTCATCAAGGTGCTCTGCGCGCGTCTGCGCAAAACCAGCGAGCAGGTGGAAGACATTGTCTTCCTCGGCTTGCCGAACCGCCTCGCCAAAGTGCTGCTCCATCTTTATCGGCCGTCGGCGGAAGCGCCGCCAAAGGCCAAAATTCAGGTGACGCAGCGGGAAATCAGTCAAATGATCGGAGTGTCGCGCGAGAGCGCCAATAAGCAGCTTCAGGCGTGGCAACGCAGGAAGTGGCTCAAGCTGGAACGGGGCGGGATCGTGATCAATGCACCGGATGCACTGCGGGATCTCGTGTCAAGCGGCGCGTCTTAGTCGAGAAACGTCAGAGGCCTGGCGACACTTTCCAGCGGTTTGCGCTCTGCATCGACGCCCCAACGCCACGCCACGGAACCTGCCAGTACCATCAGTGCGGCGCCGGCCAAATATCCACCGAAGACGCTCGCGCGTGAGCCAGTCTCGATAAGGACTCCAAACAGCCAGGGCGCAACGACGCCGCCGACGCCGGTACCCACCGCATAGAAGAAAGCGATCGCGAGTGCCCGGATTTCGAGCGGGAAGGTCTCGCTCACCGTGAGGTAGGCCGAACTCGCCGCCGCCGAGGCGAAAAAGAAAATCACCATCCAGCAGATGGTCTGAGTTGTCTCGTCTACGAGGTTCCGTACGAACAGCCATCCCGTCAGTGCAAGCAGTATTCCCGAAATAATGTAAGTGAACGCGATCATGGGTCTGCGGCCGCGAGTGTCGAACAAACGACCGAGCAGCAATGGTCCGAGAAAATTTCCAATCGCAAAGGGCAGGATGTACCAGCCGATATGATTTGCCGGAACACCGTAGAAATCAGTCAGAACCAATGCATATGTGAAAAATATTGCATTGTAGAAGAAAGCCTGGGACGCCATAAGGCTTAGGCCGACCATCGTCCGGCGCAGGTGTTGCCGGAACAGAACGTCCACCACCAGGTGCAGCGGCGTTGAACGTCGCGCGCGCAATTGCGCGCGCGGCAACCCGTGTGCCGGCGGCAGCGAAGAGAAACGCGACTCGATACCGGCGATGACCTTTTCAGCTTCTTCCGTGTGGCCATGTGTGATCAGCCAGCGCGGGCTTTCCGGAATCCAGAAGCGCATAAAGAAGATCAGACAGGCCAGGAAGGCGCCGATCAGAAATCCGAGCCGCCAGCCGATATCCGGATTGATCACCTGCGGATTGAGCAAGACCAAAGAGCCGAGCGCGCCGAGAGCCGCTCCGATCCAGAAGCTGCCGTTGATGACGAGGTCGTTCCACCCGCGCACCCGAGCTGGAACGAGTTCCTGAATGGTGGAATTGATCGCGGAGTATTCGCCGCCGATACCGGCGCCGGTCAGGAATCGAAAAAACGCAAAGCTTGCAATATTCCAGGAGAACGCCGTGGCCGCAGTTGCCGTCAGATATACGGCAAGCGTCAGGAAAAAAAGCTTCTTGCGTCCCAACCGGTCGGTCAACCAGCCAAAAAAAATTGCGCCCAACACGGCTCCGGCAAGATACGCACTGCTTGCAAGTCCGATCTCCGTATTTGAGAAACGAAGCGATGGGCTTTCCTTCAGTGCGCCGGCCATGCTGCCTGCAAGCGTCACCTCCAGACCGTCGAAGATCCATGTGATGCCGAGCGCGACCACGACGAGTGTGTGGAAGCGGCCCCATGGCAACCGGTCAAGTCGTGCCGGGATGTCGGTTGTAATCGCGAGATCGTTCTGAGCCATGACTTGGATGATCTAACTGGCGCGCGGAACGGCTCCCGCGGTTCGTGCCCGCGTCGGCCCGAATTACGTAACGCAAAATAAAGCTTAACGATCCCAGACGCGTCATTTGGCCCGAATTTCAGGCAGGCGCGGCATCGTCCAATGGGACGAAAAGATGCATCAAATAACGGAATATCAATGGCTTTCCGCTAATTTTGCTCGGTGTTTGCAGTGTGGCCTCGAGGCTTGGCGGCACCTCGCAGATGACCAAACTCGCCACGATATGGCGGCCTCTCGTCAGGCTTCGATCAGTGCTGCTTGGAGCACTGCTGATCGGCGTTGTCTGGACTACGCTGTCTTTCTTTCTCGTCAACGAACGCAATAGCGCCGAGCACGCGGCTGTCCAGAATTCAACCAATCTTGCCGGGGCTTTGGCAAGTCATCTCTCCAATTCGTTGGGCGAGGTCGATCGCTCGCTTACGGTGATTGCTGCGCTTTACGCTCGACGACCCGAAAATTTTGATCTTTTGGGTTCACTCAAGGCCGATCGATCTTTATCGGATGCAATATCGCGAGTGAGCATTGTTGATCGCAATGGAATTGTATTGCTGAGCAGTGACGCAAGTCTCCGCGGTACGAATGTGAGAGACCGCACGTACTTCAAAGGCCAGGCTCAAGTAACGACCAACGAGCTTTTTGTCGGAAAGCCGATCTTGTCGGAAACGGCAGCCGGCAAATGGACGCTTGAGCTATCTCGCCGCATCTCGCGGGACGGACAGTTTGACGGAGTTGTCGCCGCTTCTCTCGACTCGGGGTATCTGACGCGAATCTATAACTCGGTGAACATCGGCCAGAAGGGATACATACGCGTCATCGGTTTCGATGGAATCGTCCGCGCCACGAGCGGGGACACGATGTACGTGCTCGGCAAGGATTTCTCGCGCGCCGATCTGTTCACGAATTTACCATCGGCGCGGGGAGGATGGTACTACACCGGAAGTAGTCTGAGCGACAGCATTCCGCGACTTATCGCCTATAGGGTCGCGAACGATTATCCTTTTGTCGTTACGGTCGGCGCTGCCGTACCGGAGATTTTCGCGCGTGTGGATGCGAAAAGAAGGTCAGGCTATCTTATTGCAGCATTGCTGAGCCTCCTGATTGCGTGCGCAACGGCGCTGAGCATCAGGGGACAGATGCAGCGTGAGGCGGCGAAAAAGCGCCTCGAGCACACCAACATGCTTTTGCAGGCGACGCTTGCGAACATGCCGCATGGCATCTGCATGTTCGGAGCGGACACAAGACTCGTGCTCGCCAACGAACTTTACAGCACGATGTATGGCCTTGCTCCCGGCGCCATAAAACCGGGAATGACGCTCGCAGAGATCTTGCAGCTCCGGGTAGCCGCAGGTTGCTGCCCGGCGGATTCGGAAAAATACGTCAAAGATCGCATACACGAAGCGTTTCTTCCCGACCCAGGTTACATCATCAACAAGCTGCAGGACGGACGCACGCTGGCTGTGTGCCGGCGCGCAATGCCCGACGGCGGCACGGTCGCTGTCCACCAGGACATCACCGCTCATTTGCACACCGAGCAACAGCTCGATGAAACCAGGCAGTTCCTGGACTCAATCATCGAAAACATTCCGATTGCCGTCGTGGTGAAGGATGCGGTGACGCGCAAGTTCGTGCTTGTGAACCGCGCATATGAAACGATGCTCAAGGTGAACCGGAAAGAAGTTCTGGAAAAAACGGTATTCGATATCTATCAGAGGCGAGACGCCGAGCGGATGGATGCATCGGATTCCGAGACACTCACCGGCGCAGCAGGCAGGTGCTCGAACGACTATGAAGTCGAAATGCCGGATGGCCAAACGCGTGTTCTCGCCACGAGCCGCCTCGTCGCTCGCGATGCGGCCGGCGTCGCGCGGCATCTGGTTGTCGTTATCGACGACATCACCGAGCGCAAAAAGTCGGAACAGCGCATCGTCTTCATGGCGCATCACGACGTGCTGACCGGCCTTGCCAACCGCCTGTCGATTATGGACAAGATCGAGGAGGCGATCGCGCGACATCGCCGGCGCGGCGATTCATTCGCAGTCTTGCTGCTGGATCTCGATCGCTTCAAACATGTCAACGATACGCTTGGTCATGCGGTCGGCGACGCGCTGTTGCGTGAAACTGCCGTTCGCCTGAAAGCATCGTTGCGGGAAACCGATGTGCTGGCGCGCCTGGGCGGCGATGAATTTGCAATCGTTCAGGACAGTGACAATAACCAACGCGAGGCGGCCAGCGCCCTTGCCGACCGTATCATCAATATCATCTCGAAGCCGTTCGATATCGACGGCAATGAAGTGAACATCGCCACGAGCATAGGGATCTCCCTCGCGCCCGAGCACGCGACGAGTTCTGACGGCCTGATGAAGATGGCAGACCTTGCTCTCTACCGGGCGAAGTCAGCCGGCCGAAATGGCTACTGCTTCTTCGACCCAGAAATGAGTCTGGCAGCAAGCGCCCGTCACGAGCTTGAGAGCGAACTGCGGCGCGCGATTCAGAACAACGAGCTCGAACTGTATTATCAGCCGATTGTCGATACGCAATCACTTCGGATTTGCGGAGCGGAGGCGCTTATTCGCTGGCGGCATCCAACCAAAGGCGTGATCTTGCCGGATCAATTCATCCCGCTCGCCGAAGAAACCGGCATGATCACGCAGATCGGCGAGTGGCTGACGCAGACGGCCTGTGCCGAGGCCGCAACCTGGCCAGTTGGTGTCAAGCTGTCGATCAATCTCTCCGCCGTTCAGTTCAGGAAGAACAATCTGGTCGACATCGTGATATGCGCGCTTGCGCAGTCGGGACTGTCGCCCGAACGACTGGAACTCGAGATAACCGAAACGGCACTTATCGAGTCAGCAACCGAATGTCTGCCGATTTTGCGGCAGTTCAAGAATCTCGGCATTGCGATCACGCTTGACGACTTCGGAACGGGCTATTCGTCGCTGAGCCAGCTCCTGATGTTCCCATTCGATAAGATCAAGGTCGACAAGTCGTTCACTCAAAATTTGACCAAGCGGATGGAATGCGCCGCTATCATCGCGGCGACGCTCACCCTCGCGCGTAGCCTCGACATCGAGACGACCGCGGAAGGCGTTGAAACTGTGGACCAGTACCGGCTGTTGCGCCTTGCCGGTGTCACATCATTGCAGGGCTTCCTGTTCCAGCGGCCGTGCTTGCCGTCGGAAATTGACTTCCGCGGCACCTACAGCATCCCCGAAGTCGAAAATGCCGCATAGTATCGTACCTGCGGAAGCAAGCGAGCGCCGCCAGCGCAGCCGCGGCGAGCGTCCCGCTATCATTTCGCGCCAGTCGCTGATCGACGAGCTTGAAGCCGCAATCTCGCAGAGAGACATTGCTTCACGCGCCGAAATTCTGCGCCGCATCACCGATTTGTTTGCCGCCGGATCAGCCAATTTTGGCGGCGAACAAACCTCGCTTTTTGACGACGTCATGGGCCGACTGGTGAATGAAATCGACCATTCGGCGCGCGCAGCTTTCGGCGAGCGTATCGCTGGATTGTCGAATGCCCCGCCCAAAGTAACGCGCGAACTTGCGCTGGACGATTCAATCGACGTCGCCGGCCCGGTGCTGAGGCGGTCTGAATCCGTCGACGAAGATACCCTTATCATGGGTGCCAGGACGAAGGGTCAGGATCATCTCTTCGCCATATCGCAGCGCAGCCGGCTGAGCGAGGACGTCACCGACGTCCTCGTCGAGCGCGGCGATCAGAAAGTAGTGATAAGCACGGCAGCGAATGCCGGCGCGCGTTTCTCGGAATTTGGCTACACGAAGCTGGTGTCGCGCTCCAAAAATGACAGCGAGCTTGCGCTCCTGGTCTGGGCTCGGCCGGAAATTCCGCGTGAATATCTCTTGACGCTGTTTGAGTCGGCCTCTGAAATCGTGCAGCGCAGATTTGAAGCGGCGGACCGTAGCAAGGCAGATCTCGTCCACGAGATGATCAAGCAGGCAGCTGATCAGCTTCAGACCAGCCTGCGCGACCATTCATCGGACTTTGCGGCGGCTATGGCCCATGTCGAGCAGCTCCATCAGAGGGGCGAATTGACCGAACAACGGCTTTGCGGATTTGCGGAAAGTGGAAAGTTCGACGAGACAACGGCCGCCTTGTCGTTGCTCACCGAGCTGCCAGTTGGCGCAATCGAGCGGGCCTTGGTCCACGACACCGGCGATCAACTGGTGGTCCTCGCAAAGTCAATCGATCTGTCCTGGAAGACGACGCGTTTGATTCTCGCGGTCCGCAGTGGGGCCGGTGGGGAATTTCCCGAATATCTTGAACGATTCAACAAGCTACGGCCGGAAACAGCCCGGGCCGCTATCCAGTTCTATCGCCTGCGGGAGCGGGCCTCGAAATTGCGGAAATAGCTTCGCGGCCACGCGTCGTGCCGACTGCTAAGCTGGTGTCTGCGCTGCGCGCTGGCCGGCCGTCGTGCCGGCAATTCGTCCGAAGACCGAGCCCGCCATCAGTCCCGTGCCTCCGGGATAGTTGAAATAGAACAGCCCGCCCACCAGTTCGCCTGCCGCATGCAGGCCGGCAATGACCTGGCCGTCGGTGTCGATGACACGGCCGGACGTATCGATCTTCAGTCCGCCGAAGGTAAAGGTGATGCCGCAGGTCACGGCATAGGCCTCGAACGGAGCCTCATCGACGGTATTGGCCCAGTTCGATTTGTTGATAGTTAGGCCCTCAGTCCGCCGACCGTCCTTGACGTTCGGGTTGAAGGCGATGTCGGTGCGTACGGCCTTGTTAAATGCCTTGATTGTTTCCAGCGCGCGCTTGGCGTCGACATCGTCGAGCCTCTTGACGAGATCCTCGAGCGTGTCGGCGCGGACCTTGGTGACCTGCTTGATCCGATATTCGTCGCGCAGCATGGGAATGATCTTCTTGTCGAAGACTTGCCAGGCAAATTGACCCGGTTGCATGAGGATGACGCGCCCGTATTTCGCGTAAGTGTAGTTGCGGAAATCCGCGCCTTCGTCGACGAAGCGCTCCCCATTGGCATTGATCATGATGCCCCATGGGTAGGAGTGCTTCTGGAAGTTGTCACCGACCGCAAGGTCGCCGAATTCCGGCGCGTTGCGGTCCCAACCGACGGCGTGGCATCCGGACCAGTTCCCCGTCGGCATCGCGCCGATTTCGAGGGCCATGCGGATGCCGTCACCGGTGTTAAAGCGCGTGCCGCGAATCTTCGCCAATTCCCAGCCGGGGCCGAGGTAACGCGTGCGCATTTCGCTGTTCGCCTGGAAGCCGCCGGCGGCGAGCACCACGCATTTTGCCTTGACGTCGACGGTGCGGCCGTCGTGCTTGACACGGATGCCTTTGACGCCGTCATCGTCGGCGATGAGCGACAGTGCGCGCGCATTATAGGCAACGGTGACGCCGTTCTTTTTGGCGATCGTCGTGTGCGCTTCGATCAACCCTGGGCCGCCGCCCCACGACTCCACCGTCAGGCCGCCCCAGAATTTGAACTTGCCGTCGATCTTGTAGGCCTGCCGGCCGTAGATCGGGATGAACCGGATGCCCTTTTTTTGCATCCAGAGCATCGTCTCCTTGCTGCGGGTGATGAGGACCTCGCACAGGTCGGGGTCGGTCCGGTATTCCGTCACGCGGCCCATGTCGTCGAAAAACTTGTCCTGCGTGTAAGTTCCGAAATCGGTATTGGCGACTTCGTCGTCGCTGAGGTCCGGCATCAGCGCACGCAGGTCGTCGACGCCGTCGTAGACGCATCGGAACGCGCCGGCCGTAAATCGGCTATTGCCTCCGGATTCCTCTAGAGGCGCACGTTCGAGCACCAGAACGGACACCCCATGCTCGGCGGCGGCGTGTGCGGCACAGAACGCAGCATTGCCGGCGCCAACGATCACGACATCGGCGGCGCGGGGCAGTTTGGCGGGCACGGAAGTATTCACCGAAGGAAGCCTGACATCCGAGAGGGGGGAGTGTATGTGCCCG
>JACZDD010015519.1_pt1 | contig 12255 bp, 12 predicted proteins | sample 8641771 | NCBI WGS metagenome assembly JACZDD01 (sample SAMN15324614, study PRJNA640507) | soil metagenome | isolation source: intercropping peanut in the second line | place: China: Luxin town, Laibin City, Guangxi Province | collected 2019-07-25 | depth 10cm m | reverse complement strand
GGTCAACGACTTCCGCAAGATCGCCGGGTTCGAGGCGTACGCGCCCACCGACAACGTGTCCGAGCTCACCGCGCGCATCAACGACGACGGCTGGGACACCTCCTTCGCGAACTGGCTCAAGGCGAGCCGGCTCGGGGCGCGTGACTGCCTCCTGGTCTTCTCGGTCGGCGGCGGCGACCTGGTGCGGAAGGTGAGCATCAACCTCGTGCGCGCGATCGAGCACGCCAAGACGGTCGGCGCCAGGGTCGGGGCGATCGTGGGGCGCGACGGGGGCTTCACCGCCACGGTGGCGGACGCCTGCGTGATCATTCCGACCGTCAGCCCGGACCGCGTGACCGCCCACGTGGAGGCCTTCCAGGCCGTCGTCTGGCATCTGCTGGTCGCCCATCCGCGGCTACAGGCCGCCCCGATGCGGTGGGAGAGCCTGGCCCGATGACCCTGCCCGCCCGGGTGGTGATCCTGGGGGCGAGCGGCTTCCTCGGCCGAGCCCTGCACGCCGCCCTGTCCCGCGAGCCCGTCAAGGTCGTGGGCCACTCCTCCCGGACGCTGGACCTGACCCGGCCGGACGCTTTCAGGGTCCTCGATCCGCTCATGACGCCGTCGACCACGCTGGTGGTCGCCTCTGCCCTCACGCCCGACCGCGGGCAGACGCCGGCCACGTTCCTCGCCAACACCACGATGGCGGCCAATCTCGCCACGTACCTGGACGGGCACCGCCCGGGGACGATCGTCTACGTCGGGTCGGACGCGGTGTACGGCTTCGGCGAGGCCCCGGTGACCGAGGCGACCGCGGTGGAGCCAGCCGGGTACTACGCGCTCGGCAAGTACGCCGCCGAGCGGGTGCTGGATTCCGCGGCTCGCGCGGCCTCCGTACCGTTCCTGACCCTCCGGGTGACCGGCGTGTACGGGCCCGGTGACCCCCACGCTTCCTACGGGCCCAACGCGTTCGCTCGGTCGCTGGCCCGTGACCATTCGGTGCGGGTGTTCGGGGCCGGGGAGGAGGAGCGCGACCACGTTTTCGTCGACGACGCGGCGGCGGTCGCGGTCGGCCTGATCCGGGCTGGCGCCACCGGGATCTACAACGTGGCCACCGGCCACAGCCACTCGTTCGCGGACGTGGTCAAGACCGTCCGGGACCTGGTGCCGTACGACGTGCACGTGACCAGCGCACCCCGGAGAGGGCCGATCACCCACCGCCGCTTCGACGTGGCCCATCTCAGCGCCGCCCTGCCGGGCTTTCGATTCACGCCGCTCGAGAGCGGCCTCTCCGCAACCCTCACCGCGTTCGGGGCGCTCGCTCGTGGCTGAGATCGATCTGCTCGACCGGTATCCGCGCACGACTCGCGATATCGCGGCGCGGGCTGCGGCCGTCCCCGCGCAGCGAGAGATCGCGAAGCGCTTCGATCGTGAGTACTTCGACGGCGAACGCGGGCAGGGCTACGGCGGTTACCGATACGACGGCCGCTGGGTGCCGGTGGCGGAGCGCATCCGGGATCACTACCGGCTCACGGCCGGGCAGCGGGTGCTCGACGTCGGCTGCGCCAAGGGTTTTCTCCTCCACGACCTGCGGCAGGTGGTGCCCGGGCTCGAGGTGGTGGGGCTCGACATCTCGGGCTACGCGATCGCCCAGGCGGTGGCGGACGTACGGCCGCGGCTGGTCCGCGGGTCGGCCGAGTGCCTGCCGTTCGCGGACCGGAGCGTCGACTTGGTGATCTCCATCAATACCGTTCACAACCTCGACCGCGCCGCGTGCCGGCGGGCCCTGGCCGAGATCGAGCGAGTGAGTCGGGGTCACCGCTACGTGCAAGTGGACTCGTGGCTGAACGAGTGGCAGCGAGAGAAGTTCGAGCGCTGGCAGCTCACCGCCCTGACCTACTCCGACCCGGCCGGCTGGCGCCGGCTCTTCGCGGAGGCGGGCTACCGCGGCGACTACTACTGGACGGTCACGGAGTGATCGGGCGGAAGGAGAGAGCATGAAGATCTTCGTCGACTCGGCGAACCTGCTGGAGATCGAGGAGGCTCTCGAACGAGGCTTCCCGTCGGGCATCACCACCAACCCCTCGATCCTGGCCAAGGAAGAGAAGGCCGACTTCCGCGATCACATCAACAAGATCATCGAGCTCGTCCAGCGGTACGGCTACGACATCCCGCTGAGCGTCGAGGTGTTCTCGACGCGGCCGGACGAGATGACCACCCAGGCCGAGGACTTCGTCCGGCACTTCGGCCACTACCCCAAGCTGAACGTGAAGATACCGGTGGGCTGGGACGAGCTCGCGGTGATCCGGGAGCTCCGCCTGCGCGGGATCCCGGTGAACTGCACGTGCTGCATGTCGTACGGCCAGGCCATGATGGCGGCGGCGGCGGGGGCCAACTTCGTGAGCCTCTTCTACGGGCGGATCCGCGACATCGGCTACGACGCCGCGTCGGTGGTGCGGGACGTGCGGGCCACCTTTCGGGAACGTTCGTTCCCGTGCGAGATCATCGTGGGCAGCATTCGCCACATCGCGGACATCAGCGAGGCCTTCCAGAGCGGCGCCGACATCGTGACGGTGCCTCCCAAGTTCTTCCGCTCGATGGTGAGCCACCCCAAGACCGACGAAGCAGTGCGCCAGTTCGTCACCGACTTTCAGAAGTGGATGCAGTGAGACCTCAGGTGACCAGACGATGACGACGGTGGCCAGCGGGGCAGTGCAAGTACCGAACGTCGCGATGCCGCTGCGCGCGCGGCGGGTGAAGCGTGAGTTGATGGCGGCGATCGAGCGAGTGATCGAGCACGGAGTCTACATCCTTGGCCCGGACGTCGAAGAGTTCGAGAGACGCTTTGCCGCCTACTGTGGCAGCCGGTACGCGGTCGGAGTGGGTGACGGGACGAGCGCCCTGATCTTGACCCTGCGGGGCCTCGGGGTGGGCCCCGGCGACGAGGTGATCACCGCCCCGAACTCCTTCGTGGCCTCCGCGTCGTGCGCCGCTTTGCTGGGTGCGCCCCCGCGGTTCGTCGACGCCCGACGCGAAGACCTCACCATCGATCCGGGGCTGCTCGAGCGCGCCATCACCGCGCGAACCCGCGCGATCGTGCCGGTCCACTTGGCCGGCCATCCCGCGGACATGGAGCCGATCCTGAAGATCGGTGAGCGCCACCGCATCCCGGTGGTCGAGGACGCCGCTCAGGCGGTGGGCACGACGTACTACGGCAAGCGAGCCGGGAGTCTGGGCCGAGCGGGCTGCTTCAGCCTCCATCCGCTCAAGAATCTCCACGCGTTCGGTGACGCGGGAGTGATCACGACGAACGACGAGTCATTGTACCGCTGGCTGATCAAGGCGAGGAACCACGGCCTTCGCACCAGGGACGAGGTCGAGTTCTGGAGCCTTAACACACGGCTCGACACGCTCCAGGCCGCGGTCCTCAACGTGATGCTCACGCACCTGGACGAATGGATTCGGGAGCGACGGACCATCGCGGAAGAGTATCGCGCGGGCCTGCGCGAGGTGGTGCGGGTGCCCGAGGAAGCGCCCGGCTGCCTGCACACCTTCCAGACGTTCGTGATTCTCGCCGAGCGACGGGACGCCCTGCTCGAGCACCTGAACCGACGCGGCGTCGACGCGAAGGTCCACTATCCGACGGCGATCCACGCCCAGCCCGCGGCCCGAGCCCTGGGCCACCGACGTGGGGACTTCCCGGTTGCCGAGTGGCTCGCGGAGCACGTATTGAGCTTGCCGCTGTACGCGGAGATGACCGCGCCGCAGCGGGCGGCGGTGGTGGAGGGCGTGGTGTCGTTCTATCGCGGAGGAGCCTAGGCGTGAGGATTCCGTACAACTACCTCGATCGACAATTCGGTCTCGCGGAGACGGAAGAGATCCTCGACGATCTGCGCGACTTGGTCCGTACCGGAGAGTTCACGATCGGACCGCCGGTGCTCGAGTTCGAACGCCGGCTCGGCGCGATGATCGGCGTGAAGCACGTGGTCGGGACGAACACCGGGACCGACGCCCTCGTCCTCGCCCTCAAAGCGCTCCGCATCGGACCAGGAGACGAGGTGATCACCCAGGTCAACACCTTCTATGCCACCGTGGGTGCGATCGTGGCGGTGGGCGCGCGACCGGTGTTCGTCGATGTCGACGATCAGTACGCCATAGACGTGACCCGCGTGGCGGAGGCCATCACGCCGCGAACCAAGGCGATCCTGCCCGTACATTGGGCGGGCCTCCCCGCCGACATGCCGGCAATCATGGCCCTCGCCCGTCGGCGCGGCCTCTTCGTGGTTGAGGACGCCTGCCCCGCCACCGGAGCTTCCTACGCGGGCCAGGCGGTCGGCTCGTTCGGCGACACCGCCGGATTCAGCATGCATCCCCTCAAGCCTCTGCACGTGTGGGGGGACGGGGGAGCGGTGGTCACCAATGACGACCAGGCGGCGGCGTGGCTCCGTCTGTACCGGAATCACGGGATGGTGAACCGGGACGAGATCGCGATGTGGGGCGTCAATCAGCGATTGCAGACCGTACAGGCGGTGGTGGCCAACCGGGTGCTGGACCGCGTGGCGGGCTGGGTCGACCGGCGGATCGAGATCGCCTCCCGGCTCGATCGCGGCCTCGCCGACGTGTCCTCGGTACGAGTGCCACCCCGGCCGCCCGAGCGCCGGAACGCCTTCCAGCTCTACATCGTGCGTTGCGAGCGGCGGAACGAGCTGCTCAAGCAGCTCGCAAAGGAGGGCGTCGAGGCCAAAGTGCACTACCCGATTCCCCTTCACCTGCAGCCGGCCGCCCGGGATCTGGGCTACCGCCGTGGCCAGTTCCCCGTGGCCGAGGCTCAGGCCGAGGACATCGTGACCTTGCCGGGACACCAGTTCCTGACCGACGTCGAGGTGGACTACATGATCGACCGAGTTCGGCAGTTCTACCGGTCTTGAGGTTTCCACTCATGCCAAACGCGAGCCACCTCGGCAAGAAGCTGTTCCGTGACATGCTTCGGATCCGCCGGGTCGAGGACCGCATCAAGGCCACGTATCACCTGCGAGAGATGCGGTCCCCGCCGCACCTCTGCATGGGGCACGAGGGCATCGCGGTGGGGGTCTGTGCCGCGCTCGATCATCGGGACGTGGTGTATCCGTACTACCGGTCGCATGGCTGGTACCTCGCGAAGGGCGGGGATCTCAAGGCGATGATGGCCGAGCTGTTCGGACGAGCGAGCGGATGCAGCCGGGGCTGGGGCGGTTCCATGCATCTGATCGATCTCGCGGCCGGGGTGATGGGGACGTCCGCCATCGTCGGCGGCACGATTTCCCACGCCGCGGGTGCTGGCCTCACCTTTCAGATGCGGGGCGAGAACCGTCTTGCGGTAGTCGCGTTCGGAGACGGCGCGAGTGAGGAAGGAGTGTTCCACGAGACGCTGAACTTCGCCGCTCTCCGACGGCTGCCGGTGATCTTCGTGTGCGAGAACAACCTCTACGCGACCAACACCCACATCCGGGATCGGCAGGCGCAGACCGAGATCTATCGCCACGCCGAGCGGTTCGGAATGCCGGGGCTATCGGCGGACGGCAACGACGTGATGCAGGTGCACGGTCAGGCGACGCGTGCGGTGGCGCGGGCCCGCGCTGGGGAAGGGCCGACTCTGATCGAGTTCCATACCTATCGGATCTACGAGCATTGCGGTGTCAACGAGGATCACGATCTCGGCTATCGGAGCCAGGAAGAGGTCGAGTCTTGGCGGGCGGCGGGACCGCTGGAGCGAGGACGGCACTTGGTCGACGACCGGGAGCTGGCGCACATGACGCAGGAGATCGAAGCGGAGATCGACGAGGCGTGGGGCTACGCGCGATCCGCTCCGTGGCCGACCAGCCTGTCCCTGGAGGCTGCCACGCGATGAAGTTCCGGGAGGCAGTGCGCGACGCGACGCTGCTGGCTTTGGCGAGGGACGAGCGTGTGTTCCTGATCGGGGTCGGGATCGTCGATCCCCGCGCGGTCTGGGGAACGTTGGCCGGCGCCCTGGAGAAGTTCGGACCGGAGCGGGTGGTGGAGGGCCCGTTGGCCGAGAACGCGCTGACCGGGGTCTGTGTGGGCGCGGCGGCCCTGGGGATGCGGCCGATGATCATTCACCATCGGATCGATTTCGTGCTCCTCACGATGGATCAGCTGGTCAACCATGCCGCGAAATGGCGGCCCATGTTCGGGGCACAACAGTCGATACCCATGGTGGTGCGCGCGGTCGTCGGACGGGGCTGGGGCAACGGGCCGCAACACACCCAGAGCCACCACGCCCTCTTCAGCCACGTGCCGGGCATCAAAGCGGTGGTGCCGTCGAATCCGCGGGACGCGAAAGGCCTCTTGCTGGCGGCGATAGCCGACGACGAGCCGGTTGTGTACATCGAGCACCGATGGCTCCACGAGGACGAGGCGGAGGTGCCGTCCGAGTACTTCGAGACTCCCATCGGGCGCGCGGCCGTGATACGAGCGGGACGCGACGTGACCCTCGTGGCGGCCGGCCCGATGGTCTCGGAGGCGCTCAAGGCCGCTCAGGCCCTCGAGGCCGCCGGTATCGATGCGGAGGTCATCGACCTTCGAACGCTGCGCCCTCTGGATACGGACACCGTGATCCGGTCCGTGGTGAAGACCGGCCGCCTCGTGGTGGCAGATCCGGATTGGGGACCCTGTGGCGTGGCGGGCGAGATCCTTGCTCGAGTGGCGGAAGAGGCGCTGGACGTGCTGCGTGCCCGGCCGATCCGGGTGACATGGCCGGAGAGCGCGGTACCGAGCAGCCAGACCATCGAGTCGATGTTCTACCCGGGGGCCCGGGAGATCCAGGCCGCCGCGGTCGCGACGTGCGAGGGGCAGACCGGTCGTCTGGTGACCAGCATCGTTAAGGATTTCCACGGCCCGTTCTAGTCCATGAAAGGACTGATCCTGGCGGGGGCTGCGTTCGGGCTGATGGCCCTCGGTACGGTCGTCGGCCTGCGCTTATACCGCGGCGACAAGGAGTTCAAGGTATTTCTCGTGGCGTTCGTGGCCGCGGCCGCCCTGTACGCGATTGGATTCCGGCTCGTACCGGGCGACGTGGGTTTCCTCCCGGCCGCCTGGGTGGAAACCTCCGCCCCGGTGGACTTCGTCAACGGGTTGGTGATCCTCCTCCTGGTTTTTCATGGCTTCTGGAGCTTCAGCTACTTCGCCTGCGTGAGCCCGTCGATGAGCGCACTGATCGCGCTGCGATGCCGCGGGAGGGCGGGGATGAGCCGCGATGAGGCGATGGCGGTACAGGGGACCGCCGAGCCCGTGAACCTGATCTTCCAGAGGCGCCTACCGAAGCTCCAGCGGGGCGGCTACGTGAGGGAGGACGGCGACGGGTACCGGTTGCTCGACCGCGGGCGGAGGGTGGCCGTCTTCGGGTCGTTCTTGAAGCGGATCATCAACAGTCAGATCGGCGCCTGACCAACCGCGCATGCTCAAGGGTCTCCTGATCAGCGGTGGACTGATCCTCGTGTGGATCGTGGTGCAGGGCACCGTCTTCCATCTGAGCGCGCCTCGCAAAGCGTTCGGCTCCATGGTCGGATGGTTCACCCCAACCCTTCCGATCTTCGTGGTGCTCTATTGGATGACCCCGGCCGATCTGGGAGTGCTGCCCGCCCGGTTCGTGGGCATCGACTGGAGAATCGGTCTCGCGAACGGACTGTTGATACACGGGCTCCTTTTCCTCACCGCGGGCCTGTTCTACTCGCACGCCGACCGCTCGATCACGGTCCGTCTGCTGATCGAGCTCGCGCGCGCGCCGAAGCGGCGGATGACCCTGTCCGAGATGCGGGCCGTGTGCGGCGTGGAGGTCCTGATGCAGGACCGACTCGACATCATGCTTCAAAATCGTTTCCTCGAGATTCGAGGTGATCGGCTCGTCTTGACCACCAAGGGATGGGTCGCGGGCGGGGTCGGGCTCCTGGTCCGTCGGCTACTCAGGATCAAGACCCTCTAGAGGGGATGCGGAGAATGACCACGAGCGCGACAGGGCAGCGCGTCGAAGACTCAGGCGCCTGCCTCTCCGGGCTCCGAAGTGTAGGCGGCACGGACTCCGCTCGTGCGATCACCGGCTGAGGCCGCGTGCTCTCCGCCGTCCCGCGGGCGCGGGGTTAGGTGGCCGCTGGTGGCGGCCGCGGGAGCCGCCCTTGCGCTGCTGGCAACCGGCCGCGTCGTCGACGTTGCCCAGTACTCCGGCGCGGTCCAGCGGTGGGTCGAGTCGCTCGGTCCCCTGGGCCCGACGGGCTACATCGTTTTCTATGTGGCCGCCACGCTCGTCGGCGTGCCGAGCATGCCGTTCTCGCTCCTGGCGCCGATCCTCTTCGGCGTAAGGACCGCCCTAGCCGTGATGCTGGTGGGAAGCACGATGTCGGCCGCGTTCGGGTTCATCATCGCCCGGTACGTGGCCCGCGACGCGATCGAGGCGTGGCTGACGCGCAGGCCGACCGTCGCCCGGGTGGCCACGCTGGTCGAGCGGCACGACTGGATGCTCATTCCCGTGCTCCGGATCATCCCGATCGCTCCCTTCGTGGTGGTGAACTACAGCTTCGGGCTGACGCGGATCAGGTTCTGGCGATACCTGGCATGGTCGGCGCTGGGCATGGTTCCGCCAAACGTGGCCCTGGTCATGGGCGGGCACATCTTCCACGACGCGATCGTGAAGGGGATGGTCTCCTGGCCGGTCGTAGTGGCCGCTACGGCGGCGGCCGCGCTCGTTCTGACCTTAGCCGTCGTGGGTCGGCGCACCGCGGTCGGTTCAGCGCTCGGCCGCGGGGCCGTAGGGAAAGGCGGGGCCGCGGCCGTCCATGGGGAGTATGACCCCGAAAGGCGGGCCTGAGAGCAAGGAGAGTCGGAAGAGCCGGCGGTTGGGGAACCGTTCGCGAACGATTCCTTCGAGGCCGGGAAGATCGTGCAGGATCACGAAGTCGTCCCGCAGGTCCGGGTGGGGCCGGCGCCACTCGAAAACCCAGGTGCCGATCCGGGCCATGCCCGGGAGATGGACCCACGTGGTGCCGAACTGGGGGGCGAGCAGAATGACCGGTGGACCTTCCGCTGCCGGTTTGATCCGATCGACCCAGTCGTAGACGACGAGCTGGATGCCGGCCTGGTCCTGCAAGGCGGCGCTCTGCCGCAGGTTGAAGATTCCGAGGCCGATCAGCAGGGCGAGCAGGGTGGCGCTCGCGAGAATTCGTGGATCCACCGCATGTCTTCTGGCCACCCGCAGCAGATTGGCGAGCCCGTGCGTCGCGATGATCGTGAGAGGAACCGCGCACTCGGAGTAGTGGATCGGTCCCACCGGATGTATGCCCATATTGGTGTGGAACAGTCCAAGACCGAGCGCACTCAGGACCCCGAGACCGAGTAGCCGGGTGAATCGGTCGGTCCGCACGCCCGCGGCAACCAGCACCATCCCGAGGGGCCCGAGGAACCAGATCGCGAGCATGAACGTGTTGTAGCTGGTGTTGGCGCCGAACCGGTACCACAGCGCATTGCTCTCCTGATCGATGACTGCCGCGCCCGGGTCGTCGAGCCGCGGAGGGAGCAGGGGATGGCCGGTGACCAGGTACGCGTGCGTGAGCATGAGGGCGACCGGGATCAAACCTCCGATCACCAGGCCCGGCAAGACTCGCGAATGCTCCCGGGTCTTCCGGAGACTCTGGATGATGGTCCAGGAGAGGAGGGGGGCGGAGAAGAACACGATCTCGAGAGGCCGAAAGAGGAAGGCGAGGCCCAGGGCGAACCCGGTCAAGGCCCAGAGGCTCAGGCGTCTACGCTCTTCGGCGAATACGTACCCGGCCAGGGCCACCGCGAGCATCGCCCGGGAGCCCAGATGGGCGTGCGATGTCATCGACAGCATGAGCGCCATTGGAGAGCACACGAACATGACGGCCGCCGCGAGGCCCCAACCGGCGTCCAGCCTCCGGCGCAGCAGAATGGCGAGGGCCGCGATCGGGATCGCGGCAAGCATCGCCCACACGAACGGTCCGAGGCGTGAGAGCTCCGCGATCGCCCAGATCGCCTGCGCCCCGGGCCAGTCCGCGCGGGCCACCTGGCCGTTCCGGTAGTACAGGCCCAGGGTCGGGATCGCGTTCTCTGGAAGGATCAGCGGGGCCGTGGCTCGCCCGCCCGCAAAGATGAACCCTCCGAACTGCGTGGCGTACTCGTCGTCCGTTATCGGGAAGTCGTACAGAACCAGGAAGTGCCCGAGGCGGGCGACCACCACTCCGACGAGGAACAGGATGACGACGCCCAGGGCCAGATCGCGTGGACTCAGGCGGTTGATGTAGCGTCGCACGGAAAGGAGCCACGTCCCGATCGGCGCCGCGAAGCCATAGCCCATGAGACAAGACGCGGGGAACAACAGCAGCGCGTGCCCGAGCCAGAAGTACACCTCGCCGGGCGAGCTGGCGGTCATGGGTGGACGGAACGTGATGCGAAGTCCAGGGGCCGTTGCGGATAGCCCGAAGAACACGAGGATCAGGAAGATCCCCATGGCAACGCTGACCGCCCGCCCGTGCGCGAGACCGCTCGACCGGGCCCCCACGCCCTCTTCCGGGCCCGTCATCGTGCCGGCTCGTGCGGGGCGTCCGCGCCGGGGGCCGCGCCCAGGTATGATGAGACGAACGTCGTCCCGGCGGAGGCGGCGGCCGGGGAGCGTCCGCGTCGGGACGGATCGGGCGGGACCCGCGGCCGGGGCCCCGTGGTGGGCGCGGCCACCATCTCGCCCACCGCGGGCGCCAGCTTGAACCCGTGTCCGGACATCCCGGCCGCGATGAAGAGACCGCGGACGGGCGATTCGTCCAGGATCGGCATCCAGTCCGGGGTGATGTCGAAGGCCCCCGCGTAGCCGCGTGCGAAGCGAGCGTCGGCCAGGGCCGGCAGGGCGCGGGCGGTGCGGGCGAGAACGACCTCCGCCTCGTCGAAGCCGACCTCGCCGCCGAGCAGCTCCGGATCCATCGGGTGCTGCGTCTCGTCGTCGGTGAGCGAGCCGGTCATGGTGAGGCCGCCGGTCTCGGGCCGCACGTAGCTGCCCCCGGCGAGATCGAGATAGACGGGATGGGCGCGTCCGAAGCCGGTCTCTCGGGCGACGAGAAACACGGGGTGACGGCCGATCACGATGGGCAGCTCCACGCGGGCGAGGCGCGCCACCTGCGGCGCCCACAACCCGGCCGCATTGACGACGACCGGCGCGTCGATGGTCTCGCCGGCCGCGGTGTCGACGCCGAGCACGCGGCCACCCTCGGCGCGGATCCGTACCACCTGCGTCCCCTGCTCGATGGCGACGCCCCGCAGCCGTGCCGCCACCGCGAAGCCCGCGGTCACCGCGGAGGGGTCGCCGTAGCCGGAGCCCGGCTCCCACAGGATGGCGCCGAGGCCGTCGGTGTCGATGCGGGGCTCGATGCGGCCGAGGTCGCCGGGCTCGACGATCTCGGCCTGGATCCCCACGTCGTGCTGCAGCGCGAGTGTCCGCTCGAGCGTCGGCCTCATCGCGGGCGAGACTCCGATCAGGGCGCCGGTCCGGACGAATCCGGCAGTGCCGCCCACCGCCTCTCCGAACCGCTCGAACACGTGGAGCGAGCGCAGGACCATCAGGCTCGTCTCGCGGGTGGGATAGAGCTGCCGGATGATGCCCACCGAGCGCCCGGTGCCGCCGGCCCCGAGGAACTTCCGCTCCAGCACCGCGACCCGCTTCACTCCGAGCCCGGCGAGGTGGAACGCGATCGAGACGCCGGTCACCCCGCCGCCGATGATGACCGCGTCGGCGGTTCTCATCGGGCCGTGCTCAGGACGCGCGCCTCGCCCGCGGACAGGATGCGGGCGGGATCGCCGCTCCACAGCACCCCCTCGCGGAGCACGCGAGCGTAGACGCGGCTGTCGCCCGGATGGCGCTGCTGCGATACCCGGGTGACGTCACGATCGCGGAACGAGACGGTGATGTTGCGGCAGGGCGCCGTGTAGTCGGTGACCTGGACGACCACGTCGATGCCGAGCCGCAGGCACGAGCCGGGCACCACCGCGTGCCAGTCCACGCCCTCGAGCGTCAGGTTCTCCCCAATGCTGCCGGGAGTGATCGGATGTCCTTCCCCGCGCAGGGTGCGGATGCGCTCGAGCGAGAAAAGACAGAGCGCCCGGTCCGGTCCGCCGTGCAGGCGGCGGTTGCGTTGGACGTCGCCCTCGAGCCCGAGCGCGGTGACCCGGGCGGTCGGCACCGCGCGCTTCGGCACGCCGCCGGCCGAGGCGCCGATCTGCGCGATGCGG
>JACZDD010172774.1_pt1 | contig 12256 bp, 11 predicted proteins | sample 8641771 | NCBI WGS metagenome assembly JACZDD01 (sample SAMN15324614, study PRJNA640507) | soil metagenome | isolation source: intercropping peanut in the second line | place: China: Luxin town, Laibin City, Guangxi Province | collected 2019-07-25 | depth 10cm m | reverse complement strand
CTGCCTGCCGATTTGGACATCAGCCCAGTGAGCCAATACTTCACGTTGACGCAGTTTCCTCGGGAATTATCGGATGTAGCGATCGACGATGCGGAGCCGTTGGCGCATGTCACGCGAGAGTTTGAGTTGGATGGTTTGCGGCTGGGGGAGTTTGAGGCGAAGGGCGTTCAATAGGATGAGAGATGGCGCATATGGAAAGAATATTCAGCCACGGAAGTAGGCATATCAAATCTGATGTTTCCAGTCACTCGTCAGGTAACCTACAGGCATGGAGTTGATTTTCGAAGTCCGGGATGCGGAGGAGGGCGGGTATTGGGCCCGTGCGCTCGGACATGCGATCTTCACAGAAGGAGAGACTTGGGAAGAACTCCGCGACAACGTTCTCGAGGCGATAGCGGTGCACTTTGAGGATGCTCCAACCCGTCCGCGGCTTGCGCAGCTGCACTACGTCAAAGATGAATTGATTCCCTTGGAAGCCGCGTGAAGCTTCCCCGCGGTGTATCAGCGGATCGGCTGATTCGCGCGCTCGGGCATTTTGGATACACTATCGTTCGTCAAAAGGGTAGCCATGTTAGGTTGCGGCATGAGGGACCACCGACGCACTCAATTACGGTTCCGCTGCACAATCCCCTCAAGACAGGCACACTTCGCGGTATCCTCACCGAAGTCTCTCAGATGAGATCAGTCAGCATCGAAGCGATTGTCGCTCTGCTTTGAGCTGCTGGGGACGCTAACCCAAGTTCGTCACGTTTGTATGTGGAAGACCGCTCACTCGTGGTCGCGGCTCGGTTTGCAGCTCCGCTAGGACGAAGTTGGCTCTTTGTTGAGGATTGGTCTTGGGTAGTTCGATGGGTTGGTAGCCGTATTCCCGATAGACCTCGGCCATCATTTCGTAAGTAGCGACGGCTTCCGCATATGTTTGCTTGCGTTCGCTATCGGTCGCGTATATTTCTTTCCACGGCGGCGCGAGGAAGACGCGCGGGTTATAGCGGTATAGGCGGCAGGCGGTTTGCAATTCTTCGAAGAGCGGCAGGCCGATGAGGCGTGCGTAGCAGGCCACGTCGGGAATGCCGCGATCTAGGAAAACCATTTCGGTGGAGCTGCTCTCGCGGTAGGCTGCAATCGATCTCTCCAGCATCAGTTGGGTGTAGCGGCGCGTATCGGCCCAAGGCAGTGCGTCGCCGTTGGCGGCGACCTGCTCCTGAATAATTTGCCGCGCGACTTCGTGGGAGACGCGAAACCCTCTCCGATCGAGTTCGAGGAGCAGCGTGGTCTTGCCGGCTCCGGGCCCTCCGGTAATGATGAAGAGCCGGTCGTTTGTCATCGGTTTACAAATTCGAGAAAAGGGCCGACGACAAGAGAGGCGAGATCGAACTTTCCGCGCAGCAGATCGTGACCGGCGCGGTCGAGAAGTACGAGCGATGTAGAGGCCGGTGTGAGGGACAGCGCCGCGCGCATTTCTTCCGGCGATCCAAACGGATCTTTGATTCCATGGATGAACATGGCCGGAGTCCGGAGCTGTGGAAAATGCGCTGTTCTTTTTTTATCCGGCTGGTTGGGCGGGTGCAGGGGGTAGGAGAACAGAAGCAGCGCCTCGGCGACACGCGGGTCTTCGGCGGCGAGCATAGTGCCCTGACGCCCGCCGTAGGAGTGCCCGCCCAAAAAGATGCGGCCCGTCACCAATGTGCGCAGATGGTCTACCGCTTCGCGCAGGTTGTCGCGGTCGGCGGCGGCGTCTGCGGGAGAAGGCGGCCCGTGAGGCTTACGCTGGCGAAACGGCAGGTCGCAACGCAACGTCGCAATTCCAGCGCGGGCGAAGGCGGAAGCCGCGGCGACGAGCAGTGGGGCTTGTGCGTTGGCGCCGGCGCCGTGCGCCAAAATCATTGCATCTTGAACATTTCCGAGCGGCCGGTGCAGGAATCCGCGCACGCCGCCCGAGGTCAGCGGGGCGACTTCCACGTTTGATTCATTTAACAATTTCTCATCCGTTAGACAATTCTCTATCCGCTACACTAAGAAATTTGGGTTTAGGCTTCGGGCGTTAACCTTAGCTTTATTCCTCCGCTGAAACCAGCATGGACCGTATAACGTCAGGGGTGTGTTCGTCCCTGTGGAACGAGAAAGGATCGCTTCGTATCGCCGGCATGGAAAGGATTTGCTCTCAGAGATGATTTACCACAGGCTTAGACGCCTGCGCATGCCGTTGTTGACCGCCCCCGTAGCCGCATTCGCGAGTCTCTGTTTCTGGCTTCCCTTTGCCGGGCGGATGGTGCGCGCCGAGCCGGTTCCGCAGCAGCAGCAGCAGCCGGCGCAAAATCCTCCTGCGCAAAATCCTCGCCCGGCGCAGAATCCTCCCCCCAAGCAGAACCCTCCGCCCAAGCAGAACAATCCGTTCGAGAATGTTCCGGAGGCTCCCGAGAAGCCGAAGCAGCCGACGCCTACGCCGGCGCCCGGCACGCCGCCGGGTGTGCAGGAAGCCAAGCCCGCTCCGGTGGGAGCGAACATCGTGGAGCAAGTGAATTTCCGCGGGCAGCGCAAAGTGCCCCAGGACACGATGCGCGCGCTCATCTTTACGAAGAAGGGCGACGTGTACGATCCGGCGGATATCTCGCGCGATTTCATGGCGTTGTGGAATACCGGCTACTTCGACGACTTAGTAGTAGAAAAAGAAAAGGGTCCGAGTGGCGGAGTGGTGCTCACATTCGTGGTGACGGAGCGGCGCACGGTACATACGATCGACTACACGGGTAATAAATCGATCACCAAGTCGGAAATTTTAGATCGCTTCAAAGAGCGGCATGTAAGCTTGACGCCGGAATCGCGCTACGACCCGGGAAAAGTGCAGCATGCGAAAAACGTGTTGCAGGATTACGAAGCTGAGCGCGGCCATCAGTACGCTACGGTTACGCCACAGATCCGGCAAGTACCGCCGGGCGGCGTAGATATCACGTTTGCGATCGATGAAGGGCCGAAAGTGAAAGTCGGCAATATCATTCTTCAGGGGAACAAGGCACTTTCCCGGCGAACGATCGTTCGCACGATGAAGAACCTGAAGCCGATCGGAATTCCGCACTCGCTGCTTTTCGAAAACCTGTTCGCGCGGACATACGATTCCACCAAGCTCGAGGAGGATTCCGAGCGCATTCGGCAGTTTTATCAATCGCGCGGGTATTTTACGGCGCGGGTTATCAACCACTCGGAAAAGGTCTACGACGTCTATGGCCAGGGGATCAAGATCCCGCTGATCCATCCGAATAAGCCGGGCAAGCGCGTGGACGTGACGATGGTCATCAACGAGGGCAACAAGTATTATCTGCGCAACTTTAACTTCGTTGGCATGAAGCTGTTCCGCACGCCGGACCTGATCGCGCGCCAGGTGTTTCATATGGCGCCTGGCGATCCGTTCTCGACGGAAAAGCTGCAGAAGGGTATGGATGAGCTGCGCAAGCTCTATGGCAATTTCGGCTATATCGATTTCGTAGGCTCGCCCGATCCGGAGATCGTGCCGAACGGCAAGGACCAGATCGATCTCACGATGGATGTGGACGAAGGGCACCAGTTCTTCGTGCGGCGCATCGATTTCCAGGGCAACACCACCACGCGCGATAAAGTCATTCGCCGCGAGATGCTGATCGATGAAGGAGATCTGTACAGCCAGCAGCTCTGGGAGACCAGCATTCTGCGCTTGAATCAGCTCGGCTACTTCGATCCGTTGAAACCGGAGGATGCCGCGACGGTGACGCGCGATACGAAGACGAATACGGTGGATCTGCTGCTGAAGGTGAAAGAGCGCGGCAGAAACTCGATCCAGTTGAACGGCGGGGTGTCGGGTATTTCGGGAAGTTTTATCGGCTTCTCGTATTCGACCAACAATTTTCTGGGACTTGGCGAGACGTTGAGCCTGGGCGCGCAGGTCGGTACGCTACAGAATAACGTGACGTTTGGCTTTACCGAACCGTACCTGTTCGACAGGCCGATTCAGGCCGGATTTACAGTGTTCTACACGCGATTCAGCTACGACCAGGGGCGGCAGGCGTCGATTCTGTTGGGCCGGAATCTGATCAACTACTTTAATACGCTGCCTTCTTCGAGCCTGTTGAATTACGTTTCGAACGGGGCGGGATTTACGACCTTTGCGAGCTACCAGTTGCGGCGAAGTTTTGCGCGCGTGGGGTTGAGCTACTCCTACAGCGTGCAAACGCTGAAGCCGATTTCCAGTGGAGCCGTCGATTACTTCAACTATCTGAACTTTCAAGGTATTGGGGGACCGAACAGCCTAAGCGGCATCCGGACGAGCACGATCACACCGACTTACTCGTACAACACGGTGAATCACCCGATTATTCCGACGCGCGGTTTGCGTGTCAATGCCAGCATGGGATTTACCGGCGACATGATTGGGGGCAATGTCAACACGCTGCAGCCAGCCCTGGATATCGCCTATTTCCGGCGCGGAATTTTTCGGAGCAACGTGATGGGCTTCCACTTGAACGCCCGCTTCATTTCCGGTTTTGCCGGCAAGGTGGCTCCGCCATATAGCCGCTACTACATGGGTGGCGAGGACGACATCCGCGGATTCGATATTTTGACTATCAGCCCGATTGCGTTTCTGCCGACGAGCACGAGCATCAACGTTCTGAACAACGATGGAACGCCACGCGTGCAAAAGTTCAGAGCCGCGGATGGTTCCATTCAGACTACGGCTGTAACGCAGACGGTACCGGCCTATCAATTGATTTTGCCGGGCGGCGATACCGCGGCGGTGTTCAATTACGAGTACCGTATCCCGATCGTGGGGCCGGTAACGCTGGCTCCCTTCCTGGATGCAGGCATCGACAAGCTGACCCTTCCCGGCCAACTCGGCCTGAACGCGGACCGGGTTTCGCAGTTAAACAACATATTCCCGCAGGCCGACTTCGGCCGGCGGGCCTACATCGCGCCGCATACGCAGGTTCCGCGCGTATCGACCGGTATCGAGTTGCAGGTGCTAATGCCGGTTGTGAATGCGCCTTTCCGGGTGTATTGGGCGTATAATCTGAGTAAAGTCGACACAGTGCTGCAGCCGCCGGTTGCAGCAGACCGCTCCTTCTTCCCGAACAATGAAACGTACCAGAGCTTTGTGCAATCCTCGTTTGGCCGGGCTTTTTCGTATCGCGAGCGGAATTCTATCTTCCGCTTCTCGATTGGACGGACGTTTTAGCCAATTGCTGTTCCGGCTGGCGCGGTTTGTGTGACCATAGAAGGAATTACCGAAAGGAATCGATTTAAGTAGATGGTGAAGAGAAGCAGTATTATTTCCGCGGTGGCGTTGTCCTGCCTCGCGCTGGGCGCGCAAGCGCAGCAACCGCCGACCAAAGTGGGTGTGATCAGCATTCAGGGGGCGATCGTCGGCACCAAGGACGGACAAAAGGCTTCGCAGGAACTCGATACCAAGTTCGTTCCGAAGAAGAAAGAATTCGATACCCGCCAGAGTGAAGTGTCGCAGCTTCAGGACCAGTACAACAAGGGCGGCGCGGTGATGGCGGAGGACAAGCGCAACCAGCTTGCCCGCGACATCGACGAAAAGAAGAAGCGGCTCGAGCGGGACATGCAGGATGCCGAGGAGGACCTGAAGGCCGAGCAGCAAAAGGTGCTGCAAGGGCTGGGCCAGCGCATGATGGCGGTGATCGAGAAGTACGCCAAAGACAATGGCTACTCGATGATTCTGGATGTGAGCAATCCCAATACGCCGGTGCTCTACGCTTCGAGCGGCATTGACATTACGCAGGACATCATTGCGTTGTACGACAAGACGTCAACTAACGGTGGCCCGGCGCCCACTGGGACGACTACGCCCGGCACTCCGGCTCCGCGAACCACGACCGGCCCGGCGACACGTACGACGACGCCACCCGCGCCCGGTGGAACCAAGCCGCCTGCGACGGCGCGGTAGTATCGCGTGCTAGACACGCTGCTTTCTGCGCCAATCGAATAGGGCCACGCCAGCGGCGACGGAGACATTCAGCGATGAAACCTGGCCGGCCATGGGAATCCGGATGAGCAGGTCGCAATGTTTCCGGACGCCATGGTGCAGTCCTTTCCCTTCGCCTCCTAGCACGAGGGCGGTGGGTAGCGCGTAATCGACTTCACTGTAGAGCGTTTGACCGCCTTCGTCCAGCCCATAGATCCAGAAGCCGCGGTCTTTCAGCCGCTCCAAGGCTTGGCTGATGTTTGTGACGCGCGCGACGGGAAGGTAGGCGAGCGCGCCGGCGGCGGCGCGGTCGACGGTTTCTGTGAGCGGCGCGCTGCGGCGCTCAGAAACCACTACGCTATTGGCTCCGGCGGCATGCGCCGTGCGAATAATGGCGCCCAGATTGTGAGGATCTTCGACGCCGTCTAAAACTACAAGCAGCTTGGCGCTTTCGAGATCGTTCAACTCGGCGTAGCGGCGTGCGGCGCCAAAGGCGATCACGCCTTGATGCGGGACGCCTTTGCTGGCGCGATCGAGCGCCTCGCGGCTCTCAAAGCGAATCGGCACGGATTGCGCGCGGCACAGATCGATGATTTCCTGCAGGCGCGGACCGGCGGCGCCTTTCACGAGAAGAACTTTATCGAGCGGCCGGCCGGCGCGCAAGGCTTCACGAACAGGATGAATTCCTAACGTCACAACGAAAATGCGACCACGTAGTCGCCCAGCGGTTGTTCTCCCGCGGGCTGATGGCCCCCTGCGCAGATTAGCAGGTATTGCTTGCCGTCCGGGCCGCGGTAAGTCATGGGAGTGGCGCGTGCGCTGGTCGGCAGCCTGCCGCGCCACAACTGCTTTCCGGTTGCAGCGTCGAAGGCATAGATCGATGGGTCGAGTGTGCCGGCAACGAAGATCAAGCCGCCAGCGGTCGCGATAGGACCGCCAAGCGACACCGATCCCCATTTTTCCGGCAACTTGCTATAGAGCTGGCCAAGCGGCACTTCCCAATTTTTCTCGCCGGTGGACGCCGAGATCGCGATCAGCGTACCCCAAGGTGGCGCAGTGCAGGGGATGCGCTTCGGGCTGAGCAGGATGCGGCGCATCATTCCGTAAGGCGTTCCGTTCTGATGGGCGAATTCCCAATCGCCGTTGAGTCTGCGGCTTTCGTCTTCTCGTACTTTGAATTCGGCGCGCGGGATGAGGCGCACTTCCGCGGCCAGGTGATTGCTGGTGAGAATCAGTTGGCCGTGAGCGGCGTCGAAGGCGAAGCCGCCCCAGTTCATGCCGCCCACATTGCCCGGAAGAAAGAGCGAGCCTTCGAGCGAGGGCGGCGTGAAGATCGTTCCCATGCGGAGCTTGCTCATTTCGGCGCGGCACCAGTTGCGGTCCGCTTCATCCATGCCCCAAGCGTCCTCTACGCTGATCTTTTGCGGAGTAATGGGAGCGGGTTTTAGCGGAAATGGCTGCGTGGCGGCGGCGGTTTCACCCGGCACGTTGCTTTTGGGGGCCGCGCGTTCTTCGACTCCGAAAACCGGTTTGCCCGTTTCGCGATTCAGGATAAAAACGTTGCCGGTTTTCGAGCCGATGGCGATGGCCGGAATGTTTACACCGCCGCGCCGCATTTCGAATAGCATCGGCGGGGTTGCGACGTCGTAGTCCCAGAGATCGTGATGTACGGTTTGGAAGTGCCAGACGCGCTCGCCGGTATCGGCGCGCAGCGCGACCACGGAGTTGGCATAGAGATCGTCGCCGAGCCGTTCGCCGCCGTAGTAGTCGGGACTGGGGCTGCCGGTAGGCACGAAGACCAGGTTGCGCGCGGGGTCGGCCGCGATCATGGCCCAGGCATTGCCGGCGCCCACTTTGGGATAGTCCGCCAGCGGGTCCCACTTCCATTTCAGTTTCCCGGTAACGGCGTCGAAGGCGTGCACTTCGCCGCTTGGCTGAGTGGCGCTGACGTTGTCGGCGACGGCGGAACCGATGACCAGCGTGTTTCCAATCACTGCGGGCGGCGATGTCTCTTCATAGTCGGACAGGCGGTCCGGGCGCACAGGGATGCGCAGACTTTCACGCAGATTGATGATTCCGTTGTCGCCGAAGTCGGGGCAGGGAACGCCAGTGGCGGCGTCGAGCGCGATCAGGCGCGCATCGATAGTCGCGATGTAGATTCTGCGGTGGCCATTTTTCGGCTTCCACGTAGCCACTCCGCGATGGGAGTAATCGCCATAGCCTAGGTCTTTGTTTATGTGCGCGTCGAAGGCCCATTTCTGCTTGCCGCTGAGCGGGTCGAGCGCAATCACGCGGCCGAGCGGTGTGCCGATATACAAGATTCCATCGACGTACAGCGGCGTGGTCTCGAACGCGGTCGGCTTCGAGTGCTTCGGCTGGTAGGCGTCGCCGGTGCGGAAGGTCCAGGCGATTTTCAGGCGCGAGACATTCGATCGATCGATGGCTTTGAGCGGTGAGTAGCGCTGCGCGCCCGGATCGCGGCCATAGACCGGCCAGTCGCCTTTGTCAGCCGCCGGCATCCATACGGCGAAGAGACACAGGCAAAGTGCTGCTTTCATGCGGCTATTGTGAGGTCTCGCGGGAGGGGAGAGAAGGGAATTGGGATGAGCGGGGCTTAGGGTGTGACGAATGCAGCTATCAGCTATTAGCGCTCAGCTATCAGCTTGTAATAGTTCAGCCGGCGAGCCAGTACGGTAGCGACGACTCCAGATTAGTTCTGTGCCGTCTTCGAGACAGATTTGCTGGTCCCCGTGACCTTTGGAGCGGATCTCGGCGATGCGGGATGTATTGACGATTTCCGAGCGATTGATGCGGCGGAACAGAGCCGGGTCCAGCTTGGAGGCGAGAGAATCGAGACTGCTGCGCATGATGTACGTGTGTGGACCGGAATGAATGCAGGCGTAATTGCGAGCCGCTTCGATCCAATCGATGCGAGCGGTTTCGAGGAACACGGTACGGCCGCCATCCTGGATGAGCAGGCGGCGCGAATAGCCGGCCATCAGTTTCTGGAGACGCTCGGCCGGCTCTTGGGAGGCGCCCGAAGCGATCATGCGGCGCAACCGCGCCACTGTATCGGCGAAACGGCTTGGCTGCACAGGTTTCAGCAGATAATCGACGGCATGCACTTCGAACGCTTTCAACGCGAAATCGTCGTAGGCGGTGACAAAGCTGACGTGCAGGCCGGTGCGATCTTCGAGCGAGGCGAGCACGTCGAAGCCGGTCGCGTCCGGCAATTGAATATCGAGAAAGACGACGTCGGGACGCTCGCGATGGAGCACTTCGATGGCTTCGGCCGCGGAAGCCGCTTCGCCGGCGATTGAAAAGTCCGCCTCCGAAGAGAGCAGGTGCCGCAGCTTGCGCCGGGCGGGTGGTTCATCATCGACCAGTACTACGCGAATCATCGCAGCGGTACGCGCAATTCGACGATCGTTCCGCCGCCGTCTGCGTTTTCGATGCGCACACTCTGGCGCTCGCCGTAGAGCCGTTCCAGGCGTTCCGCGGTGTTGCGTAAGCCGATGCCGTGTGTCAACCGGTCGGGTGGCGGAAGGCCAGTCGGCAAACCAGGACCGTGATCGCGCACCGCCAGCTTCAGTCCGCCGTTTTCCACGCATCCTACGACAGAAATATCGAAGCGCATGGAAACCAGATTCATGCCGTGGCGGATGGCGTTCTCTACTAATGGCTGCAGGATAAGCTGCGGCACTAGCGCCTGGCGGGCCTGTTCTTCGATATCGACTGAAAACGTGAGGCGATTTTCGAGGCGCGCCTCCATGATGCGGGTGTACAGCTCGAGCAACTCGATCTCGCGCGTGAGCGTGACTTCTTGCGTGGCATCCTGCTTCAATAGCTGCCGCAGCAGCTCGCTCAAGCGGCCGATCATTTCATCGGCGACGCGCGGATTTTCGTAAATGGCCGCCGAGATGGCGTTCAGGGCATTAAACAGAAAATGCGGCTCGAGCTGCAGACGCAGATTCTGCAACTGCGCTTCGGCCAGGCTGGCTTCTAGGCGCGCCTGGCGCAATTCATGCTCGCGAGCGAAACGGACTTCATGAAACAGATAGATCAATCCGATGCCCAGCCAGTAGAAGATGAACAGGTGAGCGAACTCCATCGGATAGCGCCACGACAGATACCCATAGTGGTTTTCAAAGCCGAACAAGGGAAATAGCGCGATGCGCAGAATGGCTATAAGCGTGGTGTGTACCGGGGAAATTAGGCAGACGGCCAGAAGATGCGCCAGAACATTTCGCCGCCATTTCGGCGAAGGCAGCGGGAAGCGGATGGCGGCCAGATAAATCAGCGGAAAAACCAGAAGGCCTGCCATGCCGCCAATTGCTTCTTCCAGAAAAGTAAGCAGCGGCGGGCGGAATTCGCCGTTGGCGACATAGTCGAGCTGCCGGTAGAAAAACAGGCAGATCGTCAGCGCGGTCAACAGGCTCAGAACCATGCGCCAGTCAATTTCGCGCAGCTTCAGGTATTTCCGCGGAAGCGGTTCCACGATTGGCCTTATCTTAACGGAATTCCATGGTCGGCGAGCGTACCCTGCACTTCCTTAGGGGTGAGCCGGGAGGCGTCGTATTCGACAAATAGCTCGTCGCCGGAAGAAACCACGCGCGCGGCGAGAATTCCGAATACCGAATGCACGCGTGCAATCTGCCGGAAATCGGCCTCTTCCAGCGGCCGCGACAGTTTGAACGAGAGCTGTACTTTCGTCATTGGGAATCAGAATAGCATTCAGAATGTATAACTCAGCGCTAAGACTACGGACGGACCGCCAGATCCGGAGATGAAAGTGTATATTGTGTAGTCTATGTTCTGACGACTGAAGCCCAGTGCGACGCCGCGCTGACCGTCGAATTCAGTGCGATGCGCTTTCGAACCCTGATCGACAAACCCGAAATGCAACCAATTCACGGGTGAATATCTCAATTCATTCCAGGAATAGAAAAAGCTATCCTGCTTGTCTTTTGTATTGCGCACGTACTCGCCTTCGCTATAGAGCTCAAGCCGCTTGTAGGCAAACGATAACTCGTAGCCAGGAGCGATGCCCGTAGTGCGTCCCACAACCACTCCGAACATCGGTGTCAGACGAAACACCAGTTCGTGACCTGCAATGAAGTTATAGCCGGTCCACAGTGATCCGGTTTTCAGATTTTCGTAGTTATATCGGGCTTCCAGGTGAAGCCACTTACGGTCAGCGCTCAAGGCGGCGGAGCCATAAGCGGAATCGCCGCCGCCGAGATAACCGTAGCCTCCGAGGAAAAATGTCCATTCCTTCGAAGAAACCGGCAATTTTTCCACTTGGCGGCCGGCTACCACTTGTGCGGAGGCGGCGCCGGTAAAGAATGTGGCACTCAACACAACGAACCAACGGTCCATCCGCATTTTCCGGTCCGATGTGTCCTACATGATTATTAACGGGCAGGAACAATGCGCTCGATCCGGTCCGGCTGGTTCAACACGACATATAAATAACCGTCCGGCCCATTTACCACGTCGCGCACGCGGCCAATTCCTTTAAACAAGATTTCCTGGTGGGTCACGGAATGGCCGTCGATTACTAAACGCCGTAGTTCCTGCGCCGCCAAGGCTCCGACAAACAGATTGTTCTTCCAGTGCGGGAAACGCTCGCCGGTGTAGAAAACGATAGGACTCGCGGCGATGGACGGAACCCAATATGTGACCGGCTGATCCATGCCCGCCTGGGCTGTGTGGTCTGTTATGGGCGTTCCATCATAATTCATGCCGTAAGTGATCACGGGCCAACCGTAGTTATGGCCGGGCGTCAATATATTCAGCTCATCCCCTCCACGTGGCCCGTGCTCGGCTTCCCACAATTCGCCCGTGAGAGGACTGAAGGCAAGTCCTTGAGGATTGCGATGACCATAGGTCCAGATGCTGGCCAGCGCGCCAGGCCGATTTACAAATGGATTACCGGCAGGCACACGGCCGTCCTTCTCGACGCGATACACTTTTCCGTTCGGTCTCGATAGATCTTGTTCATCGCCAGGATGGCCGCGGTCGCCTATTGAGAAAAAGAGATGGCCCTTATCGTCAAAAAGGAGGCGAGAGCCGAAGCGCAGACCCTTACTCCGATAGAGCGAAAGATCGGCCTTAAAAATTTGTTGCTGATCGACAAACGCGCCATCCCGCAAGCGGCCACGGATCACGGCCGTCATTCCGAGGCCGTTCGGGCTTTTGTCGCCGTAAGACAGATAGATCCAGTCACTACCCTGGTGCGAATAATCTGGATCGAGCGCTACATCCAGGAGCCCTCCCTCACCTCCATAGACAGCAGGTGTGTTG
>JACZDD010031105.1_pt1 | contig 12351 bp, 8 predicted proteins | sample 8641771 | NCBI WGS metagenome assembly JACZDD01 (sample SAMN15324614, study PRJNA640507) | soil metagenome | isolation source: intercropping peanut in the second line | place: China: Luxin town, Laibin City, Guangxi Province | collected 2019-07-25 | depth 10cm m | reverse complement strand
TTTCATTGCTCGGAACTTCGTATCGCCTCCGTGAAATCCGTCTGCTCGGCCGTATGCTCCGACATGAGCACATCCGTATAGCTCGGCAGAAACGCCAACGCCTGCGACGCCGAATACACATTCAGCAGTACTAGCAACAGGCACAACGCTGCGCAGGCCGTCATCGCCGCCTGCGCCAGTTTCTGAAACACGAACCAGAAGCTGCGCCGCGCCTCGATCTTCATCCACACGCGCGGCATGAAGTTCGGCCCCGGATCCACCTCGGGACAAGCCACCCGATATCTCTGAAACAGCGCGTCCAATCGGGAATCGTCGTCTACCATGCTTTCCTCTTGATAAGAGCCAGCCTCAGCCTCTTATATTTTCCCATCTGCGGCCGCAGCTTTGTAGGCCTTCAGCACCCGCTGCCGCGCCCGGAATAACCTTACTTTCAGCGCGTTTTCATTCACGCTGTATATCGCTTCCAGCTCCTTCAAAGACAAACCCTCTACTTCCTTCAACATCAGCAGCAGTCTGTCCTGGTCCGATACGTGCCGGAACAATGCATTCACAAAATCCCGTACGTTACTCTTTTGCCGTTTATCGTCTTCCTGCCGGCTCCCGGCCAGCGAATCCGCGCGCATCACCTGTTGCTCGCTCAGGTCCGCCATGCGCGCTTCTCCACGCCGCTTTGCACGCCGCAAATAATCGTACGAGGCGTTCACGGTAAGCCGGTACAGCCATGGCTCGAATACCTCCGGAGTACGAAGTTGGTCCAATGAGTAATATAGGCGTACAAACACCTCCTGCGCCACATCTTCGACGTCCTCCGGACGCCCAATCAGTCGCGATATCGTGCCCAAAATGCGTTTCCGGTAAGCCAGAACGATTTCGTTAAACGCTCCGGAATCACCGGATTGCGCCCGTTCAATCAGTTCCCGCTCAACCAGCATACCCGGCTTGCCGCCAGATACGCTACGCGTTTGATCGTCAAGGCGCTCCGACAACTTGTTAGGTTACAAGGCTTTGACCAAAACTCCAAGCCGTCGCCTCCGATTAAGGGCCTTTAACCCCGCACCATTTGCCTTACACTTGAGTTCTAACCTTCCGTGCGTGTAAATCCCTGGCTGATCGCCGTTTCCGTAATGTTGGCCACCTTCATGGAGGTCCTCGACACCTCCATCGCCGCTGTTGCGCTTCCTTATATTGCTGGGAGCGTCTCGGCCACCAATGACGAAGCTACCTGGGTCCTGACCAGTTATCTGGTCGCCAATGCGGTTGTCCTTCCGGCGAGCACCTGGTTCGCCTTGCGGTTCGGACGGAAGCGTTTTCTGATCGCCTGTATCCTGATCTTCACGGCATCTTCTTTTGTGTGCGGCGCGGCGCCTTCCTTGGGAATTCTGCTGGTAGCTCGTGCCGTGCAAGGCGCTGGCGGAGGCGCGCTGCAGCCACTCTCCCAAGCCATTCTTCTCGAAAGCTTTCCGCCCAAAAAGCGCGGCCTCGCCATGGCTGTATTTGCACTCGGCGTCGTCGTCGCCCCGGTTCTGGGCCCGACTCTCGGCGGCTGGCTGACTGAATCCTATTCCTGGCGCTGGGCGTTCTACATTAATATCCCGGTTGGCATTCTGGCCACCTTCATGATCTTGCGCAATGTGGACGATCCGGATTACATCACCAACGCCGATCCGGGGCCGATCGATGCCTGGGGGCTCGGGCTCCTGGCGATCTGGCTCGGCTGCCTGCAGATCATCCTTGATAAAGGCCAGGAAGACGATTGGTTCAGCGCCACCTGGATTCGCTGGGCCGCCTTAATCGCTGTTGTCACTCTGGTGATGTTTTTGGTGCGCCAACTCCGAATTAAAAAGCCGCTGGTTGATCTCTGCGTTTTTACCAACCGTAACTTTGCGATCGGCTGCATGTTGATCACGCTGTTCGGCGCGGCGATCTACGGGCTGGTCACGCTGCTGCCGCTCTTCTATCAGGAGCTCATGGGCTATACCGCGCTGAACGCCGGTATAGTGGTCAGCCCGCGCGGTTTCGGCGCGATCGTCGCCATGCCCATTATCGGACTGCTTACCGCCCGCATCGACAACCGCTGGCTGATCGGCTCGGGCTTTTTCCTGTTCGCCGCCTGTAGCCTTGCGTTCGGCACCATCAATCTCGCTATCGGCCCGTGGTCGTTTATCTGGGCGATCATTATTAGCGGCTTCGCCTCCGGCATGGTTTTCGTGCCGCTCTCGACGACCACCATGGGCACGCTGGCCAATGAACAAATCGGCAATGCGAGTGGACTTTACAACCTGCTGCGCAACGTGGGCGGAAGCATTGGCATCTCGGTGGTCAATACGATCGTGGCGCGGCATGAGCAGCTCCATCGCAATGAGCTCATCCACTCGCTCACCCCTTCGAATCCGGTGCTGCAACATCGGCTTTCTGAACTCGGCCAATTCGTCACCAACCCGAAAGCCGCCTACGCAATCATCGACCGCACACTCAATTCACAGGCCCGCCTATGGGCCTATGTGGATGATTTCCGCTATATGGCGCTGCTCTGTTTTGCCTGTCTGCCGCTCGTCTGGCTGCTGAAGCAAGCAAAAGCACGGCCCGGCATGATGCACGCCGACTAGGTGCGCCACTCACAACGGAAAATTATAGACATAAAAATCCGTCTGGCGCTTCCATCCCGCACCCTCATACAGAGCCTGCGCCGTTTCATTCATAACCTCGGTCGAAAGCGTCAACCGGACCGCTCCGATTGCGCGGCCGAACTCCGCCGCGGCAGCCAGTAGTTGAGAACCGACGCCCTTCCCACGCACCTCCGGCAGCACAAACAAGTCGTTCAAAATCAGGATGCGAGCTGCGGAAGCTGAGGAGAAACTGGGGAACAATTGCGCGAACCCAACCGCCGCGCCATTCCCACCGGTTGCCAGAAAAATGAGGGATTGATTGTGCTCGAACCGTTCCCGCAGAAAGCGCCGCGCCAGATCCAAATCGGGCGGCTTGCGATAGAACTGCCGATACAGATCGAATAGCGGCGCTATGCGATCCAACTCGAAAATCGTAGCTTGCCGCACCGCGATGCGCCCGTCGATCATGGCTTCCCTCCGCCGCTCAACCACCGCTTGGCTCGCGGCTTAGTTGATCGCCCGGTTGAGTTCCGCTACGCGCGGCCGCGCCGGCGGCTAACTCGAGCACCGAATGAGCGCGCAGGCAGATGGAAAGGCGCCACGGACCCACATCCCGCGCGATCTTTAGGATTTTTAAATTCTTGTCCAGAAATACGACATCTAATCGCACCTTCATTCCGAACGTGTGAACGGCTTCGCAGGGAACAATCCAAAGACCGGCGCCGGGCTCGAGGGTTTCGGCATCGAGTAAACCGCGGCGGCGAGTAGAGCTCGAATTCGCCACGCGGACCTGCGTGGCCAAGGCGACCCCGCGGGTGACGTTTTGGAATGCGTAGAGATCGCTCATGGGCTGGTCATCTTCTCGGGACGGACCCACCGGTCGAAATCTTCGGCGCTAAGATACCCGAGTTTGAGCGTGGCCTCCTTCAACGAAGAGCCGTCTACATGCGCCACGTGCGCGATTTCCGCAGCCTTATCGTAGCCCAAAACCGGACTTAGTGCGGTCACCAGCATCAACGAATTTTGAACATAGTGCGCAATCTGCTCGCGGTTCAAGTCGATTCCCGAAGCGCAGTGTTCTCGAAAACTGCGGCAGGCGCCTGCGAGGAGCCTCACAGAATGCAGAAAGTTATAGATAATTACCGGCTTGAAGACGTTTAGCTCGAAATTGCCTTGAGAGCCGGCAAAAGCGATGGCGGCGTCATTGCCCATCACCTGCACGGCGACCATGGTCAGCGATTCGCATTGCGTGGGATTGACCTTCCCCGGCATGATGGAGGAGCCGGGCTCGTTTTCCGGAATGATCAGCTCGCCAAAGCCGCAGCGCGGTCCGGATGCCAGCCAGCGAACGTCGTTCGCGATTTTCATGAGCGATGCGGCCAGAGTTTTCAGGGCTCCGCTCGCGAACACCAGCTCGTCATGCGCAGAGAGCGCCGCAAACTTGTTCGGATGGGAGCGGAAAGGTTGACCCGTAAGGGAGGCAATTTTCGCGGCCACCGCTTCGGCGAATTCGGGTGGCGCATTCAGCCCGGTACCGACCGCGGTACCACCTATGGCGAGATCGAAAAGACCATCTAAGGCGATGCGCAGCCGGTCGAGGTCGCGATCGAGCAGTGAGACCCAGCCGGAAAATTCCTGGCCGACAGTAAGCGGCGTCGCGTCCTGTAGGTGCGTTCGCCCGATCTTCACCACGTCCTGGAAGGCTTTCGACTTGGCATCGAGCGTATTGCGCAGATTCGTCACGGCGGGAAGCAGTTTGTGTTCTAGTTCCCAGGTTGCGGCGATATTCATCGCTGTGGGAAACGTGTCGTTCGAGGATTGCGACAGATTCACGTGATCGTTGGGGTGGATGGGCTTCTTGCTGCCGAGCGTTCCGCCCGCCAGTTCGATAGCGCGATTCGAGATCACTTCGTTCGCGTTCATATTGGTTTGCGTACCGCTGCCCGTTTGCCAGATACGCAACGGGAAATGGTCGTTGAGCTTACCGGAGATCACTTCGTCGGCGGCCTGAACGATCAGCCGCATTTTGTCTTCGGGAAGTTTGCCCAATTCGTGATTCACGAGAGCGGCGGCTTTTTTCAGAATGCCGAAAGCGCGGATCATCTCCGGCGGCATTCTGTCTTCGCCGATGTCGAAGTGGTGCAGCGAGCGTTCGGTTTGCGCGCCCCAATATTTGTCCGAACGCACGTCGATGGAGCCCATGCTGTCGGACTCGGTGCGGTGAGAAGCGGTCATCTCTTCTATTTTGTAATGGGCGGATCGTCATTCTTCCCGAAGCGCGCGCATCGGATCAATTGCCGATGCTCGCGAGGCGGGGATAGAGGTCGATAGGAGGATCACGAGCAGTAATGTGCCGGCCACTGCTGCCAACGTAAGCGGGTCGGATGCGGGAATACCGAAGAGCAGCGTCCGGAGGAAACGGCCCAATGCTAAAGAACCTATCACTCCAATGACAACGCCCACGGAAGCAAGTGTCATACCGTGCCTGATAAGAGAACTCACTAACTTTAACGGCTGGGCTCCGAGTGAAATGCGAAGCCCGATCTCTCGTGTGCGCACCGCCACGGAATACGACACCAAGCCGTAGATTCCGATTGCCGCCAATGCCAACGAGAGAACGGCAAAGATCAAAAGCATGAGCATATTAAACCGGGCCGGCGCAATGGACCGAGCCACAAGCTTTTCCATAGTTTGAAAGTCTGCGGGAGGCTGCAAAGGATCGGCTTCGAGAACGGCGCGCCGGACAGCCGGGATCATTGCAAGCGGATCGCGTGTCGTCCGGATCACCCACTTCGTAGGAATCTTGTCTAACGTGATTTGCGTGATCTTATCCGGTGACTGTGCAATCGGGACGAATATCACACCCGGCGGGCGAAACATGAGCCCTTCTTCCCGAGTGTCGCTTACGATTCCAACTACAGTGCGTGGGCGGAGATCGCGTGGATCGGTAAGATATCCCGTCCCAACGATCAGAGACTTTCCAAGTGCATCCTCATTGGGAAACGCTTTTTTTGCTAACGCAGAGTTAATAATAACGACCGGCGCAGAATTCCCGCTGTCACGATCATCGAACGTTCGTCCACGAAGTACCGGAATACCCATTGCGGTGAAGAAATGGGAATTGATGGCGCGGTACCAGGCATCCAGTTCGCTGTTCTCGCCCGCCCTATTTGTGGCGGGATGAGGCTTGCCTCCGATAGGCATAACAGGAAAATCGAAATCCGGTTCGAACGGCAGAATCGTTGTAGAACTCGCAGCGACAACGCCAGGCAATCTCTCTATGTTCCGGACTACGTTTTCAAAATAGTTGGCTTCACGAATGCTGTCGGGATAACGGCCCGGAGCCATGCTGATATTCATGGTCAGGAGATGATCGTCTCTAAATCCAGGATCGACAGTATTGAGATTCCAGAAACTGCGGACTAACAGCATGGCGCCCACGAGCAGTAACGTGGACAACGCGACCTGCGAGATAACTAACGCGCTGCGCAAGCGGTTTCCTCCGCGTCCCGCTCCGCCTTGAGCCGTAGCCTGCTTAAGGGCGTCAGTCAGGCTTGTTTTAGAAATCTGCAGGGCGGGGGCGAGGCTGGCCAAAATTCCACATACAACGGCAGCCGCAAAGACAAAACCGAAAGCTGAGAAATTTACATGAATTTGCGCCACCTGGGGCAGTCGATCCGCCGACAATCCTGGAAGAGCGCGAACTCCCAGCTCAGCTAGCAGGATGCCGATTGCGCCGCCTGCGGCAGCGAGAATAAAACCCTCGGTAAGCAGCCGGCCCACGATTCGCGAGCGGCGCGCCCCCAAAGCTCCCATCACCGCGAGTTCACGCCGGCGGCCCACTCCTCTCGCCAAAACCAAATTGGCAACGTTCGAGCACACAACCAATAAAACAAGCAGAACGGCCGCGAAAAGAATCTCCAGCGCAGGACGCACTCGCCCGGCTATTTCTTCTTGGATCGGCCGCAGCACGACGCCATGGGGCATATTGGTTAGCGGTGAACTCTGCGCAAACAGCTGCGCAATCGTATTTACTTGGCTTTCCGCTCGAGCAAGATTGTGTCCCTGTGGAAGCCGCCCAACAACAGTAAATCCGTTTGTGCGATCCGAGCTTTCCCGAGGTACCGTTAGAGATAAATACAAGTCCGATGCCATGAACGCTTGCATCAGATCAGGGGCGACGCCGGCGACGGTATATCCCTGTCCGGCGATATTCAATACTTGACCGACAATGGATCGTTCTCCTCCAAAGCGGCGATGCCATAAGCTTTCGCTGATAACAACCAGACGAAGCCGCCCAGGAGCATCATCGCCATCGATGAATAATCGTCCGGCGACCGGCTGTACCTGAAATACGGAAAAATACTGAGCGCTCACGCGCATTCCCGAGACTTGTTCAGGTGTTCCGCCAGTGATTAAGTTGAATCCGCCAACTACACCGTCAGCGATGGCAAGCGCGGAAAAGCTCTTCCGCGACGCTTCGATCCCCACGTAATCGTGCATGTCAAAGCTGGAGCTGCTCCCAAAATCGGTCTTACGCCGAAGATGAACGATTGCTTGCGAGTCGGGAAATGGTAGCGGGTGGAGTAATACGGTGTCGACGATACTGAATATCGTGGCGTTGGCGCCGATTCCTAATCCAAGGATCACGACGGCGGTAAGAGAAAAGCCCGAATTCTTTCGCAATCCGCGGAGAGCGTACCGGCAATCTTGCCAAATCCGCTCCACAGAACCCCAACCCCACATTCCGCGCGTCTCCTCTTTGATTAAGGTCGTGTTGCCGAACGTCCGCCGCGCCGCGTAACGAGCGTCCTCCGGCGAAAGGCCATTCTCGCGGCTTTCTTCAGCTTCCAATTCGAGGTCGGAGCGCAACTCCCGTTCCAGATCCTCCTCTTTTGATTTGCGCCGGTGCCAAAACATGCTGTGTCTACTCGTATCTCAGGGCGACCGTAGGATCAGTCCGAGCTGCTCTTCGTGCGGGAACGTAGCTGGCTAAAAGAGCGACCGCGAAAAGCAACAATACCCCGGCCCCGAACGAGACGAGATCAAAAGTGTGGATGCCAAACAAAAACTTCGAAATATACTGCGCGGCCAAAGCTCCAATGGCCACGCCAAACACAAGACCCAGAGCTGCCAATCGCGCTCCCTCGCCTAATACGAGACTCTTAATCTCAATTGGCTTGGCTCCCAGCGCCAGGCGAACACCCATCTCTTGCGTACGTCGTGCGATGGCATAAGAGAGAACTCCGTAGATACCGATAAGCGACAACAACAGCGCGATCACGGCGAAGCTGCCCACAAGTAACAACGAGACCCGGCGAATCGCCAGGGATGAGGACACGACTTGTTGTAGAGTGCTGAAGCCCAGAATAGGCAGACCACGATCTACCGACCCAATCACGCTCTGAACCGACGCGGCGAGCTGCATCGGATCTCGTCCAGCGCGTGTTCGGATTATGAATACGCCGCTTGTCGATGCGCCGCTCTCGACTTGATAAACGGAATTGTAGGTAGTTGGCGCGATTGGCTTATCTAGCGCTTCGACGTGGACGTCCCCCACAACTCCGATCACAGTAAGATGCCTACCGCCCCATTGGAGTCCTTTGCCGATGGAATCTTCGCGGGGCCAATACTGCCTTGCCATGGTCTGGTTTATTACGGCGGCCAGCGGCGACCCTCTGGTATCCGCGTCAGAAAACGTTCGTCCGCTCAATAACGGGATCTTCATGACGCGAAAATAGTCGCCACTGACTAGTGCGTTATCGGCCCAATGAAACTCGTCGGGAGGCCGTCCATCGATAACGAACCCAATCTGGCGCTCATCGGCAAGCGGCACATGTGTTGTTAAAGCAACCGCTGATACACCCGGCAAAGATGCCAGGCGCGCTTCAATCGTACGCTCCACTGTATGGCGTCGGTCGGGAGAATAGCGCTGCCGATTGAGCGTCGTACGGACGAATAGCGTTTGCCCGGGATCGAAACCGAGCGGCACATGGATGACTCGAATAAAGCTCCTCAAGAGCAGTCCCGAGCCAATGAGGACGACCACACAAGAAGCAATCTCGGCCACGACCAACGATCGAGCAAAACGCCGGCTGGTGCGGCTCTGTCCCGATTGCCTGCCGGATTGCTTAAGGGCATCGTGCGTGCCCAAGCTCCGGAACATCCAAGCCGGTGCGACGCCGCAAAGCAGGCAGGTAATGCCGCACACGACAAAGGCAAACAAAAGCACTCGTAGATCGATACCTACCGCCCGGACGTTGATCTCGCTTATCGAAACGGCGTCCATGGAACGAAGTAAGCTGTACGCCAGTGCGCAACCTGCTATACCTCCGCTCAGTGTGAGAATTGCCGTTTCCGTTAGAACTTGCCGCGTCAATCTGCCGGCGCTCGCTCCCAAAGCTTTTCGAATAGAAATTTCGCGTTGCCGCGCTCCAGCCCGCGCCAACAGCAGGTTGGCGACGTTTGCGCAGGCAATGAGCAAAAGAAATCCAACCGCCGTACCGAGCATCGGCAACACGAGGCGAGTATGTCCGCCAAATTGAGGCGACCAAGGCTCAGCCGACGCTGCGAGCATCACGTTCCCCGAGTAAATATCCGGATGTTCTTGTTGAAATTGAGCCGCCACGCGCTTCACATCATCCTGCGCTTGTGCGAGCGACACTCCATCTTTGAGCCGCGCGATGATGTTCGTATCGAAGCTGCTCGCCCAGTCATTCAATTGGTGACTGGTAAATGATAGGGGAGCCCAAACGGCTGGAGGTTCGCCGGGGCTTGCTGCGGTTGAGGGGAACGTAAAACCCTTGGGCATCACACCTACAATCTGATACGGCTGTTCATTCAGCCGCATGATCTTTCCGATAACGCCTGCATCTTCCGCGTAGTGGCTTCGCCAGAATTGGTAACTGAGTACAACGACTTTCGCGGCGCCAGGGAGTTCCTCTTGCGCGGTGAAGATGCGCCCTAGGAGTGGTTGGACACCGAGTGTCGGGAACAGGCTTGCGGTAGTGTTATAGCCCGAAATATGCTCCGCTTCGCCTTCGCTTACGAAATCGAAGCTGCCCGGCTGATAGCCGGCAATGATGGAAAACGCACGCGTCCGATCCCGATACGCAGCGAACTCCGGCGGAGCCGCGCCAAGATGCCCTTCGAACATCCTCGGTTCGCTCTGCCAAATGCGAATGAGCTGTTTCGCATCTGGGTACGGCAGGGGACGCAGCAAAACCGCATCTAGGAGGCTGAACATCGCGGTGTTGGCCCCGATGCCGATTGCCAGCGTAAGAATAGCAACCGCCGCAAACCCAGGATTTTTTCGAAGCAGTCTGCTGGTGTAGCGGATATCTTGTGCAAGCCGCTCAGCCCAAGTCCAGTTCCACATTTCGCGGACATCCTCTCTGATCAATGTTGCGTTGCCCAAAGCCCGCTGGGCGGCGTAGCGTGCCTCCTCCGGCGAGATGCCGCGTTCTTGCTGTTCCGCGGCTTCCAATTCCAAGTCCGAGCGCAGTTCACGCTCGAAATCCTGTTCTCGTCGTCTTCGGCGCAGCCAGTTCATAGCGCAATCCAATCACTCGTATCGCAAGGCCATCATCGGATCGATTCGCGCCGCTCGATGAGCAGGTAGATAGGACGCCAGCAATCCCACCACAACCAAAACGAATGCCGATCCGGCTAAGATCCAACCATCTGTCGCGGCCACGCCGTACAAAATGGATTTCAGGCTTCGCATTACAATCCACGATCCGGCCCCGCCAATCGCCACTCCTGAAAGCACCAGGCGCAATCCCTCCCGAAGTACGGCGGCGGAAACCTGTCGCGGTTGCGCTCCCAGCGCCATCCGCACTCCGATTTCGCGGCGCCGCTGCGAGACCACATATGCCAACAGCCCATATAAGCCCAATGCGGCCAGCAGCATTGCCAACCCCGCAAATGCTGCGATCAACTGCAAAGCGACTTCGCGTGAAACCAGCTTGTCTGCTATCAGCTCCTTCATCGGCATCACATCCGCGATCGGCTGATTGCGATCTACTTGCCAGATCGCCGCTTCCAGTGTCCTGGCGTAAGCCATTGGATCGCCTTTCACCCGCACCGCCAGATCGCGCGGCGTAAGATAGCCCTGCGTCCCCGCCGGCTGCGTGTAGGGAAAATACATCTCAGCCCGGCCATTCACATCCAGTGCCGTCTGCCGCATATCGTCCACCACTCCGACGATCGTGAATGAAACGCCCTTGACCCTGTCGAGTTGAAAACGATGCCCCAGAGGATTTTGTTCCGGCCAATATTGCCGAGCCATGGCTTGGTTGATGATGGCTACCGGTGGCGCGTCTGTAGCGTCCGAGTCTCGGAAGAACCGGCCGGCGCGTAGCCGGACGCCGATGGTCTTAAAGTAGTCGGGGCTGATCACTCGATGATTGGCGTCGTTCGACTGCCCCGGCGGAAGCGGCGGCGCGCCCTCAACCAGGAAGGGGCTCGTGCCTCCGGGATTTGTCAGCGGGAGGAAAGTTGTGTAACCCGCCGAAATAACACCAGGAAGGACAGCAACTTTCTCCAGGACGCGGCGGTAGAAATCGGAGCGTGCCGGAAAGCTGCGATAGGGCGTATTCGCCGAAACGGGAAGGGAAGTCCGTAACGTCATGAGTCCTTCGGGGTTGAATCCAAGCGGCACATGCGCTAACGCCCAAAGCGTTCTCGTCAGGAGTCCGGCGCCCACCAGGAGCACAACCGCCAGCGCCACTTCACTCACGATGAGGATTTTTCGTGTTCTGGCGCCGCCGCTGGCCGCAACTCGGCCGCCCTGTTGCAATGAGTTCGAAAGGTCGGGGCGCGAAAAAAGGAAAGCTGGCAAGGTACCAAACAGGACCGCGGCCAACATCGAAAGAAACAGCAGGAAGCCGAGCAATGGCAGGTCGATCCGTAGCTCCAACCAGGCGCTCAGCGTGCTCGGGACGAGATGCCGCAAGAAGGGCAACGTAAACACCGCGATCAGTATGCCCGCGGCTCCGCCGAAGCTAGCGAGGAGCAGGCTTTCAATCAGCGTCTGCCGGACGAGCCGGGCCCGGCCCGCGCCCAAAGCTGCGCGTACGGCGAACTCACGCTCCCGGCCCACACCGCGCGTCAGCAGCAGTCCCGCCAGATTGGCGCAAGCAATCAATAACACGCAGCCTACTCCTGCCGTCACCGCCCAAAGCGTCAGCTTTAAGTCGCCGACGAGTTGGTCTCGCAGGCTGACCACCGCGGCTCCGATATTCGTGTTGGATTGTGGATATTCACGCGCCAATTGAATAGCCAAATCCGTCATCTCGCGCTGAGCGCTGGCCAGCGTCACGCCCGGTTTTAGGCGCGCGAACACGCGCAAATAGTGGTTATCACGCTCGGCCAGTTGGCGCGGGCCAAGCGCCAGCGGTACCCAGATTTCCGATTTCTCCGGAAACGTGATGCCGCGCGGCATCACGCCGATAACTGTGTATTTTTGGTTATTGAGCCAAATCTCGCGGCCAGCAATCGCAGAGTCGCCGCCGAAACGCCGCTGCCAGAGGCCATAGCTGATCAGGACCACACGCGGGCCGCCGGGCCGGTCCTCTTCGGCTGAAAAGTTTCGCCCGAGTGTCGGCGAGACACCGAGCAGAGGAAACAGATTGGCCGTCACCGGGCTGCCTTCCACCTGTTCCGGGGTGCCGGCGCCCGTTAACGCATATAAATCGCCTCTCAGCGCCGCCATGTCTGCAAAGACATGATTCCGGCGCTTCCA
>JACZDD010138277.1_pt1 | contig 12379 bp, 8 predicted proteins | sample 8641771 | NCBI WGS metagenome assembly JACZDD01 (sample SAMN15324614, study PRJNA640507) | soil metagenome | isolation source: intercropping peanut in the second line | place: China: Luxin town, Laibin City, Guangxi Province | collected 2019-07-25 | depth 10cm m | reverse complement strand
GGGCGGACCTCCTGGTCCGCGGCCGACGTCCTCGTCGGCCTTCTCGATTGTGCGGAAAACTAACCCAGATTCCAATCCTAACGAATTCCCTAGACTGGCTGCAGCAACGAAGCCGATTCATTATCCAGATAAACCGATGCATTCGGATGCCGCCGCACCAGCGACGCCGGACACACTTCCGAAATCGGCCCTTCCAGCGCGCAGCGAACCGCTTCCGCCTTACGGCGCTCGGGAACGCAGCTCACCCACGCATTGGCGCGAAAAAGTCCAGGACAGGTAATCGTCACCGCTTTCTTCGGCACCGACTCCAAATCGGGAAAATGTCCCTCGCCTGCCTGCTGCTTGCGGCAAGCCTCATCGAGCGATACGAGCTTCACCGTAGCCGGGTCGCCGAAATCCGCTACCGGCGGATCGTTAAACGCGATGTGCCCGTTTTCGCCAAAGCCGACGAACGCCACATCGATCGGAGCATCAAGAAGGAGTTTGGAATAGCGCGCCATTTCGGCGTCTAAATCGGCGGCGTCGCCCGCCAGATAATGCGTCTTCAGCGGATGCACCTTCTCTTCGAGACGCGTGCGAATCCATAACCGAAAGCTTGCCGGATGTTGCGCGCTCATGCCTGCGTATTCATCCATATGGAACAACTCCACTGATTTCCAATCAATCGGCTGCATCACCAGCGCTTCGGCCAGCGGAAGCTGAGAATTTCCCGTTGCGGCGATCACACGCGCCCGCCCGCGCTCCTGAATAGCGCGGTTAATAAGTGTGGCGGCGTGTTCCGCGGCGGCGGCGCCCAATGCCGCGCGAGAGGGATACACTTGAATTCGTGCCGCGCCGGCTTGAAACTTTCGCGGCGCATTCAAATCCGACATGGTCGAATTATACAGGCGCGTCTCATGAATGCTCTTTCCAATGAACCACTCGATCGCCGCAGATTTCTTTCGCAAGCCCGCAACGCGGTCCTCGCCGGGTCGGCCACTGCTTTGAGCGCGCGTTCCTATGCGCGCGTTCCCGGTGCCAACGATCGCATTCGCCTGGCCCAGCTTGGCTGCGGAAGCCGCAGCCGCGGGCACGTGCATATGGTGCAAATGGCCGCCGCGCGCACGCCCGTCGAAATCGTCGCAGTCTGCGACATTTGGAACGCTGCGCGGGAACGGCGCGCCGCTCAAGTAAAGGAACTGTTTGGCGCCGAACCCAAGCTCTACAAGTACTCCGAGCAGATGCTCGAAAACTCGGCCATCGACGGTGTGATGATTGCCACCGGCGATCACCAGCACGCCAAGCTCTGCGTGGAAGTCGTCGGGGCAGGGAAGGACTGCTACGTTGAAAAACCTTTCGCCAACGTTCTGAGCGAAGCAAAAGCCGCGCGCGCCGCTGTGCAGGCGTCCAAACAGGTAGTGCAAATGGGAACGCAGCATCGCAGCCAACCGTACCCGTTGGCCGTGCGCGACCTGATCCGCTCCGGCAAGATCGGTGACGTCGCGAAAATCACGCAGGAATGGAACGTCAATCAACCGCGCTGGCGCAAGGTGAAATCGCCATCTATCGTCAAAGAAGAAGACACCGATTGGAAGCGTTGGCTCCTCGGCAAACCGTACCGGCCGTTCGATCCGCTCGTCTACCAGGAGTTCCGGCTCTACAAAGATTTTTCCTCCGGCATTATCGATCAATGGCTCAGCCATGCGAGCGACCTGGTTCATCTTTGGATGGAGGAAACGCACCCCGTGAGCGTCACCGCCACCGGCGGGATCTTCACCTGGAAAGACGGCCGCGAAAATCCCGACAACGTCACCATTTCAGCCGTCTATCCCAAAGGCTTCCTCTACACCTATTCGACAACCTTTTCGAACAGCTATCGTAGCTTCAGCCGCATTCAAGGCTGCAACGGCACAATTGAAAATTACGGCGGCGAAGGCGCGTCTCTGTTTCTGGTGACGCGCGAAGGCGGCCGGCAGGAACTCGATCCGGAGTCGAGCGCCCGCCCGCGTTACACCGCGCCTCCCGCGATGGGCCCCGAGCGCGATCAAGCCGAAATCCTGCGCGTTCCGGGCGCCCGCGAACCCGATTCTCTCGGTCCCAACGACGACGATGCCGACCACCTCATGCACTGGCTCGACGCCATGCGCGATCGAAAAGAACCGAACGCCACGGTCGACCACGGCTTCTCGCATGCGATCGTGTGCATCATGGCCGCACAATCGTATTGGTCCGGCAAACGCCTCTATTGGGATCCGGCCTCCGAGGAGATACTGGATCGTCAAGCCGGATGAAAATAACAAAAATTTCAACCACCGTTGTCAACGCGCGCATGCGCAATTGGATCTTTGTCAAAGTGGAAACCGACCAGCCGGGTCTCCACGGCTGGGGCGAAGCTACGCTCGAGTGGAAAACGAAAGGCGTCGTCGGAGCCATCGAGGATTTGTCCGTACTCCTGATCGGAAAAGACCCGCGCCGCATTGAATACCTCTGGCAAGTCATGCACCGCCAATATTTCTGGCGCGGCGGTATCACTAACTACACGGCCATCAGCGGCATCGATCAGGCATTGTGGGATATCAAAGGCAAAGAACTGAACAAGCCCGTGTGCGAGCTGTTAGGCGGCCCGGTCCGCGACCGTCTCCGCTTCTATGATCATCTGGGCGGCGGCTCGTTCGAAGGCATGTATAAAACCGCCGAGCCGGAGCATTTCGCCGAACGAATTAAAGAGAGCCTCGAAAAAGGATTCACTGCCGTAAAAGCCATGCCGATTCCAGTGGCCGAGCCGATCGAAAGCGCCGCGGTTCTCAAACACAGCGCCCGCTGCGTGGAAGCGATGCGCAACGCGGTGGGCGATCGAGTGGACATCATGCTCGATCTGCACGCCCGTACCACGCCGGCCGCCGCCATCCAGTTCGGGCGCTTGCTCGTCGATTACAACCTGTATTGGTACGAAGAGCCGTGCTGGCCCGAGCACGTGGACGCTCTCGTCGAAGTCGCGCGCGCTTTGCCGTTCCCCATCGCTACCGGCGAGCGCTTATGCGGCCGTTGGGAGTTTCGCGAGCTGCTGGAAAAACGCGCCTGTGCCATCGTGCAACCCGACGTCTCTCATTGCGGCGGCATCAGCGAAGCGCGCCGCATTGCCGCTCTCGCCGAAACGTATCTCGTCTCCGTCGCTTGCCACAATCCGCAAGGCCCGGTAAGCACCGCCGCCTCGATTCACGTCGCGTTCGCCACACCCAATTACCTGATCCAGGAAATCGTCCGCAACGATGTGGCCTGGCGCAACGACGTCATCGAAGAAGCGCTGCCCTTCGAAGCCGGCGAGTGCGGGCCTCCCACCAAACCAGGCTTGGGCGTCGAGATCAACGAACGCGAAGCCGCCAAACACCCATTCAAGGAAATTGTCAGCACCGCTTCCTTCCATCGCGACGGCTCCGTCGCCGACTGGTAATCGGAATCTTCGCAACTCGACGATCTTGAACTGAGCCGCGACCGCAGGGAGTCGGTTGGTTCTTTTGGGGCCGCACACCGCAAAAACTATCAAACCACCCAGCAAAATATTGTCTATTCTGCTCCCGAAGTGAGCGTTACCGGCAAAGCCCTTTGGTTCATCGAAAGCCACCTCGGCGAGGAACTATCGCTCGACACCATCGCCTGCGCTGTCGGCGTCTCACGATTTCATCTCTCCCGCGCGTTCGCCGTTTCGATAGGTTGTTCGCTCGCCGGCTATGTGCGCGCCCGGCGGCTCAGTCAAGCTGCCCGCTTGCTCGCTGACGGCGCTCCCGACATACTCGCCGTAGCGATCGATTCCGGTTACGGCTCTCACGAAGCATTCACGCGCGCATTCCGCCAATATTTTGGTCTGCCGCCCGAACAACTGCAAGCGCAGGCCCACTTGAAACAGATCGCATTACAGGAGCCTTTAAGAATGGACAAACGTTAACCACCACTCTCGCCCCGCCACGTATCGTGAAAGGCGATGCCATGCTGATTTTCGGACTCAGCGAGCACTATGGCCAATCCAAAGCCGGAATCCCATCGCAGTGGAGCAAATTCGTGCCGCACCTCGGCCATATCTCCGGACAAATCGGTTCGGTCAGTTACGGCGTGATCTCGAACTCTGACGAAAGCGGAGCCTGCGATTATCTTTGCGGCGTCGCAGTGAACGAATTTCCCGCGCAGCCTCCGGAGTTTCACGCGCTTACGAATCCCCGCGCAAACCTACGCAGTATTTGAGCAACACGATCACATCTCGTCCATTGCAGGAGCCTGGCAAGCAGTTTGGGAACACGGCCTTGCCGACGCTCGTTTCCAGGCCGCCGACGGACCGGCATTCGAACGCTACGGCGAGGAATTTGACGGCCACACCGGCCTCGGCGGCTACGAGCTATGGGTTCCTATAGAAACGTGAGCCGTTTGCAAAACTAACCTTCGAAGTGATCCCGTCCACAGCTATGCAATCCACGATCCGCTGTGCTTGATCGTTGTGTCTACTCTTTCGCCGGGAGATTGGACGACCGGTTCTACGGCAGCGCGAGTGATGTTCTGGGTGCGTCAGCGTACCAACAGGGTAAAATAACGGTCTTCCAAGTATGACCCCGGAACGCTGGAGGCGTGTCTCAGACATATACGACATCGTTGTTCAGGTTCCTCCGGCAGCCCGCCGGACAGCGCTGGACGACGCGTGCCGCGATGACGAAGATCTTCGGCGCGAGATCGAATCCCTACTCGAAGCTAGAGAGGAAGCGGGCAGCTTTCTTGGTCCGGAGGAACTGCACTTACGCATCCGCGAATTATCCGAACCCGAAGTCACCCCCGGAAGCACGTTTGGCCGTTACGAGATTGTATCCTCCATTGGCGCTGGCGGCATGGGGCAGGTTTATCTGGCTCTTGATGTAGAACTCAGGCGGCGGGTAGCTCTCAAGATCCTGCCCGCCCAGTTCACGCTGGATGAGGAGCGCATTCATCGCTTCCGTCGCGAGGCTAGGGCCGCGTCGGCGCTCAATCATCCGAATATCGTGACCGTGTATGACGTCGGTGAAAGCGGGCAGACGTGGTTTATCGTGACGGAATTCATAGAAGGCGAGACGTTGCGCAGCCGGCTCGAGCACGGGCGGCTTGAAACCGGCATCGCGCTGGATATCGCGTTGCAATGCGCACGCGCTCTTGCGGCGGCGCACGATGCGGGCATTGTGCATCGAGATGTTAAACCGGAAAACATTCTCCTGCGCGCCGACGGAGTGATGAAGATCGTGGATTTCGGATTGGCTGGAACTTCCGAAGAGTCTTTCGAGATCGGAAACGACACCTGCGCGGGGAAAGTCATGGGAACTCCGCGTTACATGTCTCCCGAACAGGCGCGCGGTGAAAGGCTCGATGCGCGTAGCGACATCTTCAGTCTCGGAGCCGTGCTGTACGAAATGATCACCGGCCAGCCCGCATTTCCCGGCGCATCCGCTGCCGAGATCTTTGCCGCCGTCCTGGGCTCCGAGCCGAAAATGACCTCCACCGGTTTGGATATGATCCTGCATAGGGCGCTGGCAAAGATTCGCGACGAGCGCTATGGAACCATGCACTATTTCGCTGCAGACCTGCAGCACTTTCGGGAGCAGCCGGCGAGCTTTCCGCAGAACGCCCTACCCGCCAAAAAAACGCAACTTTCGAGACGCGTCGTCCTTACTAGTGCGGGCGCGCTCGCGGCGGCGATCGGGCTGGTCGCCGGCCGTTACAAGTCGGCACGAAACAGAACCAGTGAAGCGCCACCGGTTGATGTTATCCCTCTGACGAGCTTTCCCGGATACAAGGACTACGGTTCCCTCTCTCCCGATGAGCGGCGAATCGTATTCAGTTGGAACGGCGGCTCGGGCGGCACAGGAGGCAGACAGGAACGGAACATTTACGTCAAACACATCGGAAATGGTGACCCTGTCCGATTGACCTTCGCACGCGCGGATGAGACGCACCCTGCCTGGTCCCCGGATAGTAGTCGCATCGCATTTTGCCGCGTGACTGGCGACCAGCCGCCGTTCAGGCGGTTTGCCATCTTGACGATTTCCGCAAACGGCGGTGAAGAAAGCAAAATTTGGGATGGTGGGGAGGGTGTGTCCTGGTCTCCCGATGGTACAACACTGGTGGTCTCAGGGCTGCCTCCTGAATCGGGAGGTATCTTTCGGGTGGGTCTAAAAACAGGGGTGCGAACTCGCCTGACGAGTTCGCCCATTTATTTGGATGAATTACCGGTCTTCTCTCCGGACGGGAGATGGATTGCTTTTACCCGCTCCTTCGGTCCGAGAGCGCGTGAACTGTTTGTTGTCTCCGCGAACGGCGGACCCGAAAGACAGCTCACCTTTGACCAGCAACCCACATACGGCGCCGCCTGGACGGCAGACAGTCGAGAGATCGTATTCTCGTCCAACCGTTCAAGAGGCGGGGAGACTCTGTGGCGTATTCCTGCGGCCGGCGGTACTCCCCGCCGGCTTTCTGCGACGCTTGCAGGCGCGTTCTATCCTGCCATATCAAAAGCTGGCAATCGGCTCGTCTACACAGAGTCGTTCTTAGACACAAATATTTACTCGAGTGAAGGTTCGGGGTTTGACAGCCGGCCGGCGCCGGGCCGTTTCGGTAAGACGTCTGCACTCATTCGTTCTTCCCGCCGCGACGATAGTCCGAGCATCTCGGCGGGCAAAAATCGGATCGCGTTTGTCTCGCGACGCACGGGCAATGAAGAAATTTGGCGATGCGAGTTGGACGGCAGCAATCCCATACAACTGACCTCGTTCGGCGGACCGGCGACTGGAACGCCTCGCTGGTCCCCCGACGGGAGCCGCATCGCCTTCGATTCAATCGCCGCAGGCGCCCCAAACATCTACATCATGGACGCAGATGGGAAAGTGCCGCGGCGCCTTACCAATGAACCCTTCAGCCACTATATGCCGTCATGGTCGGCCGACGGCAAGCGAATCTATTTCAAATCGGACCGGTCTGGGAGCGATCAAATCTGGTCTGTTTCCGCCGAAGGCGGTCCACTTACTCAAATTACTCGCGGCGGCGGGTGCGAAGCCCTGCCATCAGCGGACGGCAAAATCCTGTACTATACAAACCACGGTTGGGGCGCGATCTGGACTGTCCCTGTTGAAGGAGGACCGGAGAAACCCGTTGCTGAACTGCAGCAATTCGACCGGATCTTCCGGTCTTGGGGAGTGGTGAAAGAGGGCATCTACTTCATGTCTCGCGAGGACGGGCCTGAGCAGACGGTACGCTTCTTCAGTTTTGCAACCCGGCGCATTTACCCGCTGCTCACGTTCGGTCGAGAGCCCATTTGGAATTATCCGGATGTTGCGCTCACGGATGACGGCCGCGTTTTACTGACGGCGCGTCTGGATCAGGAAGTGAACGACCTCATGCTGATCGAGAACTTCCGATAGAACGCATTGTATGAGTGCCGCGATTGGGGAAGTAACGCAACTGCTGAACGCCTGGTGTCGTGGAGACGCCGAAGCATTCGAGCGGCTGGCTCCCTTGCTCGAAGCCGAACTGCGGCGCCTTGCCCGCATATATCTGAGCCGCGAGGCCACCGGACACACACTTCAGCCCACTGCCCTGGTCAACGAAGCTTACATACGTCTGATTGGGTGGGATGCCGGGCAATGGCAGAACCGCGCTCACTTCTATGCTGTGGCAGCCAAGATGATGCGGCGCATTCTGGTAAACCAGGCGGTCCGGCGGGGCCGGTCCAAGCGCGGTGGTGCTGCGCTGTTAGTCTCGCTGAGTTCTGCGGATGCCTCTCGTAGCCGCACTGCCGACGTGGTCGCTTTAGATGAAGCGTTGCTCGCGCTCGCGCGCATGGACGAACGAAAAAGCCAGATCGTCGAACTGCGATTTTTTGGCGGTCTGACTGCCGAGGAGACCGCTGACGTTCTCGGTATCTCCGTCCGCACCGTACATCGCGAGTGGGACATTGCCCGAGCCTGGCTTTTTCGTGAATTGCGCCCGGCAAAATAGGCGCTTGCGCGCCTATTTCAACTGGAAATTCGCGGTCAAGGACTGCCCGCTATCCAAGGTTATCTTCAGCGTGTAGCAGCCGGCCGTGCGGGGTGTAGCCCAATTGTAAATGTACTGATTGGCCGCGGTGTCGTAGCGGAGGCTTGAGCCGCCGGTTGCGGTTGTGTCCAGTGCGTCGGTGCCAACGCCCGCAAAGGACGTGCAAGACACACTCTGATAGGTCACGGATGTAACAGCCGACAGCGCGCTGATGTAACTGCCATAGGAATCGGTCAGACTCCATTTGACTGGATATGTCTTTCCGGCTTTGCCGGTATTGAGGATCGGCGGATTATTGACCGATCCTAGAAAACCGCTAAATAGGTATGTAGGCCCCGGGACGAGCTTGAACACGGTCCCAACGCCCGACGAACCGCCGCCAGTGGTCGTGCCGTAGAGGTTGCCCGAGGAGTCGCGCATCAGGCCGGCGTATGGCACTGACCCGTCGTTGGCGACTGAACCGTCGCTGAAGCTGTGCAGCACCGTCAATTGGCCGGAGCTGTCGAGCTTGAACGCAGTTCCCCAGCCTGAGGAACCGCCTCCGGCGGTCGTGCCATAGAGGTTGCCCGAGGAGTCGACGATCACGCCGGCGTAGGGGACCTCCCCGTCATTGCTAGCGGAACCGTCCCTGAAACTGTGCAGCACGGTGTAGTTGTTCCCCGATGTATCGAGCTTGAACACGGTTCCCAGGTTCGACAGCCCGCCATAAAGGGTCGTCCCGTAGAGATTCCCCACCGAGTCGAGGGTCAAGCCAGCCTGCGGAGATTGCCCGTCGTTTGCAACCGTACCATCGTTGAAACTGTGCAGCACGGTCAATTGGCCGGAGGTGTCGAGCTTAAACACCGTCCCAGAGCCCGCTCCCCCGAAGGCCGCGCCTCCAGCGGTCGTACCGTAGAGGTTGCCCGCGGAGTCGAAGATCAACGCACCCTGCGGGAATTGCCCGTCATTTGCAACCGTACCGTCGCCGAAGTTGTGCAGTACGGTCAGTTGGCCGGAGCTGTCGAGCTTAAACACCGTCCCCGAGCTGGAAGACCCGCCGAAAACGGTCGTTCCATAGAGGTTGCCTGCGGAGTCGAGGATCAAGTCACCTTGCGGTCTGTTTCCATCGCCATTGCCGAAATTGTGCAGGACGCTGTAGTTCTGTCCGGAGCTAGTCACCTTGAACACCGTCCCCGCGTTCGCAGGCCCGCCATGAACGGTCGTGCCGTAGAGGTTGCCGGCGGAGTCAAGAGTCAACCCAGCCTCCGGCCAGTACCCGTCGTTTGTGACCGTACCATCGCTGAAATTGTGCAGAACGGTCAGTTGGCCGGAGGTATCCAGCTTGAACACCGTTCCCCGGCCCGACGACCCGCCATAAGTAGTCGTGCCGTAGAGATTGCCTGAGGAGTCGCGGATCAGGCCGGCGAAGTAGGGCTCGCCCCCTTCGCCCCCCTGCTCAGTGAAACTATGCAGTATGGTAACGGTTTGCGCTTCTGCGCTGCCGATTGCGACCGTGCTCATCAGAAGCGCAAAGGACGCGAATACGCGCCACCACGCAGGAAAGGCAAACCGCAGTCCTTTGGGTGGCGCGCTTGGCATCGCGACCGTTTTGCGCGTGTTCTTCAGAAGTACGGCGGAAACCGCTGCGACGCCCCACCGGCGCCAGAGAAACATATTTCTATCCACTTTCCTTGCTCCTAAGTTGCATTCGCTGGAGGCCCGCTTAACCCGGAAACCCTCCTGCTAGCTCCGTAAGCAACTCATCTCGCCAAAAAGTGCCATGTCTGAGCACTTTTTTGAAGGAATCAGCATAAAGGACGAGGCGACCACCTCTTGGCGTGGCCTCCCATAAAAACGTGACTTAAATCACGCCCGATGCGCCTGAAACGTTAAAATGCGATAGAATTTCAAGCGTGCGAAGAAGTTCCCTGCGCAGGTTCCCTCCTTTCCTTCTTAAGACTAGCCTCATAGGCGCCCTCGCCATCGGCGCCTCTCTTCTGCTATCGGCGCGGCGTCCAGCCCAAACCGCCCAAGCTCAACGTCACATCGATCTCGGCAAGGCCGATGGCGCTTCCGCCTACGCCATTACTGTCTCCGCCAAGAACCCGGCCCAGTTCTCCGCCAAAGAATCGGTCGAGGTGTCGATTAACGATGCGCGCGGCGCGCTCGTAAGCAAGCGCCTGCACAGTCAGGACCTCGACTTCTACGTTACCGTTCGTCCGCGGGCGCGCGGCGCCGTCACCGCCACGCTGCGAACCGATTCCGGCGAAACGCTTCCCAACATCGTCACCGATTTTCGGCGCATTCAGGAACCCGGTTCGGAGCCCGCCGCGATTTCGGTCATGCCGAACGATACCTGGCAAACCGCCCAGCCGGTCGAATTCGGTCAGACAATTTACGGCGCGGACGACGAGCGCCCCTACGCACCCGCGTCAGGCGACGACCGCTATGCCGACTTGCTCAAAGGATTCCAGTGGTTTCGGTTTACTTACAAAGGCACAGAGCCGAAGTTAGTCTACTTCGATCTCGATGTTACTGACCGCGAAGTACCCGTCGATGTGGACTTATTCGCTCGCACCGGAAGCGGGCAGTCCGGCGATCTGAAGCCATACACCAAAGGCGCATCCATCTATAAAATTGAAGCGACGCAGAACTATCCCGGTTTGTACAAATTCCGCACTCGCATTGTCGAGCCCGGTCAAACCTATTACATCCGCGTCCACGCGAATCACCCGTCTTACCAGTTGCGCACATTCTCCTATCCGGTGCCGCCGTACAAAGATCCGCAACAGGCTGTCCGTACCGGCATGGACTTCCTTATCAATATGGGTGATTCGTGGCTCTCGAACACTCCGCGGCGCGGGGCCGTCGCCCTTCGCACCACCATGAGCCATGGCGATGTGAAACAGTGCATCGCCTGCCATCCCACGCAATTCACTTCGCGCGGCTATCTGACCGCCATCTCGCATGGCTATCCGCCGACCCAACGTCCCGCGCTCGAATTTATAGCCGACCGGATTTATAACAATCAGCGGCCGCTTTATGGCCAGCCCGGCGCCGACTGGGTGCGCGTGATTTATTCCGCCCGTACCGTCGCCAGCCGCTTGCCCGTAATCGAGCACTTATACGAAACGAACGTGACGCACGATGCGCCGCGCATCGCCAATTTCGAAGCGCCCTATGCCAATTTCTTGAAGATCCATTACAAAGACCGCAAGGAGATGCCGGGCAACGAAACCGATGGCTGCGAGCCGGATGTCAGCCCATTCGAAATCGCCTCGCAAAGCTGGGACACGCTTAATAACCTGTACGAGCACACCCATGACCGCCAGTGGCTAACCGAGCGCGATACGGTGGAGCGGCTTGCGGTTCCTTATAAGCCGCAAAACATGATCGACCTGAATTGGAAACTTCACTTTCTCGCTACCATCGGCCGCGACAAGTACGCTTCCCAGATCAGCCAACTGATCGATCAGATGTACAGCCTCGAGCAGCCCAATGGAATGTGGCCGTACCCATTCGATAAAAAAGCGAAATCTTCGGACTTCATTTCCTATCACTCCGTGCTCGCTCTGGCGCTGGCCGGGCGGCGTCCGGAAACCGATCCGAACCTCGCTCGCGCGGTCGCTGCCATGCTGAAGGCGCAGCGCCCGGAAGGAAGCTGGGAAGGCGATCCGGTCTATCAAGGATTCAACACGCCGTTCCGCGCCACCGAATTTGCCGTCATGGCGCTTTCCACTCTCTACCCCGGGCCGAACCACAAACCCGCGAAACAAAAAGGTTGGAACGATGCTTTTCCGGCGCCGCCCGCGCGTCTTACCACTGGCGACCTGCCGCTTCTGTTGAGCCAGTTGGATCTGTTTTGGGATCTGGCGCCCGAATCGTCTTTAAAACAAATTCGCGATGTCCTGGCGCATCATCCGCAGCCACTCGCGCGTGAAGCGGCCGCCAGGGCTCTCGGCCATATGGCCGATCCGGGCGCAGTCAAGTGTCTCATTGCAGCGCTGGGCGATTCGAGCAAAATGGTGCAGCGCACCAGCGCCTGGGCGCTGCGCATGATTCTCGAGCGCCGTCCGTCCGTCTTCACTTCGGGCCGCGCCGAGTTGGCCGCTGCGCTGGCATCGCCTGAAGAACGTGTGCGTTGGGGAGCGTCCCAACTATTCAATCAGCACTTCAAATACGTCGCCGACGATGAACAACTGCGCGCTGCCTTGATTCGCGATTTGGATGACCCGGCAGCCGGTGTCCGGCTGAATGCCGCGCGTGGCCTTTGGCAGTGGTACTACTGGAGCGTCGATAATCGCACTGCGCGCGATGGAATTCTCGAAGCGCTTGCCACGCACCTGAATACCGAGCAGGACCCGGTCTTGCGGCGCGCCGT
>JACZDD010103964.1_pt1 | contig 12397 bp, 13 predicted proteins | sample 8641771 | NCBI WGS metagenome assembly JACZDD01 (sample SAMN15324614, study PRJNA640507) | soil metagenome | isolation source: intercropping peanut in the second line | place: China: Luxin town, Laibin City, Guangxi Province | collected 2019-07-25 | depth 10cm m | reverse complement strand
GGAGCTAACCCCGCGAATGGTGGAATTGGTACGACAGCTCGAGAACGAGCACTAACCTCCAAACGAATTTACGCGCAGACTACAATAAATCACGATAAGATTGCCCCCGGTAAGGGGGGTGGATGCCAATCAAAAAGTACATAGCCGGGTCGACATTTGATCCGGACACGATCACGCGCATGGTCACGGCGTTGGAGGCCTTGCGTACAATTTTAAATCTCCACGATCCCAACGATCCGATGGTCGAGACAATCGCCAAAAAGGTGGTCAGCTTGGCGTCGCAAGGAATAACCGATCCCGCCGAAATCAGACGTCGGGTGGTCGCCGACAGCGAAGGATCGTCTCTGTCAGCACCGAATAAGGAGCTGCCGTTCAGCGGGGATATCGGCGACCCCTAAAATAGGCGGTCGCTTTGGTTGCCGTCGCGACACCTCAGCGCCAATTGCAATGTGACATGACCGGCGATCAATGACTGTCACGCCGAAAGCACGTCGACGCACCAAAAGAGATGGCTGAGTCATTTGACACGGGCCGAGCCGACATTCCGGGAACAGATGATCTGACCCTGCCGTTGAGTCTTGGTTGCCCAGAGTGGGGACCGGACGGCAGCCGTCGCGCGTCATGCCACAACGTTGTGGTGGCTGCCGTTTCCCATCTCGCTGATGGATTGCGTCAATGATCGACGATGAGTTCCGAAAGAACGCCGACAGGTGCCTTACAGAGGCCCAACGAGCGAGCAAAAAGGCAGAGCGCGCTTTTTGGCTGCTGCTTGCCGAGAACTGGCAAAATTTGGCGAAAGAGTCTGAAGTTCACGAAAAAGATGAAGCTTCGGATTTTCTTCCCGCGCCGCGCGAGTAGTTGCTGAGCGCTGGTGGGAGCCAAAGCTTGCGCCAATTAGATGCGGTACGACCAGCCGAGCGAGACTTTCTCGCGCTTGATTTGGACCTTATGCTTTTTGGTGCGGGCCACGGTGACTGCAGACAAATTATGTCCGGTTTGCTCCCGAGAGCGGACATGTGCGGCGCAAGATGCAATGTCCGCTCTGAGCCAATAGCGGACGTTGCACCACGCTGGTATCTACGCGGCTATCTCTCTCGGCCGGGTCTCCGGCATCGCAAACCAAACCAAACTAAAGGCAACTGCTGCGATAACTCCAAGTGCCATAAATGCAGCCGAGCCACCGGCTCGATCTGCGACAAAACCAGCAAACAGCATGCTGATCGATGCTCCGATACCGGTCGCGGTACCCGCAACGCCTTGCGCCAAATTGAAGTGTCCGGACCCGTACGTGACGTCGACGATGATCAACGGAATTAAAACACCGAAAACAGACGCCGAAATACCGTCAAGAACCTGAATCAATACGAGCAAGTGTGGGTCGCGAACAAAGGCGAACAAAAACGTCCGCAAAACAAGCGCGCCGATGCCAACCAGCAAGAGGGGGCGACGTCCCCACGTCTGTGCGCGCACGCCGATCGAGGGAGACAGTATCGCGACGACGATTTGCGGCACAACCATACAGGCGGCAATCACTGCAGGCGCTGATGTACTTGATTGCATCGTTATGAAGCTTCCCAGCAGCGGAAGCATTGCAGCGTTGGCGAGTTGGAACATGAATAGGACGAATGCGAACTCAATCAATGGGCGGTTTGTTGCAAGCGACCCAAGACTTTTCTTGCTTTTGTTGTTGTCGCTTGTGTCTGCGCCATGCGCCAATTCCGGATTGATTTCGTGAGCCCGTATGAGTGCGACGGACACGATCGTTGGAATTGTCAGCAGCAGTGTGACCAGGAAAACGGATCGAGTTGAAAAGAAATACCCGCAGGCCCCCATTCCTGCTGCCGCGAGGCCGCTCCCGATAGATGCGAAACGGGCATTTCGGCCCAAACGTCGGCTGATTCCCGCCCGGCCAACCAGGCCAAGACTAATCGCGGCTATTGACGGGCCCAAGACACAGCTGGCCGCGGCCTGAAGAACGGCAGCCGCAAGAACGACCGGGAAGATGGGCCACGCTGCGTAGGCCAGCGCACTGCCCCCGATGGCCGCCACAGCCAATCCGGCAACTAATCTCTCGGATCGTGACCAATCAACCAACGCTCCGCCGGGAATCTGGCCGAGCAACGCGATGAGGCCATTCACTGAAAGGACCAAACCGATCTCGGCTTGCGTCCATTTCTGAGTCGTCAGGTAGACAGCGATGAATGGGCCGAAACCAGTCTGAACGTCGGCGAGGAAAAACACAAACCAGTCAAGCGCCCGACTGCTGCGAGGCGACGGACGACGGCGCTCGGACGCAGCCGCCGCAACGGGACTTTCGCGACGGGCGTAACCGATAGCGTCAAGAAGCTGCGTCGCCTGGGCGAACAGATTATTTCTCCGGTGTTGCTCCTGAGGGGAAGTTGAGCGGTTCGAGTGCGCCCTTAGCACCAATGATAACAACCGAGTTGCCTTCCTTGTATTCGGGCGCGGTCTTCAATTGGTCTTGGGTCAGTGCGAGTCTTATATCGCCCTCGTGCTTGACCGCGCCGCCAAAATGCAGCGCGCTCCAGTCCACCGCGATCTTGCGACTCCCGACGCCGAGAAAACCACCGAAATCAATTACGGCCGCGCGCACGTGCCCCGAAGAGTCGACAATCACGTCAATGACACGTCCCATCTCCTTGCTGTCGACATCCTGAACGGGCCGGCCGAGAATCCCGCGCACTGGCGTCCCGTCGACGGTCGTGGCAGACGGCTTAGGTTCGCCCGGAACTGCACCGTCGGCGTGCAAAAATTGCGGTTGCAGCGAAAAGATTGCCGCCCAAATGAAAGTGATTACGAAAATCTTGTCGCGCACGAACACAACTCCTGAAGGACCTTCATGGGGCAACCTATTCGCATTCATCACGGTTCCACCGTTGCGTGAGAGCGATTAAGTTGACGGCACAATCGAGAACCTGATTGTACCCTTCGATCGAATCACCTGTAACGCCACATCATCATTCGACCCGCGCCGAATGCGAAGATCGGCTTCCGCATTCTTAAGCCGCAAGTTCCTGACCGTTACTTCGTCGAGAAAGGGGGGAAGCCGGGGATCGCGCAAGCGAACTTCCATTCGTTCGCCATCGAATTCGAGGCCAAGCGAGGCAGCCAGCAGCGCAAAGGGAACGGCGCTCGCCCAAGCCTGGGGCGCACACGCGACGGGATATAGGATGGGCCCGCGCTGGCGTTGCCGCCGAAATCCGCAAAAAAGCTCAGGCAACCTGCGCAAATCCATGTGCTTCGCGGCGGCGAATAAACCATCGAACACGCGAAGGGCTGCGTCTTTCAGGCCATAGCGAGAAAACCCCAATGCAATGAGTGCATTATCATGAGGCCACACCGAGCCGTCGTGGTAGGACATCGGATTATATCGTGCTTCGCCTTTTGCTACGGTGCGAATGCCCCAGCCGGAAAACGAATTTGCCCCTAAAAGGGCCCTCGCCACCTTCACAGCACGCTCGTTTCGGACGATACCGCTCAACAGTGCCTGACCGGCATTGGATGCTCGAACGCGGCAGGGATTTTTGTTTCCGTCGAGCGCTAAGGCGTAGCTTCCGATCTCAGGACACCAAAAGGCAGCTTCGAAATTTTCTGCGAGTCTTTCGGCGTCGCTTTCGAGCGCGCGAGCCCTATCAATGAGTCCCATGCTGCGCGCGCAGCGTGCTGCCAGTTGCTTCGCCGCGAAGACATACCCCTGCACCTCAACGAGCGCGATGTCGCCTTGGGCCAAGCGTCCGTCTTCATGAAAGATGGCGTCATAGGAATCCTTCCAGCCTTGATTGGCCAGCCCTTCCGCCGAGAGCCGCTGGTATTCAACAAACCCATCTTTGTCGACATCGCCGGGGCCATCGATCCACTTTAGTGCTGCGTCAATCGCCGGCCACAGCTCCGTAATCGTCTCGTGATCCCCGGTTCGTTCGAAATAGAGTCCGGCAAGCAGGACGAACAACGGCGTAGAATCGACACTACCGTAGTAAAGCCCGAACGGTATCTCTCGCAAAGCCGCCATTTCACCGCCACGCATCTCATGCAGTATCTTTCCGGGCTGTGCGTCGGCATCAGGATCGTCCGTCAAGGCTTGATAGGCCGCGAGACGACGCAGGACGCCGCGAGCGATCTCCGGTGCAAGCCAAATCATCTGCAGAGCCGTAATAATCCCGTCGCGGCCAAATGTCGTCGAGAACCAGGGGATTCCGGCGTAAGGATAGGGTCCTTGCGGCGTTTCCGTGGTCAGCATCGCAAGATCAGCGGCACCGCGACAGAGCATTTCATTGAAAATTTCGTTTGTTGTCTCGACGGATGCAGCTCCACCTCGTGATCTGAGCATCTCGCGTCGCGCCGACAACAGCGTCGGGGTAAATGGCCGCGCATCAGATGCACTGTCGGAGTTCTGGCAGTTCACCGTTATAAATAACGAAAAAGCAGCGCCGGCTGGCAGTTCAACTGGGTAGCGTGCGTTGCCCGCATCCAGCGCCGCCGGCTGCGGGTGAAAATGCATTGTCGTTTGGCGGACGACGTGGTCGAGCCCACGGTAGATATATCGGAGCGTGCCTAAATCAATTATCCTGCTTTCAGAAACACCACGCTTCCTACGAACGGTTCCTCTCAACTCGAACAGATCGGCAAAGTCGCTGCCAAATTTCATTGTAAGATCGAACTTCACCGGCAAAGCGCCGTGATTGCAAACGCGGATGCGCTGATGGACAGATTTATTCCAGATGAAGATCGACCGAACTATATGGACCATGTCTTTCTGAAAAAGGACATGGCCATCAACTACGATATCCGGATTGGTAAGATCGACCGTTAGCAGGAAATTATCGTTGCTTAAGTTCGAAGCAAGTAGCAGCGGCTGCACGCCGTTGATCAGCAATTCAAGGCGCGACAAAAAGCGCGTGTCGCAGTGGAACAAGCCGTCAGGACCTCCCGCGGTTGCGCCAACATCTCCATGTCCGTCGAGAACCAAAAACGTGTCGTTGTGCTTGAGCGATCGGCGCAAAATCGCGGTCGGTCCGGTGGCCTGGACCGAAAACTGCTCTTCGGGAGTCACCTCGGCCAACCGGGCCGCGTGTCGAACAGATTCTACGGACATAGGGCTCGCTAATGCGAATTTGCTATGCCGCGCGCGTCGTCAGGCGATTCATTTCGCGACATAGCAGTCGGTAGTACGTTCCCTGACGCTTGATAAGATCGTCTGGCGAACCATCTTCGATTATCCGGCTGTATTTCAAGACGATGATACGGTCGAAATTTCGCAGCGTCGACAGGCGGTGCGCAATGGCTACGACGGTACGCCTTTGCATCAGGCGCCCAAGCGCTTCGCGGACCGCTTCCTCTGAGTCGCTGTCAAGCGAGGCGGTGGCCTCATCCAGGAGCAGGATAGGTGAATCCTTGAGAAAAGCGCGGGCAATGGCAATACGCTGCCGCTGACCACCCGACAGTTTGGCACCACGATCTCCAACAATCATGGCGAATCCGCCTGGCAGGTTATCGATGAATTCACAGCGTGCCGCCTTGGCCGCCTGAAGAACCTCCCGGTCGGTCGCTTCCGGGCGTCCGTAGCGAATGTTTTCCATTATTGATCGCTGAAAAAGCGAAATATCTTGTGGCACCAGCGCGATCGCCGACCGTAAGCTGTCCTGGGTGACACGTGTTACGTCCTGGCCGTCAACCAGAATCTTGCCGCTTTGTGCGTCATGGAAACGTTGAAGCAAGGCAAAGAGAGTTGATTTTCCTGCGCCCGACTCGCCAACCAATCCAACGCGCTGGTTTGAGTCGAACCGCAAATTAAATCGATCAAAAACCTTGCGACCGCCTCGATAGCCGAACGAAACATTGCAGAATTCTATGCGCGCGCCGGATTTCATCAGAGGGCCGGCTTCTGGGTGGTCGCGGAGCTGGTGCTGAACCAAAACTGTTGCGAGAGCCTCTGACAGCCGCGCGACGTGCTGGGTCGTGTCAACAAGCGCGACCGCAAGGTCGCGCGTCGCATGCAGCACCGACAGCCCCAATGTGCAGGTCAGAACGACGTCGCCGGCTGTGGCTTTGCCGAGCTGCCAAAGTTCAACTGCCCAAGCCACCAGACCGACCGTAATTGCAGCGGTCACCAGTGCATGCCCAACACGGAGTCTTTCCAAATAGCGCAAGCTCCGGCTACGCGCTGCAATTTCACAATCGACCGTTGCGCCAAAGCGCTCAAGCTCACGGCCGACGGCGCAGAAAGACTTAACCAGCGGCATATTGGTGACAACGTCGATCATCTCCCCGTCGACAGCCGCGGCCTTGGCGGCAAAATCATGGTGAAGCGGCTTGCCGGCGGCCGCGAGACCGAACATTGCCACGACAATCACCGTACCAAGACCGCTAAGAACGCAGGCCATTGACAGGCTTACTGTTCCAATCAGGGCGATCGCAAACAAAGTCGCCAGACAGGGCGGCATTACATTCCAAATGAACATATTTTCGATTGCGAATACGGCATTGGACGTGGCGGTGATGCGGCTCGTCAACGTACCCGGCATTTGTTCGCTGAAATAACTTGGCGCATGACCCGTCAGGTGGCGAAACAGGTCGCGGCGCAGATCACCGGTCACTTTGACGAAAGTTGTGCTCGCGATCCATCCTGCAACGCGCCACAGCACGTTGTCCGCGGCGATAAGAGAAACAAGCAGAGAAAAGGCCAACCATACTTTTTGCGTTAATCCGAAGGTCAGGCTGTCAACCAGAAATTTCACTCCGTACTGAGTTCCAACCGAACACAGCACCGCGAGGGCGATGGTCGCCACGATCACAGTATGTGATAGCCAGCGTTCCTTTAAATAATGGCCAATGAACCGAAAAGGCCTACCCGCATAGCCGGCGAAATTATCCATGCGTCGCAACCGGTCATTTCTGAAATAGGTATTGCGATAGGTCCCCGTGCGGCACGGCAAAACAAGTCATGGTCCAAAACGTGATCGCCTGCATTGGCCACAATATTCCCGTGCGACGCCCCGTTTTGGGAACAAGGTCGGCAGGAAAACGTTCCAAAATCTCATCAACTTTATTTCGGGCCCGAAGTTTTTCAGCATCCCAAAAGGAATGGATCCCATGCGCATCGCGCAAGTCGCGCCGTTAACAGAAGCAATCCCTCCGAAGCTCTATGGAGGCACGGAACGGGTTGTTCATTGGCTTACGGAAGAACTCGTAGCTCTTGGTAACAACGTCACTTTATTCGCAAGCGGCGATTCCCACACCTCAGCCAATCTCGAGGCGATCTGGCCCAGGGCGCTGCGACTCGACGGTTCGATCCGCGACCCAAACGCGCTGCACATGGTCATGCTGGAAAACGTCCGCCGGCGTTGCGAGGAGTTCGATCTGCTGCATTTCCACCTCGACTACTACCCTTTTTCACTCTTTTCACGACAGCGGACCCCATCCATAACTACTCTGCATGGCAGGCTCGATCTGCCCGAGCATCAACCGGTATTCAAAACGTTCGATAGAACGCCCCTGGTTTCAATCTCCAACTCGCAACGCAGACCAGTCCTCCAGGCCAATTGGGTGAAAACGATTTATCATGGCGTTCCCGAGAAATTACTGACGCCACTTCCTAAAAAACCAGCGTATCTTGCCGCGCTTGGACGCATTGCACCCGAAAAGTCAATGGATCGCGCCATTCGAATCGCCCGGCGATGCGGCATCCCGTTAAAGATTGCCGCCAAGGTCGATCGTGTCGACCAGGAATATTACGAACAGGTCATTAAACCGCTTTTGGATCCGCCGAGTGTCGAATACATCGGCGAAATCAACGACCAAGAAAAATCTGAGTTTCTTAACGGCGCCATCGGGCTGCTGGTAACCATTGATTGGCCCGAACCCTTCGGACTTGTGATGATCGAAGCCATGGCTTGCGGGACGCCCGTGATCGCTTTCAATCGCGGATCAGTGCCGGAGATCGTTGAGGACGACATCACCGGCTATATCGTTGAAGATGAACTGTCAGCGGTCAATGCCGTTAGTCGCATTACCCAAATCGATCGGCGACGGGTACGGAAACGATTCGAAGAGCGCTTTACGGCGCGAAGAATGGCTTTGGATTACATGGCCGCCTATCGCGACGTTATGCAAATCGAGAGGCCGCGTCTGAAAGTGGTCGCAGGCGTCGAAAATTAGGGCAACTAGCGCGAGTCGGCCGAATGCCCGCTCTGGGGAATGCCAGTGAGCTTTTGCTGAATTTAAGCCGCTTATGCCAGGCAGGCCGTGCGGCGCAAATGGGAATGTCCGCTAAGGACCAATAGCGGACACGCGGTGATTGGGCTTATCGCGAAACTCATCGCGCCTCTGCCCCTGATCGGTGATGTGAAATCCCAACAGCACCCTGCATCCGTGTCGTTCCGGAAATCTCGCACGATCTTTATTATGTTGCAGCTTCGAATAATTGCGCCGAGCAGCACGATGAGGGCAGCCTCATCAATCCAGGCACGAAAAGCGCGGCCCGCCAAAAATGACGCAAATATCAGGAGCGATTCGCCGGGAACCGGTGCGCCTATCGCCTCGACCGCAAGAATAAGCAGCACAGCGACGGCGCCGTTGTGGCGAACGAAGCTTTCCAGGCCCGCAGCAAGCTGACTGATATCTTCCACCGTCCTGCCCCATCGCCGCTGCAGGAGCTTGAGCTGGCAAAATTAAAACTGCCCAATTCGTTATTCGACATATTGCTTGCGTGCACGGGTGACATGTTTTCGGGACCGACTATACGGCGGTGAACCTGCGACGTAGTACGGGCTCACATTGCAGAAGCCACGATTGCCTGCCAAAATATTGCCTCTGCGATAGCAGTCTTCGAACGAGTGATACTGGCAGTCCCAATAGTTACTACCTGGGCCTAATTGGATCACCGCGCACCAGGGGGCCTGGTACGCCTGGACCGGCTGTGGCCCGAAAAATGCACCGGCAAGACCAGCGATAGCCACTAAATTAATGCGGGTCATCGTTAACCTCCGTGCTCCCCGAGCCCCCGATTTTCACGTCAACGCGGCGCGAAATAAATTGCCCTTTGGGGCACCAGGCGGGCGGGCGCTGGTGTCCGCTTGGGTCAAAAGCGGACATGTGTGTCGCAAAAAGCAATGCCGCGGCCTTTTCGCGAAAGGCCAAGTCTGCTTTACCCCTAAGCGGACATGTGCAGTGCAAGAGCGCACGTGCGCTAAGGGCCAGAAACGCCAACGACCGCGCAAGAATCAATCCGCGCACGGCACTAAGACAGTCGACGCTAGTAACGTGAGTAAAAGTCCAGTAACGGACATAGTGGAGGGGAGACGACGGTAAAATACTGCTGATCTGTTGCAGGATATTTACGTGTATACTTCCGTTCGGGGACTGATTTGCCAAAAACGAGACCCTTGCAGTTCGCCTTCCTTGCAGCCGCATGCGCAATTGCCGCGGTTTCTCAAGTTATTGTCGGGAAGACGACCAGCACCGCTTCGCTCGATGAGGCAGTCGAGGTCGAAGTCACTTCAGCGTTGTCGAGTAATTTCGCGACCTCTGCATTGCCGGTCGCAGATGGGCAATCGCTCTTACCCAAAGAAGAAACCAACTCCGACGCTTTTGAAAAAGGGCAAGCTCGATTAGATGCGGCCTTCGACGCTCTGGTCGAACAACAAGCAACAACGGATGCTCTGGTCGAACGACAAGCAAGAACGGACGACTCAATTCAGGACCGATCCCTTGATCCGACGCCTCGCAAGCAGAACTTCTCTCTCCTCGCTTATTACGTCTTTTCTGAAATTCCACCTGGCGAGAAGCCAGCTGATACTGTTTTGAAGACGATGAAAGACCTTCCAATTGGAACGCCTGTTGAGGAGATAAAACGCGCCTCTGATGCTTTCGGTCTGGATTTCAACTTTATGAAAGCTGTGGCCAAAATCGAGTCGGGCTTCAATCCGAAGCAACGTACTGGATCGTATATTGGGCTATTCCAGCTCAGTAATAATGAGTTCAAGGAGTACGGTTCAGGAAACATCACCGATCCGCGCGACAATGCTATCGCCGGCGCTTACAAATTTGCCACGGCGGCTCTGCTCTTTGAGTTCGGGACCGGCAGGAAACCGACTTTCAGTGATCTGTACTTGATTCATCAACAAGGATGGCAGGGGGCCGCACAGCACGTCAGCCATCCGAAGCGCATCGCCTGGAAATCCATGTGTGCCACCGATGAAGGCAAAGAAAAAGGTGAACGATGGTGCAAACTAGCTATCTGGCGCAATACACTTCCCGCTATCAAACACGTTTGGAAATCAGTTGATAAGCTAACCTCCGGCGCGTTTGTGGGCATGTGGCAACAACGCGTTGCCGACCTGTATTCGCACTATTCAGTGGCGATTACGAAGGATTGAGACTGTGCACGTGCCGATGTCTGTCCGCTTGATGCCAATTTCAGCCGCGAGCCACCCTTCGTTCGTACGCTCGCTGTCGTATATTACAGAATTGCCTACCGAACGTGCGATAGTCCCCAGGAACGAATTGGCGGCCTATGGTGTTGGTTGTTGGTTATCCAGACATCGCGATTTGACACTCGATCAACGCAAACGCGGACACGCATTCCAAGCGGGCATGGCATGGTGAATCGAATTACGACGGCCCAACCTACCGCGGATATGCGGCGCTGGGGGCCTGCCGCCATTGTGACGTTCGCGGCGATGGCTGCACTGACGGCGCTGACCGCCGACGCGGCGCCCAGGGAACCGCGCCCCGCGCAACCCAAGGAGGCGACAGCGCCGCGCGAGGCAGGCGAGCTACTCATGGCGATCGTGTCGATCAAGTCCCAGCAGGTCACTTTCTACGACGCCGAGGGCTGGATCCTGCGCGCACCGGTATCGACCGGCGTCAAGGATCGCGAGACGCCAGCAGGCGTCTTCGCCGTCGTCGAGAGGAAGCCGGACCACCGCTCGAACATGTATGACGATGCCTGGATGCCGCACCTGCAGCGCATCACCTGGAACGGCCTCGCACTGCACGGCGGGCCGCTGCCCGGATATGCAGCCTCGCATGGCTGCATACGCATGCCCTTCGGCTTTGCGGCGAACCTGTTCGACAAGACGCGGATCGGGATGCGGGTGATCATTTCGCCGGACGATGCGGCCCCGGTCGAGTTTTCCCACCCGGCGCTGCTGGTGCCGAAAGCGGAGGCCATCGCGGGTGCTTCAGCGCGGGCCGAGCCACTCGCCCGCGAAGCCGCGGAGGCCGCCAGGGCTGCCGAGGAGGCGAAGAGAAACGCCGCGGCGACGGCGCGGGAGACCGCATCGCTAACGGCATCACTGCGCAATCTGAAATCGCTCAAGACCCGCGCCGACGCCGAGCTCGCGTCCGCCGACAGGGCGCTCGCCGCCGCGAAGACGGACCAAGGGAAGGCGCGGGCCGAGGACCGGAAGCAGAAGGCCGCGGCCAAGGCCACGGAAGCGGGGACCAAGCTCGACACTGCTATGGCCGAGGCGAAGTCCAGGCTCGACGCCGCTGCCGCCGCAAAGGACGCCGCCAAGGCGGCCGAGACCAAAATGGCCGCCTCCGCCAAGGCAGCGAGCGAGGCGAAGCTCGCGCTCGAACCGGTCTCGATCTACATCAGCCGCGCGACGCAGAAGCTCTACGTGCGGCGCAACACGCACAAGCCGGCGCCGGACGGGGGCGGCGAGGTGTTCGATTCGTCCATCGAAGTCCCGGTCACGATCCGCAATCCCGATAGGCCGATCGGCACCCACGTGTTCACGGCGGTGGCCCGCAACGGCACGGGACTGCGCTGGACCGCGGTCACAATCGACGACGCTAACAATGCAAAGGATGCGCTCGACCGCGTCACCATCCCGCGGGATGTGCTCGATCGCATCGGGCCGACCGCATTACCGCGATCCTCGATCATCATCTCGGACGAGCCGCTGAGCGCGGAAACCAACTATCGCACCGAGTTCGTCGTGGTGCTGAACAACCAGCCCCAGGGTGGCTTCATAACGCGCGAGCCTTCGACCGAAGCTCTCGTTGCGGGCGACAACTTCCGGTACGACGGCGGCCGGTACGACGGCGGCTTTGGGTTCTTTTTTCAGCGCGGTTGGGGCCCCCCAGCTGGCAATGCCCGTCGGTGGGGCGGCCCGAACTATCGTTGAATGGAACAGGGCCGGCAGTAAGACCGCGCGTAGGCCGCATGGTTACACAGGGCGATTCGCGTCCGATCCCACGTAGTGCCGGCGCCATCCGATGTCCGTTCGCTCCCAAAAGGAGGCATGCCACGCGTTGCAGCGGAATGCGCGATAGTGCGGCCCATAAAGTTCGGCGATATTGTTACGGCCAGTTCGTCAGATCACTGCAGCGACAAAATAGAAATCTTGCGAAGCGCGACACTCACCAGTAG
>JACZDD010005088.1_pt1 | contig 12404 bp, 6 predicted proteins | sample 8641771 | NCBI WGS metagenome assembly JACZDD01 (sample SAMN15324614, study PRJNA640507) | soil metagenome | isolation source: intercropping peanut in the second line | place: China: Luxin town, Laibin City, Guangxi Province | collected 2019-07-25 | depth 10cm m | reverse complement strand
TTTTTTGGTTAAGATGTCATAGTGCCGCCGTTGAACAATGAGGATGCCCAAGCCCTCGTCGTTCGTGTGATCCAGGACCTTTACGCGAAACGTCATAGCCCCGTCCCGGGAGCGCTCGTCAAGGCGCAGGTCGTTTCGGAAGCGTCCCGGTCTGGCTCATTCTTTAACGAGCGCGATTACGGGCACAAGAATTTCCTGGAGTTCGTGAAGACGATCCCGGAAATCGCGGTACAGATTCGCATCGGCAGCGACATGTTATTGGCTCCTGCGACTGCGGGCGATCTTCTCTCGGCCTATGCCCGTCCCCTTCCCAGGCTTCGGCGCGACTTTTGGCGGGCGTTCATCGAGTTTCCGATTCCCAACACCGTGCGGTTGTACGACACCGCCGAGGACAAGATCTTTGTCGATCCCGCTCCGTCGGCGCGCAAGGGCATCGTCATTGAGCCCATTCCGAAAGAGGCACAGATTGCATGGCGCAGGAGCTTTGCCGAGGAGCAACCCGAAAATGTGAAGGGGGCGTTGCTGGCCTCCCTCGAGGGGACGGGGACAGCGGTATTCAACGAGTTCTCGCGCCGGCTGCGAGAGAATCCGACCGTCATGCACGCATGGAACAGGTACTTACAAAAGCAGGTGACGGACAAGGTAGCGGAGTGGGCAGTTGCCCATGACGTATCAGAAGATCGCTGGTGTAGTGGAACATCGCGCGGTGAAGAAGGAACATCGAAAGAGTCGATGCCACTCAAGAGCCACAGCATTGGGCAACGGGCTGAGCTTTACAACTTCCTGGACAGCGTTCCTCTTGAAGACCTCCTTCAACTGCGTGTTCCGCTGGATTGGGTTCTCAAGGTGACTCGCGACAAGAAATGAAGGTTCATCTTTTCGGGTTGCCAATCAGCCTTCACCGAAGGTTGAAGGAAGCATCGACTGACTGGGCCGGTGCGGTTCCGGCTGGTCACGAGTTCCGTGCGACACCGATTCTCTCGAACGAACTGGGGCCGTTCACTCAAGGGGAATTGGACGAACTCTCCAAGGGTGTGAGCGATGGCTTCACGCACATTGTGATTCCCGCTAGCCGCAACTGGGACATGATTCGCAGGCGGCTCCAGTTTGATTGCAGGATTCATGTCGCGCGTCTGCGTCAACCCCTGCGTGACCTGACTTGGGACATCTTGAAGGACGCGTTGCACGCAATTGCGGCATTGGATGAAGCTTGGCTAGACAAGTTTTGTCCAAGGGACTTGCGCCACGCTCTGCTTTTGCCGCCTCCAGTGTTTATGACCTTCCGCGAGACGGCGGAGTACTGGCGTCACTGCGACACATACTCGGCGGACAAGTTTGCGGCAGCGGAAAAACTGTTGGAGGACGTGGAACATCATCATCGGCGACCGGATGGACAGGGCGGCCGGTCGTGGCTCGACGCGCGGAATCGGCGCTATCGCTTCGATCCGGCGCGTCACGCGCGTTCTGTGGTCGACCGTGAAAAGGGGAAGTCGTACCGCTTCTGCTACGAGATTCCGGCGGGTTTCCACTACGATGTGACGGATGACTCCGGGAAGGCATTTAAGATCGAGATTGGCGGTCGTCTTCAGACGTTGACGCACTGCAACGTGACTCCGTGGGGCGCTGTCCGCAAAGGCTAAACGGTGGCACGGTTCCCAGTGGTCGTTAGGAATCAGGCAACTCGTGGAATCGCGTTCGGGCAACCGGTTGTGACGCGAGGCCAAGAGGCTCTCGGATACCCTGTTAAGTAGCTCGAGTGTGCGAGCTAGCTTGTGCAACCCGGTTTGAACGACCATTTCTGGAGCGCATCTGCGGAGTAGGGAGGAGAGTAGCGCAGGCAGAATCGCCGTTCAGTTCGTCAGGCGTCACAGCGCGGGCCGGGCTATCGGCCGGTACCGCACCGGGGCGGAATTGAAGGAGCTCGCTTCCCTGGAAGCGGACACGCGACCACATCCCGCCGAAATCGGCCAGCATTGACTCCGAGGGCGAGTCTTAAGAGTAGTCGAGCGCTGCGTCTCCGCAATGCCGACTGCATTCGACAGTGTTCGCGCAACCACCGAAGGGAATTCGGAGGCGGTACAAGCGCCGTGAGGGAGTTCATGCTCTGGCCAGCGCTGCACCATTAAGTGCTTGTGTTTGCAATGAAAGAGTTCGAAACGTATCCATCACGGGGAGCCACGAAAATGCGCATTGAAAACAAAGGAGTTGCGCAAGCTGACGCATGTAACTCCTTTGGTTTCTCGGTTCGAATCCATAAGACCCTATGGCGTTTTTGAAGAGTGCACATATCACCCGCAAGTGTTCGAGGGCCATGGCGGTCGCGCGAACCAGTGGAGCCGAATGCACAGACACCTGGAGGCCGGGACTGGCAGACGCATTAGCTAGAGGTACGAGTCAAAAGCTAGTGCGCGTGGAAGTTGGAAACGAAGATAAGGGTCGTGGCGGAATTGGCAGACGGGCATGCTTGAGGTGCATGTACCCAAAAGGTGTGGAGGTTCAAGTCCTCTCGACCGCACCAACTCAAATAGGACGGAGCTTCGGTATTTGCGGTGCCCCGGTTCCTATCACATTCAATGAATCTGCAATACGATAATTTCTCCACGTCTGAGGAGCAACGGAGACTGTTGCGGTTCAAGGGACCAGCTATCGGCGGCTTGTGGCCAGAGAATCTGCCCGACCCCAACACACTTTTTGTGAACCCGGTCTATCAACGGCAACCGGTCGCCCCTGAGATACACGTCTAGGAGAGAGCCCACGGGCACCAAATCCCCGAATAGACGCGCCTGCCGCGCTCAGCTGCTGATCGAGCACCGCGGGCTTATGGCCGGCCTGCAAAATCTGTGCGGCGTGCGCCTGTGCGTTGGCACAGAGCACGTAACAGCTTCAATGCTAAATATTTAGTAGACTGTCTCTGCAGCCCCGTAAGAACTGCTCGTTCCTAGCGGCTAACCGGCCGCAGCATCAAATCGCTCTCCTGCCTGTCGATCCGTGTGTAGAGAAGAAATCTTCCGCTAGGAGGACTGGAGAGGAAATGATGGACCGGTCTTTCGATCGCCAGTACCCGGCACCGCTCGTGTTTGGTCAAATCGTACATCTCGAGTATCGCCTATCGCGACGTAATCGACGATAGAAAGTACAGCCCGTGTTGTCCAAGCGCAATCGCTGAATAACCCACGACATCGGCCACCAGATCTTGCTCATCTCCGCCGCCTGTGCGTATCCGCCGGATCTTCGCCGGTTGATCCGCCGTGAGATAATAGAGTGTCTTTCCATCGAACGATTCCACTCCATAAGAACCGCCCATCCTGGTAATCTGACGCGCCTCTCCTCCATCGGTAGGCACTCGCCAGATCTGAAATTTCCCAGTGCGGTTGGAGGAGAAATAAATATATCGTCCATCTCTCGACCAGCTCGGCCGCACATCCGCGCCCGGGTCGAAAGTCAATCGCCGGGCTCTTCTGCTCTCAATATCGAAAATATATATTTCCGACTGCCCATCCGCCGTGGATTCAAAAACTACGCGCCGCCCATCCGGCGACCATCGTGGTGTCGACGCACCAAACGATGTAAGCCGCTGCATTTCTGAGCCATCCACGGCGGACATCCAAACATCCGTCAAACCTGTTCGCGCGGAGCTGAAAATCAACCGCTTTCCATCCGGCGATAAGTCCGCTGTGAAATCCCGTCGAGTGGAAGAGATCAGCCGATTCGTCTCCGGCCGTTTGTCCAAGCCTCCGCCATCCAGCCGGAGCCGCCAGATGCTTGTCTGCTCGATATTCTGCTGCGAGTAGGCGAGCAACGCTCCATTAGGAGAAATGGCGGGCTGCAGACCCTCGATTCCTGTCTCGCGCGGCGCACGCGGTTGTTGGTCCGCACGCATCCGGAACAGAAAGCGCGCCCCGGCAAGACTTGCCGCCGCCGAGAAAAAGAGTTCGCGCCCGTCTGGCGTCCAGGCTACTGTATCTATGATCCGGTGCAAATTGGTAAGCTGACTCGGCTCCTGCGTTGGAGCAAGATCGCTTGAGAGAGCCAGCAAGAAAATATCGCGCCATGCGGAATTGCTCGAGCGAGTAAATGCTATTTGGCGTCCGTCCGGCGAAACGGTCGGACTGAAATCGCCTCTCGATTGAACCGGCGGCGATGTCAAACGCCGTCGTTTGCCTGTCTCAATCGACAAAAGATACAGCGCGGCTGGCCCGTCACCTTCGATTTGCGCCGAAACCACCAGCCACTTCGAGTCGCGCGTCCAACTAAGCGGATGTTGCAAATCCGCATATCCCACATCGGCAATCTTTCGCTCACCGGACCCGTCCTTCCCAACGGTCCGTATCTCACCTTGGGTCCCTGTCGTCACGCGCAAGAAAGCAATCTTCTCGCCGTCCGGAGACCACACCGGACCATAGTCGCTGTTCGTGCTGTTCGTCAAACGCCGCGGCCCGGACCGGTTCAATATGGTCAGGTAAATGTGATACACCGAGTCAGCTTCGCCGTTCCACATGAACGCGATCGATTCCCCATCCGGCGAAAAGCATGGCTCGACCTCCGATCCCACGTAGCTGGTCAGGGGAACTGCCTCGGAAGGCTGGGGAAGGGACTCGGCCCGAAAGACATGAAAGCGGAACGCGGCGGTAATCGCAATGGCCACGGTCGCCGCCGCTACGCCGCCCACTATCAGACGAGGCGCGCCCGACGGCTTTTTCACCAGAGGTTTCTTTAATTCAAACGCATCGCCTGCAAGAGGTATGTCCCGAATCGGTGCCGCGGCTGTCTCCATCTGTCGTTCTACGGGCGCCAGAAATCGATAGCCGACGCGAGGTACCGTAGCTAAAAAGCGAGGATTATCGGCACAATCATTCAGCGCCTCCCGAACCTTATTAACGGCCTTATTGAGCCCATGCTCGTGATCGCCCCACGGCTCATCGGGCCAAAGCGCCTTTTGAAACTGCTCCCGCGTAACCACTTCGCCGGGATGCTCCACCAGCATGACGAGAACCTGAAATGGATGTCCGGCCAGCTTGATCCGGACACCCCGTTTTCGCAACTCTCGCAGCCTTAGATCGATTTCGAATGCGCCGAACCGGACGGCGTAACGGTGTGGCTCGACAGCCTCCATGAGAAGACCTCGTGTCGAAGATTCTACATCAGCACGGGGATAAGCGGGGGTAACATCCCATTTTTTCAATACATAGCCGGGGATGTGAAGAATATCCACAAGGTATTTCCCTCAATGCTCCTTCCGATGTAACTTCCATGTGCGTGAATCCGGAAAGTCCTATCGATCGTCGAGCATTTCTTCTTGCGGCAAGCACTCTTCCTGCTGCCTCTATCGTCCGTTCCACCCCTGCCCGGCGATTTGTGGGAATCCAGATGGGCCCCCACAGCATGCTCGACGAAGGCATTGACCACGTCCTGGATCTGCTGCACGAGCAGGCCGGTATCGAAACCGTAATGGTGTACAGCCATACCTATTACACGGCCGACGGAATCCGCCGGAAGCGCGTCCCGGCTGTACTCGCTCCCGATCACGGCGTCCCGGTCCGCGACCTGAACAGTCGCAATCTGCCCTACGTTTGGGTCCGCCATCACGATGAATTTTTCCGGGACACGGTCCTGCGCCATCTGCCGCCGGACCCGCGCCAGGAATACGCCAATCGTGACCTGTTCGCCGAGATGCATGCGCCTGTCCGCAAGCGTGGCATGAAGCTCTACGCCCGCATCCTCGAGCCATACACCGCGGAAATGTCCGCCCTGCTACCCAACTGGGTCACAATCCTGACGGTTGATGCCTATGGGCGGCCTGGTCGCATGCCCTGCTTCAACAATCCTGGCTACCGCAACTTCTGGGTCGCAACCGCCGAGGATATGTTCAAACACTATGAGCTCGACGGTTTCCAGTTCGGTGCCGAGCGCGTCGGTCCGCTCTCTCATCTCACTTCGCATGGAACCCCGCCCTATTGCTTCTGCCGGCACTGTTTGACCGCTGCGCGGAACGAAGGAATCGATCCGGAACGCGCTCGCGAAGGCATGCGGCAGCTCCATCGCTTCATCCGGGAGGAGCTTCTCACAGCCAACTCTGTTCCGCCCGACGGTGTGATCACCACCGTGATGCGCCATTTCTTCCGCTACCCCGAAATCCTTGCTTGGGAGCGCCTCTGGCGCGAGGCCAAAGAAGGCTTCTTTGAAACCATATTCGGCTCCGTGAAGGCGATCCAACCCTCTGCCGATGTAGGCGAGCACGTCGACCAGCCGTGCACCACCTTCGACGTTTTCTATCGCGCTGTCATGGGCTACGACGAATACGCGGCCAACATGGACTTTATTAAGCCCATCCTCTATCACGACATCGCTGGACCGCGGACCAAAAGCATGTTCCTCGACCCCTTGCGCAAAACCCTACTCCGCGAACTCTCGAATGCTCAGGCCCTCGACCTTTTCTATACGTTGAAAGGCTACGACAAGCAAGTCGAACCCAAATTGGCAGATCTCGACCGTATCGGCCTGGGTCCCGACTATGTCTACCGCGAGACGAAGCGTTGCGTAGACGCTGTTGCCGGCAAAGCAAAGATTTACTCCGGCATCGGCGTCGATATTCCGGCCGGTAACAAAACATTTTCGAGCAATCCGGATGGCGTCTATGAAGCCGTCCGCAAAGCCTTCGAGGCTGGAGCCAGCGGCGTCCTGATTTCCCGCGAGTACGACGAGATGCGCCTCCCTAATCTTCGCGCCGTCGGCCGCGCCGTGCAAAGTCTATGAACGTCCAACGCAGATCGTTCGTCCGCCTCTGCTCAGCTTGCGCCGCGTTCTTTGCGGATAAGTCCGCCTTTCCCAAAAAGGTTCCCCCTCGCGTTGACCGCACGCTCGTAAAGAATCGGGCAAATTTCGTCGCCATTCAGGTGAAGCCATACGCCTGGGTCGACGAAGGCATCGATCAGGTCCTCGACAATCTCCAGCAAAAGGGAAACGTCAACACCGTATGGGCTTACACCTACGATTTCTCGGAAGCGCGCATGCGCCGCAATGGGCCAATTCCCCTTCCCGATCATGGCAAAGAAGGCGATCCTCACTTTGTCGGCGGCGCATTCTACGACTATGATCCCAAGTACTTCCGCAACACAATCCTGAACGAATTCCGATCACCCGATTACGGCAAATTCGATGTCATTCGCGATGTGGCGCCGAAAGTAAAAGCGCGGGGCATGGATTTCTTCTGCTGGGACTACAACAATGCGGTCCCGCTGATGAATCATCTGCCTAACTTTCCGAAGGTCGCCGAAATTGATGTCTACGGGCGCCGGACGACCAGCCCTTGTTTCAACCATCCTGAATACCGCGCGCACCTCACAGGCAAAATCGAAAGCCAACTAAACGGCTTCGCATCGGAAGTAGACGGTATCGCCTGGGGCTGCGAGCGCATGGGTCCCCTGCAAAACGCAATCGGAGGGACCTGGAGCACCGTTGGTCTGTGCTGTTTCTGCGAACACTGTCGCGCAAAGGCTCGCGAGCGCGATCTCTCCACGGACCGCGCACGCAAAGGCTATATCGAAATCGACCGCCTGTTTCAAACTGCGGCCCGTGACGAGCATCCCGTCGACGGCTATTTCGTCACGTTCTGGAGACTTCTGCTCGAATATCCCGAAATACTCGGTTGGGAAAAGCTGTGGACCGACAGCTATCACGAGATCCGCTCGGAGTTGTATGGCACCGCAAAGGCCATCTCGCCGGAAAAGCCGTTCGGCTTCCATATCATGCAGAACATGACCTTCAGCCCGTTCTATCGGGCCGAAGAAGACTACTCGAAGACAAAAGATTATACGGACTACCTAAAGCTCGCCACCTACAACAATGCCGCCGGACCGCGCCTAGCAAGTTATCTCGACCGGCTCAGTACAACTCTGTTTCACGACGCCAAGCCCGCCGACTTCCTGCCCTTCTACTACAAAATCATGAATTATCAGGAGAGACCCTACGACGAGCTACACACGTCGGGTCTTTCCGCCGACTATGTTGCTCGCGAGACCAAGCGCGCCATCGCCGGAGTAGACGGACAAGTCAAGATCTATCCTGGCATCGACATCGATGTTCCCACCAGGCTGACCGACAAGCGCACCAAACCGGACGACGTTCGCGCGGCCACGCGCGCCGCCTTCGTTGCAGGCGCAGACGGCGTCGTGCTGTCGCGCGAATACGTCGAAATGTGGCTGGCTAATCTGTCTGCCGCCGGAGACACCTTGCGCGAAATCTTCGCAAAACGCAAAGGAGGTACCCAATGAATTCTCGGATCGCTATAGCCGTTATAACCGTGCTGTTTGCTTACCCCGTATTTCTTCCCGCTCAGGCGGTTTCGAACGCAACGATTCACGGAGACGTGACTGACGCGAGCGGTGCGGCCGTCGCCAACGCGCAAGTGAAGGCCGTCAAGACCGATACCGGACAGGCGCAAACTACGGTGACCGCCAGCGATGGGTCTTACGTATTGCCGAATCTTCCCGTAGGTCCTTACCGGCTCGAAATCAACGCATCTTCATTTAGCCCATATGTTCAGTCCGGAATTATTCTCCAGGTGGGGAACAATGTGCAAATCAATGCCGCCCTTCAAGTCGGGACCATAACACAGAACGTGGAGGTTTCGGCCAACGCGGCTATGGTCGAAACGCAGGATACCTCCATCTCAGAAGTCATCGATCGGCGCAGAATTGTCGATCTACCTCTGAACGGCCGTCAAGCCACGGATCTCATTCTTCTCTCAGGCGGCGCTAATGTACCGCCAGGAGCTGCCGGCCGGTTCATCACCACGCACGATTACGCCAGTTCCGTCGGAGTGTCGATTTCGGGCGGCCAGGAAAACGGCAACAATTACCTTCTGGATGGCGGCGATCACAATGACACACACTCGAATGTCAATCTTCCATTTCCTTTTCCGGACGCTCTCCAGGAGTTCAGTGTTCAGACCAGCGGCGTTTCGGCGCGCTATGGTCTTCATCCGTATGCGGTCGTCAACGCCGTCACCAAGTCCGGCACCAACCAGTTCCATGGCAGCCTGTTCGAGTTCGTTCGAAATGGTGCGTTTAACGCGCGCAACTTTTTTGCTGCCACGCAAGATTCCTTGCGCCGCAATCAGTTCGGAGGTACCATCGGTGGACCAATCAAGAAGGATCGTCTCTTTCTTTTTAATGGGTTCCAGGCAACACGCACTCGTACCGCACCGCCGCAAACTACCAGCTTTGTTCCTCCCCAGGCTGCTCTCATTGGTGACTTCAGTGTTCTGGAATCGGCCGCTTGTCAATCCAGCCACAAAGCCGTAACTCTTATCGATCCGAATAGTGCTGGTCAGCCGTTCCCGAATAACTTCATCAGCCCTGTCCGTTTCAGCACTCCAGCCGTTGGCCTCGCGAAGCTACTCCCTGTATCTTCGGCAAATCCGTGCGGCCAGGTTACTTATGCCATTCCCAACCCAAACAACGAAAATCAGGACGTCTTCCGTGTGGATTGGCTGCAAAGCGCGAGAAACACCGTCTATGGCCGCTTCTTCGTCGCCGACTACGATAACCCGCCTTATTACACGAACAACATTCTCACGACAACGCGCTCGGGACTGGAAGAAAGAGCCACCTCCGCCGTCGTTGCTGATCAATTAACTTCCGCAACCTTTGTAAACTCCTTCCACGCAACTTATACGCGCCTTATTAACAATCGCGCCGTCTCACAAGATATGCCCAATCTCGTCTCCTTGGGATCTAACATGTTTAATGCCTATCCGCATTTCATCGATCTCACCGTCACGAATAAATTCACTGTGGGTGGCGGATCGAACGCCCCGGCGACATTTGTCCGAAATACCTACCAGCTTGCGGACGACATCGATCTGATTCGCGGCCGTCACCACATCATGTTCGGCCTGGAAGCGATCGCGATGCAGATGAATGAGGTAAATATTTCCCTCTCCAACGGAGAGTGGACCTTCAACGGATCTCTTACCAATGACGGCTTGGCGGATTTTATGATCGGACGCGCCAGCCTGTTGGCCGATGGAAATCCTTTCGAAATCGGCTTACGTCAGAAATATTGGGGCGCCTACGTGCAAGACGACGTCCGAGTGTCAAAAAAACTGAATGTCCACGTGGGCTTGCGCTGGGAACCCAATCTTGCTGAACATGACATCCTCGGCCGCGGTGGCCATTTCTCCCTTCCGGCATTCCTTGCGGGCCAAAAATCGAGCGTATATACAAACGCACCGGCCGGTATGTCCTTCTATGGCGATTCCAGCGTGCCTCAATCGTATGCATACGATAGTTGGCTTGGCTTTGCGCCGCGCATTGGGTTTGCTTGGGATCCAACTGGCAAAGGCACGCAAAGCATCCGCTCTTCCTACGGCATCTTCTACGATACGCCGGAAACATTTACAGCCCGGGACTGGGGTCTCATGGCTCCTTGGGGCAACTCCGTCTCTCTCACTGCGCCAGCCGGCGGACTATCCAACCCGTTCCAAACGTATCCGGGCGGCAACCCATTCCCGACGCCCCACCCACCAACGAAGAACTCGGTTTTCCCGACTGCTGGACTCTATATCAACTTTCCTTTGAATCTCCATCAGATGTACCATCAGCAATGGGATTTCAGTTACCAATTCCAGGCCGGTAGTAACTGGCTTCTATCTGCTTCCTATCTCGGTAACAAAGCGACTCACCTTCGCACCTCCACCGAGCAAAATCCGGCAATCTTTATTCCCGGCGCCTCTACCATTGCCAATACGCAGCAGCGCCGCTTGCTCAATCTTCTGAATCCAGCAAACGGCGCCTACTTTGCCAACATTACGTTGGCGGACGATGGCGTCAATACGAATTACAATGCGCTGCGCTTATCGGCGCAGCACCGCTTCAGCCAAAATTTCACATTGCTGTCCGTCTATACCTGGTCCCACTGCCTGCAAAACGCGGAAACCTACGGCAATCGGAATAGCCAAGGCGCTAATCAATATCAAAATCCTTACAATCGCAATGCGGACTACGGCGCATGCGATTTCGATCTTCGCCATAACTCGTCCACGTCTCTGGTCTACGAAACACCTAAACTCGGAAATCGACTCACTGATCAACTGTTGGGACATTGGCAGATCGGCGGTCTGATTCAGATCCACACCGGGTTCCCATTCACCCCGCTGACCGGCGTCGATAATTCACTGACAGGCGTTCGCCAGGATCGCCCCAACGTAGTCGGTAATCCTTACGTTCAAAACACAAACACTCTGGTGTGGATCGATCCCGCAGCGTTCGTCGCAAATCCGCTCGGCACGTTCGGCAACGCCGGCTACAACAGCCTTCGAGGATCGCGCTTCTTCGACGTGGATGCGAACCTGACACGTTTCTTCCCCATTGGCGAGCAGCGGCGCTTCGAACTGCGCTTTGAATTTTTCAATTTGCTGAATCACACAAACTTCAGCACGCCGGTCGCGACCTTAGGCTCCACATTTGGCAAGATTCTGAGAGCCGGCGATCCCCGTATTCTGCAATTCGCCGGTAAATTTACTTTTTGACCATGCCACAATTCCAATTCGCCCGACGCGTTTTTTTTCTAATTGGCTTCGGCCCTCGGAGCGTGGGCCATGCAGCCCCGGAGAGTCGTGCCGCCGCGATGCTCTTCTGAGCTTCGATTTACCCGTGTTTCATCGGCAACGGGCTCCAAATCCCGCTGCCTACCCGTTTATAGGTTCACTTTACGAGGACGCCGTTCCCAGCCAAGTGGTTCTACCAGAGAAAATCGGCCAGCTAGTCATAGGTTATTCACGAGAAGCCTCATCAATTAGTAAGCGCGCCAGCTCTGCTGATAATTGAGCGGCGTTTACACCTCCGGGCTCGGCCCCCTAAGGAATGCCAGCGTGAAACGCGCCACCCGATGCAGCGCACCGCTAGCAGGCGTGAGCGCGCCCACTCATGATCCCGGAGACATGACCATGAACTAACCCAATGACGCCGACGCGCAGCGGCACTCCAAGGCTGCCCGTGGCAAGCAACGACAACGCAAAGATCGAAATCTCAATCCCGCCTTCTTATTATGTATGTGTTATGTATGTGGACCAATAATCGGGATCGGAATCGCGTCTTTGTCCTCGACGATGCCGAAACGGAGCCAGGGAGCGTATAAACCACCCCAGAATGAAAACCGGCACCCCGGTCTTAAGTAAACCGATGACCCGACACAGAACCGCGCGCGTGAGCAAGCGGAAAGAAAATCCGATAAACCAGAACCGCGCGCGTCAACAAGTAGGCCGTAAGCAGCGAGAACGAATTAGCCGCTCCAGGCTCGGCGAGCTCAGCACTCATAAACGCAGCTTTAATCCAATCGACGTTCTCCTGGCCTCTACGGAGGGACGCGTACCCAAGCTTCTGCCTCTCAAATACGGCCGGATG
>JACZDD010153359.1_pt1 | contig 12450 bp, 9 predicted proteins | sample 8641771 | NCBI WGS metagenome assembly JACZDD01 (sample SAMN15324614, study PRJNA640507) | soil metagenome | isolation source: intercropping peanut in the second line | place: China: Luxin town, Laibin City, Guangxi Province | collected 2019-07-25 | depth 10cm m | reverse complement strand
GCTGGGACGATGCCGCCGCATACGCGGCGTGGCTGTCGAAAACCACCGGCGAGTCCTATCGCCTGCCGACCGGCAACCAGTGGCTGCACGCGGCGCAAGGCGTGCCGAAAGGCGATCCCTGCCAACTCGGCAATGTGGATGACGACAGCCGCCAAAGCAAACTGGACGACGACCGCTGGTCCTGCAGCGATGGCGCCGCATTCACGGCCCCCGTCGGGCACTACGCGCCCAGCGGCGTCGGCGCCTACGACCTGTACGGCAACGTCAGCGAATGGGTGACGGGCGGCAACGCCGGGTCGCGCAGGTTCCGTGGCCCGTCGTGGCGCGACGGCAGCAGCAACCCGAATCCCATGGACCTCCAGGGCACGGCCGATTCGGACGTCGGCTACAACAGCGTCGGTTTTCGCGTGGTGCGGGTGATCGACGCCGCGCGTCCGGCGCCACCCGCCGTTCCCGGCCACTGACTGCCCCACGGAGCACCACCCCGGTCCACGCAAGCATGACTTGCGGCGCTTGGCCGCGGGTCGCGCGATCCGCATACTGGACAGTCCGAACGTGACCGCACGTCCGGATCTCTTCTTGTCACGCCCACCGGGGATTCTCCATGCACGCCAATCACCTGACCGCCGCCGTGGCCGCACTCCTGCTGTGCAGCGCGCCGGCCTTCGCCGCACCGCCCGCCAGTTCCGCGGCTCCCTCCAGCGACGCCGGCACCACCGGATCGCTGGTGCAGCGCCTGTCGCAACCGCTGTCCAACACCACCACCGGCACCGTCACGGTGGAGGGCAAATCCATCAGCTACAAGGCGGTCGCCGGCACCCTGGTAATCGACGGCACGGGCGCGAAGGAATCCACGCCCGAAATCGCGATGGGCTACTTCGCGTATTTCAAGCAGGGGGTCGATCCGTCCAAGCGCCCGATCACCTTCATCTACAACGGTGGCCCGGGTTCCTCGACGATGTGGCTGCACATGGGCGCGTGGGGCCCGAAACGTGTCGTCACCAATGACGACACGCACACGCCGGCCGCGCCGTACCAGGTGATCAACAACGACTACAGCCTGCTGGACGCCAGCGACCTCGTGTTCATCGACATGCCGGGTACCGGCTTCGGCCGCCTGCTGCCGCAGGGCAAGGACGACGCCGAACGCGCCAAGAGCCACAAGGAACTCGCCAAACAGATCTGGGGCGTGGATGGCGATGCCCAGGCTTTCGCGCACTTCATCACCCAGTTCATGACCCGCTACGGCCGCTGGAACTCGCCCAAGTACCTGTTCGGCGAAAGCTACGGCACCACCCGTTCCGCGGTGCTGGCCAACATCCTGCAGGCGGAAGACAACGTCGACCTCAACGGCGTGATCCTGCTGTCGGAAATCCTGAACTTCGACACCGGCATCGGTGGCGCCAACATGAACCCGGGCAACGACCTGCCGTACCTGACGGCCCTGCCCAGCTACGCCGCGACCGCCTGGTACCACCACATGCTGCCGAAGTACGAGGGCAAGCCGCTGACGTCGGTGCTGGACGATGCCATCCGCTTCGTCAAGACCGACTACCAGCAGGCGCTGTTTTCGGGCGTCACGCTCGGCCCGGACGCCCGGCGCAAGATTGCGGAACGCATGCACGACCTGACCGGCCTGCCGGTGGACTACCTGCTGAAAGCCGACCTGCGCGTCACCGGCGCCATGTTTGCCCACGAACTGCAGAACAATACCGACACCACCGTCGGCCGCCTCGACTCGCGCTTTGCCGGCCCCAGCATGGATCCCATGGACAAGGAATCCGCCTACGACCCGCAGTCGGCGGCCATCAGCTCGGCCTACGTCGCCGCTTTCAACGAATACGTGCGCAACGACCTCAAGTTCGGCGAGAACCTGAAATACCGCCCGTCGGTGTACGGCGCCGAGGACTTCAACTGGGACTGGAAGCACCGGCAGCCGGATGCACGCTTCGCGTGGCCGAACATGACGGTCGTGCGCGACCTGGCGCACGCCATGAAATACAACCCCAACCTCAAGGTGATGGTGGCGGGCGGCTTCTACGACCTGGCCACCACGTTCTACGCGGCCATCTACGAAATCGAGCACATGCCAATCCCGGACAGCCTGCGCAAGAACATCCACTTTGCGTTCTATCCGTCGGGCCACATGGTGTACGCGCACGAGGCGTCCCACAAGCAGCTGCACGACGACGTCGCGCGTTTCATGCAGGCCACCAACAACCTAGGCAAGTAACCCCGCGGCCGGAAGGCGTGGTCGACCCGACGCGGCCGGCCACGCATCGTCGGGGCATGACTTGTGGCGTATGAACCCCGGTGCAGGCCGGCGCATACTCGCGCCGCCCGGGTGCCCACGGCACCCAACCGTCCACTTGCCCCGCCGGGAACCTATCGATGAAATCCAATCGCCTTGCCGCCGCACTTGCCTCGCTGCTGCTGTGCAGCGCCCCCGCTTTTGCCGCCCCGCCCTCCAGCGCTCCGGCCAGCAGCGCCAGCACCGGCAGCGACAACTCGGTGCCGGAAAGCCTGACCCTGAAACTGATGAAGCCACTGGCATCCACCACCACCGGCACGGTGACGGTGGAAGGCAAGTCCATCAGCTACAAGGCGGTCGCCGGCACGCTGGTGATCGACGGCACCGGCGCCAAGGAATCCACGCCCGAAGTGGCGATGAGCTACTTCGCCTATTTCAAGCAGGGCGTTGATCCGTCCAAGCGTCCGGTGACCTTTATCTACAACGGCGGCCCTGGTTCCTCCACAGTGTGGCTGCACATGGGCGCGTGGGGTCCGAAACGCGTGGTCACCAACGACGACACACACACGCCGGCCGCGCCGTACCAGCTGGTCAACAACGACTACAGCCTGCTGGATGCCAGCGACCTGGTGTTCATCGACATGCCCGGTACCGGCTTTGGCCGCTTGTTGCCGCAGGGCAAGGACGACGCCGCACGCACCGCCGACCGCAAGGAGCTGGCCAAGAAGATCTGGGGCGTGGATGGCGACGCGCAGGTGTTTGCGCGCTTCATCACCCAGTTCCTGTCCAAGTACAACCGCTGGAATTCACCCAAGTACCTGTTTGGCGAAAGCTACGGCACCACGCGCTCGGCGGTGCTGTCGGCCATCCTTGAAGAACAGGACAACGTCGATCTCAATGGCGTGATCCTGCTGTCGCAGATCCTCAACTTCGGCACCAGCATCGACGGCCCCGGCGCCGACCCGGGCAACGACCTGCCCTACGTGCTGGCACTGCCGACCTACGCCGCCACCGCGTGGTACCACCACAAGTTGCCGAAATACGCCAACGCGAAGCTGGAACAGGTACTCAAGGACGCCATCGCGTTCGCCAAGGGCGAGTACCGCGACGCGCTGTACGCCGGCTCGACGCTGAGTGCAGCCAGCGAAAAAGCGGTGGCGCAAAAACTGTCAGATCTGACCGGCCTGCCGGTGCCCTACCTGATGCGTGCGGATCTGCGCGTCAGCGGCGGCATGTTCGAGCAGCAATTGCAGATCGGCGACGACCTGGCCACCGGCCGCCTGGATACCCGTTTTTCGGGGCCGGAAATGGATCCGATGGCCAAGGAGTCCTACTACGACCCACAGTCGGCGGCCATCAGCTCGGCCTACGTGTCGGCCTTCAACAGCTATGTGCGCAACGACCTGAAGTTCGGCCAGGACATGAAGTACCGTCCGGACGTGTATGGTGCCGGCGACTTCAAGTGGGACATGAAGCACCGCACGCCAGGCGCACCGCCGTGGGACGACGGTTCGGGCACGCTGAACGTGATGCACGACCTTGCCTCGGCCATGAAGTACAACCCGAACCTCAAGGTGATGTTGAACGGCGGCTTCTACGATCTCGCCACGCCGTTCTACGCCGCGATCTACGAGGAAGACCACCTGCCGATCCCACAGAGCCTGCGCAAGAACATTTCCTACGCGTTCTACCCGTCGGGCCACATGGTCTATGCGCACATCCCGTCGCTGCACCAGCTGCACGACAACGTGGCAGCATTCATCGACGCGACCGACAACCAGGGCGGCAAGTAAGCCCGCGGCAATCCAGCTTCACCCACGACGACCGGCGCGATGCAAATCGCGCTGGTTTTTTGTCTGTCGCGAACATGACTTTCGGGGTATGCCTTCCCAAAAGAGTAGGGTCATACTCGAATGGTTTTGACGCGTCCAGCGCGGTTTCGTTTCCGGACTATACGGGGGAACCCATGAAGGGCAATTGCGTTGCCGTGGCACTCGCATCGTTGCTGTTCTGCGGCCTACCAGCCTTCGCCACTACGCCGCCTTCCAGCGCAAACGGGAGCGCTCAAACCGAATCGCTGCTCCAGAAACTGATGAAGCCGCTGGCATCCACTACTACCGGTACGGTGACGGTGGAAGGCAAGCCCATCAGCTACAAGGCGGTCGCCGGCACGCTGGTGCTGGACGGCACCGGTGTCGATGAAGGCACGCCGCAGGTGGCCATGAGCTACTTCGCGTATTTCAAGCAAGGCGTCGACCCTGCCACACGCCCGATCACGTTCCTCTACAACGGCGGCCCGGGCTCCTCGACGATGTGGTTGCACATGGGCGCCTGGGGCCCGAAGCGCGTCGTGACCAGCGATGACACGCACACGCCGGCCGCGCCGTACCAGCTGGTCAACAACGATTACAGCCTGCTGGATGCCAGCGACGTCGTCTTCATCGACATGCCGGGCACCGGTTTCGGCCGTTTCCTCAGCCAGGGCAAGGATGAGGCCGCGCGGGAGAAGAGCCGCAAGCAATTGACCGATGAATACTGGAACATCGACGGCGATGCACAGGCGTTCTCGCGTTTCATCACGCAGTTCCTGACGAAGTACGACCGCTGGAATTCGCCCAAGTACCTGTTCGGCGAAAGCTACGGAACCGCGCGCTCGGCGGTTGTCTCACGCATCCTGGAGGAACACGACAACGTCGATCTCAATGGCGTGATCCTGCTGTCCGAAGTTCTCGATTTTCGCATCAGTCCGGTTTCCGCGAACATCAACCCCGGCGACAACCTGCCCTATGTGACCGCACTGCCAACTTTCGCCGCGACCGCGTGGTATCACCACAGGCTGCCGAAATACGACGGCGGGAAGCTCGGGCCGCTGCTGGCGCAGGCCATCCACTTCGCCACCACCGAGTATCGCGACGCGCTTTTCGCGGGCGCCACGCTGAGTCCTGCCAGGAAGCACGAAATCGCGGGGAAGCTGCACGATTTCACGGGCCTGCCCGTGGACTATCTGTTGAAGGCGGACCTGCGCGTGACCAGCGACATGTTCACCCACCAATTGCTGGCCGGCAGCGACACCACCACCGGGTTACTCGACACCCGCTATACCGGCCCGAGCATGGACCCGATGGCCAAGGAAGCCGTCGACGACCCGCAAGGCGCCGCCATCAGCTCGGCGTACGTGTCCGTGTTCAACGCATACGTGCGCGACGACCTGAAGTTCGGCGACGGCATGGAATATCGCCCCTCGGTATACGGCGATTTCGACTGGAAATTCGAACACAAGCAGCCCGGCGTGCAGATCGTCTGGAACAAGGGGGTCAATACCCTGCGCGACCTTGCCGCCGCCATGAAGTACAACCCGAACCTCAAGGTAATGGTGAACGGAGGCTTCTACGATCTCATCACGCCGTTCTACGGCGCGATCTACGAGGAAGGGCAACTTCCGATCCCGCAGGGCCTGCGCAAGAACATCTCCTACGCGTTCTACCCGTCTGGCCACATGGTGTACACACACATTCCGTCGCTGAAACAGTTGCACGACAACGTGGCGGCATTCATCGACGCGACCGACAACCAGGGCGGCAAATAAACCCGCACCAATCCAGCTTCGCGCACCACGACCGGCGCGATGCAAATCGCGCTGGTTTTTTGTCCGACCAACAACGCCACCTACCGGCTGGAATCCAGTGGCAGCGACGGCGCGGACAGGCTGCGGTACGGATCACCGGTGGCGCCAGTCAACGGGCGGCGGGAAGCCATCCTCACCCACTGCGATCACCTTGAAACGCCCATCGGCTTCGATGCCGATGCGGGTGATGCCGGCATTGCGCACCGACATCTCCAGCCACGCCTTGGTATCGACGCCCAGCGCGCGTCGCGAGGTAACGGATCTCGTCGCCGTGGCAAACCAGCAGCACGTTTTTCGCATGCCCGCTGGACAGCCGGAAATAGTGTTCGAGTACGTGATCGAGGCGCGCCTTGCACGCCGCCAGCTCCGCCGGTTTCACGTCCCTGGTGATGTTGGTGCGCCAGGTCGGCGGAATGCAGTCGGCAAGGTCGGGGTCAACCTTGATCGCGCTGCCCGGCAGGTCGCGCGCAATCACTGCCGCCGTGTCGCGCGCGCCGTGTCGGGCTTACGTACAGCGCGTCGAAATGCTCGCCCAGTTCGGCCAAATGCGCCCCCGTCAGGGTTGCCTGCGCGACACCGATGGCATTCAACGTCGGCCCGACCTCGGGATCGATTTTTGGATCAGGCGTGTAGTTGCCGTGGCGTGCCAGCACGATCACGCGAGCAAACGGCCGCGCGGACGGACCCGGGTCGGCCGCGGCGCCAGCGGTACCGATACCGGCCACCAGTGCCACGATGGCGCCCAGGAGGGCTTGCACATGCGCTGTCGCGTCATGGTTGTTCCCGTGGGTCGTGAAAACGCGTGTCCGCGGGATTCTACCGGTCACACGCGCACGGCCGGTGCACATGACTTTCGGGCTGTGCCAGCGCCGTCAAAGGCATGCATACTCAGGCGGACCCGGTGCGCCGATGCTTCGGGTTGCAATCGTCCAGACCATCCGGGGACCTTCATGAAAGCCAATCGTCTTGCCGTCGCCCTCTCCGCACTGCTGCTGTGCAGCGCACCCGCACTCGCCGCGCCGCCGTCGAGCGCCGGCACGTCCGCGCCCGCCGATGCCGGCAGCGTGCAGTCCGAATCGCTGATCCAGAAGCTGTCCAAGCCGCTGTCATCGACCACCACCGGCACCGTCACGGTCGAAGGCAAGTCCATCAGCTACAAGGCCGTCGCCGGCACGCTGGTGCTGGACGGCACCGGCGTCAACGAAGGCACGCCGCAGGTTGCAATGAGCTACGTCGCGTATTTCAAGCAGGGTGCCGATCCGTCCAAGCGTCCGGTGACCTTCATCTACAACGGCGGTCCGGGCTCCTCCACCGTGTGGCTGCACATGGGCGCCTGGGGCCCGCAGCGCATCGTCACCAACGACGACACGCATACGCCGGCCGCTCCGTACAAATTGGTCAACAATGATTACAGCCTGCTGGATGCCAGCGACCTGGTGTTCATCGACATGCCCGGCACCGGCTTTGGCCGCCTGCTGTCGCAGGGCAAGGATGCAGCCGAGCGCGCCAAGAGCCACAAGGAGCTGGCCAAGGAATACTGGGGCATCGACGGCGACGCGCAGGCGTTCTCGCGCTTCATCACCCAGTTCCTGTCCAAATACAACCGCTGGAATTCACCCAAGTTCCTGTTCGGTGAAAGCTACGGCACCACGCGTTCGGCGGTGCTGGCCAACGTGCTGCAACGGCAGTACAACGTCGGCCTCAATGGCGTGATGCTGCTGTCGCAAATCCTCAACTTCTCGCTCAGCATCGACGGCGCCGACATGAACCCCGGCATCGACATGTCCTACGTGCTGGCGCTGCCCACCTACGCCGCCACCGCGTGGTACCACCACAAGTTGCCGAAGTACACCGGCGGCCTGGCACCGCTGCTGGACGAAGCCACCAAGTGGGCCACCACCGACTACGAGCAGGCCCTGGCGGCGGGCTCGACCCTCAGCGAAGCCAGGAAGCAGCAGGTCGCCCAGAAGTTGAGCGACTTCACCGGCCTGCCGGTGGCGTATCTGCTGAAGGCCAACCTGCGCGTCACCGGCGGCATGTTCGAGCAGCAACTGCTCAGCGGCACCGATTCCGACACCGGCCGCCTCGACACGCGCTTCTCCGGCCCGTCGATGGACCCGATGGCCAAGACCACGCAATACGATCCGCAGTCGGCGGCCATCAGCTCGGCCTACGTGTCGGCCTTCAACGACTACGTGCGCGATGACCTGAAGTTCGGCGAAGGCATGACCTTCCGCCCATCCGTGTACGGCGCCGACGACTTCCACTGGGACTGGAAGCACATGGCACCGGGCCAACGCTTCTCGCGCGGCGGTACGCCCAACGTAATGGCCGACCTTGCGGTAGCCATGAAATACAACCCGAACCTCAAGGTGCGGCTGTACGGCGGCTTCTACGACCTTGCCACGCCGTTCTACACCGCGGTGTACGAGATGGAACACCTGCCAATCCCGGAATCACTGCAGAAGAACATCAGCTACGCGTTCTTCCCCTCGGGCCACATGGTGTACGCACACCTGCCCTCGCTGAAGCAGCTGCACGACGACTCCGCGGCCTTCATCGAAGCCAACGACAACCAGGGCAGCAAGTAATCTGAAACGGTGGGCGGAGCCCGGCCGGCGCGATGCAAGTCGCGCCGGCTTTTTGTTGCCCCTGCAGCAGTCGGCGCCCTCCATCGCCTACAATGCGTCGGCACTGGGGAATCGTCGTGACCGCACCTGCCCTCCACATCAAGCGTTACCTGATCACGGGCCTGCTGGCCTTCATCCCGGTGTGGATCACGTGGGTGGTGTTCAAGTTCGTGTTCACCCTGCTGGCTGGCGTGGGTGCACCGCTGGTCAGCGGCATCATCGGGCTGGTTGGCCTGGGCGCGCCGCACGCGGCGCAAGTGCTGAATCGCGACTGGGTGGTGCCCATCCTGGCGTTCGTGCTGACCATCCTGGCGTTGTACCTGCTGGGTTGGCTATCGACGCGCGTGCTTGGCCGCCGCATCCTCGGCACCGTCGACAACCTGCTGGAACGCATCCCGCTGGTCCACACCATCTACGGCGGCGTCAAGAAACTGATGACGCTGATGCGCAACAAGCCCGGCGGCACCCAGCGCGTGGTGCTGATCGACTTTCCATCGCCGCAGTTGAAGTCGATCGGTTTCGTGACGCGCACCTTCATCGACGCCAGCGGCCACGAGATTGCCGCGGTGTACGTGCCCACCACGCCCAACCCCACCGGCGGTTACCTCGAACTGGTGCCGACGGAGCGCCTGATTGCCACCGACTGGTCGATGGACCAGGCGATGGCCTTCATCGTTTCCGGTGGCGCGGTCGGGCCCGAGCAGCTGCCGGACCTCGAGAACGCGGCGCCACGGCGCGGCATCGCCACCGAGCGGACGGCCCCGTGACGGGCACCGTGGGCGGCGGTGCCCACGCAGACGCGCGATGCTTTCTGGCGCTGCTGCCCGACGCGGCGACCCGCACGTTGCTGCAACGCTGCCGCGACACGCTGCAACACGCGACGGCCGGTGCAACACGCGGCGTGCGCTGGGTCGAACCCGAGGCGTTGCACGTCACCCTGCGTTTCCTGGGCGCGTCGAACCCGGCGCAAATCGAATACTTCAAGCACGTGTTGCCGACGCTGGCGCCTGCGCTGCCTGCTCTAGACGGGCGCCGCTATGGCGTGTGGCCGAATCGCGCGCGGCCGCGATTGCTGGTGCTGGAGTTGCGCGCCCCGCCGGCCCTGGAGCAGCTTGCGCGGGCGTGTGAAACACACGCCTCCAAGGCCGGCTACCCCGCTGAGCCGCACGATTTTCGCGCACACGTCACGCTGGCACGACTGCGACCAGGCTGCGCGTTTGGCATCCTGCCCGGCCCGCCACGCGCGCTCACCTTCGATGCGCTCGCGCTCATGCGCAGCCAGCTCGCGCAACCCGCCGCCACTTACACGGAACTCGCGCGCGAGCCGCTGGAAACGTACGAACCGTAGGAGCCGGCCAGCTGGCGACCGGGCAACGCGGTCCCCGCACATGTCGCGCGCAGGCGCGCTCCTGCAACGAAGCCGGAAAATCCTTCACACCGACACGCGCTGACCCGGTATGGGCAAGGTCACGCGGCTGCCCCAGCGCACTTTCAAGGCGCCGGCCAGTTTCGAGCGGCCCGGATCTTCGCCGTGCACCAGACACACCGGCGGGTGGCCGGCGATCTTGCCGTACCACGCCGACAAGCCATCCTTGTCGGCATGCGCAGACAGGCCACCCACGGTATGCACGTGCGCGCGTACCGGGATGTCATCACCGAACAGGCGCACGTGTTTCGCGCCTTCCACGATGATGCGTCCCAGCGTGCCGTTGGCCTGGTAACCCACGAACACAATGTGCGCTGCGGGGTTGCCCAGGTTGTGCCGCAGGTGGTGGCGGATGCGCCCACCCGTGCACATGCCGGAGCCCGCGATGATCACCGCGTGGTCGTGGATGGCATTGATCGCACGCGACGCCTCACCATCGGCAGTGAGCGTCAGGTTGGGCAGATGCAGCGGTTGCGGGCGCGTGGCCCACAACTTTTTCGCCTCGGTGTCAAACAAATCCTCGTGACGATCGTAGGCCGCGGTGACGCGGATCGCCATCGGGCTGTCGAGGAACAACTTGAACGCCCCCAGGTTCCACGCATCGAAATGCTCGGCGAAGAAATACAACAACTCCTGCGTGCGCCCCACCGCGAACGCCGGGATCACCACGTTGCCGCCATCCTGGTGCGCGGCAGCGAAGATGGATGCGAGCTCCGCAATGGTGTCCGCGTGCGACTTGTGCAGGCGATCGCCGTAGGTCGATTCCATCACCACCAGGTCGGCGGCCGTCACCGGCGCAGGATCGCACAGGATCGGCGTGCCGTCCGGGCCGAGGTCGCCAGTGAACAGCAGCTTGCGTGTCGCGCCGTTCCCCACGGCATCGATCTCCACCGTCGCGGAGCCGAGGATGTGGCCGGCGTCACGCAGGGTGAGGCGCACGCCCGGCAGGATTTCCGTGGCTGCGCCGTATTCGACCGGCCGCATCAATTTCGTCGCGGCATCCACGTCGTCTTGTGTATACAAAGGCACCGCAGGCTTCTGGCCCGGCTGCAGGTGCCGGTTGTCGCGCTCGGCATCGATCGTGGCGATGTTCGCGCTGTCGGCCAGCATGATGGTGGCGAGATCGACGGTCGCGGGGTGCGTGCAGATCGGTCCTGCGAAGCCACGCTTCACCAGCAGCGGCACGCGCCCGGTGTGGTCGATGTGTGCGTGGCTCAGCACCACCACGTCGATGGATTTCGGGTCGAACGGAAAATCCGCGGCATTGCGGTCATCCGCCTTGCCTTCGCCCTGCGGACGATTGGGCCCTCCCTGACGCTCACCCTGGACCATGCCGCAGTCCAGCAGCACCCGCTTGCCGCCCACCTCGACCAGGTGGCACGAGCCCGTCACTTCACCCGCGGCGCCGTGAAACACGATGTCCATGCGTGACCTCCGTTGCTGGGCGAGCCGGCAGTATGCGGGAGCCGTCCCGCAACGCAAGCCGACCATGACCAACGGCCTAGCCACGTCCAGCGGAGCCGATTGCTGTCACAATCCGGGGTTCGTGCCGCACGCCACCGGTGTGCCGGACAACCGATTTTGCAAGGTCAAAGGATCCTTCCATGCACAAACATTTGATGACCCCCATCGCGCTGGCCATTGGTGCGGCACTCGCATTGTCCGGGTGCAGCGGCTCCACTTCACAAAGTGGTTCCGCCCCCGCCGAACCGGCATCCACCCCCACGCCGGCACACACCGCCGCGGCGCCCGCGCCGGCGTCGACCGTGGCGATCCCGGCCGACCAGCCGATCGCATTCACGCTGGACGACCAGTACAACCCCTGCAACGACTTCGACCAGTACGTGAACGCGAAGTGGAACGCGGCCAACCCGATCCCGGCCGACCAGACGCGCTGGGGCGCGTTCGGCATCCTGCACGAGAAGAGCCTGCTGGAGCAGAAGGCCATCCTGGAAACGGCCGCGGGCGATGCGAAGAACAAGAGCGGCAGCGAACTGGAGCAGAAGCTGGGCAACCTGTATGACGCCGGCATGGACACCGCCGCGATCGACAAGGCGGGCTACGATCCGATCAAGCCACAGCTGGCCGCCATCGACGGGCTCAAGACACCGGCCGACATCGCCGCCTTCCTCAACACCAGCTTCAACAACGGCGACAGCTACATCTTCAACTTCGGCTCCGGGGCGGACTTCAAGGACGCCACCAGGCAGATCGGCTACGTGTTCCAGGATGGCCTGGGCCTGCCGACCCGCGACTACTACCTGTCGCCGAAGTACAAGGACATCCGCGACGCCTACATGAAGTACATCGCCAAGTCGCTGGAGTTGGTCGGCACGCCCGACGCCGACGCGCAAAAGCAGGCCGACCAGGTGATGAAGTTCGAAACCGAACTGGCCAAGGCTTCGCTGTCCCCAACCGAGTTGCGCAACCTCGACAATGAGTACCATTTCGTCAGCGTCGCCGACGCCGACAAGATCACCCCGCACTTCAGCTGGGACAAGTTCTTCAAGGCCCAGGG
>JACZDD010068540.1_pt1 | contig 12504 bp, 10 predicted proteins | sample 8641771 | NCBI WGS metagenome assembly JACZDD01 (sample SAMN15324614, study PRJNA640507) | soil metagenome | isolation source: intercropping peanut in the second line | place: China: Luxin town, Laibin City, Guangxi Province | collected 2019-07-25 | depth 10cm m | reverse complement strand
TCGAGCCGCCCGAATTTCTGCTCGAGCAGCCGCCCGACTTCCGCGAGCCGGCCCGGAGCGCGGTGCGGGTAGTGGTCGACCCCCCGCTGCTCCAGGACCGCGTACTGCGCGTCTCGCCCCAGCCAGGCCTGCATCTCCTGCTGTCCCCAGAGGCCGCTCTCCTCGATCGCGGCCCGGTCCTCCTCCGCGGCCAGGGTGAACGGCGAGTGGATCTGCCTGAGATACGGTGTGAGCCCGGCCAGGTAGAGAGGCAGCGGGTCCCCCCAGAGGAAGACCGTCGAGCCGGACGGGATCAGGCGGCCGAAGTGATCGGCCGCGGCCGACAGGTCCCGAAGGGGCGACGCGGCGGCGGCGGCCCCAGACGGCAGCAGGGGATGCCGGATGATGAAGGTGGGGGCCAGCATGATCAGGGCCAGGACGGTGGCCAGGGCGGCCCGGCCGGTGCGCGTGAAGCCGCCACGGGCGAACGCCGTCGCGAACCCGGCCCCGAGCACGATCGCCACCAGGGGGGCCCAGGACGGGAACCAGGCGACCAGTGCCTTGGGAAACTCCCGCAAGATGATCACCTGCCACACCCCGATGTACACGGCCAGGGCCCCCAGCAGGTTGAGGCGGCGATCCTCGAAGAACGGCCGCGTCGGCAGCCCGCGGAACCGGTGGAGCAGGATCAGCATGGCCAGCAGCGCGAGGGCCAACACCCAGAATTCATACATCCGTCCGAAGCGGACCAGGGCCCACACGCGATCCCCCCAGCTCGGCTGGGGAATCTTGATCAGGGACCACGGATTGGAGTACCCGAACCACGCGGTCACTTTGTTCACGACGGGAACGTAGAGCAGGAGCTTCAGGTGCCGCAGATCGGAGACGAAGAACAGAATCGGCACCGCCACCGCGGCCACCACGGACCAGAGCCGCTCCGACCGGTTTCGGCCTTGCAGGAGCACCGCCAGAAACACCGCGGGCAGGATCGGCCAGAGATTGGTCCGCACCAGGAACAACAACGAGACGACCACCATGCCGAGGAGACGCCCCGCCGGCTGGCGCTCGCTCAGGATCAGGATCAGCCCGCCCAGCAGGATGGCGGCGGCGAGCCCGTGGTAGGTCGCGGTGGCGAAGTATCCGACCAGCACGCCCTGCGTGGCGAGGAAGGCCGCCGCGAGGAGGCCGGCCACGTCTCCCCGCAGCCGGCGGGCCAGGAGCGCGGCGAAAACGAGGGCGACCACGGCCAGGGCGAGCGACGCCAGCCGCGCCGCCAGCAAGCTGCGACCCCACGCGACCTGCGACAACCCCAGCACCCAGAACGGCAGGGGCACTCGGGACCCTGTCATCTCGTCCTGGAACAAGCTGACCTGACCGCTGGCCACGAGATAGCCGAGGTTCACGTAGGCACTCTCGTCGGTCCAGGTCACCATGCGGTGCGCGAGGCGGACGCCCTGCGCGACGAACAGCGTCGCGATGAGCGCGAGACACCACCAGAAGGTCTGCGGTCGTCTCACCCTACTTGCCACACTCGAAGATGACGAGGTCCTGATGGAGCGGATTGTGCTTCAGCGACCACACGTGCGAGCGCTCGCGGTCCAGCCGTCGTACCCGGAACTGGCGCTCGATCAGCCGGCGATAGTCCTCGCCCCGGCGCACGTAGGCGCCGCGCTCGAGCCTCCGGAACTGGCGGCGCAGGAACGACGGGTCGTCGTCACGCAGGAGCAGATCGATCACGATCAGGGTGCCCCCGTCCCCAAGCAGCTCCCGCATCCGGCGCAATTCGACGGTGAGGACGTCGTCCGCGATGTGGTGAAAGCAGCAGTTCGCCAGGATCAGGTCGAAGGGCGCGAGGGCGCGCAGGGCGTCGACGGTCGACACGAACTCGCCGTCGGGATGGAGCCGGCGCGCGTAGGCCAGCAGCCGCTCGTCGATGTCGTACCCGTGGTAGCGGAGGCCGGCTTGCTTGACGGTCGGTGCGAAGAGCGCCGTCCCGCAGCCGAAGTCGAGGGCCTTGCCGCCCGGGGCCAACTGAAGCACGCGGAGCCGCCGGAGCAGGTGGCGACGCTGCTCGAGCTTGTTGAGGGTGATCAGTCTCTGGAAGGCGTCGTTGAGGAAAGCCCACATCACCGGCGGCCGGCTCGCCCCGATGGCCGCGAGTGCCAGAGCACCTTGCGCACCGCCGCGATGGTGTCCTCCACCGCATGGTCGTCCATCCCCGGGTAGAGCGGCAGGGACAGCAGACGCTCCGAGGCGTGCTCCGCCACGGGCAGCGCGCCGGGCTTGAAGCCGAAGCGCTCGCGGTAGAACGGCTGCAGGTGCAGGGCCCGGAAGTGGACGCCCACCCCGATGTTCTCCTTCTGGAGGGCGTCGAGGACTTCGTCCCGCGAGCGCGTGAGCGCCTCGGTCTGCAGGACGATCACGTACAGGTGGTAGGACGGGTGGACGGAGTCCAGCCCCTGCAGCCGTCCCAGCTCGGGAAGGTCCGCGAACGCCTCGTCGTAGGCCCGGGTGATGGCGCGGCGGCGCTCCCAGAACTGCCCGATCTTCGGGAGCTGGGCCAGCCCCAGGGCCGCCTGCAGATCGTACATGTTGTACTTGAAGCCGGCCCCCAGCGTCTCCCAGTGCCGGAACCCCTCGTTGCCGTACCGCTTCCAGGCGTCTCGACTGATGCCGTGCAGGCGCAGGATCTCGATGCGCTCGGCGAGATCGGCCCGCGCGGTCACCAGCATCCCGCCCTCCGCGGTGGTGATGTTCTTGGTCGGGTAGAAGCTGAACGCTCCCACGTCGCCCCACGTTCCGACGTGCCGGCCGTGGATCTTCGCTTCGAGCGTGTGCGCGCAATCCTCGACGATGGCCAGGCCGTGGCGGCGCGCCAGCTCGGTCAGGGCGTCCATCCGGCAGGGATGGCCGGCGAAGTGAACGGGCATGATCGCCCGGGTCCGCGTCGTGAGCCGGGCTTCGACCTGGGCGACGTCCAGGTTCAGCGTCGCCGGCTCCACGTCCGCGAACACCGGCGTCGCGCCCACGTGAACGATGACGTTGGCCGTCGCCGGGAACGTGATCGGGGACGTGATGACCTCGTCGCCGGGCCCCACGTCCAGCGCCACCAGCCCGAGATGCATGGCCGCGGTGCAGGACGTGACGCCGAGCGCGCGTCCCGCCCCCACGTAGCGGGCGAACTCCTCCTCGAACCGGTGTGTCTTCGGGCCGGTGGTGAGCCAGCCGGAGCGCAGCGTGTCGAGGACTTCCGCCTCCTCTTCCGGTCCCAGGCTGGGCCGGTGGTACGGCAAGAAGGTGGACCGGATCGGCTCCCCGCCTTCGATGGCCAGCCGTTCCCGGAGCACGTCAGTGGACAACGGACTTCCCGCCCTTGATCACGATCGGCACCTCGCGCATCCACAGCTGCTTCTCCCACCAGGACCGGTTCTTCTGGTACCACTCGATGGTCATATCGAGCCCGTCCTCGAACGACGTCCGCGGCGCCCACCCGAGGACCCGGAGGGCCTTGGAGACGTCGGCGGTGTGGCGGAACACCTGTCCCGGCCGGTCGTCCACGTACCGGATCAGCGACTCGGGGCGCCCCATGCGCTCCACCACCTTCCGGGCGACCGTCTTGATGTCCATGCTGACTCCGGTACCGATATTGAAGACCTCGCCCTTGACCTTGCCGATGTCGCAGTGGAGCAGGAGATCCAGCGCTTCGCAGTGGTCCTGCACGTGCAGCCAGTCCCGCTTGGCGCTCCCGTCGCCGTGCACGCGCAGGGGCGCGTCCAGGATGCCGCTCGTGACGAAGCGAGGGATCGCCTTCTCCAGATGCTGGAACGGCCCGAAATTGTTGAACGGGCGCACGATCACGGCCGGAATGTCGTAGGTGGCCCAGTAGGAGTACACGAGCCGATCCGCGCCGGCCTTGGCGCTCGCGTACGGGCTCATGGGGAGGAGGGGGTGCTCCTCGTCCATCAGCGCCGCCCGCGCGGTCCCGTACACCTCGGAGCTCGAGATGTGGATGAAGCGGTCGATGGTCTTCTGGTACTTGACCACCGCGTTGGCCACGACCTGCGTCCCCAGCACGTCGGTCTCGAAGAAGGTCAGGTTGTCGTAGATGGAGCGGGTCACGTGCGTCTCGGCCGCGAAGTGGACCACCGTATCGACCTGCGAGATGAGCGTGTCCATGAGCTCGCCGTTCCGGACGTTGCCGTACCAGAACCGCATCCGGCCGTCCGAGCCATGGGTGAGGTCTTCCGGCATGTTCTCGACGCTGCCCGCGTAGGTCAGGGCGTCCACGATGGTCAGGCGATACGCCGGATAGCGCGCGGCCAGGTACCGGACGAAGTTGCTCCCGATGAACCCGGCGCCTCCGGTGATGAGGATGTGTCTCATGCGCTCAGCTCCTCCCCCCCGTGAGCATGACCGTCGACCAGGACCCCCAGGCTGTCGCGCCCGTGGTTCATGAGCAAGTCGACGATCGATAGATATGGAACGAATTCGCCGTGCAGCTGCGCGTGGACCGGGTGCCGGTAGTGATGATATTCGAGGCGGATCCCCCGCTCCGCGAACAGCGATTCGTCGAGGTATTCGCGCGCCGCATCCCCGGTCAGGTAGCGATCCGCCCCCAGGGCGTCGCAGATCCGGACGAGCCGCTCGGTGCGCTGGCCCGCCACCCCCAGGTCCGAGCTGAACCGGACGTCCCGACGCAGCCCGAGGAAATCACAGATCGCTCCGAGGACCGCCCAGTTCAGGTCCATGAGCATGGTCCATGGCTTGGAGAGGACGGGCTCGAGCAGCGCGAACACGGAACCGAACGCGGGGGCCTTCGCGTAGTTCGCCTGGAGGGTCCGCAAGTGCCGGGGACCCCACGGCTGCCGGCCGTCGATGCGGACGTCCCGGTTGGTCGGCTTGTTCTCGCCCCGAGTCAGCACGGGCACGGTGAGCCACTGCACCCCGGTCGGGGTCTTGATGCGATTGCGATTGCGCCATCCGTGCTTGTCGAACTGGACGTCGTCGTACAGGACGAACACGTCGCTCTTGTAGAGCTGATCGAAGTAGCCGAGCCAGGGAAGGTAGCTCGGCTGGAGTACCACGAGACGCCGGCCGCATCCCTCCTTCAAGACCGCCTCCTGGCCCCTCGCATCCATAACCAGCAACCCGCCAAGCCTACCACCAGAATGTTCGAGAACATCAGCAAAGAGAGGCTGACCGAGGCCTCCTTGGGCAGCCCGAGCGCGGCGAAGAGGAGAAAGTGGAGCTGCTCCCGCAGGCCGATGCCGTTGATCGTGATCGGCACGTTGGCGAGGACCGCGATCATGATCACCATCGTGAGCACGGTGAGGAAGCCGAGCTCCTCCCCGGCGGCGAGCCTGAAGAAGCCGCGGTACACCGCGGTCACCAGGCAGGCGTAGAGCAGGACGATCGCCATGACCCCCAGGATGATCGACGGGCTTCCCGCCACGAGGCGTACCTGCATCACGAACCGGCTGAAGCCGGCGGTCAGCCGAGCGAGCCGGCCGCGCGCGAACGGCACCAGCTTCGTGATGCGCTCCAGGGGCACGCGCAGGGCCACCACGAACGCGATCGCGAACAGCACCAGGAGGCCGGTCAGCACGTGACGGCCGATGGTGAACGCCACCGCGGTGAAGCCGAACGCCCACGCGAGCGCGGTCCCGAGCACGGTGAGCGAGAACAGGCCGAGGAAGCGATCCATGAAGACGGACGCGGCCGCGCTCGAATAGCCCTCCTCCCGACCCAGGTAGTAGATCCGGACCCAGTCGCCCCCCACGGTGGTCGGCATGAAGCTGTTGAAGAACACGCCGATGAGGTACTGCTCGCTCAGGCGCCGGAACGGCACCTCGACGCCCATCCCGCGGAGGACCAGGCGCCACTTCCACGCGTAGAGCAGCTGCCCCACCGCCACCACCGCCAGCGAGCCCGCGTAGAGCCACGGGGGAAGATGGCGCATCAGGTCCCAGAATCTCGGCCAGTCGAACGTCCGGAACAGCAGGATCAGCAGGCCCACCGTGACGAGGCCCTGCAGGGCGAGCCACGCGAGCCTACGAGTCATACCAGGGGATGACTCGTCCCCGCCCCTTGTCCCGACGCCTCCCGAGCACGATCCACCAGAGCCACCACCGGAACACATCCTGGACCGCGGCCCGGACGGCGGCCAGCCGCGTTCCCTTGGCGGTGCCCTTCTCCCGCTTGATGAAGGAGACGGGCACCTCCTTGATCGTGGTCCCCTTCCACCACACCTTCAGGAGGCATTCCGGGTTGGTGAAGGCGCTCTCGCTCTCGAGCGGCACCGACTGGATCAACCGACGGGGGTACACGGTGACGTTCTGGTAGTCGCGGACCGGCAGACGGAAGAGGAACCGGATCAGCAGGTAGTTCACCACCGAGATCACGGCCTTGCCGAAGTGATCGGATCGCTTCGCGAGCAGGCCGGTCGGCGAGATCGGGGCGAGCCGCACGCCCTGCAGGACCTCGTACTTCTGCAGCAGGCTCAAGGAGGCGAGGAGCCCGCGGATGTCGTAGGCCCAGTCCACCGTCTGCCAGAACAGATAGTCCTTCTCGGCCAGCCCGATCGCTCGCTTCGTGTTGTAGCCGGGTCCCCGGTTGCGCTCGTTTCGATACAGGCGGAGCCACGGCCGGCTCGACTGGTAGGACGTGGCGATCTCCCACGTGCGGTCCGTGCTGCCGTCGTCGATGACGATCAGCTCGTAGTCGTCGGTCAGCTCACGCAGACACTCGTGCGCCCGCTCGATGTACTCGCCGATGCTCTCCTCCTCGTTGAGCGCCCATCCGAGCATGGACAGGCCGAACGGGAGCTTCGAGGCGACGTCGGGTTGCTCCGGCTCCGTCACGCCATTGGCCTCCTACGTCAGGTACAGCTCGTACCACTCCTGAAACACGATCAGGGAGAGGATCTTGTTCACGTAGGTGTGGTCGCGCTCCTGCCGGTAGAGGCCCTCGACGAGGTCGCGGACTCGCTCGACGTCGAACAGGCCGTGCTTGCGCAGCCGCTCCGCGCTCAACGTCTCCCGCACGTAGGACTCGAGGTCGCGAGTGAGCCAGCGGGCGACCGGCATCACGAAGCCCTCCTTCGGCCGATCGACCATCTCGGGCGGAAAGTACCGGCGGGCCGCGCGCTTCAGGAGCGCCTTGGTCTGCCCGTCGTGGATCTTGAGTCGGCCCGGCAGCCCGGCGACGAACGTCACCACGTCGGTGTCCAGGAAGGCGGAGCGCAGCTCGAGCGAGTGGGCCATTGACAGGCGATCCACGAAGGTCAACACCTGATCGGGCAGGATGGTCCGGAACTCGACCTCGAGCACCCGGTTGAGCGGGTCGGCCGCGCGGCCCGCCTCGAACTCCCGCCGGAGGTGATCCGCCGTGCTGAAGCCACCGGTGAGTCCGGCCAGGTCGGGGTCGTAGAGGGCGCGCTTCTCGGCCTCGGTGAACACGCCGAGCTCGTGCCGCCATTGCCAGTCCGCCATGCCCGCGAACCGGTCCAGCGTCTCGAGCTGCCCTTCGAACGATCGGACCAAGCGCGCGTCCCCGGTCTCGCGATAGCGGCGGTAGTTCGCGAGCGGCGCCGCGAGGCGATGGGAAAGGTAGCTGCCGAACAGCTCGTCCGCCCCGTCCCCCGCCACCGCCACCTTGACCGACCGGCTGACCAGCTGGGCCAGGAAGTAGGTCGAGACCACGCCGGAGAACGGCTCGTCGAAGGCGCGCAGGATCAGGCGCAGGCTCTCCGGGAACGCGGAGAAGGCGAGGTGCTCCTCGTGGTGCTCGGTGCCGTACCGGTCGGCGACCCAGCGGGCCCAGCGCCGGTCCTCCTCCTTCCCGGGAGTCGTGGCTCCCGGCTCGTAGGCCAGGGTGAACGTCTTGATGCGGCCGGGGACCATCTCGGCTCCGAGCGCGGTGGACAGGCTGGAGTCGATCCCGCCACTCAGGAAGAAGCCGATCGGCACGTCGCCCATCAGGCGCCGCTCGACCCCCCGCCGCAGCAGGACCAGCAGCCGCTCCGCGGCCTCTTCGGCGTCCAGATCGGCCACGCCGTCGTCCCCCCAGAGGACGTCCCAGTAGCGGGAGATCACCGGCTCGTGTCCGGGCCGGAACACCAGCCGATGCGCGGGCGGCAGGATCGAGATCCCTTCGAAGATCGAGAGGGGGTGGGGCACGTGCTTGTAGGACAGGTAGTGGTGGAGGGCCTCCAGATTGAGACGGCGCTCGAAGCCGGGCACCTCGAGCAAGGCTTTGATCTCCGAGGCGAAATAGAGGACCTGGCCGTCGCGCCGGTAGTAGAGCGGCTTCTTGCCCATCCGGTCACGGGCGAGGACTCCGACCTTCGCGGCGTCGTCCCACACCGCGATCGCGAACATCCCGTCGATGTGCTCGGCCAACCGCGCCCCGTGCTCCTCGTACAGATGCGGGAGCAGCTCGGTATCGCAGTGAGTGCGCAGCGCGTGTCCCCGCGCGAGCAGCCACGGGCGCACCTCGGGCAAGTTGTAGAGCTCTCCGTTCTGCGCGGCCCAGACGGTGCCGGTCTCGTTCGACAGGGGCTGGCGCCCGCCCGCGACGTCGACGATGGCCAGCCGGCGGACGCCCATCGCGAAATCCGTCCCCGCCACCACGTGGCCGTCGTCGGGCCCGCGGTGCACGAGGGTGCCGAGCATGCGCTCGGCGGTGACCCGGTCGCCGCGACCGAACATCCCCGCGATGCCGCACATGGGGGACCTCGCTACCCGGACCGCGGCACGTAGCTGCCCGGGCGCAGCCCTTCGTGGACGGGGGACACCGCGTGGGCCTCGCGCGTCGAGACGACGTCGCTCAGCGTGACCTCGTCCACCGAGCCCTCGCGGGGATCCACCACGTACTCGGTGGTCGGCACGAACTCGAACCGCCCCCCGCGCTTGACGATCGCGACGTACTCGAAGACCAGCCGCTCGTCCGCCCGGCAAGGCACGGTGCGCGCGTAGCGGAGCAGCCGCTCCCGGAAGAGCTCCTCGTTGCTCGGGTAGTACTTGAGGGTCGTGAAGAGGCTGGTCACCGCGATCGATTCGCACACCACGCCGTAGCGCAGCCCGCCTCGCCAGCCGTACCGGGAGACGAGAACCCGCTCGCCGCCCTGCCGCGGTCGGCGGTGAATGAGGACGAAGAAGTTGACCACGTCCACCGAGAAGACGCGCCAGATGATGATGCCGAAGAAATTGGTGTAGGCCTCGAGCGCCCGCTGGAGCGGGCCCGGCAGCGGTCGGCGGAGGTAGAAGTTGTAGAAGAGCCCGGCGTGCGCGAGCGGCAGGAGCGCCAGGTATCCGACGAGACCCGCGCCCAGGAGCGCGCCGACGAGAGGCCACGGCTCGCCCGGACCCGCGGCCGGCGCCACCCAGCGTCCGACGAGCGCGTCGAGCGGACCACCCGCGGGGACGAAGAGCCAGGTCGCGAGGATCACCATCTCGCAGAGCACTCCGAGGCGGATCTGGGTGGCGATGAACACGAAGCTCAGGGCGATCAGCGCGGCCCCCAGCAGACGCGTGGGCGGAACGAGCATGAGGGCCGCGGCCACGATCTCGGTCGCCCACGCGAGCTGGTTCAGCGTCCAGAACAGCGAGTGGCCGGGGGAAAGACGGCGCCACCATCGCCACCAGTAGCCCCACTCGGGATTCACCATCCCGAGCTCCATCCCGTGATTGCGGGCGTACCCGGCGGACAGCTTGTAGATCCCGGCGGAGAGCATGATGAACGCGAGGTCCACCTGGAGCACGAGCACGGTCAGCGAGCGCCATTCCGGGGCCACCCGCAGGCTCAGCTCGAGCAGGAACACCGCGGCGGCCAGCCAGTACGTCATGAAGCCGGGAGCGCCCATCCCCCGCGCGACCCCACGCCACCGCATCTGGACGAAGAAGTAGCGCGCGATCAAGAAGCTCACCAGCGCGGCGATCGGCGTCCACCGGCCGAGGGCGAGGCAGATCGCGGAGGCCGTCCAGACCGCCACCGTCACCGCGGAGGCCACGGGATTGTGCACCACGTCGACGAAGCGCTCGGACCTCGCGTAGCCGCCCCAGCGCTCGCTCCGCAGGAAGCGGCGGGCGTGGGGCAGGATCATCACCAGGAAGCCGAGCAGCAGCGCGGCGTATCCCACGCGAAACACCGCCTGCGCGGACAGGCTCAGCTCGGGCATCACGCCGACTCCCGGCGACGCGATGACGCGCGGCTCTCGAGCGATGGAGCGATCCGGCAGCCGTCCGCGCGGCAGCCGAAGTGGTGCCGATGGTGAGCCACCCACGCATAGAGGGACGGTCCGACGAGGCGCGCCCCGGGCGCGTAGAACAGGGGGAGCAGCGGCCACATCAGCGGGATCCCGCGGACGATGCGCCGGAACGCGAAGAACCCGCAGTGCACCTCGTCGCCCGGGCCCACCACGTACATGGCGTCGTCCAGGGCCGCCCCTCGGAGCGCGGGGAAGCGGGCCTCGACGGCGGCCCGATCGTGGGCGTCCTGGAAGCGGAGGCGCTCTCGGCGGTCCAGCATCCGGCAGAACCGCAGCACCCGGACGCAGAAGGCGCACTGGCCGTCGTAGACCACGTGCAGCGGCCCGGCGCTCTGCATCGGGAGACTAGCCGCCCAGGCGAATGCCCGGCGCGAGCCCGAGCTGAGCGAGATCCCCCGGCTCGGCGTGGAGGCCGTCGACCTCCGCGTCGAGGATCAGCAAGTCGCCCGCCCCGGTGCCGACCCGCACCCCCGTCGGGTCGATGCCGGCGACGACGCCGGGCGGGACGCTCCGGGCATTCGACGCGACCGCGGCCCGGCGAAGGACGAGCCGGGCGCCGTCGAGAGTCGTGAACGCGCCCGGCCACGGGGCCACCAGCGCGCGCACCAGGTTGCGAATGGTCTCCGCCGGCGCGGACCAATCGACGCGGCCGTCCTCGGGTCCGCGGAGCGGATAATATCGCGCGCGTGCCTCGTCCTGCGGCACCCGGGGCGCGGTTCCCGCCACGATCGCGGGCCACCAGCGAGTCAGAAGCCGGACGCCGGCTTCCTTCAGCTTCCCGCGCACCGCGACCGCGTCGTCGTGCGGCCCGATCGGCACTCGCGCTTCTCCGATCACCGGACCCGTGTCCACCCCCTCGTCGATGTGGTGCAGCGTGACGCCGGTCTCGGTCTCGCCGTTGATGATGGCCCACTGCATGACGTGAGGTCCCCGGTACCCGGGCAGCAGCCCCCCGTGCACGTTGACGCAGGCGCGGCGCGGCACCGCCACCAGGCTCGGGGGCAGGATCATGGAGTAGGACCAGACCGCGATGACGTCCGGCGCGAGCGCGCGGAGCTCCCGCACGAGCCGCTCGACCGCGGGGCGCGCCGGCTGGACGAGGACGGGAACTCGCGACCGCCCGGCCGCAACGCGCGCTTCCTCCACGTCGGAGCCCGTGCGGTTGGAGGGAACGACGAGGGCCAGAACCCGCGCCCCGACCGAGGTCAAGGCGTCCAGGGCGGCCACCGCCAGCTCTCCATATCCGAACAGGACGGCCGTCCCTCCGGTTGCGCGGCTCGACGGTGGCGTGTCGATCGACGCTCCGGGCTCGTGCCGGGATCTAGGGCTCGTAGATCTGTACCTCGACGCCCAGGTCGTTCCGCATCACCGCCTTGAGATGGTCGCCCGAGGTCTTCAACACCTTCAGCCAGCCGTGCTCCCAGTCCCGGATGCCGGCCAGCCACGCGGAGCACCCGCGACAGGGCCAGGCCTCGGCGCCCCGGCCCTCCAGGTGAAGCCGGCGGTACTTGTTGAAGGTCTCGCCCCGCCAGATCTCGCGGAGGGAGACGTCGTTGACGTTCGGGAAGAGCCCGGCCGTCCGGAAGGAGATGTCCTGCCCGCACAGCGCGATGCGACCGAGGGTGTCGACGTTGAGCCGCTCGAACGGCCAGACGCACGGCTCCTTCCGCTCGGTCGGCAGGTCGCGATAGAGGTGCGGATCCGCCGAGCGGCCGAGGGAGATCACGGTGTTGTCGTCCCAGCTGAGGAACTTGCGGGTGATCACCTCGTCCACGCCCACGCTCTTGATCCAGAAGTCCACCGCCGCCTCGAGCCGGCTCTCGACGGCCTCCTGGCGGATGATCGACACCACCACCCGCGTCGGGGCCTTCAGCTGCTTCCGGATCTCGAGCGCGGCGCGAACGTTGGACACCTGCCCCTCCCACCAGCGCTCCGGATCCCGAGGCGGCCCCCCATGCGGCGGTCGCACCCGGGCATAGGTGGCGGCGTCGCCGGCGTCCATGGAGAACTCGATCAGGTCGATGCCCGCCGCGATGATGCGCTCGAGCTTGCGGCGGAGCTTCGGGAGCGGTCCGAACATGCTGCCGTTGGTGTTGAGCCAGACCCGGGCGCCCCGCGCCTTCGCGTACTCGATCATCTCCACCATCTTGGGATGGAGCATAGGCTCCCCGCCGCCGGTGCAGCGCATCCACGCCCCGTACTGGCCACACTCGTCCGCCATCTTGTTCCAGAGCCCTACCGGCAGCAGGTCGCCGGCG
>JACZDD010322148.1_pt1 | contig 12513 bp, 11 predicted proteins | sample 8641771 | NCBI WGS metagenome assembly JACZDD01 (sample SAMN15324614, study PRJNA640507) | soil metagenome | isolation source: intercropping peanut in the second line | place: China: Luxin town, Laibin City, Guangxi Province | collected 2019-07-25 | depth 10cm m | reverse complement strand
GACAACCCGGCTTAAGGCACTCGTGCGCAATGCCACTTAATTTAGTAGGGCGGTCCTCCTGGTCCGCGGCCGACGTCCTCGTCGGCTCCTCGCATGTACTGCAAATAGAGCAAGCCGGATGGGGACGCCGGCGCGGCTCCGGAGAGCCGCCCTACTTTGCCGTCCGCATTCGGGACATTGCGCACTAATGCGTGCCGCGTCGAGTCCTCTCGACACCACGCGCCCGATCTGTCAAAGCGACCTAGAACTCGCCGCCTCGAAACTGAGCCGCGCACGAAGTAAGCGGTTTGTACATGCTAACGAGCTCACTGCGACACGACTTAGCTACCGCGCCGCCAGCCCCAGCAAGGCGATTCCACCCAAAAAGACAACGGTGGACATGAGAAGAAGCGTTCGGACACGGCCGGATTTCGGCGTCGCCCTAAATTCTTTCCACTTCACGAATCCCCAAAACACGGCGAGCGCCACTGAGGCGAGCGGTATAAATATCCGAAGCGCCGCATCGAGCTCCACATTCGCAGACACGGACATCGCAAGGCCGGCGGCGAGCATTCCGATCGCCCACAGCGCGCCGCCCCCGAATCCGAGGAAGTGCTGGCGGGGCAATCCGGTGAAATACGCGCTGAATCCGATAGGCCCTCCGGAGATAGCGATATTCATGAAATAGAGATTCAGCACGAGCGTCGAAACAAGAAGTGCGATCGCGATGAGCAGCAAACCGGCATAAGGCCCCAATCCGAAGTCGCCGCTGGTGCCGCGCTGCATAATTGGAAAAAAGCAACCCAGCACGATACCCGCGATCACGCCGACGATAATTCCTTTTCCGCCGCGCGAGGGTTTCCTCTCGGGTGCTCTTATGCCAGGCTTGGGCGCAGGCGCGCGAACGGATGCCTTATCGATGCGAATCGCCACAATCGCGAGAACTACGCCGCAAATCAGGAGCGCCAATCCAATGGCGAGCCAAAGCGGCTGAGCGCTTCGAATCTGAAAAAGTGCGCCAATCAGGACCGCCGAGCCGATGCACAGGGGAAATGCCGCTGAAATGCCCAACAGCGAGATGGCCGCAAGGAACAGCATGTTTCCCAGCGCAAACACCGCTCCGGCCATGATGCCCAGCGCTTGGTTCGTGCGTCCCGCTACCAGCATGCGGTCGCTGAAGCTTAAGTCCGATCCGAGAGTTCCCAGCGTATAGACCGCTATTACCGCGACAATGAGCGCGCCGACCGCGAAATCGATGGAGAAGAGTTCAAACCGCCAGCGGCTTCCCGTCGCTTTAAAAGTGTTCGCCCAGGAGCCCAGCAAAAAAAAGGAGAGGGCCAGTAGAAGAATTGCGCTAAGCCACGTTGTGGGTAAGACCAAGTAGACCGCCCATTTTTCACAACCCCAACGAACGGATTAATTCCGCATCGAAACTAATTTCGTAGCAACCGTCGTGCCCGGCTCGCCGAAATAGCCCTGCTGCGCCAGATTGCGATAGAGGTTTCCTGCGACGCCTGCCGCAATCGGGCCCGCCACGCCGCGTCCGCCAGTGAGCAGGACGACTACGGCTACTTTGTTCTTTCCGACATCATTAAACGAGCCAAACCAACCGAGATGAACGCCGGGTTGCGCGGTATCGGTACAGGTGCCAGTCTTGCCAAACACCGGATCGTTTTCATCGTAAATCGCGCGCCGGGCCGTGCCGAATTCCACCGCGCCCATCATGCCGGGCCGGACCATCGGCACATATTTCTCGATGTCCAATTCGCGTTTGACGCGCGGAACAAAATTTTCCTGTTCTTCCCGGGTCTTCGGATACTGCAGGTAATACATCGTCCCGCCGTTGGAGACGGCGCTCACGATGCTTGTCAGCTCGAGCGGCGTCAACCGGATTCCATCGCCAAAACTCGTCATCATTCCGACGCCGGTTGCCGGCGCCGCCTCGGCCAGATAACCGGGTTCTTCACCTTCGATATTCAAGCCGGCCTTTTCGCCCATTCCGAAGAGCTTGGCATATTTCTGTACGCGGTCGAAGCCGAGTTCCTGGCCGAGCTTCGCGAAGTACTGGTTGTTCGACATGGCCAGAGCCTTGGTCATATCGATCGACGTGCGCCGGGTGAGCCTGACTTTGGTGGAAGCCTCGACGATTCCTTCGCTAAGAGAGGCGAAGGAAACCATTACTTTTACGGTTGAGCAGGGTTGAAAGGCGCCCGACAACCCAAGCTTCTGATTCACGATTGTCAGTATGCGGCCGGTCTGCGGGTCGGCGACCACTACGGTTCCGTTGTATGGTCCTAATGCATCGACCGCGGCTTTGCGAACGACAGGATCGTCCGCCGCGACATCGTCGCCGGTGGTCGAATCGGCGTAGGTCGGCTCGGTCCACGGATTATAAAAATGACGGACTCTGCGCCGATGCTTCGTGCGTGTCCGCGCCTTCGCCGCGACCCCGGTATGAATTACCCCGGCGCGCGTTCTGCTACGGCGTGCCGTATGCGCCTTGCCGCGGGTCGAATGAGTTGTGGCCGCAGACTTGCGCGCCGCCTTATGCGAAGTTTTCCGTGCAGTTGATCGCGTGCTATGAGCGGTCTCGGAAAAGGCCGTTTCAGGGGCAAGCAACAACCCACAAGCCGCCATCGCGAACAACGTTGCGATGCAGCGCAAAATTCGAAAATGCAAGACCAATCTTCCCATCCAAACCCAAAAACATCCTCCGGATACGCCCAAGCGAATCCGCGGATGTACAGCAATTAAAGTTACTCTTATCCTAAGGTCGTTTGTTCCGCGCCGTCAACTAAAAGATTCGCCGAGGGTTAACAATATTTCTACGACCCGTGACCGTACCGGCTACGCCGCCGTCCAGCCGCCATCGATCGTCACCACCGATCCATTCATGAAATCGGCTGCCGGCGAGCAAATGTATAGTGCGAGCTTGGCGATTTCATCGGGCCGGCCCAGCCGCCCGAGCGCCTGCCTCTGATTTAGTTCGGCCCGTACCTTCTCTTTCTCATGACGGTGGTATTTCTCCAAATACCCCTCGACGAACGGGGAGTCTACGGTACCCGGTGCTATGCAGTTCACCCGGATTTCGGTCGGGTAATCCACCGCGAGCTGCCGGGTCATGGCAATCACCGCGCCTTTGGTCGCGCAATAGGCGAACCGCCGCTTCACGCCTACCAGGCCGGCCACCGAGCCGAGATTCACGATCGAGCCGCGAACTTTTTTCAACAGCGGTAAGGCGGCTTTGGTCATCAGGTAGGTTCCTTCCACGTTTACGCGAAAGAGCCGCTGCCAATCCGCCGCTTCGGTTTCTTCGAGATTGCCGACCAGCCCGATACCGGCGCTATTAACGAGAATGTCGAGCGTATCGAAGCCGGCAAACAGTTTGTGTACCTGCTTCTCATCGGTGATGTCGCAGCCGTGAGCTTGGCTGCCGGGCAATGCGTTCGCGACCGCGCGCGCTTTCTTTTCGTCCAAATCCACAACGGCGACACGCGCTCCGGCCTCAGCAAAAGTATGAGCCGTAGCTTCGCCAATTCCGCTCGCGCCGCCGGTAATGAGCGCCAGCTTTCCATCCAGCCTGAAAGGATCCATCTATTTGAGGATTACATTGCGCCGGACAAGCGCTTCAGCTCCCCGGCTAAATGCTCCTGCGACTCGCCGTCCAGTTTGCCGCCCTGCCGGGTCACATAGAACACGTCAATCGCCTTATGAGCTTCGGTATCCACCAGAACCAGCTCAATATTGCAGCCGGATGCGGCGATAGCGGACGTCAGGTCATAAAGCAATCCGGGACGATCTTCGCCGATAAAATCAAGCAGCGTACACCTGTCGGAAGCATCATTATTAAATCGCACGGAAGCCGAAATCCCGGCGCCGCTTGAGGGCCGGCCGGCAGCGCGTCTTTGCTTGAGCAAGTCGGAAACCTCGATCGCATCCCGCAGTACGCACTCGATAGTCCATTCCAGGCGGCCGACTTCGTCCGGATTCAGCTCGAGCGTGTGCATGGGATCGTCGAAACGGATGAGATCGAGGATGCAGCCACTCCGATTGGAAGACGCCTCCGCCTTTAGGATATTCATGCCGCGGCTGGCCAGCGCACCGCAGAGCTTGGCGAAAATGCCCGGCTTATCCGGCGCTACTACGGTTAGCAGAAAAACTCCCGAGTCCCGGCTGATCTTGACCGCTACGCCGTGCTGCGCTCTCTTGCGATCGAGCGCGAAATGCTCTTCTATCTGCTCGCGGGTGTGCGTGCGCAGATAGCGAGTGGGAAAGCCTTCCAGGAACTCCATCAGCTCCGGCCGCAAGCCGTCGGTGGAGTGAATACGATCCGCCATCAATTCGCGCGTCAATTGCTCCAGGCCGGTGGCATAAACGCGCCAAAGCTGTTCGAGCCGCCACGGGCTCATGGCCGTCGGATTCACCGCGCTGATATCGGCGAAGGTCAACAACGCAAGGCGCCGCAAATCCTCCTGGGTCGGAATGCGCGAGCTGAGATAACGCGCGGTGGCGGGATCTTCGAGGTCGCGCCCGTTCATTACAAGCGAGAGATCCAAATGATGTTCGATCAGGAAAAGGACACCCGCCCGTTTTGCTTCCGGGACGCCCAAGCGTTCCATCACGTCGCCGGCAGCTTCGAGCGATCCGCGCACGTGATCGCCCGGCAGCGTGCCTTTCCCGATGTCGTGGAGCAGCAGCGCGAGCCGCAACGTTGCCACATCGTCCTCTTCGAGGAGTAAGTCATGAAAGCGGCTGGAAGCGCCGTCTTTCTTCGCCGCCAATGTGTCGACGGTTTCAATAGCGACGATCGAATGCTCGTCCACCGTGTAGCGATGATAAAAATCGCGCACGACCAGGCATTCGATGGAAGACCAGTGCGGAATCGCGCGCGCGAGCAGACCGGTCTCCTGCATCTGGCGCAAACCCACCGCGACTTTCGGCTGCGAGAAAAATTGCTGCCAGGCGGTCCACGGGATCGCCTGCTCTTCCATGATTTTCGTTTCGCCCGCGAGCCGCCGCCGGGCATCCCAGGAAAGTGGAATGCCATGCCGCGCGGCAAAGGTGAAGACGCCCAATATCGATTCCGCCGAGCTGGCCACCAGCGCCGGATTGCGCAGCAGAATGCGATCGTGCGAGACCGTAAACTCGGCGCTCGAAAGCCGCTCGCGCCAATGGCGGAATTGCCGCATCAGCGACGGATCTTTCAGCTCGGCAAACTCGAGCGCGCGCTGGCTGGCCTGAAAAACCTGGCGGGCGTGACGATAATAAACCCGCATCCAATCGGCGGGGTCCATCGGCGCATCCGGCAGGGCGGCTGCGGCGCGATCCTGCCATTCGAACGTCAATAGGTTGTTGTCTCTGCCGGTCAGCTCATGCAGGAAGGAGCGCACGGCGAACAGAAACTCTCTCGCCTGAACGATAGCGGCCAGATCTTCACCAACCGGTCCACGATCCTGAGTCAACTGAGAAAACCAATGGAGCAGATGAATATCGCGGATGCCGCCCGGAACTTCCTTAACGTTCGGCTCGAGGTGGTACACGGTGGCGTGGAATTTCGCATGACGCTGCCGCGTCAAGGCAGCCAATTCCTGCAGCAGCCTGTTCTCGTGGCGGCGGTAGAATTCGACCAGAGCTTTTGAGAGTTGGGCGTACAGTTCCGCGTCGCCGAATACCTGGCGGGCATCGAGCAGGCTGATGTGCAGCTCGATGTTCCGTTCCTGCAGATGCGTACACTCGGCGATGGTGCGGACGGATTGACTCGCGCGCAGACCGCCATCCCATAGCTCGCGCAGAAATTCGCCCAGCGGTTCCTGCAGCGCCCCGGTCGTCGATTCATCGGGTGCCAGAATAATCAGGTCGATATCCGAGTGAGGAAACAACTCCCGCCTGCCATAACCGCCGACGGCAACAACCGGGAAGGACGGAAGATATCGCGCGGCAGTCTCTTGGACAAGCCGATCGACCGAATCAGACCGCTCCAAGGATCTTGAAACTGAGCCGCGACCGTTAGGGAGTCGGTTGGTCAATTCTTTCACAAACCCGTCAGCAACGTGGCGCACGCACTCTTGCGTGCCGCGTCGCGACTCATCGCGACGCTCGGGCAGCTACAGCGCCATCTCCCCAGTATCGTCATTGCGGATGCGAATGGCATCGAGAACATCGTAGATGAAAATTTTGCCGTCGCCAATCTTGCCGGTGCGCGCGGCGGCCGCAATCGCCTTGCTGACTTCCTGCAGACGCGAGTCCGGCACCACGGTTTCTATCTTGATCTTAGGCAGCAGGTCCACCTCATATTCCATGCCACGGTAGACCTCTTTGTGGCCCTTCTGCCGGCCGTGGCCGCGCACTTCTGAAATCGTCAGCCCGTCCACGCCGATGTTCTTGAGCGCTTCTTTGACCTGATCCGCTTTGTGCGGTTGAATGATGGCTTCTATTTTTTTCATGTGCGCTTACGCTTCCAGGTTATAGCCTTCTTCTCCGTGCAGACTGACATCGAGCCCTGTCACTTCGTGTTCCTGAGTGGCGCGAACGCCGACGACAACATCCACAATTTTCAGGATGATCCACGTTGCCACAATCGCGAGAACCCAGGAAATCACTACCGCGATCAATTGATTCAATACCTGCCCGGGATGGCCGTCGACCCAGCCGAGCGGGAGAGCTTTTCCGGCGGAATCCTTGAGCCCATCGTTGATTGCATTGGTCGCGAAGACACCGGTCAGGAGCGCGCCTAATGTTCCTCCGGCGCCATGCACGCCAAACGCATCAAGTGTGTCATCATAACCAAACTTTCCTTTTACTGCGGAGACCATCCAGAAGCAAATTATGCCCGCGAGCAAGCCGATCAGCAGGGCGGGGAAGGGCTTTACAAAACCGGAGGCAGGCGTAATCGCGACCAGCCCCGCCACGCATCCCGAGATACCGCCTAACATGCTGGGTTTGCCATGTTTGACCCATTCGGCGAACATCCAGCCAAGTGCCGCCGCAGCCGCGCCGAAATGCGTCGCTACAAAGGCGCTGGTGGCGAGTCCGCTGGCGGCCACTGCGCTGCCGGCGTTGAAGCCGAACCAACCGACCCAGAGTAAGCAAGCGCCAATCACGCTGAGGGTCAGGTTGTGCGGCTTCATCGGTTCTTTCGGGAAACCTACCCGCTTGCCGAGATACAAAGCGCATACCAAAGCGCTGACCCCGGAGGTGATGTGTACAACCGTCCCGCCGGCGAAATCGAACGTCGGCACTTTGCCGCCGAGGAACGCGTTCAACAAACCACCTTTGCCCCACACCATATGCGCCATGGGAAAGTAAACGATCGTCGACCACAGGCAAGTAAAGAGCAGCATGGCGCTGAATTTCATGCGTTCGGCAAAAGCGCCGGAAATCAGAGCCGGCGTGATGATGGCGAACATGAGCTGGTAGATCATATACGTCTCATGCGGAATGGTGGCGCCATAGTCTGCGTTAGGCGCGGAGCCTACTCCGTTGAGAAACAGATATTGCAAGCCGCCGATAAAGCTGTTGCCTTCGCCGAAGGAAAGGCTATAGCCATAAATGGCCCATAACACGGTAACTACGCCCATGAGCACGAAGCTGTGCATCATCGTGCTCAGCACGTTTTTCGTGCGGACCAGGCCGCCATAAAAGAGCGCGAGCCCGGGGCCGGTCATCATCAGCACCAGCGCTGCGCTGGTCAGCATCCAGGCGTTGTCGCCCGCCGATTGCGCAGACTTAGTCGCCGCTTCCAGAGCGCTCAAACGCGCGTCCGTGGAGGGCGCCGTTTGGGCAAGTGCCGCGCTGCCGCAGAGCGCGAAAGTCCAAAACAGCGGCCCGAACAGGGTGCGTGACGCCTTTGTCATAGTAATTAATTAAAAAGAGAGTAACAGGATTTCGGCCGTTTACGGGACTCCAATTTTCTATTGGGAGGATCGAAGAATTCTATTGCTTGTTACTCTGGCTATCGAAAGCCTATGCCGCACTCTCAATCCCATGCGCTCCCTCTAGGCGCCACCGCGCCGGCCTTTGAATTACCGGAAGTAACGTCAGGTGAGATGCTTACGCTCGATCGCTTTGCCGGCAGCAGCGCCCTGCTGGTGATGTTTCTCTGCCGTCACTGCCCCTATGTGCAGCACATCCAGAAGGAGCTGGTACGGCTTGCGCGGGACTATGCCGGTCGGCCCCTGGGCATAGTAGCCATCTCCTCCAACGATCCCGAAGCCTATCCGGAGGATGCGCCGGCGAGCCTGCGCGAGATGGCGGCGGAGCTGGGGTTCACGTTTCCTTTCTGCTACGACGAAACCCAGGAAGTCGCGCGGGCCTATGCGGCCGAGTGTACGCCCGAATTTTTTCTATTCGACTCCGAGCGCAAGCTCGCTTATCACGGACAGTTCGACGATAGCCGCCCGCGGCGCAGCACCAATCCGATCACCGGACCACCTACCGGCAAAGATTTGCGCGCCGCTATCGACGCGCTGCTCGATGGCCGCCCGGTTTCTCGCGATCAAAAGCCTGGCGTGGGCTGCAGCATCAAGTGGCGGGCAAATACGGCGTCGGCGTGAATCCGAACAATCGAATACGGTCCGTCACGCGCATTTCGTGGAGATGCACCACGCATTCATAGAAAAAGCCGCCCGGCTTCGAGGCGCGCGTGCGATAGCGAATCGGGAAATGCGAAAAGATCAGGCTGGCGCGCGCCAGATGGCTGGGCGAACTCACCACTTCGGCGGATTGCCAGCCGTGCGCCTGCATGATGCGGACCGAATAGAAGGCATTTTGAATCGTATTTTGCGCCTGCGGCTCCATGAGGACGGCGCTTTCGGGCACGCCCTGCCGTTCGGCGAAATGCGCCATCACGGCGGCTTCCACCTGTGAGTTGTGCGCCGCGCCGCCGGTCATAATCAGACGCGGCGCCACATGGGCGTGGTAGTCGCGCACGCCTTCGAGCACCGCTCCCGCTGGATCGGCGAAGGACTTCCGTCGGCGTTCGCCGGATATCCTAGCACGATAATCGCATCGAAGCGCGATTGTGGCGTGTTGCCTCGGGGAATCGTTTCGTAGATTCCGGCGGCTGCCGCAAACACCAGGACAACGATCACCAGAACGGCCAGCAGAATGCGCTTAACGATGAACATGCGTATTCAGAATAATAGCCGCTCAGGCCGGACATCACTCGAACCGAGCCGCGGCCGCGAGGAAGCGGACAACGACAGCCGGTGTCACGTATTCGGCACAGGCTGCGTTCGCTCCAGCGGAGACGTAAATATCGCCGGATGCAACCTCAATTCAGAAATCCGCGAAACCTCCGTGGCATACGCCCGATACGAGTTCGAGCCATAACAGACCAGAACCACTCCCGTTCGCCGCACATGTTCCGGCGTAAGAGGCGCACGGTTATGGATAGCCTCGAAGACAGCCTCAATATCCACATTCGACACGAACGCCGCCCAGTTGTCGCCCGATGCCGCCGCCCCATCGAGCGTCACCGGATCGCTATTCACAAAACGCAGGCGCGCTTCCTCATAATTCATAACACCGCGCAGCAATTCGCGCTGCCACGTTTCTAGTGCGGAATGCGCCTCAAACCATCGCTCTAAGAAAGGCCGCAGGACAACCCAGATCGGCAGCAGGCTCGATGTGTCCGCTTCAATCTGCTCGCGTGTAATTCCACCGATTGTCGAAAAGGTCTGATAGAAGCTGTCCATCAAAGTCGCGCCCATCACGCGGCCGGCCACTGCAATCGTAAGCGGCGCTGCAGCAACGGCCTGCGTAAAAAACAACTCTGCCTGCGCCAGCTCTGCGAACGTGCCTGCTTGGCTATGCGGCGCAAAATAGCCGGCGAAGAACTCCGGATCGTGTTCGATCACTGCATCGTCCCCCTCGGGCACTTCCAGGAACGGGTACTCGATACGAAGGGAGTCCAGGTCAAACTTCGCTGCGAGGGCAGTGGCGGCTAATGGCGCAGGCGGCCACGTCCGCAGACGATGGAACTGTACCATCCCGGCCCCGATCAGCTTCAACTCCCCGCCCATGGCGACCGTTGAAGAGAGTTCAGCAGCGGTTTCATCCGGGAAGCCGATCACGAAAGAGCACGTGGATGCAATGCCGAGATCGGACAGGCCACGGATGGTCGAAACAACGCCCTCATATTTCAATCCCTTGCGCATCTCTTTTTGCAGCCTTTGAGAAGCGGATTCGATTCCGAAGAACATAGCCCAGCATCCCGCCGTTTTCATCTTCGGCAGCAAGCCGTGCAGATTAATGTCGGTGCGATGGTTCGCCATCCATTCCACAGGCAGTTGCGAATCGATCATGGCATCGCAAAAGGCGTTGATGAATTGTTTATCGACCGTCAGAAGATCATGAACCAGCATGAAGCCGTTATAGCCATGCTCCTCGTACAAAAAACGCATCTCTTCGGCGATGCGCTCCACCGGTTTCACCCGATATTTGCGTTCCCAAAATGGAGCCGTCGCGCAGAACGTGCAAGCAAACGGGCAGCCCCGGCCCGCTTCCAGATAAATCGCCCTTCGCTGCGAACCCTCCGGCACAGTCTTGGCATAGCGCTGGATATCTAGAATGCCATCCAGATTCGGCCACACGGGCGGCAGTGCGGAAAGGTCTAGCAGCCCGTTACTCGGATTTTTGCGCACTTCGGGGCCGATTCGATATTGGACTCGTGGAATTCCATGAATCGGTCCGCCGGTTTCGATTGCCGCCAGTAAGGCCGCAAAAGCCTGCTCACCCTCGCCTTCGATGGCGTAGTCGAGTTCCGGAAGACGTGTCAAAGCCTGGCGTCCCAAGGCGCCGAAGTGCGACCCGCCGGCAATGGTAACGATGGACGAATCGAATCGCTTGATAAGGATCACCAGGCGCTCTGCCTGAAGGCTGTTGTTGTACATCGAAGTAATACCCACCGCTTGCGGCGAGTATTCTCTGAGAGCGCGGTCTAGGATGCCGAGATACTTTTGCCTGCCGTCGGACTGCCCCTTGATTTCAAGATCTAGATCCAGAATGCGCAGATCATGGCCCTGCTGTCGCAAATAGGCGGCCAAGGTACAAAGACCCAGCGGCGGCGTAACTTCGGCGGTGGTGCTGAGTGGCGGATGAACAAGCAGCACTCTCATATACGGCCTCCCGATACAAAGTGCCAGGTATCGAAAAAGCTATTTCAGGCTAAGACTCTCGCGGTTTAACTGCACTAATTTGTCCACCAGACGTGGATCGAAATAGATCACATTGATGGGTGGGCGGAATTTGAAGATGCTGAGATCGCGAATCGGTCGAAGTAGCTCGCTCGTTGTGCCACGCGAAACGGTATCTACTTTGGCGTCATCCTTCAGAATAATTTGTACCGCGGTTTCGCCTTTTTGCGAAGCGCCTACCAAAACCCCGACAACGTCAGCCGCGCGAATCGACACGTGCATGTCATCGCTTCCCTGTTCCAGGCGAACGTTAAGTGGTTCTTGTTGGTGCTTCCCAGCCCAAGCCTTTGCGACGGCATCGGGCAAATAACCTACCACTGCATGCATTTCCTTCATCGCTGTCCCTCCTATCGTTCCTGCAGGGTAGGTCGATTATACATCCGATAAATCAAATTGCTACCTAAATTTAAATCAAATTGCTACCTAAATTTTCGGGAACATGTGGGGCAGGCCGCGACCGTGAGGGAGCGCACTCTGCCAAACATGGAGTAGGAACGCCGCCTCGAAACGGAGCCGCGCACGTAAGTAAGCGGTTTGTACATGCTAACGAACCCACCGCGATAGGTCAATAGCCTCCGTAATGAGGCGAATTGACTTACTGTCTTTGGAAGCCGTGAAAGTTTAAATTGACGATCAAGGCAGGATCTCGCCGATCGCCGTCCTTGAGATTTCGTTTAGTTTGACTCGAAACTGGATATGAGCCCACTTCTGTCGATCCTTCAGTAAGGACTTCGTATTCAGGTCTACCGGAGATGGAATCGCCGGGACAGCTTACTAGATCATGACGACTGGCCTCACCTAAGTGGGCTGGCCACTTTAAAAAATTCACCGCTGAGATGCAAATCGCGATCCTCACAATCGCGGTTCCGTAATAGTAAGAATCTGATTCGCTTTCACATTAGAGAACCGGTCCTTTCTCCCGCTCGGCCAATAAATCTCCAGCGAATCGGCGGCGGAGTGATCGCCCAGCCCGAAATGTAAGCGCAGATCGTTGCCTGAAATGTAGCTGCCGCCGGCCCGCACGCGACCGTACTGGACCAGGGCGCCGGCGGTGAGTTTGACTTTGGCTCCGATAGCATCCCTGTTGCTCTTCGTTCCTATCAGCTTCAGTTCCAGCCAGTGGCCGGTATTGCCGCCTATATTTTCGAGCAACTGTGGGCGGTCGTCGATGTTCGAGATCGCAATATCCACATCACCATCATTGTCGTAATCAGAATAAGCGCCGCCGCGAGCGGACTTCATCGGCAAGGCCCGTAGACCTACGGCCTCCGAATCTTCGGCGAATTTCCCGTTTCGGAGATTGCCGAACAGTTGCAGCGGTTCGCGATAACTTTCCTTC
>JACZDD010143539.1_pt1 | contig 12526 bp, 14 predicted proteins | sample 8641771 | NCBI WGS metagenome assembly JACZDD01 (sample SAMN15324614, study PRJNA640507) | soil metagenome | isolation source: intercropping peanut in the second line | place: China: Luxin town, Laibin City, Guangxi Province | collected 2019-07-25 | depth 10cm m | reverse complement strand
TTCCCCCAACGCCTAACCCGGGCTGACGGAGCTGTGGGTGACCTGATTGCCCCCACGCTCTACGGCCTGTTCCAGGTATGCGAGTGCCTGCGAGAGAAGGATGGAATCGGTATGACCGTCGTGCGGGAAGGACACCTTCCCCACACTGACCGTGAGCCGCTGTGGACGTCCCTCAGGCCCTTCCCGAAACGCTACCTGCTCGATGTTGGCTCGGATGCGCTCCGCGACGCGCAGGGCGTCGCTGCCCGCGGTGTGGAGCAGGATGATTGCGACCGCCGAGGAGAGCTGGCCAACCAGGTCGGTGGCCCTCACGAATTCCGGGATCTTTTCCGAGAGCGCTCGCTCGATCTCCGCACCGATCGTCTCGCGGTCGCTGGGCAGATCCGGTCGCAGCACGCAGACCGAGAAGAAGTCTTGATACCGCGTCGCGCGGCCGGCCTCGCGAGTGAGCAGGTGGCGGAAGCTGTCCTCATGAAATACCCCAGTCTGGGTATCCATGAACTCGCTCACGTGTCCCTCCCTTCCTGTGTCGGGTTGAAGATCCCACGTCGCAGCCTCGGGGGCCGCTTCGCGCGGTCTCGTGAGCAAGTCTTGCGCCACCGGGATCTCGCCACAGCTAGGGCCGCAATCGCGAAGCGCATATCGTGCGATTTCGCCGCGTGTTTCGCGGGTAGCCGGAGAGCAGCAGAAGCGGAGGAGAGAGCGGAAACGACTGGAGCGAGCGACCGCGCCGGCCCGCTACGCTAGGAGTCCAGGGATCGACTTAGGTACTCAGCGGGACAAACGGAGCAAATCATTTCCTACCGGAGCCGCGCTCCGGTCGATCGTCGAGCCCGACCTGGCGGATCTTGTACAGCATCGCCTTGTAGCTGATCTTCAGGAGCCTCGCGGCTTCGGCACGATTCCACCGCACCTTCTCGAGGACTTCTTTGATCACCGCCTTCTCGGCGGCCATCGCGGCCCGCCGCGCGATGTCCTTCAGCCCCATCTCGCTGTCGGCCATCGCACCGCCCACCGGCGCCGGTTGCGACACGGCGACGGCCGGCGCAGGTGCGGCGGGAGCGGGAGCGCCCTCGGCCTTGGGGGCCCACGGCTTCTCGCTCCGCAGAGCGATCTCCTGCTGCACCAGGGCCTCGGTCTGGAGAACCACCGCGCGCTTGATCATGTTCTCCAACTCCCGGACGTTGCCGGGCCAGTGGTAGTCCTGGAGCAGGCGCATGGTGGCCTGGGAGATCTTGAGCGCGTCCCGATTGTACTGACGGCAGAACCGCCCCATGAAGTAGTCGACCAGCACCGGGATCTCTTCCCGCCGCTCGCGGAGCGGAGGAATCGAGATCGCGACCACGTTGAGGCGGTAGTAGAGATCCTCGCGGAAGAGCCCGGTGGTCATGACCGAGGCGAGGTTCCGGTTGGTGGCGGCGATGAGGCGCGCGTCGGACGTGATCACCTCACTGCCGCCCACCCGGAAGAACTGGCCGTCCTGCAGCACGTGCAGCAGCTTGGCCTGCAGTCCGAGCGGCATCTCGCCGATCTCGTCCAGCAGGAAGGTACCCCGATGCGCCAGCTCGAACTTGCCCGGCTTGCGGCGATGCGCGCCGGTGAAAGCTCCCTTCTCGTGCCCGAACAGCTCGGACTCGAGGAGATCGCCCGGCAGGGAGGCGCAGTTGACCTTGAGGAACGGCTTGTCCCGGCGATCCGAGATGTAGTGGATGGCCCGCGCCACCATCTCCTTGCCGGTGCCGCTCTCGCCCTGGAGCAGGATGGTCGCGTTGGTATCGGCGGCGCGGCGGACGATGTCCTCGACCGCGCGCATCCGCTCGCTGTTGCGGAACAGCAGCTCGACGTCCACCGGCCCCGTCGCGCCGCCCGAGCCGTTGCCGCCCGACGAGGCGATGATCGGCGGGGCGTCGGCCTGGGTCAGCGCCGCCTTGAGCACGTCCTTGATGGCCTGCGCCCCGACCGGCTTCACCAAGACGTCGTAGGCGCCCGTCCGCATACCCTTGACGACCGCGTCGCGGTCCCCGCTGGCGGACAGGAGGACGACCGGCACGTCGGCGGCCTCGAGCTTGATCTGCCGTGCCAGGTCCAGCCCGTTCACGTCCAGCTGGTCGAGGTCAAGCACCACCATCTGCGGGTGGAGGCTCGACAGCAGCGCCAGCGCCTCGGCGCCGGTCCCTGCCTCCAGCACCGGGTAGCCGGCTTCCTTGGCGAGTCGGGCCAGCGTGCTCCGGCTCTCGGCCTTGCCGTCGACGACGAGGACGGCCCCAGGGGTGGTCATCGGCACGGACGCGGGCCGGGGGACAGAGGGCCGCCCAACGCGCCGGTGGCCGCCATCCTCAACCAGACCCTTGACGTGAAGGGGACAGGTCCCGATACTGGCACCCGGCGAAACCCATGAAGATCTTGGTCGTGGACGATGATCCGTCGGTCGCGGAGATGATCGCGGAAGCGGTCAGGACCTTCGGCCACGAGGCCGCGGTGGCGCTCGACGGCACCGAGGGACTGCGTCTGCTCGAGTCGACTCCGGTGGATGGCGTGTTCCTCGACCTCGTGGTGCCAGGGCTCGGAGGCCTGGCGGTCCTGACCCGGATCCGTAGCCGCTTCCCGCACGTGCCCGTCGTGATTCTGTCGGCTCATGCCGGGGACGAGGAAACGCGTGAGGCCATGGCCCTCGGAGCCTCGGAGGTGATCATGAAGCCTGCCGGGCTTGCCCAGTTCACCGAGGTCCTTTCGCGACTGACCCGTTCCTGACCGCAGGGGTAAGGGTTCCCACCGAATTGCCGGAATTTTTCCGAACAATTTCACTCTTGCCCATCTTTATATGAAAAGCAATACCCAATCACGGAACTGGCGGACCGCGCATTCAGGCGACTGGGGCAGGTGACGGCTATCTGAGCGATTCTCTTGCGACCCCTGGCGCCATTTGCGATGATGACGCTATGAGCCGCTGGATCGTGATCGGTTTCACTGCGATTACCCTCGTGAGCCTCGCTTTGGTGGGGGTCGCGCGCGCCCAGAACCCGGTGGAGATCCGGGCCACCGCGCCAGAGAAGCCGGCCCAGATCCATATCGTGGAGCCGAGTCCAGCCACCCGCGAGCAGACGCGCCCGCGCGAGGCGGACTTCTACGGCAGCGACGTACGGGTCAAGCACGAGCCCGCCTTCATCGAGCCTTTCGTGGGGCAGACCGCGGGCGGCACCAAATACGGGCTCTCCGGCTGGACGTCCCCCGCGACGCCGGTCGGTAGCTACGTGTCCCAGGAGCCCTGGGCCCGCACGGGATGGCCCGCGATGGGCATCACGGTGGTGTGGGATTCGGTTCCCGCCGCCTCGACCCAGCGCGTCTCCAATCCTCGCTGAGCCCGGGCGCGCTGCGCCCGGAGCCACGCGGCCGCGATCATGCCACTGCTGAAAGGCAACCTGCACACCCACACGACCTTCTCCGACGGGCGGCTGCCCGCGGAAGAGGTCGTCGAGCGCTATCGGAATCTCGGCTATGACTTCCTGGCCATCACCGACCACGACGATCGCATCGACGAGGAGTACTGGTTTCGGATCCCGCCCAGCGACGATCGCATGCTCGTGCTGTCCGGAGTGGAGATCGACTACCGCCCGCTCGGGCAGCACGTGGGAAAGGTGACTGGCGAGCGTGAGACCCTCTACGTGCTGAATCACCCCGCGCGCTACTCGCTCACCGTCGAGCAGACCGTGCGGCGGATCCGGGCCATCTCGCGCGACGGGCTGCCCATCGACGGGGTGGAGATCACCGACACGGGCGTCTAGCAGGCCGAGTACGACGTGGCGGCGATCGCGCTCCCGAAGGTCGCGACCGACGACGCGCACCGCGAGGAGGATTTCGGGCGCGCATGGGTCGAGGTCGACGCGGCCACCCGAAGCGGGGACGATATCATCCGCGCGATCAAGGCCGGGCAGTTCGCGGTACGCTTCGCCCCCCACCGGCGCCTCGGGCTGGGCGCATGGATGCGCTGACCGCTCAGCCCACCCCGATGCTGCGCAGCAGCGGCCGCGCCAGCGCGGGGACCACCTCCTTCAGCAGATCCGGCTCCCCCCGGCACAGCCACTGCACCACCACCTCGTTGAGCGCGCCCAGCCACGCGAGGGTCGCCACGCGGGTGTCGACCTGGGGGATCGAGCCCTCCGCCACCGCCGCCGCGAGATTCGCCTCGATCAGCGCCGCGAAGCGATCGTGCACCTCCAGCCGCTTGGCCTGGTAGGCGGGCCCCAGGCTCACCGACTCCAGCAGGAGCAGGTGCGCGAGCTGCCGGTGTCCCGCGAAGGTCTCGAGCCCCGCGGTGAGGGCGGCTTCCACCTTGCCGAGCGCGCCCTGCGCGCCCGCGATCGCGTCGCCCACCGCGCCGGCTAGCCGCTCCGCGAACTCGTCGACGAGGGCGAGAAAGAGCGCCTCCTTGTTCGGAAAGTGGTGGTAGACCGCGCCCTTCGAGGTACGGGACGCACGCACGATGTCGTCGACGAGGGCCCTGTGATACCCTTTCTCGGCGAAGACTTGAAGCGCGGCCTGCAGGATCCTGTCGCGGGTCGCCGGCGTCGTCACCGTCATCGAATCAGATCCTCGAAGCCACCGCAGGGGAGAGCGCATGCTGATCCGCATCGGTCACAGTCCGGATCCCGACGACGCGTTCATGTTCTACGCGCTCACCGCGGGCAAGGTGAAGATCCCGGGCGTCACCATCGAGCACGTGCTGGAGGACATCGAATCCCTGAACCGCCGTGCCCGCAGCGGGGAGCTCGAGGTCACCGCCATCTCCGCCGCGACCTACACCCTCGTGCACCCGACCTACCGGATGATGGATCCCGGGGCCTCGATGGGGAAGGGCTACGGTCCGATCCTGGTGGCGCGCGAGCCGATCGAGCGCGCGCGGCTCGAAGAGAAGGTGATCGCGATCCCGGGCAGCCACACCACCGCGGCCTTGCTGCTCCGCCTCTACGTGGGAGATCCGCCCACCATCGAAGTCGCCTTCGACAAGATCCCCAAGGTGGTGCTGGAGGGGCAGGCCGACCTCGGTCTCCTGATCCACGAGGGACAGATCACGCATCCGAGCATGGGGCTGACGAAGGTCCTCGACCTCGGCGAGGAGTGGCAGAAGGAGTCGGGCCTGCCGCTGCCCCTCGGCATCAACGTGATGCGACGAGATCTGGGGGAGGAGACGCACCGGAAACTCTCGCAAGGGCTGCGCGACTCCATGGACTACGCCTTCGCCCACGTCGATGAGGCGCTCGACTACGCGATGCGGTACGGCCGCGACATCGACAAGGAGACGTGCCGCCGCTTCGTGCTCATGTACGTGAACGACTACACGATGCAGCTCGGCGACGAGGGCCGCGCCGCGCTCCGGCGTCTCTACGCGAAGGCCCATACGCAGAAGCTGATCCAGGCCGTCCCGCCCGTCGACCCGATCTGACCGATCGCGCCGGTCAGGCGCTCGTACAGCGTCTCGAGCCGCGCGATCTGGGTACGGGCGTTGTATTCCTTCTCGATGTGGGCCCGGGCCGCGCGGCCCATGGCTTCCCACACGCGCGCGGGGGCCGCGATCATCCGCTCCAGGCACGCGGCGATCCCGTCCACGTCGCGCTCCTCGCTCAGGTGACCGCTGTGGCCGTCGACCACCACCTCCGGGATATCGCAGTGGCGCGTGGAGACGATGGGCATGCCGGTCGCCTGGGCCTCGATGAGGCTCACCGGCGCTCCGCCTTCGCTGTCGCCGTCGCGCGCGGTCTGGCTCGGGCTCAAGAAGAGGTCGTGCTCCAGGAGAGCCCGCTGGAACAGGGGGTAGGGCTGAAAGCCCGTCCACCGCACCACCCCGTCGAGCCGCCGCACCAGGTCGAGGATCGTCCGCTTCTCCTCCTCCTCGCCGGGGGCGCCCACGCTGTCGCCGATCAGGGTCACCCGCAGCCGTCCGTGGTGGGCCCGCAGCCGTTCGACGGCGCGGAGCGCGTCGGGGATGCCCTTCTTCTCTCGGAACGTCGCGGCCACCAGGATCCGCACGATCCCGTCGGGCCGCCGGGCCGCGAAGGGGACCGCGTCCACCGCGACCCCCAGGTGCTGGACCACGATGCGCTCTTTCGGGCAGCCGAGCTCGGCGAGGGTGGCGCGCATCGCCTCCCCCTCGGCCAGGAACAGCTCGCCGTGCGCGAAGAGCTGCCTGTAGCGCTCCCGCCACACGGCCTCGCGCGGCAGCCGCGAAGCGTCCGCCCCGTAGAACGACGTCACCATCGGCACCCCGAGGCGCCGCTTCACGTCGAGCATCTGCCAGCCCACGTAGCCCACGTGGCAGTGGATCAGGCGCGCCCCGCGGCGCCGCATCACCGACTCGAAGAAGCGGTCCCGACCGCCGCTCAGACGCCCGCCCCTCAGGCAGTGGTAAGCCTGCCGCAGCGGGTGGATCTCGTTGTAGGCGTAGATCTCCTCGAACGGGAAGACGTTCAGGTTCTCGGTCCGGTCCGTCACCACGATCGGCCGGTGGCGCCGAAGGTGCTGCAGCTGGGAGTAGACCCAGCTCCCGGTGGCGAAGAGATACGGAGTGCAGCAGTGGGCCGCGACCGGCCGCTCGGAGCGAGCACCGCTCAGGCGCTTCACCCGCGTCCACGCTCGCCGGTCATCACCCGGCGCACCGCCGCGATCACGTCGTCCGCGTCCCGGTCGGAGAGCTTGGGCGACAGCGGCAGCGACAGGGTGCGGTCGCCGATGTGCTCTGCGTTGGGGAAGTCGCCCGGGGCGTGGCCGAACTGCTCCCGATAGTAGGGGTGCAGGTGCAGGGCGGTGTAGTGCACGCCGGTCCCGATGTTCAGGCGCACCAGCTCGTCCAGCACCCGGTCGCGGCTCTTGCCGATCCGGTCCGGGTCGACCAGGATCGTGTAGAGATGCCGGGCGTGCACGGTGTCCCGCTCCGCCGGGGCCGGCCGCTCGACGGGCAGGTCCGCGAACGCCTCGTCGTAGCGCGCCCAGATCGCTTCGCGACGGGCCGCGTTGCTCTCGAGACGGGCGAGCTGGTGGATGCCGAGCGCAGCCTGCAGGTCGGTCATGTTGTACTTGAAGCCCGGCACCAGCACCTGGTAGTGCTTGTAGCCCTCGTCCGAGAACCGCTTCCACGCATCCCGGCTCATGCCGTGCAGGGCGTACATCTTGATCTTGGCCGCGAGCTCCCCATCCTCGGTGGTGACCATCCCGCCTTCCGCGGTCACCAGGTTCTTGGTCACGTAGAAGCTGAAGCAGGTGAGGTCCCCGATGGCCCCGACCTTCCGCCCGTGATACGCGCTCTCGATGGCGTGGGCCGCGTCCTCGATCAGGAGCAGCCCGTGGCGGCGGGCCAGCGCCTCGAGGCGGTCCATGCGGCAGGGGCGCCCCGCGTAGTGCACGGGCAGGAGCGCCCGGGTCCGCGGGGTGATGGCCGCCTCCACCAGATCGGGGTCGATGTTGCCGGTGTCGCGCTCCACGTCGACGAAGACCGGCCGAGCGCCGGTATGCACCACCGCGTTGGCGGTGGCGCAGAAGGTCATCGGGCTCGTGATCACCTCGTCGCCCGGCTTCACTCCCGCCGCCACCATCGAGAGGTGCAGCGCGGCGGTGCAGGAGTTGACGGCGACCGCGTGGCGGCAGCCGATGTAGCGGCGGAACGCCTCCTCGAAGCGGGCCACCCGGGGGCCGGTTCCGATCCAGCCCGACCGCAGGGTGGCGACGACCTCGGCGACCTCGGGATCCTCGATGGGCGGACTGCCGAAGACCAGGAAGTCCTCACGGCCGGGACTGGGCGGGGGACCGCTCAATACGTCCTCACGATCTCGTAGTCGGTCGTGCGCTGCACCGGGATGAAGCCCGCGTCGCGGATCAAGGTCACGATCTCCTCGACGGTGGTCTTGTTCACGAAGTCGGCCGCCGCGTGCACGTTTTCCTCGAAGAGGGTGCCGCCGAAGTCGTCGGCGCCCCACGAGAGCGCCACCTGGCCGGCCCGCTTGCCCTCGGAGAACCACGAGGCCTGCACGTGAGGGAAGTTGTCGAGGTAGAGGCGCGAGACGGCCAGCATGCGGAGGTAGGCGTTCGGGCCCTTGTAGTGCTTGATCCACTTCTCCAGCAGGGTGTTGCCGGGCTTGAACGACCACGGCACGAACGCGGTGAAGCCGTGATGCTCGTCCTGCAGGGCGCGGATCGCGTCCAGATGGTCCAGCACGTCGTCCGGTTGCTCGACGTGCCCGTACATCATGGTCGCGGTCGACTTGAAGCCCTGCCGGTGCGCCTCGCGGTGCACCTCGAGCCACGCCCCCGGCCCGCCCTTCTTGGGCTCGATGCGCCGGCGCACCCGCTCGGAGAGGATCTCGGCGCCGCCGCCCGGGATGCTGGTCTGGCCCGCCTGCTTCAGCAGGCTCAGGACCTCCGGCACCGGCTTGCCGGCCACGTCCGACATGGTGCGGATCTCGGAAGCGCTGAAGAAGTGCGGGGTGACCGACGGGAAGCGCCGGCGCGTCTCGCGAACCAGGTCGAGGTAGTACTCGAGGGGCAGGGCCGGGTTGTGCCCGCCCTGGAGGAGCACGGTGGTGGCGCCCTCGCGCGCCGCGAACGCGACCTTTTCCATCACCTCGTCGACCGACAGGGTGTAGGCCTCCTTGTCCCCCGGGCGTCGGTAGAAGGCGCAGAACTGGCAGTCGGTGATGCAGACGTTGGTGTAGTTCGGGTTGGTGTCGATGACGAATGTCACCCGCTTCTCCGGGATGCGCCGGAAGCGCGCCTCCTGGGCCAGGCTGCCCAGGTCGAGCAGGGGCGCCTCGTCGAGCAGCCAGAGGCCGTCGGCGCGGTCGAGCCGCTGGCCCGCCGCGACCTTGTCCTGAATCCGGCTCAGCATGCCCGGGCCCCCAGCTGGGTACGCATCCGCAGGAACTCCGCGGCGCCCTTCTCCTCGTCGGGCCCGAGGCGGAACGCGAAGTTCCGCAGGTAGGATGCGACCTCGGCCGCGCTCCAACCCAGGTCGCGATGGCTGGCCGCGATCTGGGGCAGGGCCCCCATCCCGCGGTCGAGCGCGATGTCGAGCGCACGCTCGAAGCGGCGCCGCTCCGCGGCCGGCACCCGCGCCGCCACCGCCCAACGCGCGAACACGAAGGGCAGCCCGGTCCAGTCGCGCCACTCGAGGCCCAGGTCGAACACGTGCGCGGCCGCGGGCCCGCGGGTCAGGCGCTGGATCGCCTGGTCGCCGATCAGCAGCACCGCGTCGGAGGGCTCGTCGGGCCCTACCCAGGCCGCCGGCGCCACCTCATGGCGGAGGACCAGCAGCACCCGCAGCAGCTCCACCGAGGTAGAGGTCTCGCCGGTGATGCCCACGCGCGCTCCGTGCAGCGCGGCGAGTGGCCGGTCCGCGAAGAGGAGCACGCTCCGCGCACCGGTGGGGCAGCCGATGCCGTAGGGCAGGGGCACCAGGCGACTCTCGATTCGGACGTAGTCCATGAGCGACAGCGGGCCTGCGTCGAGCTCGTCGGCGTCCATCGCCTGGCCGAGCACGCGAGGGATCAGATCGACGAGCTGCACGCCCTCGAGCCGATGGAAGAACGGCTCGCAGTTGAGGTAGGGGATCCGCCCCACGCGCAGCACGGTCAGCTCCACACCTTGACAACGTTGTAGAGCGCGTCGCGCTCCACCGCGATCTTGCCGGCATCGCGCACGATGCGGAGGATCTGCTCGGTGGCCAGGCCCGCCGGGCTCGCCGCCTGCGCCATGTGGGCGATCTTCTCGTCCTCGAGGGTGCCGTTGACGTCGGACGCCCCGAAGTGGAGCGCCAGGGAGGCGGTCGCCTCGCCGAGCATCACCCAGTACGCCTCGATGTGGGGGAAGTTGTCGAGCAGCAGGCGCGAGGCCGCGATGGTCCGCAGGTCGTCGGTGGGCGGCGTCTGGCGCGGCACCAGCTTGGTGCTCCCGGTCTGGTAGGAGAGCGGGATGAACGTGATGAACCCGCCCGAGCGGTCCTGCTGCTCCCGCAGCTTGAGCAGGTGGTCGACCCGCTCCTCCATGGTCTCCACGTGCCCGTAGAGCATGGTGGCGTTGGTCTTGAGCCCGAGCGAGTGGGCGATACCGTGGATCTCGCACCAACGGTCGGCGTCGGCCTTGCCGGTGAAGCGCAGGAGCTTCTGCAGGCGCTTGGAGAAGATCTCGGCCCCGCCCCCCGGCATCGAGTGGAGCCCCGCCTTCTTGAGCCGGGCGAGGGCCTCCCGGGGCTCGATCTTCCAGCGCCGCCAGAAGTAGTCGATCTCCGCCGCGGTGAAGGCCTTGATCTGGGTCTCCGGCCGGGCGTTGTGGATGGCCTCGATCATTCGCTCGAAGTACTCGAACGGCCAGTCCGGGTGGTGGCCACCCACGATGTGCGCCTCGCGGGTACCGGGCTTGATCATGCCCAGCACGTCCTCGATGGTGTTCTCGAACGCCCCCTCTTCGCCCTTCTTCCGAGCGAAGTCACAAAAGCTACAGGAGAGCACACATACGTTGGTGGGATTGATGTAGCGGTTGAGCACGAAGAAGACCTGGTCGCCGTGCCGGCGCGACTTGGCCACGTCCGCCATCCGGCCGACCGCGTGCAGGTCCTCGGTCTCGAACAGCGCGAGCCCATCCTCGCGGGACAGGCGCTCGCCCCCCCGGACCTTCTCCCAGACGGGCGTCAAGCGCGAGTGGCGGATCCTCGGTGGCGCGGATGCAGCGACGGTCATGCCTACCTCCTGGTTCCGGGCCGGTTTCGAGTGAACAGACCGACTGGTCGGTCTAAAGGTAGGGGGTCGTACGATCCGATGTCAAGGTTCGCGAGGCCCTACCGGATGGCGCCGACCGTGAAGCCGGCGATGAAGCGGTCGAGGAAGAAGTTGTAGAGCAGGGCCAAAGGCACGCTCGTGATCAGGCAGGCCGCCATGAGCGAGCCCCAGTAGTAGACGTCGCCGCGCACGAGGGCCACCGGCACGCCGACGCTCACCGTCATGCGCCCTACCGAGGAGATGAAGGTCAGGCTGTAGACGAACTCCTGGATGGTGAGGGTCAGCGCGAAGATCACCACCGTGAGCAGCCCCGGCACCGCGAGCGGCAGGACGACCCGCACGATCGCCGTGATCCGGCTGCAGCCGTCCACCATCGCCGACTCCTCGATCTCTTTAGGCAGAGTCTTGAGGAAGCCCATCAGCAGCCAGGTACAGAAGGGCACCGTGAACGTGGGGTAGATGAGCACCAGGGCCCAGAGCTGGTTCTGCAGCCCGAGCGTCGCCACCAGACGCGAGAACGGGATGAACAGTAGCGTGGACGGGATCAGGTAGGTGAGGAAGATCCCGATCGACAGGCGCTCTCCCCAGCGGCCGGTCAGCCGGGCGAGGCTGTAGGCGGCCGGCACCCCGAGCACGAGGGTGATCGTCACCACGAGCGCGCCCACCCAGAGGGTGTTGAAGAGCCAGGTGGGATAGAGCGTGGTGCCGAACAGGATGTGCAGGTGCTCGAGGGTCGGGGGCCGATTGAAGATGAACGGGTTGTGGGTGGTGTTGGAGGCACCCACGTAGAGGTCCGCGTTCTGCTTGAACGAGGTCACCGCCATCCAGTAGAAGGGAAAGACCGCGAAGGCCGTGAAGCCCAGGATCAGCACCCGATGGCCGATCGTGCGCAGCACACGGGCACGGCTTCGGCGCGCCACCTAGACCACCTCCGCGCGCCGCGAGATCCGCAGCATCACCACCGCCATCACCACCAGCAGCGGCACCAGGAAGATGGCCACCGCGGCCCCGCGACCCACGTCACCGCCGAGCACCCCGTCCTGGAAGGCGAGGCTCGCCAGCACGTGCGTGCTGTTGAAGGGGCCACCGCGGGTGAGCAGGTACACCACGCTCATGTCGGTGAAGGTGAACACCACCCCGAAGAGGACGGCGACGGTCAGGATCGGCAGCATCATGGGGAGCGTGATCTGGAACGCCTTCTGGAGCGGGCCGGCCCCGTCGATGTCGGCCGCCTCGTGGACCTCCTTGGGAATGGAGGTCAGCCCCGCGAGCAGGATCACGGTGGAGAACGGGAGCATGCGCCAGACGTGCACGGTGATGATCGCGACCATCCCCAGCACCGGGTCGCCGAGCCAGTAGTACCACTGGCCGGGCCCGAGCCAGCCCACCACCTTCAGCAGCCAGTTGATCACGCTGAAGGTGGAGTCGAAGATCCACAGCCACCCGAGCGTGGCGAGCGAGATGGGGGCGGCCCACGGGAGCAGGATCAGGAACCGGATTAGCATCTTTCCGCGGAACGGCTTCAGGAGGGCCCGGGCCAGGATGTTGCCGAGCACGATGACCAGGAACTGGGAGACGAAGGTGAAGACGAACGTGTTCCGCAGCGCGCGCTGGAACACCGAGCTGCCCAAGACCGCCCGGAAGTTCTGGAGCCCCACGAAGGAGAACTGGAGGCTGCCCGCCGAGGAGTTGGTGAGGCTGAGGAAGAGCGCGAGCAGGAAGGGCAGGGCCACCAGCAGGAAGATGTAGGCGAGCGCGGGAGCCAGCAG
>JACZDD010053748.1_pt1 | contig 12548 bp, 19 predicted proteins | sample 8641771 | NCBI WGS metagenome assembly JACZDD01 (sample SAMN15324614, study PRJNA640507) | soil metagenome | isolation source: intercropping peanut in the second line | place: China: Luxin town, Laibin City, Guangxi Province | collected 2019-07-25 | depth 10cm m | reverse complement strand
TCGTCGACGCATTGGAGCGACTGCCGGCGGAGCAGCGCACTGTGGTCGCCCTGCGCGCGATCGAGGGCTTGAGTGAGCAGGAAGTCGCCAGGGTCCTGGACCTGCCGGTAGGCACGGTGAAGTCACGGCTGCACAGAGCTCGGGCCAGCCTGCGCGAGGGATGGCTGACATGAGCGCCGAGATGGGACTCGACCCCGTCGTCCGCCTTCGAGTGCTGGCTGCCGCGCTGCCTGGCTCGACGCTGGTAATCCGGGAGATTGGGGCGCCTCTCGCGTCTGTGTGGGCGGTGGTCGAAGACCTCGAGAGATTCAGCCCGCTCTATGAGCCAGCTGTCGCCGGCGCCGCCGGCGAAGAGAGAGGCGGTCGCAAGATATTGCACGTGACCTACAAGAACGGGCTCCGCGAGGACTACGTCCTCCGCCTCGCGGCCGGCTGGTGTCTGATGCAATCGCCTAGCGTCGTGGTCGCTTTCGCCGCCCGCTCCACGAAGACCGGTACGCTCCTCGCGCATCTCGAGCATTGGCGGTCGCCGGGCCAGGCTTCGTTTGCCGCATCCAAGCTGGAGGGTGAGTTGCTGGAGATTGAGCGCCTGTCAGAGTCCCTTTCCTGAGCTGATGGAAGTCAGCGCGGGAACATTCACAGAGTGGTGGTGCCCGGACACCACCGGCGCGGAATCGGGCGGAGGCTGGTGCTGGAAGCGGGCAGGAAGTTCTCCGCCGCCGGTGTGGTCAGGGTCTCGCTGTTCGTCCTTTCCGACGACGAGGACGCGACCCGCTTCTGGACCAGCCTGCGCGACCTCGGCCTGGAGGTCGATCCCCACCCAAAAACGCGCTACATCTGGCATCCCGCGCTGCCGCCAGGTGGCTCCACCAGCGATCACCTCAGGCGGAACCGCAAGCAGCTCGATCGACTCCAGAGCGTGGTCGAAGGCCTCGACCCCGAGGACCTGCATCAGGATGCTGGCGATGGCTGGACGGTGTCGGCCTGCCTGGCTCACCTTGCTTTCTGGGACCGCTGCACGGTGACGCGTTGGGAGCGGTACGCAGTCGACGGCGTGTTCGATGACATACCCGGTCCGGTCCTGGACTTCGTCAACGGCGCCGCCCTGCCGCTGTGGCTGGCCGTTGCGGGCGATGTGGCTGCCGACATGGCGCTGGCAGCCGCCAGCGAGGTCGTCGGACGAATCGAATCCTTGCCCCCTGAAGCGGTCGCCGCGGCTCAGATCACCGGTCGGCCGGCCATGGCCGACCGGACGCTCCACTGGAGCGGTCACCTGGACCAGATCGAACGAGCGCTGCGAGAGTCGAAGCCAAGTGACGCTTGATCTGACAACGGTCGCCTCTGGGGTGGGCACCTAACCGAACAGCTCATTCCACATCGCCACCCGTCGACCTTGCCATGTCGGGCCTTCACGCACAAACTTCCACTCCGGATTTCTGTCTGTGTCCCGCAGCGCTGCGCAGACGCTGTGGAAGGTTGGAACGTCCTCGTCTGCGCACTCGAAGTAGCTGACGAAGTCATACTGGCCGGCAGGGGTCGACTCCGCCTCCGGCTTGTACGTCCGCCTTAGGAGGCACGGGATCCCAGCCGCGGCGGCGCGGGTGTGCCCCTCGTGCAACATGCGCCCCTCATCGTCGTAGCGCGGCAGGAAATGCGTGTGCCGCTCCATCCAGTCCTTTTCCCACCAAGCTGGTGTCTTGCTCACGGGGATGAGGAAGGCGTTGGGCATGACCGTCGCTGGCTGCTGCAGGACGCGATGGGCATACGAGAAGTTGTGCATCGCGTTTCCGGTGTAGCTCAGGGGGCGAACGGCACCGCGCAGCACGCGCGGCTTGATCTGCGGAACGAGGAAGCGCTCCAGCTCGCGGCAGAACTCGGCGACCGGCCCCGGCGACGGCGCCGCGACATGGATGACGACGTCCGCCCGCTCAAGCCCGTCGTCCGGAATCTCACCAGGAGTAGCCATGACGCGTCGCAGATACGCGTACGAAGCCTCGGGATCTCCACCCTGGGAATCGAATTCGTTGCGTAATTCCAGGCGATCGGCGAGGGCCAGCATCGCAGCGCCCGCCGTGGCGGGGATGGTATTCGGTGACGCCTTGATGCAGACGTAGGCACCGTGGCGGATCGGCTCCATTGACCGGACATCGTTGGCTCTCGTGCCCATGCATAGCACGATAGGGCCGAGGCATCGATATGTCCAATGCATAAGCATTGTCCTGTCGATGCGTGATACTTATGGATATGGAGCTGGCTCACGTCGAGGCGCTGGCTGCCATCGTGCGCAGCGGGGGCTTCTCGCAGGCCTCCGCATCCTTGCATCTCACCCAGCCTGCAATCAGCCGGCGGATAGCGCTGCTGGAAAACGAGCTGGGCGCACCGCTATTTGAGCGCCTACCCCAAGGCGTGGTGCTCACCGAGGCTGGCCGCGCCTTCCTGCCACACGCAGAAGCGTTGCTCGCCAAGGTTCGGGATGGGATCGAAGCAGTGAGGGACGTCAGCGGTACCAGTCAGGGTACCGTCACCCTGGCGGTCGTCGGCACACTCGCGAGCACCTCCTTGACAGAGCGCCTTCGGTGTTTTCGAGAGGAGCATCCGGGGGTTGATCTACGGATTCGAACGGCACTCAGCGTCGAGGTCAGCGCTCTGGTCCTGCGCGGCGATGCGGCGCTGGGCCTGCGCTACAACCTTGACCCGAATCCCGGTCTCGCGTGCTCGACTGTCCACCAGGAGTCGCTGCTGCCGGTCTGCTCGCCCAGCCACCGCCTCGCCAAATCCAGGCGCGTTCAGCTCCAGGAGCTGGCCGGCGAGCGCTGGGTCGCGTTCCCGCCGCGGATCAGCGGTGTGCACGAGCCGTACTCATCGGCCATCGAACAGCGGCTCGCAGCCGTCGGCGTTGCCACACCAGACATCATCCCAATCGACAGCCTCACGGTACAGAAGCGCATGGTCGAGGCGGACTTCGGTCTGGCGCTGCTGCCGGAGAGCAGCGTCCGCCAGGAGTTGAAAGCGGGAACGCTCTGCCTGCTGCCCGTCCCCACTTTGCGGGCCACGGTTCCCGTCGTGCTCGTTCATCGCCGCGGCGCCTTCCTGAGCGGGGCGACCCAGGCTCTCGCCGCGGAGCTCTCCAGTGGGCAGGCTCTGGCCTGATCGCATTGCGCGCAAAGGCCAGGACGATCTTGCCACGCGGTGGGTGGGTTGAAGTCATCGACCGCCGCGTCCTTACTGACCAAGTGACCGACAGAGTCAACCACTGTTTCGAGCCAGCCCGGTGGTCGAGCTGATCGTCGAGGGTCTCCGGCGGGCCCCAGGATTTTCCCCGCTGTAAGCGGCGACCGTAAGAGTGGCCAACTCTTGTAACTTACTGAATAATCAGGAAGTATGTTGGGCTCTAAGACTCCCACCACTCGCAGGCCACGGGATGCTTCGCGCTCGCGCAAGGCGATCCTCGACGCGGCAGAGCGACTCTTCGCGGAACTCGGCTTCGAAGCGACCACCATGGCGGACATCGGGGCTGCCGCCGAGCTCTCCGCCGGCGCGGCTGCCTACTTCTTCGGATCCAAAGAGCGGCTCTACCGGGCAGTGCTTGGGCGAGCTTTCGAGGAGACCTCCCAGTTGATCCGCTCCTGGTCCCTGGGCGAGGGTCCTCTGGAGGACACCCTCGGGCGGGCCGTCGGCTCGTATCTCGAGTTCCTCCGAGCGCATCCCAACTTCGTCCGGCTGGTGATACGTGACGCACTCGACGGAGGCCCCTTTCTGACCGGCCTGCCCGAGCACCTCGCGGCGCTCGGTGAAGGGCTCGGCGAGGTGGTTGGAGAGCAAGGACGTGGCCGGCTGCGGAGCGACATGGATCCGGCCCACTTGCTCCTCAGCGCCATCTCGCTCTGCTGGTTTCCCCTGGTCGCCACCGCCCTTACGAACGACCTGGGCTTTCAAGCGGATTCGGAAGAGTTCGTCGAGGCTCGCAGGCAGCAGATCTGCAAGCTGCTCTTGCACGGTGCGCTGGATCAGTCATGAGGCGGCTGCTGACCCAGGCAGCGCGCGCCATTGCGTTGACGACGGGGGCTTTCTACCTCGTGGTCGGTGGCTGGGCCTTTGCCGGGCCAGAGTCGTTCTTCAGCAGCGTCGCAACCTTCCCTCCCTACAACCAGCACCTTCTGCATGACGCCGGCGCCTTCCAGGTCGGCCTTGGCGCGATCCTCGTTCTGGGCGCTGTCAAGAAGGACCTTCTACGGTGGGCTTTCCTGGCCGTCCTGGTCGCCTCGCTGCTCCACTTGATCTCTCACATGGAGGACCGGGGGTTGGGCGGCCACGCGACAGATCTGCCCGCATTGGCACTCCTGTGCGTCGTGCTCGCGGCAGGCATGTTCATGAGTCCACGGGTGGTTCGGAAGGAGGCTGAGGGATGAGAGTGTTCGTCGCCGGTGGCAGCAGCGCGATCGGCCGCCGCCTGGTTCCGCAACTGGTGGCCGCAGGTCACCAGGTAACGGCCGCAACTTCGCAACCAGGGAGGAGTGAGATGCTGCGCCGGGGAAGGGAATGGATCCCCGTCTTTGCCCAGGCGGTGGGCGGGCCAAGACCGTGGCGCGTACCGCGCTGGCTGGCGGCGATGCTGGTCGGCAGCTGGCCGGCGGACGTGCTTCTCCGGGGCCGAGGTGCCTTCAACGGCCGAGCCAAGTAGCAGCTTGGCTGGAGGCCTCGTCATGCCACCTGGCGTGAACGCTTCTTCGCCTCCGACACCAGTCATCGAGCTACCCGGGCGCGAACCGCCCGGCATGAGCCAGGATCATGACTGCCGATAGGATCAGGGCCCCGCCTATGTACTGAAGCGGCTGCAGCGTCAGACCGAGAAAGATGAATGAGGTCAGCGCTGCCACCGCCGGCTCGACGCTGCTCGTCACTACCACCTCCGTCGGCGTTATCCGCCTGAGGCTTGCGAAGGACAGGCTGCATGCCAGCGCTGTGCCGCCGAGCACCGCGAACACGACCAGCGCGGCTACGGCGAGAGAATCTCCAGTAGCGTGAGCAGCCCATGGCGGCGCCCAGAGGAGCACTGGTATAACCGCCGGTGACCGGGCCCCAGGCCGTGCTCGACTGCAGCGCCCACAACTCGTACCAACAGCGCAGAGCCAAGGAACACGAATGCGCCTGCAACTGCAGACGCGAGGGCGAAGACGATGCCGAGCACGCTCACCTGGAGCCCTGCCACGGCCCCCCGCTGGCCGAGGATGACCAGGGCCACACCGGTGCCGGCTGCTGCCACAGCGGCCAGAGGGACCGGATCGGGCGAACCTCCCCTCGCATCATCTGCCAGGCGGCAGTGAGCGCCACGTGGAGATACTGAACCCCGCGTGGATCAAGCAGTTTGATGACCCGGTGTAATGGCGTGAGCGAGGCAAGATACGACACCATCGGGCGTACCTACGCGGCGACGCGACGGGCTGACCCCCGTATCGCCGCGCAGCTGGTCGAGGCCCTGGGCGACGCACGGTCCGTCGTCAACATCGGCGCCGGGACGGGTGCCTATGAGCCCCGAGACCGCCTGGTCATTGCCATCGAGCTCTCCCGAACCATGATTCAGCAGCGCCCCTCCGGTGCGGCTCCGGCGCTGCAGGCGTCCGCCGAAGCGCTCCCGCTTGGAGACGCGACCATTGATGCCGTGCTCGCCATTCTTACTGTCCACCACTGGAGCGACCAGAGTCGCGCCTTCGCCGAGATTCGCCGCGTGGCCCGCCGCCGCGCGGTCTTCTTCACCTGCGACCCCGCCTTCCCCGGCTCGTGGGTGACCAGAGACTACTTCCCGATCATCCGAAGCCGAGACCGTGGCCGGTTGCCGCCACTGCGCGCGTTCAGGGCGCTCGGCCACGTCGAGTCGGTGACCGTCCCCATTCCATGGGACTGCTCCGATGGATTCCTTGCCGCATTCTGGCGGCGTCCAGACTCCTACCTCGATCCGCGGGTCCGGCAGAACATCTCCAGCTTTGCCGAGCTCACCAGCGCCGAACTCGAGCCGGGCCTACGGCGCCTTGACCAGGATCTGGCAAGTGGCGAATGGGACCGGCGGTACGCCACCTTGCGCACACTCGACGAACTGGATTGTGGCTATCGGCTCGTTCTCTGCAAGCTGACCGACGCCATCTGAGGTCGCGCCACCGCCGTATCTCGGCGAGGCCTTTGGGCAGGTGGGACCAGGGGATGGAGAGTCAGGATCACCACAGCCGTGTCGAACGTTTGGGTCGGTCCAGCTGAGCCGACTGGCAGCTATCCACGCTGTCCTACTCCTCCCCGGACTGGCTGGACGCTACCACCTCGACGTCCGAGCATCTCGGCGACCGCTTCCCGGTGGGCGTGGGTCGTGAAGCACATCGGCTCGGCGAACTCCTCCATGGCGATCGCCTGATCCCAGCTCATGTCGGCCACGCTGCGCAACAGAGACTTCGTCATGTCGAGCGCGTGCGCAGGCAGAGCCATCGCGCGCCCGCACCAGTGTTGGGCGCGCGGCGGGATCTCCGCGTGCCGGAGCACCTCGTTGACCACCCGAGACCCAGCGCCTGCTCGGCCGACAGTATCGTGGCGGACACCAACAGCGTCATCGCCTTGTGATAGCCGAGCCGGCGCGCAGCCAGCCCAGACCGACCTCGGAAACCAGCTCGATGCGACCGAAGGCCATCAGCAGGCGGGCGCGGTCGGAGGCGATAACCAGATCGCAGGCCATCGCAAAGGCCAGGCCAACGCCGGCCGCCGGCCCATTGATCGCAGCCAACGAACAGCCTGTCGCTGTGCACGATGAGACACACGACCGCCGAACTCGTAGCGGATCCATCGCCACATTGCCGTGGCGCCCTCGGGCGAGCGATCGACGAGCCGATGCACGGTTGCAGCCATCCCGCGAAGGTCTCCGCCTGCGGAGAACGAGGGGTCGGTGCCTGTGAGGATCACGGCCCGCATCGCCGCCTCCTCGGCGAGCTGACGCAAGATGACCGAGCAGCTGGATCGAGCCGGCACTGTTCGTTCCTCGCCCGGGTGACGAGGTCGCGGTAGCCGATCGGTGCCTGTTGTGCAGGCTCGGTCATTCGGTTGTCACTCCTCTCGGTCTTGCCCAGCTTGCCTAGCCAGCGTCGGGAGTGGCCCGACGCCATCGGTGCCCTGCCGGACCCCCTGTCCTGCGCGCGCAACCAGCTCGTCGGGAGCGCAGACCATCCAGTACGCGTTGAGCGCGTGGCCCTCGATCCGCTTGCGGCAAAGCTGTATGAAGCAGCTCTCGTCGGGCTCTTCTGCGACGTGCACGAACACCTCCAGGATGGGCACCCCGGTGAGGACTTGAGCCAGCATGATGCCTTGGGACGCCTCGTGGGCGCAGATCTGGTCGATCGCCGCGGGTCCGGGCATGCCGCAGGCGATCACGATGGAGCACGAATGGCCCTCGATTAGCTGCTTAGCGGCGACGGCCAAGTCCTTCATTCCGGGGACTGTCCGCCGCAGCACTTGGAAGCGATGGCCGTGGCCGTCCATCGTGGCCAGCTTCCGTTCAGCGATGGAACCCATGTCGATCCGCGCGAACATCGTGTCCACGACCCCGATTCGTTCCATCTCTTTGCTCCTCCCTCCGTATCGTCAGTCGCCGATTGCGCGACCCCTCGCAGCCGCCGACAGCGCAGCCGAAGCGGCAGCTGCCAGCAGCCTGGCCGCGCGGTCGATGGAGGTGGTTGTGCCACCGGCCAGCCATCGGCGCGCAAATTGTTGAGCTGGTCCCAGCCAGAGTGCGGTGGCGACGTCGGTCGGCATGCCCGCCAGCTCCCCGGCGCCGACATTCGCCGCCCAGTGGCGCACCTCCGAGACGACGCGCGCGTTCAGTTGCGCGAGGGCCTCGTCCGGTCGGCTTCGAAGCTCGAGGTCCCCATAGTTGAACAGGAAACGGGCGGCGTCGCGATGGCTCTCGACCCAACGCAGGTGGTACCGCACCGTCGCTCTGACGCCGCTGGCAACTTGACGATGCCGGCGCAGCTCGGCGAGAAAGCCAGCCTGGTACTCGGCGATCGTCTCCAGGTAGAGCGCGGCCGCGACGTCGTCCTTGCCGCCGGCAAAGTGGTGATAGAAACTGCCAACGCTCACGCCCGACCTTGCGCGGATGTCATCCGCGGTCGTCTCGCTGACGCCGCGTTCCAGAAACAGCGCCAGGGCAGCGTCGAGGATGTCGCGCCTCCGGGCCCGCGTCTGCAGCAGACGAACCGTCGTCATAGAGAATCATTCTAGAGAAATGGTCTAAAATTATCGACCTCAGCATGGGCAGCACTGAACGCCGTCGCGTGAAGAGAGGCGCCATTCTCGTGCACGAGCGAGTACTCAGCGAGCAGGACATCGCCGCCTTCGGCCAGCTGACCGGCGATCTAGGGGTGCATCACCTCGCCGGTGGCGCGGAGCCGCCGATTGCCCAAGGACTCCTCGTCGCCGCCCTGCCGACGAAGCTGGGAGGGGACCTCTCTTTCTTGGGCCGCGTAATGCGGCTGGAGTTCCTGCGACCCGTCGTCGCCGGCCAGCTCGTACGCGCGCAGGTCAGCGTCGATGAGCTGGTCCGGGGCCGGCGCGGCTGGGACGCCCTCCTGATCAGCGAAGTTTGGAACCAGCAACGTGAGCTGGTCATGCGCGGAGAGGTCGAGGGAAGACTCTCGGACGAGTTCGTGGATGAAGCGAGGCGGCTGCAAACCTTTCGGGTCCGAGCCGGACTCGACGAGCACTGCTCCTGGATCGACATCGTCAACGCTGTTGCTGCTATCCCCTACGGGCGCCCAGCGGGCGAGGATCCAACCGATGTTGTCGCCTCGTGGCGTGGCACCTGCTCCACCAAACACGCACTCCTCCGCGCCTTGCTGGCCGATGGCTGGCCGGAGCTGGCGGCCGACACCTGGCATCGGGTGTACCGGGTTGACCGCAGGCTGGCCCGCGAGATGTTGGGCGCCCGTGCGGCGGCGGCCGTGCCCGAGCCCGGCCTGATCGACGTGCATACCTATCTAACTGTTACGGTGGGTGTCGAGCCCGTTCGTGTCGACGTCACCTTCGCCCCGCGGGAATCATGGGCTGGGGATGACCATATGCAGCTGCGCTGCGGCGAAGGGTTCGACGTGCGCGGCGGCAGATTCCCCAACCGGACGAAGCGCGAACTAGTCTCGCTGCACTGCGACCCGGCAATCCGGGAGCCGTTCATCGCCGCTCTGTCCGAGCAAGGGATGCCGGATGCCAAGAGCACCGCCAGCCGGACGTTGGGGCTACGCTGAGCGGCACGTAGATCAGGCCTGTCAGCGTTCTGCGGCACCTTCGGTGCCCGAGCGGTCAGCACGCCGGGGTCAATCGGGTAGTGCTCACGCGCGGTCGAATTGGCAAACGCCTTCGGGGTCTCGAAGCACCCGTGCACTGTGTCGGGCGCCAGTCCAAGGCCCTGAAGGTCCGCCAGGTACCCCATGAGTTCGAGGCCGGTGAGCTCCTCGAGCGTCGACGCCGCGCCATTGCGCAGATACCAGACCACTGATACCTCCCATCCGCCTGCCGGAGCCTGGCCTTCCAGGCCCAAAAACGCGAAAAATCGGCCTTTAGGGCCGGTTTTCGTATTCAGGCTAACCCCCAGGCATGAGGGTGGTGGGCTGTGATAATCGAGCCGAGGTCATCTCGTGTGCGTCCGAAGTATCTGCAAACGGCCCGTCTCAGATTCGTACGCAGGAATGTCTTAGATACGGGAACGGTGGCGGAGTTCATGTGGGTATTCGCCGTCGCCCAACCGAAGAGGCGGCGGTGGTGTTGCGGGACCACGAGGAGGCGACGTACCCTTCCCCGAACTTTGGTTCCCTCCGATGAGACGCGAGCGGCGTTGCTAGCCCGATATGGAGCGGCTCCGCAGCGCCTCGAGGAGCAGATTCGAGGCCTGCCGCCTGTCGCCCGGTCGTTCACCCCACCCGCTGGCGGGTGGACCATTACGGAGGTGGTCATCCATCTCGCCGACAACGAGGCTGTGGACTTCGTACGCATGCGGAAGGCCATCGCCGAGAGCGGCAGCCTGGTCCAGCGCTACGACGAGGAGAAGTGGGCCCGCGAGCTGGACTACGCCGCAGACAGTGTCGACGAAGCGCTGCTGGCGTTCCGGGTCCTGCGTTCGCGAACCCATCGGTTGCTGAATCGCGTTCCGAAGCGGCATGGGGCCGCGTGTTGCGTCGTCCCGAGGGGGGTCAGCGGACGGTGGCGGAGAAGCTGCGAGGCGATGTCGAACACGATGAACTGCACCTGCGCCAGATGAACCAACTTCGAGCGGCCTGGGACAGCACGTCTTCAGACGCCTGATGGGGGCTTCCTCGAAGTCCGGGTCCGGTGAGTGGAGCGACGTCCGGGACTCCTTACTGAGCGGATCCTGCGCGCGCAGGTCTGGGTCCGGCGCGGGTGCGAGTCGTGGTCCTTGGCGGTATTAGCTTCCGGGCCGTACATTACACCCGACGAGCATCCAATACTTCTGCTACTACTTCATTCTCTATCTCAATACGATGCCCGGGACGGCGCCAAGCCGGCGTCCGGCGTGAGCGCCCGCGTCCGCGATCTGGTCGTCATCGTCACCGGCGGCACGGCTGGCATCGGCAGGGCCACGTCTCGCCTGCTCAGCGCCGAGGGTGCGAAGCTGATCCTGGTCGCGCGCCGCCCCGAGCCTGGCCGGCTGCTCGCCGCCGAGCTGGGCGCGCACTTCGTCGCTGGCGACGTGGCCAAGGAATCGACGGCCAGGGCCAGCGTGCAGGCCGCGCTCGATCTCCATAGCCGGCTTGACGTGCTAGTCAACAACGCGGCCATGGACTACATGTCCGACCTCATGGAGACGCCGGCCGAGGACGTCCGCCGCGTGTTGGACGTCAACGTGGTGGGGGCACTCCTGATGATGCGTGAGGCAGCGCGGACGATGCGCTCGAGCGGCGGCGGCTCGATCGTCAACGTCACCTCGCGGGCGGCCTCGGTCGGGATACCTCAACTCACCGTCTATTCGGCGGCCAAGGGGGCGCTTCTGAGCCTGACCCGCGCGGCCGCGATCGAATGGGCTCCCCACAAGATCCGGGTCAACGCCGTCGCTCCAGGCGCCACCGACACGCCGCTCATGCGTGAGTCCTTCAAGCGCCATCCCGATCCCGAAGCGCGCATGGGGGAGCTGATCGCGCAGATACCGCTAAAGCAGATGGGGACGCCGGAGGACGTTGCCGCTGCCATCCTCTACCTCGCCTCCCCGGAGTCCGCGCACGTGACCGGCGCCTCGATCCCGGTTGATGGAGGCTACACGGCGGGGTAGATAGTTTCGCCGCCGATCACCGTCATCACGATCGGCAGGTGAGCACCAGTCGGGTGAGCCGCGACCAGGTCGGCTGCCTTGCGCCACATGGAGCGAACCCAGCCCATCCTCGGCGTAGATCGAGGGCGCCGGCCCCGATCGGTAGGCGCCGACCGCTTCCTTGAAGGGTAAGCGCCTCGGCCGGCCCGATCTGCCGCGGCAGGCCGACAGCGCCCGCGGCCGCCATCCGCCTCTGCTTTTCGGGCGTCAAGGAGATAGCGCGCTCGATCCGGTGCCCATGCTCGGCGTCCGGCCCCGCCCGCAGGGCGACCCGCCGGGGTGCGGCGGGCGCCATCTGCCATCAACAACACGACCTGCTCGATCGAGGAAATCGCCGGGTAGCGGAGGTTGCTCCTCGGCGGCTCGTTCGGGCGCACGGAGGGCGATTCCGCGGGCGGCCGCGACCGGGTTCGGTCGGGGCGATCGTCCGCGCGGGCGCACATCTCGTCATCGGCGAGGTGACCTCTATCGAGAGCTCAGGCAGCCGGGCCGTCGCCTGTCGCCCGCGGCCAGCGGTGGGAGCCGGGCGGGATCGTCAACGCGGCCGTGTCTGGATCGCCCCGGGTCGCCCGCCCCTATGGCGGCGCCCTGCCGAACGACCCTCTACACTCCAGATCTCCATCCTCGACCACGCGCTCGTCGGCGGCCGCCTGATGCCGATGGTTCTCGACTATTCCCAGGGCCTGTCTTTGTACAGCGAGAGCCGGCGCCTCTGCGACCGACGCCTCCGTCCTCAGGGTACTTCCCGGGCGTCGCTCGACGCCTCGCCACGCGGCTGCGGGGGACGGCCGGCTACGGCCTCGCCCACTCCAAGCCCGGGCAGTCCGGCACACCCGCCACCCTCCTCAGGACCGGGAGGTCGTGACGTTCCTCGTCGCGCTGGCGGTCGAGCCAACCGGACCTACATCGACGCCGGCGTCCGGCTCCTGGAGCTGGCCAGCCGCGCCCACCAACTGTTCCTGAAGCAGGAGGCGGCCGGAAAACGCGACGTGCTGAAATTCGTAGTTTCGAACTCCACGTGAGGGACGACCAACTGTCAATTTCGTACCGCCACCCTTTGATTTGATCCTGGAAGGGCTCAGTCAGGCTATCAAGAATGGCGCGAACCCGTCGAGAGGCTCTCCCGACGGTAAATTCGATAACTGGAGGAGAGGGTGGGATTCGAACCCACGATACCCTTGCGGGTATAACGGTTTTCGAG
>JACZDD010101019.1_pt1 | contig 12606 bp, 6 predicted proteins | sample 8641771 | NCBI WGS metagenome assembly JACZDD01 (sample SAMN15324614, study PRJNA640507) | soil metagenome | isolation source: intercropping peanut in the second line | place: China: Luxin town, Laibin City, Guangxi Province | collected 2019-07-25 | depth 10cm m | reverse complement strand
TCTCCGGGCGCGCCATACAGAGTCCAATCACGCCAGTGGCTGTCGCCACTGGCGTTTTTGTTGTGGCCCCGGTTGCGCAGCCGCCATTGACTGTGGCCCCCAGGGGCGCTGCGACCGCACCGGATGACTTGCGTTGCGGGTGCGCCCAGGTTGCGTATATGGATATATACTCCACCCATGAAACACGCGCGCATTGGAGGCATGCCTTCAACCCCTGCTGCCGTGATGTCTGATGGAACCGGCGGTGATCCTCTTGCCCAGCCGCCCGCGCCATTTTTGGGCAGGGCCCTGGATCGATTTGCGGCTCCAGTCTCCCTCGTCGTCGGATTCGACGAGGGGTCCGGGATGCCAGCGCTTCCCGTGGTTCACGGATATGCGGCACGTTGAAGATCGGCCCCAAGCAGCAAACCACGTTCGCCACCCGGGGGGATGATGACGCCGGCCAAGACTCTCAAATACCGTGCGCCCGCGCTGGACAAGGGACTCGACATCCTGGAGCTACTGGCGCGCGCGCAGGCACCGCTGACGATGACGGGCATCGCCACCGCGATCGGCTACTCCAAGGGCGAAATCTTCCGGATGCTGCAGGTGCTGGAGGAACGCGGCTACCTCGCGCGCGAGGGCGATGCTGGCTACGTGCTGACCAACCGCCTGTTCCGCTTGGGCATGGAGCGGCCGCGCGTCAAGTCGCTGGTGGAAGCCGCATTGCCGGTGATGCATCGCCTGGCGCAGGAAGTGCTGCAGCCCTGCCATCTCGCGGTTGCGTCGGGCGACCAGATGGTGGTGATCGCACGCATCGACCCGCCAGGCGACATCGGCTTCGTGGTGCGCGTGGGGTATCGACTGCCGCTGGCGCGATCGACATCGGGTATGGTGCTGTTCGCGTTCCAGAGCGACACGACGCGCGCCAGTTGGCTGGCACTGATGGCCGATGCGGGCACGCTCGGCCACCGCAAGCATTTCATCGCGCAGGCTGACGCGATCCGCGCGGCAGGTTACGCGGCGCGGCCCAGCGGTGACGTGGATGCGGTGACCGACCTGTCCGCGCCGATTCTGCGTCATGCCGCCGCCGCAGGGGCACTGACGATTCCGTACGTCGAGCGCCAGCCGGTCAAGGTTTCGATGAAGGCGGCGTTGCAACGCCTGCGCGCCGCCGTGGATGATATTTCGCAGCAACTGGGGGCGTGACCGCGATGAAAACGTTGTTGTCCGGCGCATTGGCCTGTGGCGTGCCTACCTGTCGAAAAGTCCTGCAGGGTGCTGCCGTGCTGGCGCTGCTGACGCGGCTTGATCCGCGCCCAGCGGCAGCGGTGCAACCGGCCGTCCTCAAGGACGACGGCTACGTGCCGGTGACCGATCCGCTGGTGCTGCGCAAGCTTTCCCGATGGTCGGACTGGAAGTTCGGACTGATCATGCACCAGTGCATCTAGAGCCGGCCGGGCATCGTCGAATCGCGGTCGCTGTGCTCCGAGGACGAGCCGTGGTGCAAGCGTTCGGACGGCGTCTGAGATGTCGCGTGGAAGCGGTGTGGCGCGCAGTTGCCGAAAACCTTCAATCCAGTGCGGTTCGACCCTGCGCAATCGGCGCATACTTGCGCGGCAGGGACGGTGCAGTCAACGCGATCTACCTGATGGATGCCGCCGCGAGCGCCATTCCGGAAAGCGTGGTCGTGCGTGGCGTGCAGCCTGCACGTGGCAGCCGCGTCGAGCTGCTGGGCGTCACGACCAACTTGAGGTGGACACCGCAGGGCGACGGGATCCGCGTTGCACTGCCAGGCGGCGAGCAACAACCGGTTGGCCGGCAGCCTGGCCTGGACGCTGCGTGTTCCGCCACCCGCACCCGCGTCAGCCTGACGACCCCGGAAGGTGCAGCGGCACCCTGCCACGCCAGCCGAAGCTGTCGGGTGACCCATCCGGGTGCACGAACCAGTGCATGGCGTCAGGCTCGAGGCAGCCCTGGCCATGGGTGCCGGCGGTGACCTTGCCGTCGCGGACCTGTACCTGGGCCTGGTAGCAATCACCCAGCGAATTGGTGAAGCGATAGGTTTGCGTGCTGCTCTGGTCGCGGCTGGCAAACGACGTGCGATCGCCCTTGCGGTAACTCAGGCGGTCGGCGCCGATGTACGCGTTGCGGGTGTCGGCTGCATACAACGGCAAGCCGCCTTGTTGTTGCACCACGCGTTGCCGGAAATCCTGCGCCAGCTGCACGTCGCGATGCTGGATGCCGTCCGCACCGGAGCGGATGAAGGTGCGTGCGCCGAGCGTGTAATCGATGGTGTCGTGCTGGCTGCGCAGGGCCGACCCTGCGCCCGTTGTACTGGTGCTGTCCACGCTCGCGGCCTGGTGGGTGACGTGGTGCCGGCCTGTCGCATCGCCGCCAAGGAATTGCTGCGTGTTGTCAAACCCCAGGGTAGTTTCGACCCGCGACTGCACGCGTCCCGCGTGCGTATCCACGTAACCTTCGATCACGTAATGCTGCTGCGTACGGGTGAGCACGTCACCGTGCACGCCGTCCGTGTCTGCGGCCAGGGTGCTGGCGACCGTTGCGCGTGGCGGGTTGGACCGCAGGGTGTTGTGCGTGACTGCGCCACCGGTATGCGCGGCGTGCGGGTCGCGGTACACCAGCAGCGCGCCGGCCACCGAGAAGAAATTCGGTGTGTCCACGATCTTGATGGCGATTTGGTGCGGCTGGCCGTCGGCCAGCCGCCCCGCAAACGGCGTCAGGTCCACGCGGTACGGCACGAAGTTCAGGGTCTGCGCGCCGGGTGTGGGTTCCCACAGGAACGGATCGATGCCGCCCGTGAATACCCACGGTGCCACCGGCGCCAGGCCAGCGGCCTGGCCATCGATGCTGACCTCGGCCTCGCGGAAGCTGCCGCCGTTGCACAGTGTGTCGCGGTCGATCGATGCGTTGCTGGGTGGCGTGGTGCCCAGCTGCCGGATGACCGCGTCCGGCAGGCACATGTAATAAAACTCGTCGTGCGCCTGGGGCTGCGCAAACAGATCCAGAAACACGCGCGTGGTGTTGCGCGGGAAGGTGATGCTGCGCACCAGTTGCGGATGCGCGGCGTCCAGTTTCGCGGGCATGTTGGCCGCGCGATTCAGCGCGATCACCGCGTTGGGCACGGCGGGTGCCGGAAACGCCGCACTGGCGGGGTAGAACAGCAACTTCGCCCCGGCGTGGATCGGGTGCCTGCGCAGTGCATCCAGCCAGTTGTTGACCTGCACCTGACCGTCGCCGGGCCTGCGCAGCAGGCTACCGTAGTCGGTCAGGTCGCGCTGGATCTGCCAGCTTTGCGCGGCTTCCGGGGTGGGCTCTTGCGTGGTGCCAAAGTACAGGTTCACGCCGCCCAGCCAGATCGACGCGCTGCGGTCGTACTGGTAACCCGCGGCGACCGAGAAGTCAGCTTCCAGCACCACCTTGGCCCACGGCCCCGGGCACTTCGCGGGCGGCTGGTAGTGGAACCGGTGCGGCGCCGCATCCATGCGCGCGCCATCGCCCTTTTCGCCAAAGGGCTGGTTGGGAAACAGCTGGACGACGCAGGGCTGCGTGGCCGGTCGCGGGATCGGCGGCTCGGCCGATGCAACGTTGCGCGAGCCGGTTTCCGGCGCACTGCTGGCGCTGGCAGCAGGCGAGCAGCCCACCGTCGTGATGATGAGCGCGCACAGCGCGGTGCCGATGTATTTCATGGGTAATCCCGTGGTCATGTGGGAACGGCCGCCGGCAAGGATATCCAGACCCGCGACGTGTGTCCGGGATGTCCACTCGCCACGATCGGCATTGCACGTTTCTTGCGGCACTGCAGCATGCGCGGCTGATCGTGGGCGCTTCCATCCGTCGCCGTGACGTTCTACCATCCGCGCCGCAAGGGGTTTCATGGGTGCATCGCTGACTCAAAGCTGAACCACTGGGTTTTGAGGCACATCCGGGAGGCTCGTCCATGCAACACGTCACGCATCACCGCAACGCACTTGCGCTGGCACTGTCTGCCGCGCTGCTGGCGCCGCTGGGCGCCATCGCGCAGACGGTACCGAATCCGCCGCCTGCTTCGGCGCAGGCCGAACCACCGCCGCCGGCGCAGCAGAAAACGCAAACCTTGCAGAAGGTCACGGTGCTGGGTTCGCTGATCCCGCGCTCGCAGGTGGAGGGCGCGGCACCGGTGCAGGTGGTCACGGGCGCGCAGATCAAGGCGCAGGGCTACACCACGCTGTACCAGTTCATGAATTCATTGCCGCAATCGACGGGCGCGTCCGATTTCTCCAGCAACCCGACCACCTGGGGCAGCACCGCCGTCAACATGCGCCCAATCGACCTTCGCGGCCTGGGGCCGCAATACACGCTGCTGCTGATCGATGGCCATCGCGTGGTGGACTATCCGCAGCCGCAGAACGGTGCCTTTTCCCACTACACCGCCCAGAACGCGAGCAACATTCCGACCGGCATGATTGACCGGGTGGAAATCCTCACCGGCGGCGATTCGGCCATCTATGGATCCGACGCGGTCGCGGGTGTGGTCAACGTAATCCTGAAAAAGCAGTATCAGGGCGATGACCTGAAGCTGCAGGCGGGCGGCGACACCCGCGGTGGCGAGCAGTACGGCGACATCATGTGGACGGGCGGCCGTTCCGGCGACAAGTGGCACGTGGTGTACAACTTCGAACACTCGAACCGCACTGCGCTGTGGGGGAAGGATCGCCCTGGCTACGACGCGGTAGATGATGCGGGTTACGGTACCTGGAACCCCAGTGACCGCATGTTTGGTTACCAGTACGACGCCGCGGGCGCGTCTGCGATTTCGCTGACCAATGGCGACGGCAACTACATCGCACCACCGCCGGGGTCTTGCGAGGCGTTTCGGTATTTCGTGCGGGCTGAATCGAAGACGATCGCGACCGGCGGCGACCAGGTGACCGGCCCGGTCACCGACAGGGGTTCGTATTGCGCGCAGCCCCAGGTGTTCCGCAACTGGGTGCTTTCGCCCGGGTTCCAGTCCAACAACGGCTACGTTTATGGCGAGTACGATTTCAACCCCGACCTGACTGCCTACGGTTCGGTGGCCCTGTACACCACCACGGGCTGGTCGCAAACCCAGCGCCCCTTTGCGTATGCGATGGGCGGGCTGCCGGTACCGTTCTACGACCAGGGCACCGGGCAGGTCATCACCAACTATGTCCGGCAGTTGACGGCTGCGGAGATGGGCACCCAGGGCAACACCTATGACGACGAAAAGGACTGGGACATCCGCGCGGGGTTGAAGGGCGGGTTCCTGGATGACCGGTTCAACTGGAACTTCGAAGTGGGGGCCCAGAAGTACATCGTGCATGAGAACTACACCGGCCTCAATGAACAGGGGATGTTCAACTTCTTCTTCGGGCCGCAACTTGGCACCACGACTGTCGGTGGCACCACGTATCCGGTGTATGACATCAACCAGCAGCGTTTCTGGAATCCGATCACGCCGGCCGAGTACGCGACCTTCGGCGTCAACGGCACCAACACGGCGGTCTCGCGGCTGGAAGACGCGACCTTCAACGTCAACGGCAACCTGTTCAACGTTCCCTGGGACAACCAGCCGATCGGCTGGGCGGCAGTGCTGACGGCCGACGATCAGGGTTTCGAGCTGTCGCCCGACGCGCGCGGCAACACCGTCAACTTCGGCGATCCGTTCCAGGATCTGAACATTGCCCGGGGCACCCGCCAGCACTACGCTTTTGGTACCGAGTTCCGCGTACCGATCCTCAGTACCCTCACCTGGGACATCGCGGGCCGCGTCGACAAGTACCACGATGCCAGCATCGCCAACATCGCGCGCACCTGGCATACCGGGCTGGAATGGCGGCCCATCGACGGGCTGTTGTTGCGCGGCAGTTATGGCACCAACTTCCGCGCGCCGGGCATGGACGCGGTTTACCTGCAGAATTCGGTGAGCACCGTCGGTGACTACGGCGACCCGCTGCAATGCATCCACATGCACCAGGCAAGCTGTCCTGATTTCCAGCACTCCACGTTCTTCAACCAGTTCTCGGGCGGCAACCCGAACCTGCTGCCGGAGACCGGCCGCGACTGGACTTACGGGTTCGTGTGGGACATCCCGCACGTGCGTGGACTGTCGGTGCAGGCCGACTATTGGCGCATCGAACTCGAGAACCAGATCAATTGGATCAACCTGGGCACGGCGCTGACTGACGAAGCCGGTTGCATCACCGGCTTGCAGGTTGGCGGTGCTCCTTACACCGCGCACGTGCCGGGCTCGGCTTACTGCCAGGAGGCGATCGCCAACGTGGTGCGGGATGGCGCGGGCAACATCATCGCCGTGCATACCGGCCCGATCAACGAAGCCTACGTGTCGCGCAGCGGCGTGGATGCCGCAGTGAATTACAACCTCGAGACCGACCGCTGGGGCACCTTCAACTTCCAACTGCATTACACAGACTACCTGACCAACTTCTCACGCACGCTGGCATCCGACCCGCTCATCAATACGCGCAACCAGAACGTGGAAACCCGCATGACGGCTTCCGCCAACTGGTTGAAGGGACCGTGGGACGTCACCCTGTATGGTCTGCGCTACGGCGGCGTGGAGGACAACAACTACAACGGTTGCGAAACGTTGCCGAACGGCATTCAGCCTTCGCTCGGCGATGCGTCGTGTGTAATTCACAAGACCAACATCGCACCGTGGATCGTATGGAGCGCCGCCGTGGGTTACCGCTTCGACAAGCGCGTCAAGCTGACGCTCAATGTCAACAACATTTTCGACAAGATCGGCACCATTTCACAGTACGCAGGCGGGTTCCAATTCATTTCCACCAACCAGGGCCAGAATTATTCCGGCCGCCAGATATTTCTGACCATCGACTACAAGCTCGACTGATGCGGTGCATGCAGGTCGAAGGCGCGCCATGGCCCCGGCTGTGGCCGGGGCCGCCGGGCAGCGTGACCGGGGTGGCGCATGCCGGGTAGCTTGGGCGCCACGGTTGCACGTGGCCGCCCGCCAGACTCAAGGCGTTGCATCGCGACTTCGTGTTTGCCGACCGGCAGCGGGAGGCCGATGCGGTGGGTGTCGATGCGGCCGTCGTGGTGCAACGTCGGGTCTGGTGACTGCAGCCAGTGACCACTGGCACGCGCGGGATCTTGCGCCCTGCGCCGATCATCTGCTGCAGGCGTTTGGTCCGTCGCGGCTGCTGTGGGGCAGCGACTACCGGTCGTGACCCCGTCCGCGGACTACCGCAGCCGGCACGCATTGGCCGCGCGCTTGTCCGGTTTGCGGGATGATGCGCATGGTGCGGTGTTTGGTGACAACGCCGCGCGTTTATGGCGTCAACGACTGAAGGGGAGTACAGGATGCGACTGTTCACGTTTGGAATCTTCCTGTCGGCGGTGTTGGCGTGGCCCGTGGCGGCACGGGCCCAGTTCAACCTGGTTCCCGAGCCGCAACACGTGCAGGCCGGGCAGGGCGTGTTCGAGCTGCATCGTGATGCGCGCATCGCGGCGCCGTCCGACCCGCGTGCGCAATGGATTGCCGGGTTCCTGCGCGACAAGATCGAGGCGCAGACTGGCGTCAAGCCGCGGGTGGTGAAGTCGCCGGCCTACGGCGACATCCTGCTGCGCATCGATCCGGCGGTGCAGGGCCGTGGCGCCTACCGGCTGGACGTGACGCCCAATCAGGTCACCATCACGGCGGCCGGTGACCACGGCTTGTTCTGGGGCGTGCAGACCCTGCGCCAGTTGCTGCCGTTGCAGCACGAGGTGCCGCCCAGCATCCGCGCGGTGCACATCGAGGATGCGCCACGCTATCCGTGGCGTGGCGTGATGCTGGACGTCGCGCGGCACTTCTATCCGGTGTCGTTCATCAAGCAGCAGATCGACTTGATGTCGTACTACAAGTTCAACGTGTTCCACTGGCACCTCACCGACGACCAGGGTTGGCGCATCCAGATCAAGCGCTATCCGAAACTGACCAGCGTGGGCGGTTTCCGCACCGAGGCGGATGGCCAGCGCTACGGCGGCTTCTACACGCAAAAGGAGATCCGCGACGTGGTGGCGTACGCCAAGGCGCGCAACGTGACGGTGGTTCCCGAAATCGAGATGCCCGGGCACGCCAGTGCGGCCATCGCCGCGTATCCCGAACTGTCGTGCAGTGGCAAGCCGATCAAGGTGCCGACCACGTGGGGCGTGTTCCGCGACGTGGATTGCGTGGGCAAGGACAGCACTTACCGGTTTCTCCAGAACGTGCTGGACGAGGTGACGCGGTTGTTCCCCTCACCCTACGTGCACATTGGCGGCGACGAGGTGCCGGCGGGCGTGTGGGACGACTGCAAGACGTGCGCGAAGCTTGCGCAGGCGCACGGGGTCAGCAACGACGAGCAGGGCCTGCATGGTTACTTCGTCGACCGCATGCAGAAGTATCTGGCATCGAAGGGCAAGACCCTGGTCGGCTGGGACGAAATCCTGGAGGGCGGCCTCAGTCCCGACGCGATCGTCGAGGTGTGGCACCTGCCGAGCGGCGCGTATGGCGGCAGCGACGCAACCCTCAAGCAGGCCTTTGCGAACGGCAACCACGTGCTGGTCGCGGGTCCGTTCTATCTCGACACCCGCATCCACGACATGACGCTGGAGGACCTGTACCGCAGCAACCCGTTCAACGACCCCCTGTTTGCGCAGGATCCCGGGAAGGTGCTGGGTGGCGAGGCGCCGCTGTGGAGCGAACACGCGACGCCGCTCAACGGCGCGGCCAGGCTGTATCCACGCCTGCTGGCCATAGCGGAGCACTTCTGGAATCCGTCGGCGCATGACTGGCCGGGATTCCTGTTGCGGACCCGCGCCCAGGAGGCGTGGCTGGCCTCGCAGCACGTGCCCTACGGCCCCGAAGACAAGGACATCGTCGATTACCGCGTGACCTTCAACGCGGCCTACCGGCGCTGGCGCATCCGCGCCGCCCGCGGATTCGACGACCTGCGCCTGCACTACACGACCGATGGCAGCCAGCCGACGGTGCAATCGCCGTCGTTTGGCGACGTGCTGGATCTGTACGCGCCCGCAACCCTCACCGTGGCGCCGTTTCGCGGTGACGAGCAGTACCAGGCCGCGCAAACCTTCGCGATGGTGCCGAATCTCGCGCTGGGCGATCCGGCAACGTTCGCGACACCGCCTGCCGCGCAGTACTCGGGCGGCCCGTTGCAACTCACCAACGGACTGCTGGGGAGCACCGATTTCCGTGACGGCAGCTGGGATGGCTGGCAGGGCGCCGACATGGACGCGACGATTGACCTGCAGCGCCCCGTCGAGATCCACTCGATCGAAGTGCATTTCCTACAGGCCGCGGAGTCGGCCATCGTGTTGCCGCGCAGCGTGGCGTATCAGGTCTCGAACGATGGCAAGGACTGGGCCACGCTGCAGACCGATTCACTGGCGGTCGACCCCGGCGACATGACCACGCAGGTTCGTAGCGTACAGTACCTGTTGCCCGCGCCGCAGGCCGCGCGCTACGTGCGCGTGGTGGCCATGAACTACGGGCAACCCGTCAACGGCCTGCAGCCGTGGCTGTTCTGCGACGAGATCATCGTGAAATGATCAAGCTTGAAATCCCTCTCCCTTCGGGAGAGGGTACCCACGAGGCGGGTGAGGGTTTGGCGATGCCGGGACATTGGCTGATTCGCCGATCCTCACCGTTGCCACTTTCCCGGAGAGGCTGGGTACGCAAGGCTGCGCGCATGCTTCGAGCGTGGCTCTTCATCGGGCTGGCGTGGATCACGATGCTGCCGTCCGTGGCGAACGCAATCGCCACCCAGTCGCTGGATGCCGGCTGGCAATTTCGCCTGGTGCCGGGTGATCCGCACGCCAAGGCGCATCCGGGGGCGGCCAACTGGATGCCGGCCACCGTGCCGGGTGCGGTGCAGACCGACCTGCTGGCGCGCAGGCTGGTGCCCGAGCCCTACTGGCGCGACAACGAACCGAAAATCCAGTGGGTCGGCTTGTCCAATTGGGTGTACCGGACGCGGTTCAACGTGGACGCGGCGACGCTGGCGCGTCGGCACGCGGACCTGGTGTTCGACGGGCTGGATACCTTTGCGGATGTGCACCTCAACGGCCACCGGATACTCAGCGCCGACAACATGTTCCGCCGCTGGCGCGTACCGGTGAAGTCCTGGTTGCACGCCGGCACAAATACCCTGGAGGTGCACCTGTATTCGCCCATCAAGCGTTTGCAGCCGTGGTTGTCGAAGCAACCGTATGCATTGCCGGGCGAATTCGATTCGGTGTTCGGCGACGAGCCCGCGGGCAGGCAGACCGCCAACTACGTGCGCAAGGCCGCGTACCAGTACGGCTGGGACTGGGGACCGCGCATCGTCACCGAAGGCATCTGGCAGCCGGTGAGACTGGAAAGCTGGGACGCATTGTGGCTGGCGGGTTTCCACCTCGCGCAGAAGGATGTCGATGCAAACCTGGCACGCCTGCAGGCCGAACTCCGACTCGTCGCCGACCGTCCGGGTGCCGCGCAGCTGATGCTGCGTTGGCGCGCGCCGGATGGCAGCACGCAGGGGCTGTCGCAGCGCGTGGTACTCAAGGCGGGCGCCAACGCAATCACGATCCCGCTCAGCATCGCGAAGCCACAGCGCTGGTGGCCGGTTGGCTACGGCAAGCCCAACCTGTACGACTTCCACGTCGAGGTCGCCGTCGATGGCAAGCCGATTGCCAGTGCCGAACGCGAAACGGGCCTGCGCAGCGTGGTGTTGCACCGTGCGAAGGATCAATGGGGCACAAGCTTCGAGTTTGTCGTCAACGGCGTGCCGATCTTCGCCAAGGGCGCGAACGTCATTCCAATGGACATGTTCCCCAATCGCGTGACGCTGGCGCGCATTCGGCAACTGCTGGAATCCGCGCGCGATGCCAACATGAACATGCTGCGCGTGTGGGGTGGCGGGTATTACCTGCCGGATGATTTCTATGCGACCGCCGACAGGCTGGGCCTGATGGTGTGGCAGGACTTCATGTTTGGCGGCGCGATCCCGCCGTCGGATGCCGCGTTCCGCGACAACGTGCGCATCGAAGCGACCCAGCAGGTCGAACGACTGCGCGACCACCCGAGCATCGTGCTGTGGTGCGGCAACAACGAAATCGAGACCGGCTGGGAATCCTGGGACGACCGCAAGGCCTTCAAGCAAACCATCACCGCAGCGCAGCGCAGCCAGATCGAGCAGGGCATGCGGCAGCTGTTTGACCACACGTTGCGCGCCGTGGTGACGCGGTACGCGCCCGAGGTCCCGTATTGGCCCAGTACGCCCGGCACCGGCTACGACGGCCCGGTCAACGTCACGGACAACGGCGACTACCATTACTGGAACGTGTGGTCGGGTGCGGCGTTGCCTGCTACTGCTTATCTGGGCATCACGCCGCGCTTCATGACCGAGTATGGCCTGCAGTCCGCGCCGGTGATGGCAACGATCGACAGTTTCGCCACGCCGGCCGACCGCACGCTCGACTCGCGCGTGCTGCGCGCGCACCAGAAGTTCGATCGCGGCAAACGTTACGCCACAAGCGGCGGCAACCGGCGCCTGTTGCAGTATGTCGCGCGCGAATTCGGTTCGCCGAAGGATTTCACGTCGTTCGTCTATCTGAGCCAGGCGATGCAGGCCGACGGCATCCGGTTGGCCGCCGAGCACTTGCGTGCCTCGCGCCCGCAAGCCATGGGCTCGCTGTTCTGGCAACTGGACGACGTGTGGCCGGGCATCACGTGGTCCGGCATCGATTACCACGGGCGCTGGAAGGCCCTGCAATTCGCGGCACGACGGTTCTATGCGCCGTTGTTGATTGCCGCCCTGCGTGACCACGGGATCACGCGGGTAACGCTGGTGTCGGACCGGACCGCACCGACGGCTGCGCGCTGGCGTGTGCAGGTGATGGATTTTTCCGGCCGGGTGTTGAGCGGTCGGACCACGGACGTCACCTTGCCGGCGTTGTCGGCACAACACGTGGCCGAGTTCGATGACGCGCAGCTGCTGCGTGGCACCAGGCCACAAGACGCGTTCGCGGTGTTCGACCTGTTGGTCGATGGCCGACGCGTCTCGCGCAACCTGGTGTTTTTCGCGGCGCCGAAGGATCTGGCGCTGCCGGTACCCCACATTGCCACGCAACTCACGCAGATCACCGGTGCGTTTGACCTGGTGCTGAAAAGCGACAAGCTGGCGCGCGACGTATGGGTGTCGTTTGGTGGCCTCGCGACTGAACCCTCGGACAACGCCTTCGATATCCTGCCGGGTCGGCAAGTGGTGTTGACCGTCCGCAGCAAGGTCAACCTGGATTCCCTGCGCCGCGCGCTGCGGGTCCAGAATCTTGCCGGTGCGATGGCGGGTGACGCGCAGTGAAACTTGCAGGCGTGCTCGGATTGGCGTTGTTGGCTGTAGCGTTGGCTGCGCACGCGGCGAACGATTCCGCGCGCGCGCGCGCCACGGCCCTGGTGGCGAGGATGACACTGGCCGAAAAGGTTGCGCAGCTGCAGGCGGACGCGCCGGCGATTCCGCGCCTTGGTGTGCTCGCGTACAGCTGGTGGAATGAGGGCGTGCACGGGCTGGCGCGCGGGGGATTCGCAACCGTTTTCCCGCAGGC
>JACZDD010058477.1_pt1 | contig 12623 bp, 9 predicted proteins | sample 8641771 | NCBI WGS metagenome assembly JACZDD01 (sample SAMN15324614, study PRJNA640507) | soil metagenome | isolation source: intercropping peanut in the second line | place: China: Luxin town, Laibin City, Guangxi Province | collected 2019-07-25 | depth 10cm m | reverse complement strand
CGTCGGCGGCGGCTCGCCCGGCTTGCGGCCGGTGAGGTAGCGCGAATAGTTCTCGATGCCGGCACAGGCGCCGGTCGCTTCCATCATTTCCAGATCGAAGATCGTGCGCTGCTCGAGCCGTTGTGCTTCGAGCAGGCGGCCGGCGGCGGTGAGCTGATCGAGGCGCTGCCGCAGCTCGTGCTTGATGCCGGCGATGGCCTGGATCAGCGTCGGACGCGGCGTCACATAGTGCGAATTGGCGTAGATCTTCACGAAGTCGAGTTCGTCGGTCTTCTGGCCGGTGAGCGGATCCATCTCCTCGATCTTCTCGATTTCGTCGCCGAACAAATGGACGCGCCAGGCGCGGTCTTCATAGTGCGCCGGAAAAATATCGACGGTATCGCCGCGCACCCGGAACGAGCCGCGGTAAAAGTCACCCTGGGTACGCTTGTATTGCAGCGCGACCAGATCGGCGAGCAACTGCCGCTGGTCGATCTTGCCGCCCCGCTTCAGCGTGAAAGTCATCGCCGAATAGGTTTCCACCGAGCCGATGCCGTAGATGCACGACACCGATGCCACGATGATCACGTCGTCCCGCTCGAGCAGCGCGCGAGTCGCTGAATGGCGCATCCGATCGATCTGCTCGTTGATGGTGGATTCCTTCTCAATGTAGGTGTCCGTGCGCGGGACGTAGGCCTCGGGCTGGTAATAGTCGTAATAGGAGACGAAATACTCGACCGCGTTGTCCGGGAAGAACGACCTGAACTCGCCGTAGAGCTGGGCGGCGAGCGTTTTGTTGGGCGCGAGGATCAAGGCAGGGCGCTGCGTCGCCTCGATCACCTTCGCCATGGTGAAGGTCTTTCCCGAGCCGGTGACGCCGAGCAGGACCTGCGTGCGATCGCTACGCTTGACGCCCTCGACCAGTTCCTTGATCGCCTCCGGCTGATCGCCTTTGGCTTCGAATTCCGACGTGATCACGAGCTTCTTGCCGCCTTCCGATTTCTCCGGACGTGGCGGGCGGTGCGGCGTCCAAGGCGTCGCGGTGAATTCAGGCCGGCCCTCGCGCAAAAGACGGCCGGGCGATTGCTGGCTGGCCATGCCGGCGAAGCCGCCAGGCTGAGTCGGCAGGTCGGCGCGTGGCAGGCGATATTTGGCCTCGTCTGAAAGGCCGAGTTCTTCGGCCAATCGGGGGTCGAGACCGGTCACCGGCGGCCCTTCGAAATCGGCTTGCGGCGCTTCGGTGAATTCCTTCGGCGTCGACTTGCGCGCTTTATGCGCCTCGGAAAAATCGCGCCGCCGGTCCCATGAATTGTCCGGCGGCGGCTGCAGGCCTGTGCCGGAGCCGAGCCCCGCCGTGCCTTTCTTGATCGCCGGATTGAGCAGGTCGGCGAGTGTGTCGGGCGTCGGCGGCTCGTCCGGCCGCGCGGCTTTCGCGCGTGTCGGTTTCGCCGGATCTTTCGGCTTTTTTGGAGGAGACTTGGCCATTGCCCCCGAATATGGGGCGAGTCCGCATGCGAGGGAAGGTGGCCAGCCTACATGACCGCTCCGATTTGCCAGGGCACAAATTCCAGGTCGCCGTAGCCCAGATCTTCGGATTTGGTGTGCGCACCCGACGCTACCTGCAAGACCTTCTCGAAAATCTCCTGGCCCTTGCGCTCGATCGGCGTCCCGTCGATGACATCGCCGCAGTTAATGTCCATGTCGTCACTCATGCGCCGGTACATTTCGGTGTTGGTCGCAAGTTTGATCGACGGCGTCGGTTTGCAGCCGAATGCCGAACCGCGGCCGGTGGTAAAGCACATGACATTGCAGCCGCCCGCCACCTGGCCAGTCGCGCCAACCGGGTCGTAGCCGGGCGTGTCCATGAACACGAAGCCTTTTTCCTTGACCGGCTCGGCATATTCGTAGACGGCGCGCATCGTGGTCGTACCGCCTTTTGCGGCGGCCCCCAGGGATTTTTCCAGAATGGTGCTGAGGCCGCCCGCCTTGTTGCCCGGCGTCGGGTTGTTGTTCATCTCGCCGCCATTGCGCGTCGTGTAGTCTTCCCACCAGCGAATCCGTTCGACAAGTTTTTCGCCGACAGCACGGTTGACCGCACGCCGCGTCAGCAGATGCTCGGCACCGTAGATTTCGGGTGTTTCCGCAAGCACGGCTGTGCCGCCGTGCTTGACCAAAACGTCGACGGCGGCGCCCAGCGACGGATTTGCGGTAATTCCGGAGTAACCGTCGGATCCGCCGCATTGCAAGGCAAGCGTGATCTCGGAAGCAGGCCGCGTTTCGCGACGCGCGCGCGCGGCAACCGGCAACATGGCTTTGATGCGCTCGATGCCCTGATCGACGGTCTTTTTTGTTCCGCCGGTTGCCTGAATCGTCATGGTCTGGAAGTGATCGCCTTCGACCATTCCGTATTCTTCTTTCATCCGGTCGATTTGAAATACTTCGCAGCCGAGCCCAACCATGAGTGCGGCGCCGAGATTGGGATGGGTCGCGTAGCCCCACTGTGTCCGCCGCAGCAATTCCCAACCCTCGCCATAGGCCGCCATGCCGCAGCCGCTGCCATGAACGAAGGCCACCGCGCCGTCGATTTCGGGGTAACGGTCAAGAATACCGGACCGGTTGACCTCTTCGGCGATGAATTTTGCAACCGAAGCCGAGCAATTCACCGATGTCAGGATGCCGATGTAGTTTCGCGTGCCGGTCTTTCCATTCGGGCGCACATAGCCCTCGAATGTCGCGCGTAATTCCGGCTGAAGAATCTCATCGTTTTTTACGCCTTCGGCGAACTTGTAGTCACGGGCAAAATCCCGCAATCCAACATTCTGTTCGTGCACCCAGTCTCCGGGCGTGATTGCTTTGGACGCAAATCCGATCGTTTGCCCGTATTTTCGTACTGGCTCGCCTTCGCGAATGCCTGCGATCGCCATCTTGTGACCGCGCGGCACTCGCTCGCGCGCGACCACGCCCGCGGCAGTAGCGCCGGACGTAATCTGATCGACGGCGACAACGACATTATCTTCGGGCGATAACCGGATTGTTCTTGGCATGCTCATGGCAGACGAGGCCTCTTGTTACTGAGCCCATAGTAACATCCTGATCGAGGCAAACGCCAAAATAACCGCCACGGGCAGCAGATTAGTGTTTGGTCAAACTTGGGGCAGCAGGACCGTTGCGCCGGATCGGCGCAATAGTAACATCCTCGGCAGCAGGCGAACTTTGAACAGCGCCGCACGGGGGAGACAATGCCGAAATGGTCGCGCCATCTGGCGCAATATCTGGCGATCGTAATCGCTGCCGTCATCGTGGTTGGGCCGGCGCAGGCCCAGACCAAGCTCAAATGGGCGCACGTCTACGAAGTGGCCGAGCCCTATCATACCAATGCGCTTTGGGCGGCTGACGAGATCAAGAAGCGCACTGGCGGGCGCTACGAAATCGGCGTGTTTCCCGCGTCCCAGCTCGGCAATGAGAACCAGATCAATGAAGGATTGGGTCTCGGCACCGTCGACATCATTTACACGGGCGCGTCGTTTGCGGGCTCGATCCACAAGCCGCTCGCGATTACCGGCGCGCCGTTCATCCTGCGCGACTTCGACCACTGGAAGGCCTATCGCGACAGCCAGCTCTTCCGTGACCTTGCAAAAGGCTACGAGGACAAGACGCGGCACAAGGTGGTCGCCATCGTGTACTACGGCCAACGCATGCTCACCGCAAACAGGGAGATCAAGAAGCCCGAGGACATGAAGGGCATGAAATTGCGCGTTCCGCCGGCGCCGCTGTTCCTGATGTTCACGAAATCAGTCGGTGCCAACGCGACGCCGATCGCTTTTGCCGAAGTCTACCTTGCGCTCCAGCAGGGCACGGTCGACGGCCAGGAAAATCCGCTGCCCACCATCATGGCGAAGAAGTTCTACGAAGTGCAGTCGCACATCATGCTGACGGGCCACATCACGGAATCACTGGTCACCATCGTCGGTGGCCACGTCTGGTCCAAGCTGTCCGATGCCGACAAGAAGGTCTTCGATGAGGTGCTGAAAGAGGCCAATGCGCGGTCGACTGACCAGATCCGCGCGTCGGAGCTCAAGCTCGCGGATGAGTTCCGCAAGCTCGGCAAGACCGTGGTGGAGGTCGACCGTGAGGCGTTCCGCAAGGCGGCGATACCGTTGCACAATGACGCCAGCGCGGGCGCCGGTTGGTCGAAAGCCGAATACGACGCGCTGCAGGCGCTTAAATAAAGGAAATCACGCACATCACATCGTGCCGCGCGAAGGCGCGGCATGGCCGTGACTTGTCTTGCGGGGGTTAACAATGAGCAAGAACAAGGGCAACGAAGAAAAGCGCTTGATCGAGGCCGAAGACGCGGCGGTGACTATCGAACACTATCCGGAAGACTGGATTGCGTTCCTCATTTTCTGGTCGCTCGCCTTCATCGTCTTCCTGCAATTCTTCACGCGCTACGTTCTCAACGACAGCCTGGCCTGGACCGAAGAGATCGCGCGCTACGGCCTGATGTGGGTTGTCTTCATCGGCGGCGCGATGGTGACCCGGCGCAACACGCATATCGCCGTCGAACTGCTCTCGAACGTGATGAAGCCCGGGCCGGCGCGCGCGACCGTCCTGGCCCTCGTGGACTTCATCAAGCTCGCTTTTCTCGGCCTCCTCGCCTTCGTGTCGTGGACGATCACCGAGCGCATGCACTACCAGCGCATGACCGTGTTCGATCTGCCGATGAGCTATGTCTATGGCGGCGTGGCCTTTGGCTGCTTCCTGATGCTGATACGCCAGGCAATCAATGTGTGGCGCAACGCACGCGCCGGCTGGAGCAGGCCGGACGATGTCACTCATCAGGTCTCGGCCGACTAGCGGGTCACTCCCATGATCGTTATGGCGGTTCTGTTCATCGTGGTGCTGCTGGTCGGCGTGCCGGTCTTCATCGCGCTGGCCGGATCATCCTTCATCTATACGCATTTCATCGCAGGCCTGCCGGACTTCGTCATTTTGCACCGGATGGCGGGAGGCATCGATTCGTTTCCGCTGCTCGCGGTGCCGTTTTTCATCCTCGCCGGCAACCTGATGAATTCCGCCGGCATTACCAACCGCATCTACGATTTCGCCGTCGCGCTCGCGGGCTGGACCCGCGGCGGGCTGGCGCACGTGAACATCATCGGCTCGGTCATCTTCGCAGGCATGTCGGGCACTGCAATTGCCGATGCGGCGGGCCTTGGCACGATCGAGATCAAGGCGATGAAGGATCACGGCTACGACACGGAGTTTTCGGTGGGTGTCACGGCCGCATCGTCGACGCTCGGTCCGATCATTCCGCCGTCTTTGCCGTTCGTCATCTACGGGATGATGGGCAATGTCTCGATCGGCGCGCTGTTTCTCGGTGGCGTCATACCCGGCCTGGTGATGACGGTCTTCATGATGGGCTATGTCTATTATTGCGCGCGCCGTTACGGGATGGGCCGCGACCAGGCCTTCAACTGGCGCACGCTTGCCATGACGTTCATCGCGGCGCTTCCCGCGCTGCTGACGCCGGCGATCATCATCGGCGGCATGACGTTCGGGTGGTTCACCCCGACGGAAGCGGCGATTGCAGCCTGCGCCTGGGCCATCGTCCTTGGAATCTTCCTGTACCGCACGTTGACCCCGCGCCAGTTCTACAAAGTCTCGATGGATACGATCGAAACGACCGCCGGAGTGCTGCTGATTGTCGGCGCTGCCTCGCTGTTCGGCTGGGTGCTGACGACAACCCGCGTCACCGAGTACACCACAGAGGCGCTCTTGGCGCTGACCGACAACCGTTATGTCATTTTGCTACTGACCAACGTTCTGCTCCTGGTGATCGGCTGCTTCCTGGAGCCGATCGCGTCGATCAGCATTTTGGTGCCGGTCTTGATGCCGGTCATCGTGAAAGTCGGCATCGACCCGGTGCACTTCGGCGTCATGATGACGCTCAATCTGATGATCGGGCTGCTGCACCCGCCGCTCGGCATGGTCCTGTTCGTGTTGTCCCGGGTCGCCAAACTGTCGATTGAGCGCACGACCATGGCCATTCTGCCCTGGCTGATACCCCTGTTATTGTCGCTGATAGCGATTACGATGATCCCCGAACTGACCCTTTGGCTGCCGAGGGTTGTCGGGATGATCAAATAGGGGGAAGCCGATGTCAGTTGCTGCGATGACCCGACGTACCGTGGTTGCGGGAATAATTTCGGCTCCATTCGCACGCGCCGCCGGCGCGCAGGCCGCGTGGCCGAACCGGCCGGTTCGCGTCATCGTGCCTTATCCCCCGGCCGGCGGCGCCGACACCACGGCGCGCATTGTTTTTGCCAAGGTCAGCGAAGCGCTTGGCCAGCAATTTGTCATCGAAAATCGCGGCGGTGCGGGCGGGACGATCGCCGAGGCTGTGGCCGCAAAGGCGGATCCGGATGGCTATACCGTGCTCCACGACGCGACCGCGTTCTCCGTGAATTCGTCGCTCTATTCAAACCTGCCTTTCGATTACAAGAAGGACTTCGATCCCGTCGCGCTGATATCGCTGGTGCCGAACATTCTGGTGGTCACGCCGTCGGTACCAGTGAAGACCGTTGCCGATATCATTGCGCTGGCGAAGGCCGCGCCCGATGGCATCGACATGGCATCGTCCGGCAACGGCACGCTGCAGCATCTGTCACTCGAAATGTTCAGGCATCAGACCGGCGTCAAGGTCAGCCACGTTCCGTATCGAGGTGGGGGGCTTGCCCTCAACGACGTGGTCTCCGGACAAGTGAAATTTTTCTTCGCCAATGGTTCATCCGTCGTCGGTTTGATCCAGGGCGGCAAGGTGAAAGCCATTGCGCATACGGGAAAGGGCAAGCTCAACAGCTTGCCCGACATCCTGCCGGTATCCGACACGCTACCCGGCTTCGAGGCCTACGAATGGAACGGCGTCTTCGTGCCGCATGGCACGGCCGGGCCGATCGTTCAGAAGCTGAATTCCGCCATCAACACGGCGCTACGGGAGCCTAACGTCGTTGCGCGGTTCGAGCAGCTCAACATCGAGACGCGTCCGACCACACCGCAGGAATTCGGCGGCTTCGTCGACGAGCAGATGGCGCGCTGGAGCAAGGTCGTGAAGGACGCCAATATCCGGCTCGGCTAAACTGCGGCTCCTCTGACTTAATCCACTCTTCGGCTCCGACGGGTATTTTTGGTGTCTGCCGTCCGGGTATGGTTTTCGTAGAACGGCCAAACTCAGCTCAAAATTTATCGCGTATTGTGTCGCAACGACAGAATGCGTGCCTGGAGGAGACTGTGCCCACCATCTTTCTCACTCACATCCCAGATATGCTTAAGAACTACTACGGCGAGCGCGCGCTTGCCGAGTTGCGCAAGCTCGGCGATGTGCGGCTCAACGACACCGGCCAGGTGCTCGACGCCAAGGCGCTGGCGCAAGCCGCGCAGGGCTGTGAGATCATAATCTCAGACCGGCAAACGGCCGGCCCAGCCGAGTTTTTCCCGCTGGTGGGTGATTTGGTCGCGTTCCTGCGGGTAGCGGTTGATATTCGCAACGTTGATGTCACCGCCGCTAGTGCCCAAGGAATTCTGGTCACCCACGCGACGCCGGGTTTCATCGCTTCGGTCGCCGAGATGGCCATTGGCTTCATGATCGATTGTGGGCGCCACGTCACCGAGGCCACGTCTGTCTACCGCACCGGCCGTACCCCCGAAGCGCGTATGGGCCGCCAGCTTAAGGGATCAACGCTCGGCATCATTGGCTATGGCGCAATCGGCGCTCATCTTGCCGAGCTCGGTCTCGCACTCGGCATGACTGTGTTGGTCGCAGACCCCCATAAAAGGGTGACCCGGCCAATGCTCAAACAGGTTCAGCTTGCGGATCTGCTGGTAAGATCGGATTTCGTTGTATGCCTCGCCGTTGCCAACGAACAGACCGAGAATTTGATGAACGCCGAAGCCTTCGCGCAAATGAAACCATCTGGCTATTTCATAAATTTGTCGCGCGGCAACTTGGTTGACGAGGCCGCGCTTGCCCGCGCGCTCGACGACAAGCACATCTCCGGCGCTGCTCTTGACGTTGGCCGCGCGCAGGATCAGATGCCTTCGCTCGCGTTGGCGCGGCGCGCCGACGTGATCGCCACTCCGCACACGGCGGGTCTGACGCCGGAAGCAGCAGAGCACCAGGCCTTAGACACCGTGAATCAGGTCAAGGATCTCATCGTGGGACGCATGCCGCCGGGCGCTGCAAATCCAGAGGCAGCGCGTCGCCTGAGCCGCCTCAAGCGCTCGTGATGGGGTGCGGCCTGAGCGATGTCCGCTTTCGGGGGTAAAAGCGGACATGCCTTCTTGCGCTGCACATGTCCGCTTTTGACCCAAAGCGGACATTGCGCACCCTGACCTGGGAGGGGAACGCTGGGTGCATCCAAGTCGGCCGAATTGAAATTCATGGCGCCGTATTCCTGATCCTGCCGCTTTACGGCCTGAAACTTTTCCGGCCTGCGACCATCTAATAGTCGTCTGCTCGCGGAGGTAGCTGCCATGGCCACAAAGGTGGAATTTCTGCTCGTAGGCGGTGGGCTTGCCAGTGCGACTGCTGCCGAAACCCTGAGGTTGGAAGGGGCTGATGGCACGATCGCTATTCTATCGGCGGAAGAATATCCGCCATATCAACGCCCACCACTATCGACGCAGTTTTTGCTTGGAACGCAGACCGAGGACCGATTGTCGATTTTTGACGGTTCCTTTTACCGCGAGCATTCGATCGATTTGATCTTAGGCGCGCGCGCAGCGCATTTGGATGCGAATAACCACGTTATACGAACCGATCGAGCCGGGGAGTTTCAATTTCGAAAATTACTGATCGCCACCGGCGCGGCACCGATACGCCTTCAAATTCCCGGATCGACGCTGCCTGGAATACATTACTTGCGCTCACTGACAGATGCTCTCCACATCAGGCGCAGCGCGGAAAGCGCCAAACGCGCTGTGGTGGTTGGCGGAAGTTTTTTGGCTATCGAACTTGCGGCATCGCTCAGGGCGAGGGGAATTCGCGTCACGTTAGTTGCGATGGAGGCGATCCTGCTCGACAAATTGGAGTCGCAATCCATTTCGGATTTTTTCAATCGCTACTACAGCGAACACGGGGTGGAGATTGTGGTTGGCGACGAGGTGGTTGGGTTTCTGGGCGAGGCGAGAATCGAAGGTGTCAGGACCCGGTCCGGGAAAATCTTGCCGTGCGATCTAGCGCTGGTCGCGACCGGAGTGGCGCCTGAGGTCGAATTCCTGCGGGGAAGCGGCATCGAAGTTGACGATGGTATCGTTGTTGATAGGTATCTTCAAACGAACCTGCCAGACATCTTCGCTGCCGGAGACGTCGCGAACTTCTTTGACCCAGTCTTTAATATTCGCCGTCGCATAGAGCATTGGGATAATGCAATTAAGCAGGGGCGGCTGGCCGCGAAGAACATGCTCGGCCAACGCATGCCATATGACGAAGTATCCTATTTCTTCTGCGATGTGTTTGACATCACCTTTGATTTCTTCGGTTACCCAGAAATTGCCGACAAAAAGATTGCGCGCGGTTCTCTCGACGATCGCTCATTTGCTCTGTTCTATTTGAAGGAGGAGGTGCCCCGTGCGCTGTTTTCGCTCGGCCGGCCAGCGCAGGAGACCAAAGCGGTCGAAGCGCTGATCCGCTATCGGGTCAATTTGCACGCGATAACGGGCAAGCTTAACGATCCGCAGTTCCGCCTTGAGCAGATCCCAACGCAGAACATATTTGTCTTGCAAGGTGGCGGTGCACTCGGCGCGTTTGAATGCGGAGTCGTCAAGGCTCTCGAGGAGCGGGACATTTATCCTGATATAGTGGCCGGGGTATCCATCGGTGCGTTCAATGCAGCGGTCATCGCCGGAAATCCCAACAATCCCGGTGCGGCGCTCGAGGCCTTCTGGCATGACCTTGAGGTGGTAACGCCCGAAATACCCGATGGGACTATGAGACGTATATTTTCGTCGTGGATGAGCCTTTTTTTCGGATCTCCGAAATTCTTTCACCCAAAATGGTTCAACCCGCCGTGGGGGATTAATCAACTTCCGCCCAATTGGACGAGTTTCTACGATCCTTCGCCGGTCCGCGAGCTGCTCGCTAAATACACGGATTTCAGCCGACTGAGATCAAGCCCGGTTCGACTGATCGTCAGCGCGGTGAACGTAGAGACAGCGCAGCTCGAGATCTTTGACAGCTACGTAGATGACCTCAAGCCTGATCACATTCTGGCCAGTGGCAGCCTTCCACCGGGATTTCCGTGGACAACGATTGACGGCCGACATTATTGGGATGGCGGAATTGTGAGCAACTCGCCATTGGAGGGCGTGATCGAGCGATGCGGGGCAGCTGGAAAGCGCGTGTTCATCGTCGATCTCTTTCCGGGTCGAAAGGAATTACCGACAAACATCGTTGAAGTCATGTTTCGGCGAGACGAAATTGTCTACTCGGAACGTATTCGAAATGATGAACGCACCCGAAACCTCTTGCATGACTTCCGAAGGTTGGTGGATGACATCCTGGTCGATGTTTCGCCAGAGAAGCTTATGCAAATCAAACAAAGACCCCGGTATATTCAATTGATGGGCGATATCGCGCCAACAATTATCACCCGTGTCGTCCGTGAAATGGCAGAAGACGAGCCCTTGTCGAAGGACTACGATTTTTCGGCGTTGTCAATCGAACAGCATAAGCAAAGGGGATATAACGCGACGCTGGAGGTACTCAAAGGTCTGACGACAAATAACAGAAGTTAGAAAATGGACCAGCGGATTTGCCGCACGTCCTGGTGCGGGCCGAGTGGCGGCATCCGATCTTTAGCGTGTCGAAGAATGTCCGCTTTTGGCCCATAGCAGGGCCTCTTGCGACGCACATGTCCGCTTTTGACCCAAAGCGGACATCCCGCCAATGGCGTCAGCGCGAGGTTAGCCATGGGACGGCAAGTGATGCGGATGAAAGGCTGGCGGTAGGCAGCAGCCTCACTGCCCTATAAAATGATCCGTCCACGTGGGAGGTGCGCGGCCCAATCCACGGCCGTGCCTGCAAATCAATCATATGGAGGAATAAATGTATCGTTTGACTGTGATGGCGGGCGCGTTGGGCGCCGCGCTGCTACTAAGCTCTGGCGCTTTCGCGCAGGTGCCAGTCGACCCGAACAATCCGAATGAAAAACTATCGGAGACGATGAACCCGCCCGAGTACGGTCAATCTATAGATATTGCCGGCGCGAAGAAGGTCGCGGCCGCAGCTTTTGCTGAACTGGCGAAACGCAATTGGCAGGGGATGTGTGTCTCTGTGGTCGACACCCATGGAGAGCTACTGTATTTCGAGCGCGACGACCGCTGTCAGTACGGATCGATTAGCGTTTCGCAACGAAAAGCTCGGATGGCAGCAAGATTTCGTGTTCCCACCGTGGCTTTTGAACGGCGGCTCGCGCAGGGCTCCTTTAATGCCTATTTGCCAACTTTGGACCCTGACTTTATTGCATCGCGGGGCGGCAATCCTCTGATAGTCGGGGGCAAGATCGTGGGGGCCATTGGTGTGTCTGGCGGCGCCGGGTCGCAAGACGACACGATATCACAGGCTGGTGCGGCGGCGCTAAAATAGTCTCGACCGCGTTAAGATGACTTCCGTCGGGAGTGAAATCCCGACGGAGTCCTGTTTGTGTCGTGGTTGACTTGAAAGAAGCATCGGCGCGATGTCCGCTGTTGGCCCTTAGCGGACATGGGGTAGTGCACCGCACATGTCTGCTTTCAGGGGTAAAGCAGACATGACGTTTCCGGGAGTCCGCTTTCGCGGTCGCTATCGGGTGTAAAGCGGACATGCCGCTTTGCGCCGCACATGTCCGCTAATGACCCAAAGCGGATATTTGTGCCGCAATGTCCTCGCATCTATCATTCAATGCGGCTAGGCTGCGCGGGTGTCGTGGCGTGTCACAAGCGAACGCAACGACATATACGTATCAAGTACGTATCAGGGCAACCCGATTTCTTATCAACCGGCGGCCGCGAGAATTGCACCCGTTTAATTGGACGCCCGGTATCGGCGATCCAACAGTTGGCGGTTGGGTCACAGTCCTACTGTACTTTTTTGCCGTAATCAGTTGCTGGCTGACCGCTCGCAATTCCAAATCCCTAGATAAAAAAATCTGGTACGCAATTTCGATTTCGTTTTTCGCGTTGGGCGTTAATAAGGAACTTGACCTCCAAAGCGCATTGACGGAACTCGGCCGCGTCATTGCCTTCGAAGAAGGCTGGTACAGGCAGCGAGAAACGGTTCAAGTAGATTTCATTATTGCTGTGGCACTGTTTTGTGGCTGGGCTGTAATAACTTTGCTGGTATGGGCCAGGCATTCGCCTTTATCAACTTGGCTCGCACTGGTTGGAACGACGTCAGTCGTTAGCTACGTGCTGGTCCGCGCGGCATCATTCCATCATATCGACCGATTTATCGGGAGCACTGTACTTGGCTTCCGCTGGAATTGGCTTTTGGAAATGGGTGGAATTACCGTGGTACTCTTGGCAAGTTGGTGGCGACGGCATCAAATTCGCGGGGGTGACCGATGACGGGCAAGTTGTCGAACTCGATCTTGGGCATGACACACTCT
>JACZDD010089206.1_pt1 | contig 12708 bp, 12 predicted proteins | sample 8641771 | NCBI WGS metagenome assembly JACZDD01 (sample SAMN15324614, study PRJNA640507) | soil metagenome | isolation source: intercropping peanut in the second line | place: China: Luxin town, Laibin City, Guangxi Province | collected 2019-07-25 | depth 10cm m | reverse complement strand
TAGTTCAGTTGGTTAGAACGCCGGCCTGTCACGTCGGAGGTCGCGGGTTCGAGCCCCGTCGTCCCCGCCAAATTTTTTCGCGTACTTCTGGGTTCGACGGCATCCTTTCGCAAGGACATAGCGTTAGGACCGGTTACGCAACACGCAGTCGTGCGGCGCCCCTGGATTTGGACCGGCCCTTAACTGTGATTTCAATGTCGCGCCCAAGCAAAAGCAAGAACCGCATCAGTCTTTCGATCGAAAATCCAGATAGTTTACCCTGCTTTAACGCCGAGACCTTCGGCTGATCTATCCCGAGAATCGTCGCTGCCTGAATCTGCGTTATCCGCCTACGTTCGATCTCTGCGATGATCTTCGCCGCCAACTCAGCCTTCGCCAACAGATCATCAGCCTGTGGAAGGCTCAGATCCGCAAAGACATTCCCAGAACTTGGCGTAAACTCTCGACGAGGCATCTTCCTTCTCCTCACTTCCCGGCCAGCTTGCGTGCAAGCTGGAGCCGCTGCCGGATCAGATCTAATTCACGCTGGGGAGTTGCGATTCCAGACTTCGCCTTCTTCTGGAAAGCATGAAGTACATAAACGGTTTCACTGAGGTGTACCACGTACACCGCGCGAAACGATCCGCCTGGATCGTCTGCGCGCACTTGCTATACAGTTTCAGTAAATCCGTGCAACATCTTCGCGCTTTCATGCCGTTGCCCGATCTGCGCTTGGTACAGCGCAAAGCCGAGCTTCTGTCGAACCGCCCGCGGGAAGCCTATCAGCCGATCGAGCGAGTCGACGAGCCAAACCAACTTCCGCAGTTGCTCCGGTCTTTCCGGCACTCAATCTATTCTATGCCAAAAATAGCATAAAAATCTGCCGCCAACTATAGCAAGTACTGTAGCTTCCGCTGCACGGCGTAGCAGAATTGCGTGTTTCCTAAATCCGGTAACCATTGCATTGCATTGCGCGTCGCGTTCATCGAACGCCGCTTTTTCAGGGCATAGGGTCTTGCTTCTCGCAAGCGCCCATCGGTTCCACTGGCGGTCTGAACTTAAACCCGACGTCCAGCACCTTCGGCGAGATCACCGGCAAGAGCGGGCTGGCTCGCAACTTGCAGCTCTCGCTCCGCTACAGCTTCTAACTAAGCGGCTAGAGATGAGGCGCTCAGGCACACCAGTTAAGGTCCTGGGCGCCTCTGTCTTCACACCGTGCTGCGGCAGCAGTCCGGATTTTTCAACCGGCCAGCTTTGTAATCGTGCCACTCCACGGCTTCAGATCCTTCGCCGCATCGTACTCTCGATTGGCTAACGATGTGAGCGCGTGGCCCAGAGCCGTCACGGCCCGCTCCCGGTCAACCCGTAACGCGATTTCCCAGAACAAAGGCCACAGTGCCGGAGTAATATGGCCAGGCCAAACAGCCTCATGCGATTGGTGCGTTTTCCAGCCAATCACCTGTTGCGCCCATGCGAATGCGTCCTTCACATGCGCTGAGTCCAGCTTGCCCGTAACGGCGGCATTCCAGAGGTGCTCTTCCGGTACATAAATGCCATATACAAATAGCATTGCTTCGGAAACTAAGCTGCACCACCGATTCGGATCGGTAGGAGTAATCCAGCTCTCGCTGGTTGGTCGCAGCTCAGGCCGCGGCCCATGGCCCTTTAATCCGTTCATCACACGTATTCCCCTCATGGTTCCTCAGGCAGGTAGTTTTTCGTGGATACCTGCCCAGATCCTGCCAGAGTACCAGAAGTACTAGAGACATGGCCAGGATTTTCTGATTTCCGCGTAAAATATTTAATCAAAAGGGTTGGGAGTCCTACATAATGCTTTACCGGCCGCCCCTCCGGCTCGTTTCCGTCCGTGTTCCCTTTCTTGTCTTAGTACTTTCCGGAGCCTGCAGTATCAGCGCTGCTTGGCGATTGTGCCGCGGAGCGCTGACCACGCCGTACTATCAAAAGCAAATTCTGGAATGCGTCGAGGATTGGAACAACAAAGTCGCCCGATCGGTCCGTAGGATGCGCAAACTGGCCGCCGTTTACTTGGCGCCTTGGCTTGCCCACGATCGAGAGAACTGAATCGATGGCCTAGCATAGCAGTGAGCATATGCCGCCTCTACGATACTGGATCTATGACGCCCGGCCAGCCAGCCCCGAAAGTACAGCTCACCACCTCTCCGGATTATCGCGAGCGATACGCCAATAGCGTGCAGATGCGCGTGAGTCTCTGGGATTTTTTTCTTCTTTTTGGAACCATCAACCAGACCGCGCCCGATGCGGTCACGATACAGAACTATCAAGGTATTTTCCTGAGTCCGCCTCAAGCCAAGGCCCTATCCAATCTGTTGCAGCAGAATTTGAAACAGTATGAATCGGCCTTCGGCGAAATCCGCTTAGAAACACAACAGGGAATCGGCGAAAGCATCCAGTAATCACGTCGTGCCGCCGACGAAGCCAATCCCCAGCCGCCGCCACAGGCATTCAGCCAAAAAGCACCGGCGCTATTTCGCCGTTTTCTTTTTTCTCTTCGCCATTCCGCTATTTGCGATTCATCTGCCGCTCCTCACTCTGCCGTTCTTCTGGGACGAGCATGGGCAGTTCATTCCCACCGCGCTGGACCTGCTGCGCCAGGGCGCCTGGGTAGCGCACTCCACCGTTCCCAACGTCCATCCGCCTGGAGTAGAAGCCTACCTCGTCGCCTGGTACAAACTCTTCGGATTCTCGATACCGGTGACGCGGATCGCCATGCTGTTCGTCGCCGGCTTCGGCCTGCTTTTCACATTTCTTCTGGCGATCGAGCTAAGTCGTGAAGCGAAAGGTGCGCCGGCGTTTCTCCCGCCCTTCCTGCTGCTGGTTTCCCCGTTGTTTTATATACAGAGCATGATGGCGCAGTTGGATATGCCGGCCATGGTCCTTACCCTGCTCGTGCTACTGCTGTTTCTCAAACAAAGATATGCCTGGGCGGCGCTCGCGTCCGTTGGCTTGGTGCTTGTGAAAGAAACCGGCATTGTTGTCCCTTTCGTATGCTTTCTCGTCCTGGTGTGGCGGCGCCAATTCTGGCGCGCCTCCTGGTTCATCGCTCCTGCCGCTGCGCTCGCCGGTTGGCTGATTGTGTTGCATCGCGCCACCGGGTATTGGCTCGGAGATCCCGGCTTCGCTCACTACAACGTGGCCTACGCGCTTCATCCAGTGCGGATGGCGTTATCGCTGGCGCGGCGCCTCTACTATTTGTTTTTTGCGGAGTTCCGCTGGATCGGCACATTGATCCTGCTCATTACAGCCAAGAAGTGCCGGGCTCTCCGCACGCGAGGCTGGGCGATAACTGCGGCCACATCCGTCCTCACGCTTCTTCTAGTCTCGTTGTTGGGCGGAGCCGAACTCGAGCGCTATTTGCTGCCCGTGCTTCCGGTCTTCTACATCGCCGTGAGCGTGGCCATGACATCGCTAACGAACAAAGTCGTATTCCCAGCCGCAGCCGCGCTCCTGATTGGCTTGACCGCAAACATCTTCTGGAATTCGCCGTATCCGTTTCCTTACGAAAACAATTACGCCATGGTCGATTTCGTGCGCTTACAGCAATTGGCCGCCGCGTTTGCCGAACGCCATTTGGGCAATAGCACCATCGCCACAGCATGGCCGTACACGTCTGCTCTACAGCATCCCGACTATGGCTTCGTCACTCGCAAATTGAACGTCGTCGAGACGAACGATTTTCATCCTGCTTCCATCCGCGCCATTCCCGCCGCGCGATTCGACGCCCTGATTACCTACACACGCACCTGGGCGCCGGCGGACGGTGTGATCTCGCTCCCGTTCGTACGGAAATTTCTGCAGCGCTTTTATGAATGGCAACCGCCGATCACAACGGAAGAGTGCCTGCGCCTGGGATTGCACCCGGTGGTTTCCTGGACCGCGCGCGGGCAAACCATCGCGATCTATCAAAGAGGCGGCAAGTGAGTGGCCGATAAAGTACGGCGCGCCTGGTGGGGCACGGCGGCATTGTTTCTGGTGCACGGCCTGGTGGTCTCCACCTGGGTCTCGCGTATTCCGGCCATTCAATCCGGCTTGCATCTAGGAAACGGCGTGCTCGGGCTCGCGCTGCTTGCTACCGCGCTAGGCGCCGTCTCCACCATTCCGGTCGCGGGCTGGGCCGTCACACGCTACGGAAGCAAGAAGGTCACGACAGCCGCGAGCATCGCATTTTGCCTGAGCCTTTCCTTGCCAGCGTTGGCCGTGAACGCGTTTAGCCTGAGCTGCGCTCTGTTCGTATTCGGCGGCCTTGCCGCGTCCATGGATGTTTCGATGAACGCCCAGGGCGTCGAAGTCGAAAAAGCGATGGGCAGTCCCACCATGTCGCGTTTTCATGGAATGTTCAGTTTGGGCGGCATGCTCGGCGCCGCTGCCGGTGGAGCGGTTGCATCCCGCGGGGTCGGCGCACTGCCGCATTTCGCGGTAAGCGGCGTCGCCAATGCTTTCGCTATTGTCGCGGTTGCCGGGCTGCTCCTCGAAACGCACGCCGCTGCTGCCGGAACCGAGCATCGGCTGCCGCTTCGTAAGATGCCGCCTGTTCTGCTGGTGCTGAGCGCCATCGCGTTTTGCATTCTTCTTGCCGAAGGCGCAATCGCGGATTGGACGGCGGTCTATCTGCGCCAGGTTCTCGATGCCGGTCCGGGAATGGCCGCATCCGGTTACGCCGTCTTCTCCGCGGCTATGGCAGTGTTCCGATTTCTGGGCGATGCCGTAACCGCGCGGCTCGGCCCGGTTCGGACCCTGCGCATAGGCGGCTTCGTAGCGGCGGCGGGATTACTCACGGCGATGTGCGCCGTCTCCGCGGGCTGGTCGCTCCCCGGCTTCGCGCTGGCGGGAGCTGGGTTTTCCGTTATCATTCCGCTGGTCTTCGGTTCCGGAGGTCGTGTGGAAGGCATCAGTCCCGGGGCGGGTATCGCGACTGTCACCGGCATCGGCTATGCGGGTTTCATTGTAGGGCCGCCGGCCATCGGGTTCCTCTCGCAGCTTGTCACACTCCGTTATGCGCTGGGAATTGTAGTGGCGTGCTGCCTCATCTCGGCGCTGCTGGCAAGGTCCGTCGATCGTCTCGCGTATAGCCGGTCATCTCCAGATATCCCGCCCCCTGGATCGGCCGGTCCCGCATCCGGCCTGTATACGTAACGGCTCCCTCCCAGTAAATCGGAGAGACACTCTGGGCCGTAAACAGTTCCTGATCGTTTACCGCGGTGCGCTCAGAAAGATACAGCTGCAGCGAGGGGACAGAAATTTCCCAAGCCACAGGATATTCCGCACCTGATTGCGGGCTCTTCCAGCGAGCGCCGGGAATGACGGAAAACTGCGTGTGGTCGAGATAGTGAGTCGCTCCGCGCGCGTCGATATACGTTCCTGACGACAAGTCCGGATTGGAACGAATTCGATACAGCATCAGCTCTTCCCCGTTATCGAACTGCGCGGAAAACCAATCCCAGGCGCCGAGATCTCCGCCAGGACGTCTGTGGAAGAATTCGTGATCCATCCAGGCAAGCCCCTGCAAAGGTAATGTCTGTCCGTTCCATTGCAATGTCCCTGCCGCCGCCAGGCGCGAGAACGAAATGTAGGGCGATGCCTTGCGATGAATCACAAACGGTTTCTCCGGCTTCAGGTCCAAAGTGAGTGTGAAACGGTCGCACACGGCTTGTAATTCCTGTTCCGCGGTGGCGAGGGATTTCCAGCGAACGCGCCAATTTCCGTTCCAATATTCCTGGTGGTTCAAATCGGCTCCCGCCAAACCCGGTCCGGCGCGATTCAGTCGCTCCACATGATAAAAATGCCCCCCGTCTATATCCGTGAGAGCCAGATGCGCCAGATACAGTTGATCGGCGCGCCAGACTCCGCTCTCGCCGGCTACAGGTTCTATCGCCTGGCGAAAAAAGGTCAATTCGAAGCCAAAACGGTGATGATCCGGAGTCTGCACATTGCCGGTGTAATACCACCACTCTGTTTCGAATTCGGGATGGCTGAAATGATCGCGCGGAAACTCGTAGCGATATTCGGAGGGGCCCAATACCACCGCCAACGCCACCGCCAGAAGGCTACTCCTCATGAATAACCTCGATGGGATTCATGCGCACCGCCGTTTGTGCCGGATAAAGCCCGGCGAGTATGGTTGCGGCATACACGCCGGTGAGCGCGGTAAGCAGCAGTACGACAGGCCAATGAAACTGAATCGTCCAGCCGAAGGATTGCTTATTAATGACAAAAATCAGGATGAGCGAGAGCAGGATTCCCAGAACCAGACCGATGCCGTTGGCAAGCAAGCCGAGCAGCCCCGCCTCGAAAAGAACGATGCGGCGTACTTGTGTTTGCGCGCCTCCCAGGAAACGAATCAAAGCCAGCTCACGTCGCCGGTCGATAACCATTGCCAACAGCGCGCCGGCAATGCCCATTACAGCCACGACGATAGCCACGGCTTCGAGCGCATACGTGATCCGAAATGTTCGATCGAAAATTTCGAGCGCACCGCGCCGCAGCCGCGCGTTAGGAGAAAGCAGAATGCCGCGCCTTCCAATTATCCGATCGATCTCTTTCCGAACCGTTTCCGCATCGGCTTCGCGCTTCAAATAGATCGCGACACCCGAAACGGCAGGATCGGGCAAATAGCGGAGCAGCGTTTTTCGACTCAGCAGAATAAACCCTCGCTCGGTCGAATAGTCGTAGTACACGCCCAATACCGGAAACGCGCGATTTACTCCGGCAAGTGGCAACTGAATTGTGCTGCCCGCGCGGACATGATGCTTATTGGCGAACGGCTCGCTGACTACGCAATAATCTCCCGTCTCGAGGCGCGCGAAAATCGCGTCGCGATTTTCGCCCGGCAGAAATTGAATGCTTCTGCTTTCGCTGCCTGCTAGCGTGGCCGGTAAGCCTTCGTAAATAATCGCATACGCGCGTATCCGCTGTACGGCGCGAACGCCCGGCAGCCGCTCCAGCCGATCGGCCACATCGGCGCTCATGGTGGGGTGACGGTCGGCAGCCGCGGGACCAGCCGGTCGCAGATAAAAATCGGCCTGAAGCTGATTGTCCATCCAGACAGCAACCGTCTCGCGAAAGCTGCCGACCATGATGCCAACGCTCACCATCATGGCGACGGCAGTCGCAAGAGCGGCGGTCAGTACGGAAGTGCGTCCGAGCCCGGCGCGCAAGGACCCGAGCGCCAGCAATGCTTCCACACCCAGCAGTTTTTCTATCGTTCGCGCCGCCAATCTTACGAACCGGGAAACTATGTACGGAGTGGCGAAGGCCGTTCCCGCAATCAGCAGCAAAACCGCGCAGTACGCAAACAGCGGCCGGCGGCCCACGGCCGGCAACTGGGAAAGCGCCGCGCTCAGAGCCAGCAGGCCAACCGCCCACCAAACGGCGCGCTGAGAACGCTGCGCCAGGACGAGTTCCTCACGGCCACGCGCCATCGCTTCGACGGGCGCTACTCGCGCCGCCTCCATCGCCGGTGCGAGCGATGCCAAGCCGGATACCAGGAGGCCTAATCCGATACCTGCAGCCGCGGTCGCGAAAGTCAATTGAATCGCGCCCGGCTCACTACTGACGTACAACGCATTCACCGTGGAACCAATCAGCCGCACCGCGCCGGCAGCCATGAAGCGCCCGATTGCTAGTCCGAAGACGCTGCCGGCAACAGCAATCGCGAGCGCCTCCGCCAGAAAGCCGCCTGCGATCAAGGCTCGCGTGGCGCCCAGTGCGCGCAGCACGCCGATTTCGTTCCGCCTCCGAACCACCGAAACCGAGATGCTGTTATAGATCAGAAACGCACCCACAATCAGCGCGATGTAGCTGAGTACACGCAAATTGGAGCGGAAGGCGTCGAGCATCTTGCGATTGCTCACAGTGCGCGAACCTTCGGCGGCGATATGCACCGAAGACGGCAAGTGCTGTTCGAGAATTCGCCGCCAATAATCGGTAGAACCACGATCCGGCAGATGCACTTCGATGCTGTCCAGCTTCCCTGCCTTGCCGGTCACCCGTTGCGCCATGCCGATATCGGCAACGATCGCTTCGCCTTCCGAATCGAGCACTCCGGCTACTGTAAACTCCTGCAGAGCATCGTTGATCAGCAAACGAACACGGCTGCCGCTAGCGAGATGCAAGCCGCGCGAGACCAGAACCGGATTCGCGATCGTCCCTGTGCCAGAGAACGTTTGCATCTTGCCGGACGCGATCCAATCCAAACCGATAAACGGAATGGCCTCGCCCTTGCCGTTTAGCGAAGCGAAGTCTTCTATGCGCGGAGAGAATTCAAGCGGATACGGCAGCCGCACCAGCTTGCCGAGCAGCCTTTCATCCACACCGCCAGTCGCGGTAATGGTCAGCCCGCCGCGTCCGGCAAGCGCTTCGAGTGAAGAATGGAAACTTCCCGTCGCGGCTTGGCCCGCGAGATCGATAGCCACCACAACGCCCACGCCGAGCGCGACAGCGAAAATCGTCAGCGCCGTGCGTACCGGCTCGCACAGCAGCGGCAACAGAATCAATCGCTCAAAGAGCAACCATCGGCCGGTCATATCATTCGCCCATCGCGCAGCGAAATCACACGATCCGCCGCAACGAGCCCTTCACGGCTATGCGTGGCGAGAAGGACAGCAACGCCGAAATCATCCACCGTACGGCGCAACAGCCGAAGAACGACTTCGGCGGTTGCCGTATCCAGATTCCCGGTCGGCTCATCGGCCAGAAGTAGCCGTGGATTTTGCGAAAGAGCGCGCGCGATCGCCACCCGCTGCTGCTCGCCGCCGGAGAGCTGATGCGGAAAACGATCCGCATAGCCTTCCATCTCCACCCAGCGCAGCCGCTCTTCGGCGATTCGCCGCGCGTTGGCCGTGCCAGCGAGCAATGGCGGCAGTTCAACATTGGCAAGCGCCGTCAGCGTATGCAAAAGTTGGAATGACTGAAAAACGAAGCCGATTTTTTCGCGCCGCAGCCGTGTTAGCGCCGAATCGGACAAACCGCTTGTGACCTGTCCATCGATTGAAACTTCGCCTGAGGTTGGAAAATCCATCGCGCCGCAAAGATTCAGCAGAGTGGATTTGCCGCAGCCGCTGCGACCCACTAGCGCAACAAATTCGCCGGCATCTACGGACAATGAAATATCCGCAAGCGCGGTTACGGGCGCGCCCTGGGAGTCGTAGACTTTGCCGGCGTTGCGAACTTCCAGTAACGCCATCCGAGGCTTGCGCCCCTTTAGACCGTTCGGACCATGTGGTCCGGGCAGCTAAGCTGCACTTGCCCGAGAAGCCGTTGCGGCAGATCGAGCCCGTGCTGCGCGAGGAACGGGAGAATGGAGTAGAAGCGCTCTTGTAAGCGGCGATGCGGATAGATCAGGTTCGTAAGATACGCCGCATCTTTGGTCGCACGCTCGTCGCGGCGCAGCGTTTCGCGTGCGGTTTTCTTCGAGAGCTTCGCTAGTTGATACTGCACTTTTGCCGAACTCTTCTTCACGGCAGCTTCGAGTGTCGGATCGAAACGGCTCAAATCCGCTTGCAGCCGCGCCAATGCCTCAGAGACCGTGGATTCAGCGGCTGTCAATTTGGCGGCCAAATCCTCAGGAACCAGTCTGGCGGCCAGCCGGCTCTTGACCTTCTCTTCGTGATCGAACAAATCCGGCGCACGCAAGCCATACCGATCTAAAAGCTTGGCTGCCCGTGCGTCCAGTAAAGTAAAGCCGTTGCGCGGATAAATCACCGGCATCCGCCCCAGCAGGTTTTCATAAAGCACCTGGCCCTGGGCGAAATAGGCAATTTCCGCCGGCCCGCCCACGTAGCTCGCCGTCGGCAACAAATAATCCTGCATCACCGGGCGAAGCAGCGCGTTCGGAGAAAGCTGCTTGGCGAGCGCCTGTAGATCCTGCCCGCTGTATGTGCGATCGCGCGCCTGGAATTTTTCGCCGTTCCACCGAATCGCCGTCCGCCGGCCTTGGTCGAGCAGGAACAGCAGCGACGAGTCTTTGTCTATAAAAACCTGGGTGTGATAGCCGGCCGCTTCCAATTCCGCGTTCCGGCGATGGAGCCCATCGAGCAGCTCCGGCACTCGCTCCACCACATCTCGCAGCAACGGCGCGCCGAGTTCGCGGATGCTGGGCGCTAACGGATCGAGGTACAGCAGGCCCAGGCCGCGCAAAATACGCGCGACCAACTGGCGGAATGCCACACCGAGCGTTTTGCCAGGCTGATAGGCAGCTTTCACTACGTCGATCGCCTCTGCGGCGAACGGCAGGCCCGCCAAGGCCACTTTCAAATCGGCCAGCGGAATTTCATTGAGCACCACATCGCCCACCGGGCCGCCGTTTACTACCGTGTTCGCGATGCTGATCTTCGCCGGCGTTGCCTCGCTATTGAAAACCCACGCGTGATCCACTTCCGCCAAATCGTGGTCTTCGGTCGCCAGCCAGAAGATCGGGACCGCGGGAATGCCCTGCTCCGTCAAATGCGCTGCCAGCTTGACCGCGGTCAGCGCTTTGAAAACCGTATACGCCGGGCCCGACAGAAAGCCGACCTGTTGTCCGGTGACGACAGCGACTGTCTCTGGTTCCGCCAATTTAGCGAGCGCTGCCGAATCGCCATTTTGCTCGCGCAGCGCGGCAACCAGTTTCCGGCGCCGCTCTGCCGGGAATTGCACCGCTCGAGCGGCATTCACGACCTGTTCGGCGTCCCATCCATCGCCGGTATAAAATCTACTTACTCTATCGAAATGATAGAGATAGTCGAGAAAGAGTTTACTCGTTCCGGGAATGAGATTGTGGCGGACACACGAAGACTCCATGGGTTGACGCGCAGTTAGCAGATGACGACCTGCTGCCTAAAGTTACCAAAGTTTCAGGATGGAAGTTGAGATAAGGGCGCTAAGATGAGTGTGATCTCGAGGCAGTTCCCGCAAAGGAGCTATACATGCGACGTCTTGGCTTGCATTTTCTGTTGCTTGCCACGGTTATTGGGTGTTCCGCCCAAACCTCGGGCGATCTGCAATACGAAATTGCACTCGGACCAGCATCCTATAGTGGTGGATACATTCTGAATTGGGACGCGCCGGCTTATACTCACGTCTCAATCTACAGTCCGGATACGAAACTTAGGTATTCCAAGAATCTTCGCGACGGCAAAGACAGGTATTGCGATGTTTGGGCAGTCGATTCCGACGGTACCGTCGCGCGTGGCTGCGGAAAGCGTGAAGGGCAAATCGAGTTGCTTGATCGTGCCGGAGAGCCGGTACAAACCATAAGAACCGGCGCTTACTTTTCGCAGCACATGGTCTTTGCTCCGGACCATACGCTTTGGACCGTCGGCTACGACGTTCAATCCGAATCGCGAGGGGAAGATTTTGCCGTAGTTCGTCACTACCGGCGGAACGGGGAGGAAATCAGTCGAAGTCTCCCCTGGTCGCAGATTGCCGGCGACTACAATGTGTACACGTCATTACAACTGTGTCTTGGGGGTAAACGAATTTACGCCGCGAATGATCGGATCGGCTTCTGGGCCGTTTTACACAAAGGTCATGGAAGTTGGATAGAAATTAGCCCCGCAGGAAGCCTCCTTGGAAAATACGATCTCGGCAGATTTCGAGTGATCGAGTACTGGCCAGTAACCATGACCGCCAGCGGCAGCGTGTATGCAAAGATTTTCAAAGATAGCCGATTTAGCGGATGGGCTGTTCTGGACAGATCCAAAGGCGGCCAATGGCGCGACGTCAAAGGCTATCCGAAAGGCGCCATCATCGGATCCAACGGAGAAGACCTGGTCTTTTCCGAGCATGACGGTCCCTGGACAGTCCTGCACACAGTCTCATCCGGGTTGTTGCAGATTGAGCCGCGAAAGAAACAAACTACGATAGCCGCCCTGCAAGAATGATAGAGTTATAGCCTTTGCCTGGCGTCTACATTTCCTACCCGTTCTGCCGCCAGAAGTGTACCTTTTGCAATTTTGCTTCGGGTGTTGCCGGGCCGGAAACCATATCCGGTTATGAGCGCGCCCTGTTAACGGAACTACGGGTGCAGAGTTGGCCCCAGAGTTGGCCATGGACACCCGAGACCATTTATTTCGGCGGTGGAACCCCCAGCCTGATGTCGCCTGATTTTCTGCGCCAGCTCATCGACTCCATCCCAGGCCGGCCATGGGCCGAAGCGACGCTCGAGTGCGCGCCCGGTACCGTGACGCCGGAACGAGCTGCGGATTGGCTCGCTAGCGGCATCAATCGCATCAGCCTGGGCGTCCAGTCGTTCATCACAGCCGAGTTACGCCAGACCGGGCGCACCCATACCGCGGAAATAGTCGAAAGCGAAATCGCAATGCTGCGGCAAGCCGGTCTCACGAACATCAACGTCGATCTGATCGCCGGGCTACCGGGCCAGACCGCCGCTTCCTGGGAACAGTCCCTGGATTGGATCGTCCGGCTCGATCCGCCACACGTCTCGGTTTACATCTTTGAAGTGGACGAGGACAGCCGTCTGGGTAACGAGATCCTGCTCGAAGGTGTCCGTTACGGTGCGCGCCGCGTGCCATCCGACGATTTGGTCGCGCAGCTTTACGAGCGAGCGGTGGACCGTCTGGCGCAGCTCGGCTGGAACCGCTACGAAATTTCTAATTTCGCGCGGCCGGGCTGCGAGTCGCGCCATAACCTGAAATACTGGCGCCTGGAACCGTACCTCGGCTTTGGCCTGGACGCGCATTCTTTCGATGGCGG
>JACZDD010084973.1_pt1 | contig 12758 bp, 8 predicted proteins | sample 8641771 | NCBI WGS metagenome assembly JACZDD01 (sample SAMN15324614, study PRJNA640507) | soil metagenome | isolation source: intercropping peanut in the second line | place: China: Luxin town, Laibin City, Guangxi Province | collected 2019-07-25 | depth 10cm m | reverse complement strand
CAGCTTTGACGTGGATTCTCCGCAGGCCTATCCGTCCTACATCTGCGATTTTCAAAGAGAGAGCAAGGGCTCGATTCTCGAAGTAAATTCCGGTCCGCGCAAAGTGGCGGCATTTACTCTCGAGTTGCTCTTGCCCACCAGGCGATTTCCTCCGGGCCGTTATGTGATGATCTTAAGACCTGCTTCGCAGCCGGAAACGGTTCTCGACCGGTTTTCGTTTGCGATTCAGGACAAGGAGCCTCATGGATAATCCGCCCGTAGAGAAGCGATTCATTTTTAAGGGCGCCGCTGTGGCATTGGCGGCGCACATCCGCCGTCCGAATGATTTGTTTATACGCGCCGTCGCGCCCACCAATATTCCGGTGACCGGCGGACTTGCCGAAGGACAGGCGAGCGGCCAGAATTTTCACGAAATCATTTCCTTTGAATCGGCATCGAGCCGCACGCTTGGCGATTTCGCCGATACCCATAGCGCCGCGAGTTTCACGAACGGCAATCACGGGGAGAATGGGCTCTCGACTCATACGTTCATCGAATCCTCGGTGAACGGGCTCAAAGTGGACGTACCGCTCGATACGGGTAAAGGCCGCCGCGTGTTCGCGGTGAAGCAGCTGCATGTCCGGCTGGAAAGCGCTTCCGACCGCCGCAATCCGATCGCCTTCCGGTCGCTGGAAACAACCTTCGCCGAAGTTTCGGTGGATGAAGTCCCGCTCAAAGTGATTACCGTATCCGACGTCTATTCCCAGCACGAAACCAAAGCCAAGCTCGTGCAGCGCTACGAAAAAGACGCCGATTTCCGTAAGCGTTACGGAAATTTGTTCTTTTCGACCGGTCGGCGCGAGGGTAAAAATCAAATTCCGAATTCCAAAGGTTTGATCTACGGGACCGTGGTGGCGGGTCTCGAGTGGCAAGGCAAAAAGCCCGATAAATGTGAAATTATCGGCACAAATCGCCTAAAGATCGATGGCCTTGGAAGCGTCTATTTCGGCGAGATTTTCATCGACGAAAACTTCCGGCGCATAACCCTGCTACGCTTTCAACTTGGCTCCACCTATGGCGGGGATATGTCGGCGTGCGAAGCGGCGGGCAACGGGGATACTTGGCCGCCGAGTTTTTCCGGTTTTTAGTTGTTTTCTTTTCCTCACAAGCTGCGCCCATCCGCCGGAAAAGGTTTTCGAATCCGCGCGCGCTGAAGTGGTCCGCGGACGATTTTCGCTGGCCCGCGAATATGCGAGCAAGGGTTACGCGAGGTTCCAGAATCAGCCGGCTTCGGAGTGGCACTGGAAGTTCAAGCTGCTGCTGGCTGAGATGGATCTGTACAACTTCGAGACGAGCAAAGCGGAAACATTGCTCTCTATGCAGCCGCCGAAAGAATATGCGCGTTTGCTGCCGCGCTATCAGGAACTGCGCGGCTACGTTCTCTTGCTCCGGCAGCAGTATGTTGCTGGCGAGCAACTGCTTCGCGCAACGCTTATTAGCGCACATGCCGCCGGCGACTATGAAGTGGAAGCCGATACTCAACTCTTGCTTGCGGCTTTTCTCAAAGATCGAGTCAAAGGAGAGGCGGCGGCCCGCAGCGCACTAGAGATCGCGCGCGTGCATGGACTAGACTATCAACGCTGTGCGGCGCTACTGAACTTAGGCATGACGTTTGTTAAACGCGCGCATTATGGGGATGCCATCCCATATTTTCAGGATGCCAGCCGCATCGCGACGAAAATTGGTGCGCTTGTGCTGAATTCCTCGGCCATCGGCAATACCGCAACATGTTTTTATTCGCTGGGTGATTTTCCTCGCGCCTTGCGGACGCGCCTGGAAGCAATGGCTCTGCAGCGAAATGCCGGTCTTCTTACACCGCTAAAGAATAGCTATCTGGAATTAGGCAACATTTATTTGGACCAAGGACAGGATGGGCAAGCGCTCGGCTATTTCCGAAAGGCGCTGGCGCTCGTTAATAAGAACGATTCGCCCGCTCAATTCGCGGCGGTTGCGAGCGCCGTTGCCCAAGCTCTTGAAGAGTCGGGGTCGCTCGATGAGGCCGAGCGCTACAATCGACAAGCCTTCAATGCTTGCAGTAAAGAAGATAAAGAGCAGCTTGCCTATGCCTTTCTTACTCGCGCTCTCATCGCGGATCGACGAGGCCGCATTGCCGAAGCAATGCAGGCGTATCGTGAGGCCCTAGACGCCGGCGCAAAAATCCCCGCGGTTCAGTGGCAAGCGTATGGCGGTCTTGGAAGAACCTATGCCAAAAGCGGGGATTTTACTCGCGCCAAACAGAGTTATGAAAGCGCACTTCGCGTCATCAAAGAAAATCGCGCCGACCAGCTTCACAACGAATACAAAATCACATTTCTCTCCCATCTGATGGGCTTCTATCAGGACTATGTCGAACTGCTGGTCGAGCAGCACGACATTCGCCAGGCTCTCGAGATTGCTGATTCCAGTCGCGCGAGCGTCCTAACGGAAAACCTGGCCGGCGAAAACGGAATGACGGTCGGCCGTCTCGAACGCGATCTGAAATCGACCGATGCGACGGTGCTGTTTTATTGGCTCGCTCCGAAGAATTCGTACTTATGGATTCTTTCCCGTGGCGCGCTAAAACTCGTCTCATTGCCCGGTAAACAACAGCTCGATCGGGAAGTCGCATCCTATAGCGCCTTGATTCAGCAAGAAAAGCGCGATCCCGCTGCGAGTGCGAACCCGGTGGGACTGCGACTCTATGACAAGCTGGTCCGTCCTACGGCGCAATACATCGGGAAAGGAAGTCAGGTTGTCCTGGTGCCCGACGGATCCCTGCACAGCTTGAACTTCGAAACGCTGCTTGCTCCCGATCCAAAGCCGCATTATTGGATTGAAGATGTGACTTTATCGGTAGCTCCTTCGCTAGGCAGCCTGCAGATAGGGCGCGCATCGGGCGTACGCAATCGTTCCCTGTTGGTGATGGGAGATCCCGTCATGACGGGCACGGGTTTCGAACCGCTTCCGGATGCGGCGAACGAAATCCAACAAATACGCCGCCATTTCCCGCCGGCACAGACCAGAATCTTTACGCAAGCGGCGGCGGTACCGGCGGCGTATCGCTCGGCGCAGCCGCGGCGGTTTTCCACCATCCACTTCGTTACGCATGCCGATGCGAACGAGCAAAGTCCGCTCGATTCGGCGATCATTCTCTCGCCCAGCGGCAATCGATACAGACTCTATGCGCGCGATGTGGCCGAGATTCCGTTGGACGCCGATCTCGTTACCATCTCGGCCTGCCGAGGCGCCGGCGCGCGCACGCTTTCCGGTGAAGGACTCGTCGGCTTCGCCTGGGCCTTCTTTGAAGCCGGCGCTCGTAATGTCGTGACGAGTTTATGGGATGTGAACGACCGCTCCACTGCGGCCTTCATGGGCTATTTTTATGCCGCGGTCGATTCCGGCCAATCCTACCCGGCGGCGCTTCGTAGCGCTAAGTTGAAGTTACTCCGGACGCAATACCGCAAGCCGTACTACTGGGCGCCGTTTCAGCTTTATAGCAGGACATTGTAGCTATCAGCCATCAGCAATTAGCTGTCAGCTTTTTAGCCCCAGTCCGTCACGTTGAATGCTCACGACCGCTCCCTCTGGTCGCGGCTCGGTAAGCTGTTGAAACACCGGAAGCGCTTTCTGAGCCATGACCGAAGGAAGTGGTTGTGACATATTTGCTATTCTCCCGACGACCAAGCCACACGGAATTCGGGATACAACGTTAGTCCGCCGCAGGCGAACAGCGTCTGTCCGGTGATATAGGATGCATCGTCGGAAGCCAGAAATGCGAACACCCCGGCGATCTCTTCCGCCGTACCTGCGCGGCCCATCGGGATGTGGCTCTCCACTTCGGCTTTGGCTTTGGGATCGTTGATCCACGCCATATTGATCGGAGTGACGATGGCGCCCGGCCCCACCGAATTGACGCGAATATTTCTGTCGGCATATTCGAGCGCCAGCGTACGCGTCATGTTCTCCAGGCCGCCTTTGCTCATCGAATACGGAGCATACTTCGGCTTGGGAATGATTTCATGGACGCTCGAATTGTTCACGATGGCGCCTTTGGCGTTGCGGGAAAGAAAATGGCGGATGGCTTCGCGCGCGCATAGAAACGATCCGCGCAGATTCACGCCGATCACCCGATCGAAGTCGGCCATGTCCACGTCGTGGCTGGCTGTCGGCTTTTGGATTCCCGAATTGTTGATCAGAATGTCCAAAGTCCCCAACTGCTTCAGGACCGTTGCGAACATATCTTTCACTTGCTGCTCGTCGGCGACATTGGCCTTCACAGTCAGGTGCTTACCTTGCTTGTTCTCTTGCGCTACTTTAGCCTGCACGGCTTCGGCGCGATCGGCGCCGCTGTTGTAGTTAATAGCGACGTTGGCGCCTTCCTGTGCGAATCGGATTGCAATTGCCTCGCCGATTCCCGAGGACGCGCCGGTAATTAGCGCATTCTTCCCTAAAAGTCTCTTCATTGGCCCTTCCAGCATATCCTTGCGGCAGTTCAACGCCGCTCCCTAACAGCCGCGGTTCTTCTAGGCTAGCGTCTCGAGCAGTTCCGCCATATGGATGGCGCGAGTATCGGAAGTGTTGCTTTTCAGCTTGGGGCCGATCGCTACGGCTTCGCTGTTGCCTTCGAACCAGACCAGAAATCTGGATTCATCGGCGCCGGGAAGGCGCTGCTGATTGAGCCATGTGTAGTAAGCGCCCATGTCGCCGTCGATTAGCGAGCCTTCGGGATCTGTGGCAGCCGTGCGGCCGGTTCCGCTAAGCAATTCGTTCATCGGCCGCTCCTTCTGGCGCGGCGTGTAGCGCGCGAATAATGTGAGCGGCTGCGCGCGCCGCAACGCTTCGCGCGCCGCCCATTGCACAAAGGTCGTGCTGTAGATTTGCGTTCCCGAGCCTTCGGTCAGCAGGCTGAGTTGGAACCTGTCGAGCGTCCCGTCGCGATCGGGTCCGGTCATTCCGAGCGATTGCGGTTCCATACGCGCCAGCATCGTGCGCAATACTTCCGGATTGAAGTTTGGCGATTCATAGGCCGCACGCATTTTTTCGGCGAGCGTTCTGCGCACCGGCGTCATTTCCTCGTAGGAAATGCACGTCACACCAGGAGCCGTCATCTTTGCGCCGCCTTGAATTGACCAGTGCCCGTACGGCTCCGGATATTTCGCTGCTCTCGCTTTTACGGTTTCAAGCAGCGTTTCGAGGCCGTTCACCGCGTTCACGTTGCTGAAATACACTCCGCTCCGGCGCAGCTTGCGAAATAGCAAATAGCGGTTCTCCGCGACACCGCGGCCTAGCGCAACGATTCCCAAGCGCGGAGCCGGAAGTTTGGGCCGCTCCAACGACGCGTAGAACTTGTGGACATACTGCTCGGAAGCTGCGCGAAATTCGTCCGTCTGATGCGTGGCCCACAGGTGCGCCGAAAGCATTTCCAGGAATTGTCCCGGCGAATTTACCCAATCGAAAGCTTCGAGTGGAGGGGCGAGGCGAAGCTTCGCGAAGCGCGCCATCTCGGCCTCGCGCTGCTGCTCGCTCAGCCCAGCCAGATATGCGAGCTGTTTATCGAGTTCCCATTGCTCGGCTGGAAATTTCCAGTCGTAGAGAATAATCTCTTTCAGCAAAAAAGGAACGAAGCCTAAGGGCAGGCTCTGCAGCAGCGTGATGTTCTCCACTGCAACCTGCCGCGCCTTGGGTGAATAGGCATGAAACTGTCCGGCGCTGAGCTGAGACGGAAGCATGTCCGCTATAACACCTCCGGCAGCGGCTTGCCCTGCGACAAGCTGGGAGAAAAACCGAGGAGCGATCCAAGCGTGGGCACTAGGTCCGTCGATTCAATCGGACGATCGACAATTGTGTTTTCGCGTATGCCCGCGCCGAGCGCCATCATCCAGGTTGTCCGCGACGTCGGATCGCCGGTCCGATGGTGCTGGAAGCCATTGCCGCCAGCGCTAGTGTCCGAATCGCGGCCGAAATCGGGCAGTATGAACATCGTGGTCTTTCCCGCATACTCGGGCTCGGACTGAATGGTGCGCCAGAGTTCCGCGCAGAGCCGGTCCGAACGGCGAATTCCGTCCAGGTAGAGCGAAAACGCTCCCGAGTGCGCCACGTCAATATCGTGCAGCGTGATCCACAGCAGGCTAGGCGCCAGCCGATGCATGAGCTGGCGTGCGATGTACACGGAAAGCTCGTCGGGACTGGCGAGGCTTTTGGCGTGCGCTATGAAATCCGCGACCGACAATTGGAATATGTCGCTAAGCGTCTTCAGCTCGATGTCGTTGCCGCCCACCACCGGACTGAAGGAAGAAGATTCGTAATTGTCGCGCAGCAGATGATTCAAATCCGCTTCTCCGCCGCCGGCGAGCGCCGCTGCCAGCAGGCGCTTGGGTAAGATCACGCCCGCGCCGAATCCCGGACCGTAGCCGCGATACGCGCTTTCCCCGATGCGATTGAACCCGTTGCTCGGCGCAATGACCCAGGCATCTGTGGAGGGGCGCTTCAGATCTTTACGAAAATATTCGAAGACGGTGGGATGGTCCGGCGAGACTTTGGCGAAATTATTGAAGGTCTCGTATACACCGGTTGCGAGGCTCGCTGTGGCTACATAGTGCCCCAGGATGCCGCGATTGATGACTTGCGTGAAAAACGTGGAGCGCGGCGCCAACTCGGCGAGCATATGAGGAATGTTTTCCTGCCCGTCGGGCGCGAACGTTTCGTCGTCGCGCGCACCGCCGCCGAACGTGACCACGACCGCTTTGCGTACGCGCGGCAGCGCCAACGCACTGAGCGAATACGGATGGAGCAGGGTTCCCGCGACGACCGCGCCGGTCGCCTCGCGAAGGAACTCGCGGCGGCTGCGCGAAATCGCATGCGCCACCTCACGCGCCGTACTCGGCTCTCCCCGGAAGCGACGAGGCATCGTGATCATTCCTGTTGCCGGCAATAGTCGCGCTCGCTTGGGGCTACCGTTCAGGCAACCGTCAGCTCGCGCTCAATTTGCTCTAAAGTCTTTCCCCTGGTCTCGGGCACTCGCCAGAACACAAAGCCGAACCCTATGAAACATATTCCAGCATAAAGCCAAAACGTGCCGTCCGGGCCAAGGGCTTTGCCTATGGAGGGAAACGAATAGGTGAGAGCGAAGGAGGCAATCCACAGGGCCGAGACGGAAACGGAGATGGCGCGTCCGCGCAGCCGGTTCGGAAAGATTTCCGAGATCAGCACCCAGGTTACGGGCGCGAGCGACATCGCATAGCCGGCGATCGCCAACAAGGTCAAGATCAGCACCGGCAGTCCGTGCAGCCGCTCGCGATACGCCAAGCCAATCAGAAAATGAGCGATGCCGATTCCGGCGCAGCCGACCAGCATCAGAGGACGCCGGCCTACCCGGTCTACGAATTGCAGCGCCACCAAAGTGAATACCAGGTTGATGGCCCCGGTGATGATGATGTTGAAAAGAACATCGCTCACGCCGTAGCCCGCGGCGCGGTAAATCTCCTCCGCGTAGTTGAAGATGACGTTGATGCCGCTCCACTGCTGCAGCACGGCCAAGGCGATGCCGATGCCGAGCGCGCGGCGAATGCCCGGGCCGAACAAATCCAGCCAGTTCGAGCGACTGTCATCGGAGAGCGTACCGCGAATCTCGGCCACGGCATCCCGGGCGTATGTCGTACCGCCAATCTTCGCGAGCGTGGCTTGGGCTCCCGCCACCCATCCTTGTTTGACAAGCCAACGCGGGCTTTCCGGCACGAACAGCGCCGCCAGGAAAAAGATGATCGAAGGCGCGATCACTGCCGCGAACATCCAACGCCAGCCGTATTGGCCATTCCAGGACTGCCGGATCATCTCGGCGGTCGCATCCATCGGGACCTTTTCGGCGATCAGCCAATTGACAATCTGAGCCGTCAGAATTCCGACAACGATGGTGAGCTGATTGAGGGCCACTAGCCTACCTCGCCAGGGCGCCGGACTGACTTCCGCAATGTAGGTGGGCGAGACATTCGATGCGATTCCGATTGCCACGCCGCCCGTAATGCGCCAAACGATGAATGCGCTGAAATTTCCCGCCAACGCGGTGAATGCCGATGAAATGGCAAACAGTACCGCTGATACCAGCAGCAATTTTTTCCGGCCAAAACGATCGGCCGCCCAGCCGGCCATCAGCGACCCGATAAGGCAGCCGAGCAGCGCGCAGCTATTGGCCCAGCCGATCGAGGCTGTGGTAGTGAGCCGGAAATATGCTTCGTAAAACGGCTTTGCGCCGCCAATCACAACCCAGTCGTAGCCGAACAACAACCCGCCGAGCGCCGCCGCCAGGGAAATGCTCCAGGCGTAACGCGCATTGAACGTATTCATCTGTCAGACTCGCGCTTCGAGTGAAGCGGGCAGCTCCGAAAACAATTCCTTGCGCAGGTCCATGGCCATGGCGTGACTTGGATCGAGCTTCAAGACTCGCGTCAGAAGTGGACGCGCGCGTTTCTTTTCGCCCAGGCCAAGCCGCGCCTGCGCTTCGAGAAAAGCCGCGTTGATGTTCTTGCGAGCTTCGAGGTCGTCATGGAACAACAGCATGGTGGGCAGCGAGGTAGCGAAATAATCGATGCCGGCCGGTTGGCGCGACATCTCACGCGCGTGCGCCAGCAATCTCCGAAGCAACCGCTCGCAGCGATCTTCTTCGCCCAGCTTCCGGCGCGCCAATGCGCTGTAGTAGGTCATCTCCGAAATATCTTCAGTGGTGGCCGCGGCTTTGCGCCACCACCCGCGCGCTCTTTCTTCTTCTCCTCTCGCCTCCCATGCCATACCCAGCCAATAGTAAACGTTGCTCTGATTGGCGAGGGGATGTATGGCTTCTCCGGCCCGCGGAGGATTCTGTAGCGCCGCTTCGAACTGGCACACAGCTTCGGCGGCATCGTAATTCAAAAGTGCCTTCCGCCCTAAGGCGAGATGCGCGCGCACGTGCTGCGCGATCGTTAGCCCTTCGCCGCCTTCCCAGGGCTGGAACTGGCGCGATTGGAGCAACTCCAGCGCGCGCTTGTGTTGAGCCGTCTGGTTATAGAGCGCGGCCATCTCGACGCTCAGATCGTCACGCTGCGCCACCAGATCCGGATATTGTTCCAGGCGCGCTAAGCGGGCTTTGGGCAGCGCACCGGTACGTTTGGCAAGTTGATCCTGCTCATAAAGCAGGCGGGCATCCGCCGGGTTTGCCGCGCGTCCTTTCTCGAAAGCGTCCAGCGCTTTCGCGGGGTCTCTCAATTCGTTGAAATAGCCGATTCCCAAGTTCCGCCAAACGACGGAAAACGCGGGATCGAGTGCGGCAGCTTGCTCCCAAAGCGTTATCGCCTCGCGGTGACGCCGCTTGTCATAGAGCAGATTGCCGAGATAGTAGGGGGCGCGCGCATTGCCCGGAGTCGCTCCTATCGCAAACTGCAGCAGCAGCATCTCTTCGAGGCGGCTTGGGAAACAATAGTCGGGCGACGCTTTGGCCGCCGCGGCGAGCGACTCGTCCGTGCTGCGCCCGAGTTTTGCTTCGCAAAAGGCGCGCGTGTAGAGCGGCATTGGCGTCCTGGCGCTCGCGAGCAACTCCATGGCTTCTTCGTAAAATCCGGCGCGCGCATAGTCGAATGCGATATCCAGCCGCATCTCCTCATCGCCCGCAAGCGATCCATCCGCCAGATGCCGCGCCCATGGATCGAGCGGGTCCAGCTTCAACGTTCCTGCTAAGATTTCCTCCGCTTCGGTGTGCCGGTCAAGCCTTTGTAGGCACAAAGCCGCGAGGTTGCGCGCATTCAGATCGTCTGCATTGGTGCGAAGGCACTGTTCGATATGTCCGAGCGCCTGCTCCCAATTGCCGCGGCAGGCATCGATTTCCGCCAGAGCGTGAAAGGCGGGTGCGCGCCAGGCGTAGTTCCAGGTCGCCTTATAGAATGCCGCGTAGGCTTCGTCCGCTTGCTCCCGATAGCGAAGCGTAAGACCGAGATTGTAGAAAGCCTCGCCATCGTACGGGTTTTCGTTACGGCGGGTGAGAGAAGAGATGGCTTGCCGCAGCCGCCGTTCGGCTTCTTCAAACTCGCCTCGGCGCAAATGCCATAAACCGAGTGCGTTGTTGCAGCGCGAGTTCCGCGGATCGCGATCGAGCGCCTCGTTCCAGTACGGCTCGGGCGAGCGCGTCGCGTGACGGTACTGTTCGAGATGCAAGCCCGTGAGATAAAGCTCATCGTTCGTCGCGATTTTTTTTGGAAGCGGAGGCTCTGTCGCTGGATGCGGCGGATTTCTTCCTTCCATGCGCCGCTCCCGGTAAGCGATTAGCTCGCGGCCTTCAGCGCTGGTCACTGACAGCCGCAGTAATGCTGGCTCAGCTGACGAAACTTCTTCGATGAACGGAGCGCCGGGCACTAAATTTCGCGTCCAGGCTCCCACCAGTTTGCCGCCGCTTTCGAGCGTGACTCTGGCTTGCGGAAACAATCGAGTCACGCAAACACCCACGCGAATCGATGATCCGTAACGGCGCACGCTGATGGCCGCGTCTCGATTGGCTTGCTCGGCCGGACCAATTTCCTGGATCGGATACCAATACTGCTCGAAAGTGCGGGCCTCCCACGGCGCGAGAAATGAAAAATCCGGCTGATTGTCCGTATACACGCCGGCCATCAATTCGATATATGGCCCATCCTGGTCGGTCAGGTTGCGCTCCCAGGCGCGCCCGAATTCCGCGTTGCCCCAGGTCCACTGCTTTTTACCCGGCGCGATGTGATGGTTGGCCACGTGGATGACCCCGGCACGTTTCGCATGATCGTAGCCGCCCAGGAAATCCTCTGCTGAACCCATCGCCATGTAGCTGGTCGGCACGGGAATATTGGCATACCGGCTCAAATCGTTAGCCGGATAGCCGCGACGGCCGTAATCGACGCCGTAGTAGCTGCCATGGCAAAACGGATACGCGCTCATCGCGCGCCGGGCGTGATCGGCTACGAATTCCACGTCGGGCGGGAAAAACGATTGGTACTCGTCGTTCACATGCACGCCCGCATTGGCCCACCAGAGAAACGTTTGCGGAAACGGCGTGCGATTGTAGAGGCGCACTTTGATTTCCAGATACGCGCGCCCCGGATGCAGGCACACGCCATGCATGCCGCGCAGCCGGTTCATCGGATCGTGATCGCTGAGCCAGATGGTGCGAGAGCCATCGGCATGTTCCTCGATCGTGTAATTTACCGGCAGAAACGTCGCCGGCCGGTGATGCTGCGGCCAATTGAATTCCATGCCTCCGGAGATCCAAGGCCCCGCAAGCCCGACCAGCGCCGGCTTGATAACGTTCTGCTTATAGAAGAAGTCATAGCCATTCGTCTTGTCCAAACCTGCGTGAATGCGGCCGCCGATTTCGGGCAGCACCGTCACGCGCAGAAATTCATTTTCGATATGGACTGCCTGCCATTCGCGTTCATGCGCCTCGGTCGCAATGCGATCGATGAAGGGCAGGGGATAGACTTTGCCGCTGCTGCCCTGGTAAACCCGTGTCTCGAGAAACATCGGATTCTTATCCGGCGGCAGAGGCTCGTAAGTCGGCAACGTGAGCGGCGCGGTCCATGCCTTTACGATTTCCATATGCGTGTATAGGCCGAGAATCCCGTGGGACGCAGCACGTCAAACTGAATTTTTTCGGGCTGCGCATCCGCGAAATGTATCTCGAGCGCTGCTTCGCTGCCTGGCTTGAGCTCGGGCAGCGCCGCTTCCTGCTGTTCAATCGGAATCTGCCCATAGCCAAAATACACGCCGCGCAACCGATAGCCGCGCAGCGTGTAGGCGGGCACATGAGGCCGCGTGCGCACGGTTACTTTGAACGCCGTGGGCCGCCCCTCGATCCGCAGCTCGGCAACTGGGCTGGATTCCTCGCGCAGCAAATCGTAGGAGGGCTTGCGATTGCCCCACACGTCCACCACGCCGTGCACGCGCTGACGCAGCACGCCCCTGCCGCGGTCTCCGATGTGCGTCCGGTAATCGTTGTAGCAGAAAAAAATCAGCCCCGCGATATAGTCGCGCTGGCGGAATACTGCGTCGTGGCTGCGCAAAATCTCGCGCCGCCGCTCGTCGCCTTCCGGCCGTTCCGCTGTACAAGTGCAATAGCCGTATTCGGAGATGACGATCGGCTTATCCGGAAAAGCGGCGTGAATTTCGTCCAGGCTGCGCCCCACCGCCGCGGCATCGCCCGGATACCAACTCCCGAAGTATTCGTTGCACTCGATGAAGTCCATCAGCCCGGAGACATCTTTCGCCGGCGTGGAACGCAGCGAGTGCGACGCGTAGGAACACAGCCGATGCGGATCCAGCCGCTTCGATTCTTCGAGCATGTGCTGCGCGAAATGGTAAGCCGGCGGGTTCTGCCCACCGATCTCGTTGCACAAGCCCCAGGAGCAAATGGAAGGATGGTTGCGGTCGCGTGCAATCATTTCGCGGAGCTGTTCGCGGCCGTTTTCGAGAATGTCCGCGTCGGGTTCTTCGCCCATACCCTTGAATGTGTTCGGGCCCCAGGTCGGGACCTCGGTTTGGATTAATATTCCGTGCCGATCGCAATAATCGAGCACGCGCCGGTCCTGTTGCCAATGCACACGAGTGAAGACACAGTTCAAATGTTTGAGATCGTCATGATCGTGTGCGATCCAGGCGGCGGGCTCCGCCATGCCGAACTCCGGATTGCTGCCCGCCATCCGTTCCACGCCCATCAGCCAGACTCGCTCGCCGTTCCAGTAGAATCCGGCGTTTTT
>JACZDD010123669.1_pt1 | contig 12797 bp, 10 predicted proteins | sample 8641771 | NCBI WGS metagenome assembly JACZDD01 (sample SAMN15324614, study PRJNA640507) | soil metagenome | isolation source: intercropping peanut in the second line | place: China: Luxin town, Laibin City, Guangxi Province | collected 2019-07-25 | depth 10cm m | reverse complement strand
GGCCAGCGCCGCATGCGCTTTGCCGAAGCCGGCATCGTCGAGCTGCAGAAGGTGGTCGACACGCTGCTGATCATCCCGAACCAGAACCTGTTCCGGGTTGCCAACGAAAAGACCACCTTTGCCGATGCCTTCGCGATGGCGGACCAGGTCCTCTACTCAGGCGTGGCCTGCATCACCGACCTGATGGTCAAAGAAGGCCTCATCAACCTCGACTTTGCCGACGTGCGCGCCGTGATGCGCGAGATGGGCAAGGCGATGATGGGCACCGGCGAAGCCTCCGGCGAGAAGCGCGCGCTGACCGCCGCCGAAGCGGCGATCTCCAACCCGCTGATCGACGATGCTTCGATGAAAGGCGCCAGAGGCTTGCTGATTTCGATTACGGGCGGCAAGGATCTGACGCTCTACGAAGTCGACGAGGCTGCGACACGCATCCGCGAGGAAGTTGACCAGGATGCCAATATCATTGTCGGTGCGACCTTCGACGAGTCGCTCGAAGGCATCATCCGTGTCTCCGTAGTGGCGACCGGCATCGACAATACCGGGCACATGCGCCAGGCGCAGCCCGCGGAAAGTGCGCTCAAGGAGCTCGCTGGCAAGATCCGCAACGATAGCCGGCGCGTCGCCGACCGCATCGAGCGGACCCCTGCCACCGCGCACGCGGCGCCGTCCGTTGAATCTGCCGCGCATGCCGCGGTTGCGGCCGCCATCCTTCCGCCGACCGCGATCGAAGACGTGTCGATCCGGCCCATGCCGATGAAGCCGTCTCTGTTCGAGCCGGCACAGGCCGAGGCGCCGGCGCCGGAGCCGCATATGCCGGCGGCGTACATCCCGCCCGCGCCGGAACGCGTGGCGCGAACGCCGCGCATGCCGCGCATCGATGAGCTGCCGCTGCCTGCGCAGAACGAGATTCGGGCGCAGCGCGGCGAGATCCCCGACGACCATCCTGAGAAGCGCCGCATGTCGCTGATGCAGCGCCTGGCCTCGGTCGGTCTCGGCCGCCGTACGGACAACGAAGCACCGCCTGCGGCGCCGATGCCGCGGCCGGCGCGTCCAGTGCCGCAATATGAGCGTCCGCCGCAGCGCCCGAGCGCTCGCAATCCCGAAGGCCGCCCGCCCGAGCCGGTCTCGGAATATGCGCGCCGGAGCGCCCCGCACGGCCTCGACCCGCATGGCCGCAACGCTCCTGTGCATAATTCCGGCGAGGACGATCAGCTCGATATCCCGGCTTTCCTGCGCCGGCAGGCCAACTGACGGCAAAGACTTCTGCAGCGGCTCCGCTCTGGTTTCCAGGGCGGGGCCGCTGGCTCGTTATAGGATCAGGCTAACTAATTGAGTGGACATACGTTTTTGACGGATCTGGCCGGCGAAAGAGCCCGGAAGACCATGACGGTGGCCTTGGCCGCTTTACAGAGCGGAAAATTCAGGGCTAGCCGCGGCCCGACGCGCCCGCAATTGCGGCAAAAAAGAGTAACAGACGGTAAGAAAGCGTGAGTTGGAGACCCCCCACCAATAGCCTAAGTTTCAGCGGCGAAAGGGACTTTTCGAGTCTCTGGGGGATGTCGCCTAAGCTTAACGGCGGCTGCTACGAAGGCAGAAATATGGCCCCGCGAGGGCCTTGGGGATGGGGCCGCAGGCTGCAATGAGCCGGCGGAAGTTGGGTAGATGAAGGGCGCTAAGCAGACGACGCTACGCCACCCGGTTGCCGTGTCAGGCATCGGTGTCCATTCCGGCCTCCCGGTCACTCTCACGCTTCATCCGGCCGACGACGACGCCGGCATCGTTTTCCAGCGCATTGCAGCTGATGGCTCGATCGAGCGCGAGATCCGCGCCGATGTGCGCGCCGTGACCGCCACCGAATTCGCGACGGTGCTTGGCGATGCCAAAGGTCCGCTTTGTTCGACGGCGGAGCATCTGCTGGCGGCGTTGCGCGGCCTCTACGTCGACAACGTCGTTGTCGAAATTGACGGGCCGGAAGTTCCGATCATGGATGGCAGCGCAGCTGCCTTCGTCGACGCGATTGACCAGGCGGGCCTGACAGCGCGCGCGCTGCCGCGCCGCTACATCGAGGTCATCAAGCCGGTCTCGGTGTCCAAGGACGGCGCATACGGCGAGTTGCGCCCGTATCAGCATGGCTTCCGCGTCGAGGCCGAGATCGATTTCGATCATCCGTTGATCGGCCAGCAGGCGCTCTCGCTCGACATCGAGCCCGACACCTTCCGCCGCGAAATCGCGCGCGCGCGAACTTTCGGCTTCATGCGCGACGTCTCAAAGCTGTGGAGCGCGGGCTACGCGCTTGGCGCATCTTTCGAGAATACGCTGGTGGTCAGCGAAGACCGCGTGCTCAATCCGGAAGGTCTGCGGTTTGCCGACGAGTTCGTACGGCACAAGGTGCTGGACGCGATCGGCGACCTGGCACTCGCAGGTCAGCCACTGCTGGCGGCCTACAAGACTGTCCGCGGCGGCCACAAGCTCAATCACGTGGTGCTGTCCGCACTGATGTCCGATCGGAGCGCATGGCGGGTGGTGGAAGCGGCCGAACCGGTTCGCCGCGCCCGTGGCAGCGCCAGCCTGGTGACCGGTCTCGTGGCACCGGCCTATGGGCCGGAAGTGTCCTGAAAACCTAGCGATTTGGCCTTAACCTTCGCCTTAATCCGGGCCGAATGTCGGCTTAGTCGCATGGCGAGAGTCCACACTTTCGTATAGACCGGCGCGCATAATCGTCGTTGGAAAATCGGGCTTGTGGGGAAGCGGCACGTTCGCGCAGATGGGTCCGTGTTCGAAACTCTTATGGCCAAGCACGTCGTGCCGAAGGGCACCTCAGACATGACCACGCAGCCGTCGGGCTGGCCGCGCCTTGCGCGCGTGCTTGCGGTCGCACTGGTGGCCGCGAGCCTCGGCGCCTGCAGCAGCTTCGACATGTTCACGAAAAAGGACGATACGCCCCCCGACCAACCGGCCCGACGGGTCTATAACGAAGGGCTCTACCTCCTCAACCAGAAGAAAGATGCGCGCGAAGCGGTGAAAAAGTTCGAGGAGGTCGACCGCCAGCATCCTTATTCCGAGTGGGCGCGCAAATCTCTGCTCATGACGGCCTATGCCTACTATCAGGCCGGCGAATATGATGACTGCGTGAACTCGGCCAAGCGTTATGTGACGCTGCATCCAGGCAGTCCGGATGCGTCCTACGCGCAATATCTGATCGCCTCGTCTTACTTCGAAGAGATTCCCGACGTCACGCGTGACCAGGCGCGCACCGAAAGGGCGCTCGCCGCGCTCGAAGAGGTGATCCGGAAATATCCGACGACCGAGTATGCGAACAGCTCGAAACAGAAGATTGAAGTCGCGCGTGACCAGCTCGCCGGCAAAGAGATGGAGATCGGCCGCTATTATCTGAAGAAGAAGGATTTCACGGGCGCCATCAATCGCTTCAAAGTGGTCATAACAAAATACCAGACCACCCGTCACGTCGAAGAAGCGCTCATGCGTTTGACCGAAAGTTATATGGCGCTCGGCATCGTCGACGAGGCGCAGACCGCGGCTGCCGTGCTCGGGCACAATTTCCCGGACAGCCAGTGGTACAAGCACGCTTACGCCGTGGTGAAGAGCGGCGGGGTGGAGCCCAAGGAAAACCAGGGCTCCTGGATCAGCAAGGCCTTCAAGGGCATCGTGGGTTAGCGCCCCGGCGAACTGGATTCACAGCGTGAAGGCCGGCCCAAGGACAAGCCTTGTGCCGGCCTTCCGCGTCTTTAATGATGGCGAATCTGCAGGGCCGAGTTCCTATGCTCTCCCGACTGTCCATTCGCGACATCGTTCTGATCGAACGGCTCGACATCGATTTTGCCGACGGCCTTGCCGCGCTCACCGGCGAGACCGGCGCCGGAAAATCGATCCTGCTCGATGCTTTCGCGCTGGCTCTGGGCGGGCGCGGCGACCAGGCGCTGGTGCGGCAAGGGCTTGAGCAGGGACAGGTGACCGCCGTCTTCGACGTCGCGCGCGGTCATCCGGCGCGCGCGCTGCTGGCGGCCAATGACATTTCCTCGGAGGACGAGTTGATCCTCCGCCGCGTGCAGTTGTCCGATGGACGAACGCGTGCATTCGTCAACGATCAACCGGTCAGCGTACAGGTGCTCAAGCAACTCGGCAGCGCGCTGGTCGAGATCCATGGCCAGCACGATGAGCGTGCGCTGACCGATGCGGCCACGCATCGGCTTTTGCTCGATGCGTTCGGCGGGCTGGACAGTCAGGCCTCGGATGTCGAAGTGCTCTGGCAGGCGCGGCGGGACGCGCGCGAGGCGGCCGAAGCCCATCGCGCCGAGGTCGAGCGCGCCAAGCGCGAGGGCGACTGGCTGCGTCACGCGGTCGAAGAACTCAACAAGCTTGCGCCGCAAGGCGGCGAGGAGACGGCGCTTGCCGAGCGGCGAACCTCCATGATGCAGGCCGAGAAGGTCGCGGAGGACCTGCGCGACGCCCACGAGGTCATTGCCGGCACGAATTCGAGCGTGCCCGCGCTGTCCGGCGTGATCCGGCGCCTCGAGCGGCGTGCGGCGCAGGCGCCCGGATTGATCGACCCCACCGTGAAGGCGCTCGACACGGCGCTTTCCGCGCTGGACGAGACGCGCGCGCAGCTTGAAACCGCCTTGCGAGCCGCCGATTTCGACCCGGCCGAGCTCGAGCGCATCGAGGAGCGGCTGTTCGCGCTGCGCGCCGCGGCGCGCAAATACAATGTCCCGGTCGACGATCTCGCCGAGCTCGCGCGCAAATATAATGCCGACATCGCCTTGATCGACGCGGGCGAGGACAGGCTCAAGGCGCTCGAGGCGGCGGCCGGCGAGGCCGACGCCGCCTACCGCACGACCGCCGACGCACTCTCGCAAGCGCGCGGTAAAGCCGCTTCTGCACTCGACAGAGCGGTCAATGCCGAGCTCAAGCCGCTCAAGCTTGATCGCGCCAAATTCTCCACCCAGCTCGACACCGATCCGGCAGCCGCGGGGCCAAACGGCATCGACCGCGTGGAATTCTGGGTGCAAACCAACCCGGGGACGCGGCCCGGGCCGCTGATGAAAGTCGCTTCCGGCGGCGAGCTGGCGCGCTTCCTGCTCGCGCTGAAGGTCGTCCTGGCGGACCGCGGCTCGGCGCCGACGCTGGTGTTCGATGAAATCGACACTGGCGTGGGCGGCGCGGTCGCCGATGCCATCGGCATGCGGCTTGCGAAGCTTGCGCGCGGCGTGCAGGTGCTGGCGGTCACGCATGCGCCGCAGGTGGCGGCGCGCGCCGACCATCATTATCTCATCACCAAGGATACGCTGGAGAAGGGCAAACGCGTTGCAACCCGCGTCACCGAGCTCGCGGCGGAGCGCCGGCGCGAGGAGGTGGCCCGCATGCTGGCCGGCGCGGAGATCACCAACGAAGCCCGCGCCGCGGCCGAACGGCTGATCAAGGCGGCGAGCTAGCCACAATCATCATGCCCGGCCTTGTGCCGGGCATCCACGTCTTTAGATTTCAGCCGGGAAGACGTGGATGGCAGTGGAAGTCGAGTCCACTCGACTTCCACAGCTTATTATTTCGAGCCGCAAGTCGGGTAAACCCGACTTGCGGTGACAAGCCCGGCATGACGGAAAAATGGCCTCTAAAAACCCAACCACAATTCCGGTTTCTGAACTCACCGCAAAGCAGGCGAAGGCCGAGCACGCGCGTCTGACGGCTGAGATCGCCCAGCACGACAAGCGCTACTATCAGGACGACCGGCCGAGCATCACTGACGCCGAATACGATGCGTTGCGGGCGCGCTACAACGCCATCGAGGAGCGCTTCCCCGTTCTCCGCACGCTTGAGTCACTCTCGCTGAAGGTCGGCGCCGCGCCCAGCGGCAAGTTCAAGAAGGTGCGGCACGCGCTGCCGATGCTGTCGCTCGACAACGCCTTCTCGGACGAGGACGTAGTCGACTTCGTCGCCCGCATCCGGCGCTTCCTGAAGCTCGGCGAGGGCGAGAAGATTGCGTTCAGCGCCGAACCGAAGATCGACGGCCTGTCGATGTCGCTGCGCTACGAGAGCGGCGAGCTGGTGACGGCTGCAACGCGTGGCGACGGCGCCGAAGGCGAAGACGTCACCGCCAACATCCGCACGCTCGAGGACGTGCCGCACAAGCTCAAGGGCAGGAACGTGCCGAAGGTCTGCGAGATACGTGGCGAAGTCTACATGACCAAGCACGCCTTTCTCGAACTGAACGAGCGCCAGAAGGCGGCTGGTGGACAGGTTTTTGCCAATCCGCGCAATTCGGCGGCGGGCTCGCTGCGCCAGAAGGATCCCAGCATCACCGCGTCGCGGCCGCTCGGCTTCTTTGCCTATGCCTGGGGCGAGATGAGTGACATGCCGGCAGATACCCAGACCGGCATGATCAAATGGTTCGAGGCCTGCGGCTTCAAGACCAATCCGCTGGCCAGGCTCTGCCGCTCGACCGACGACCTGATTGCTTTCCATCGCAAGATCGAGGAAGGCCGCGCCAAGCTCGACTACGATATCGACGGCGTCGTCTACAAAATAGACCGTATCGACTGGCAGGAGCGGCTCGGCTTTATCTCACGAACGCCGCGTTGGGCGGTCGCGCACAAATTTCCGGCCGAGCGCGCGATGACGGTGATGCGCGACGTGCTGATCACCGTCGGCCGAACCGGGGTGCTCACGCCGACCGCGCAGCTTGAGCCGGTCGGCGTCGGCGGCGTGATGGTCTCGATGGCGACGCTGCACAATGAGGACTACATCAAGGGCGTCGGTGGCAAGGGTGAAACGCTGCGCGAAGGCCGCGACATCCGCATCGGCGACACCGTGATCATCCAGCGCGCCGGTGACGTCATCCCGCAGATCGTCGACGTGGTGATCGACAAGCGGCCAAAAGATGCAAAGCCCTATAAATTTCCGAAGAAGTGCCCATGCTATCTGCACACCGACGTGGTGCGCGAAGAGACCGCGACCGGCGAGGAGGGCGCCCGCGCCCGCTGCACCGGCGAGTTTGCCTGCCCGTTCCAGAAGATCGAGCACCTGAAACTGTTCTGCTCGCGGCGGGCCTTCGACATCGAGGGTTTAGGCGAGAAGCAGATCGAGCTCTTCTTCGAGAAGGAATGGATCAAGGAGCCGGCGGACATCTTCATGCTTCCTCAGCGCAACAAGAAGATCAGGCTCGAGGACGAGGAAGGGTTCGGCGAGACCTCGGTCCGCAATCTGTTCAATGCCATCGACGCTCGCCGTGCGATCGCGCTTGACCGGTTCATTTATGCGCTCGGCATCCGCCATGTCGGGGAGACCACGGCGCTGGCGCTCGCGCGCGGCTACGGCTCCTGGCAGGCCTTCCACGATGCCAGCCTGAAGATCGCCAAAGGCGACGCGGAGGCCGCTGCCGAGATGGATGCGCTTGATCAGATCGGCGACACGGTCATCGAGGCGGTGAAGGCCTATTTCGGGGAAAGCCACAATCGCGGCATCGTCGAGCGGCTGAAGAAGCAGGTCGAGGTGCTCGACGCCGAGAAGCCGAAGACCGACAGCGCCATCGCCGGCAAGACCGTGGTCTTCACCGGCTCGCTCGAAAAAATGACGCGCGAGGAAGCCAAGGCGCAGGCCGAGCGCCTGGGCGCCAAGGCCGCCGGCTCGGTCTCGAAGAAGACCGATTATGTCGTGGCCGGCCCAGGCGCCGGCTCGAAGCTCGCCGAGGCCAAGAAGCACGGTGTGACGGTGCTTACCGAGGACGAGTGGCTGAAACTCATCCAGCGCTAGAGAGTCGAGCTTGGGTCAATTGCCGCCAAGCCTTGGCTACGACGAGGGCAAGCGGCAAGCCAACGCGACCGAAGCGAAAGAGCTAGCCTCAGACTGAAACAGCAAGCATAATCAGCGCGTACGCTTCTTCATCTTGGCAACTCAGGCCCCGGCGCAAATGCTGGGGCCTTTTCATTTCCTGCCTCGATTGACATACGGTATTATACTACTCCAAAACTAAAGTGGAGACCGTGGCTGCGTGAGCGCTGCCGACAAGCCCACCACCTATTTCGAACGCACGCTTTCTTGTAGGACCTTAGGTGATGTGCTTACGTCAAATCGTGGCGGGGTTCCGGGGGTCTTTTTCAGTGAAACTCAAAGCTGCAGTCGTCGCCGCGGTAACGGCGACTATGTTGGTCGTCGGCTCCAGTTCTGGCGCGAAGGCCGTCGTCTATTCTTTTAATAATGTGGCCCTAAGCGATGGCGGGTTTCTGAACGGGACTCTCGACATCCAATTTGGAGGCGTGTTTGATTATAACCTGACCACAACTGGTGGCAGCATTCCAAGCTTGGATCGTTCGTACCACTATCCAGGGTTTCCGAGCCCAAACTCTATTCCGTTTGGCAACCCCACTGTTGTCCAGATATTTCCTGATGGCCCGCCAACTCTTACAAATTTCGTATCCATACTTCAGTTGACGTTTTCGAGCGACTTGACTGTCGCCGGCCCGCATACGCTGCTGGGTGGCAATCCTGGCCCTTCGTTCGAATGCAGCGATTCTTTCCTCTGCGCGGCGGGAATCGCTGATGGCACAATCCGATACGTTGCTGCCGATACTATTATCAATGTAGCTGGTGCAGCGACGCCGTTGCCCGCCGCTCTTCCTCTCTTCGCCACCGGCCTCGGCGCGCTTGGTTTTCTCGGCTGGCGCAGGAAGAAGAAAGCAGCAGCACTCGCTGCGTGATCAAAATACAGATTGAATTTGGAAAGACCGCTGCGAGGCGGTCTTTCTGTTTGCGTTGGCCTCGTCGACCGCTGCCTGAAAGACGGACCAGGCGCGATCTGACCGTTGCCTTAACGTTCGGACGATTGTCGTTTCTGGCATATGCGCCGCTTCGCGGTTTGTTTATCGTCCATCCTAATGATCACGGTCGACAGCCGGTTGGTGAGTTCATCGGCAGCTAGGCTTAGCCAAACCTCGGCCATGTGTTTGAGCGTTTCACGATTGTTTGGGTCTTCGGCGCGCTCTGCCATCTCGAAAGCCTCTTCCGCGAGCTTTCTGTAATCGGGGACGGCACGATCCGGCATGAATCTTCAGTCCGCTCATGAATGGGCCGCACCAGCGAACCTGATGCGACAGATCAATCCACATAGGGGCAGTGATTATCGATCCCCGCGGATAGGATAATGGTACGGCGTCAGACTCGTTCCTATGTCGGATATGTGACGTTGGCGTTGAACTAGTGAAGAACCGCCGCCAACATCGAACGTGAGATAAAGAGTGAGCCGGTCTCAATCACCACGATCAGCGCCACCAACAGAATCCAAATTGAAGCATGGCTATGTGCGAACAGTGGTCAGGGGTAACTGGTGAACTGTCCTGGCTTTTTGTCATTGGTAGTCACCTCCACTGGAGACGACTAACGACGCGACCATGACATTTGAGTGAGCTAGTTCACTATCACTCGCGATTTATGAGCGTGCCCCGGGCCCCCTCGACCTCAGCCGGCAACGGCGCTTGGCGGTGAGTGCCCCTATAGAAGGCGAAGCGGGACTTATTTACTTGCGACTTACTAATGGCAGCCTGGGCTTAGGCCAACCGGACCATCCGCTAGCAATTTCATTTAGTTAGCTTGACGCACGCTCAAGTGGCTGAAGCTGATCGCCCGCTGACACCCCTTCCTGAGCACACGTGAGAGTTGCTACGATCCCTTGTCTTGGCCGCGGGGGCGACGATGAGGCGGCGCGAGTTCATTCGTCTATTTGCAGGTAAAGCAGCAGCGTGGCCGATCGCGAGCCACGCGCAGCAATCGGCGGCGCCCGCCATCGGCTATTTGAGCAAACGTTCGCCCGAAGACACGGCCGGAGTTGTCGTCGTGCAACAGGGGAAACCGAAGCCATGAGCAACAATGACGACACGCCGCACTACGCTCGCTGGCGCAATTCGGATGTCAGCAAAAATTTTCATCGGCTTGGACTGCTTGTTGCAGCGATCATCCTCGTGTCGGGCCTGTTGTTAATGGCAAAGGATGCACTTGGGTTGAGGTTTTGGGATTTGATTCCATCTGACATCCCAATTCTCGCGCGCGGAATCGCAATTGGCCTGACCGGCATCGGATTGGTTTCAGTGGCGTCATACGGCATCGTCCGCGCAATAGGCTGGGCGATCAACAAGTCTATCTAAGGTCGTGGCCAAACATTCGAATTCACAGGTCGGCCCTCAAACAAAGCCCGCTCGCGGCGAAACAGGTCAATAAGAAATTCCGTCACAGTCCGCAGCTGCGGCGCGCGGCGCACATCGCGGCGCGTCAGCAGCCATAATTCACGTGCTGGCGGAACTTCAGGCAGGCGCACTTCGACCAAGGCGGGTTCTGTAGCCGCAAGAAAATGCGGCAGCAGGGCAATGCCAAATCCGGCGCGGGCCGCCGCGATCTGACCGGTTTGGTAATTGGCGCGAAAGGCGAGCCGCTGCCCTCGAACCTGGCGGGCCAGCCATAAAGCTTCGGGAAACTGAGCGCCCGCTTCGTCGAACCCGATAAAGAGCGGCAAGATGCCGTCCTTCAGCCGGTCACGCCACTTTCTGACGCAGTAGAATCCATAGCCGACCCGCGCGACTCGTCGGCCGAGAATGTCGCCGCGCTCGGGCCTGCCAAGACGCAGGGCGATGTCGGACTGATGGCGTGGCAGGCTTACGCGCTCCCTCTGCGAGATGATTTCGAAATCGAGCGCCGGATACGACTTATGGAGCGCCAGCAGGCGCGGGGTCAGGAACGTCTCGGCCAGGCTGGGCGTCGCCGTGATCCTCACCAGGCCCGTCAGCGACGATTCCGACCTGACCCGCCGCAACGTCCCCGCGGCCTCTTCCATTGCGGATGCAGGCTCGAGCGCCTCGCGGCCCGCGGCCGTGAGCACATAGCCCGTCGGGCGACGCTCGAACAGCTTGGCACCGAGAGCCTGCTCAAGGCCGGCAAGGCGGCGCGCCACCGTCGCATGGTTGACCCCAAGGATGCGCGCAGTCGCGGACAGGCTGCCGTAACGGGCGAGTGCAGCAAAGATACGGACGTCCGCCCAGTCCGGACCTGTGCGAAAACGATCAGCCATTGCGCAAACTTAGCGAATTCCTGCACGAGGCACGAGGGCCTATGTGGTCATGGCAGGGCCGGACAATCGGGAGATCAAGACCATGACAATGACGATCAATGCGAACGACCCGCATCCGCGTCGGCGGGTGCGTGTTGCAGGGACGGAGATCAGCTACGTCGAGACGGGGCAGGGGATGCCGATCGTGTTTCTCCACGGCAACCCAACCTGGTCTTATCTGTGGCGCAACATCATTCCGCATGTCAGCGATCTCGGTCGATGCCTTGCGCCTGACCTCGTCGGCATGGGCCAATCCGGCCCATCACCCACCGGCTCGTATCGCTTCGCGGATCATGCCGCCTGTCTCGATGCCTGGTTCGACACGCTCGGCCTGACAAGCGACGTTGTCCTCGTCGCGCATGATTGGGGCTCGGCACTCGGTTTCCATCGTGCGTCGCGCTACCCCGAGCAGGTCGCCGGCATTGCGTATATGGAAGCCATCGTGCAGCCGCGCTGCTGGGCGGATTTTCCGGACGGTCGCGATCGCGCCTTTCGCGCCTTACGCTCACCTGACGGCGAGCGGATGATCTTCGAGGACAATTTTTTCGTCGAGACAGTAATGCCGAAGAGCATCATGCGGCGCTTGGGCGATGACGAGCTCGCGATGTACCGAAAGCCGTTTATGACCCGCGACGCGCGCAAGCCGACGCTCGCGTGGCCGCGCGAACTGCCGATCGAGGGCGAGCCGTCCGACGTGGTCGAGATCGTCGGGCGTTATGCGGAGTGGCTGAGCCGGTCAGCCGTTCCGAAGCTCTTCATCAACGCGGAGCCGGGCGCTCTGATCACCGGAAGAGCGCGCGAATATTGCCGGGCATGGCCTAATCAGCGCGAGACCACTGTCAAAGGCATCCACTACGTGCAGGAAGACTCCCCAGACGAAATTGGCCTGGCGCTGAGGACATTCATCAAAGGGCTTCGTGACAGCCGGCAGAGCAAGGCGAATGACACCGAATAATTCTGTTTAGCGCCGCTCCGATTTACAAAGGTACCTCCGCACACGCGTGCGCAGTCTTTGACGCAAAGACACTGCAAAAATAGCCTCTTGACAACATACCAACTAGTCGGTATGCATCGTGTATGGACGCAACCGGCGGACCGGTCTGCGCCTCAACCGAAGACGTGCCGAACCAAGAGGGCTCTGGCTATGGATACTCTGCTCGTTGCGACCCAGATCATTTGCTACGGCGTCGGCATCGTCTCGGCCTCCCTGAACATCGCCAGTTTCGTGCACCGGCGCGTCAAGTCGCGTCGCCCGCATACAGTTGATGCGGCGAGAAATTGAAATGGAGGCAGACATGGCGGCACGCCAGCAAAAGCAATCGGCCAAGGGCAAAATTCTCGATGCCGCGCTCATGGTGATCCGTGCCAAGGGCTATACGGCAACGACTGTGGACGATCTTTGCGCGGCCAGCGACGTCACCAAGGGGGCCTTCTTTCATCACTTCAAGAGCAAGGACGATCTGGCCATCGCGGCCGCTGACTATTGGTCGGAGATGACCGACAAACTTTTCGCGGCGGCGCCCTATCATACCTATCCGGACCCGCTCGACCGCGTGCTCGGCTACATCGACTTCCGCAAAACAATTTTGACCGGCACGGTGCCTGAGTTCACCTGCCTCGTGGGCACGATGGTGCAGGAAACCTACGACAGCCATCCGGCGATCCGCGATGCTTGCGCGCGCTCGATCCGCGG
>JACZDD010083789.1_pt1 | contig 12812 bp, 12 predicted proteins | sample 8641771 | NCBI WGS metagenome assembly JACZDD01 (sample SAMN15324614, study PRJNA640507) | soil metagenome | isolation source: intercropping peanut in the second line | place: China: Luxin town, Laibin City, Guangxi Province | collected 2019-07-25 | depth 10cm m | reverse complement strand
GGAGCGCATCCGAGCATTTCTCGCGTAATCCGAACTCCGGCCGCGGACTAATGACCTGTCGCAACGAAAACATGACTAGGAACGCCACCTCGAAACTGAGCCGCGCACGCAAGTAAGCGGTTCGTATATGTAACGAACTCACCGCGACACGATAGTAATTTGATACGATTGCCTTGGCGTAAAGGACGCATCCGGTCCGCGGAAAGGGTAGAAGCCCACCTCCCAGCATCCAGTTTTAGCTACCTTCTTTCAGCCCGATCTGCGGACAGCGGGCGCATCGAAAGGAGGTCGCTATGTCGACTGATCCCCAGGCGGCGCCCCGCCGTCTTCCCGACCGCCCCAACCTCCGCCATCTGAAGGACCAGGCCAAGGATCTGGTCAAATCGGGCGCCGCGGCATCCATCGCCGCTGCGCAATTCCAGATCGCGCGCCTCTACGGGTTCGCGAGCTGGCCTAAGCTCAAGGCTCACTTACAATCTTTCGAAGAGATCGGCCAACTCAAGCAGGCGATTGACTCCAACGACATCGCGCGCGTCAAAACTCTCATGACACGCAACCCCGCGCTGCATCGTGCTCCGCTCGGCTACGGCGAAGATGGGCCGCTGACGTGGGTTGCTGAATGCCGCGTCCCGTGGGAACCGCCGGGTGCCGCCAGATTGGCCATGGCGGAATGGATGATCGCGCACGGATCGGACGTGCATCAAGGAGGCGACGGACCCCTCATGCGCGCTGCGCTCAATGGATACCGCATTCCGATGATGGAACTGCTCGTGGCGCACGGCGCGGATGTGAACGCCATGTGGCACGGACACTTCCCCGTCCTCTTTGCCCCGTGCGAGTCGATGGATGCTGCCGCGCTGAAATGGCTTCTCGATCGCGGCGCAAATCCGAACCTTCGAGATCCACGGCAGAGCGCCGCCGGCCGGCCTTATCCAGGCACCGCTCTCGACTACCTCATTGGGTCATACGCGCGTTCCCTGGAACGGCTGAGCGCCTGCATCGACGTCCTTCTCGAGGCCGGCGGGGAGACCAGGTATAACGCGTCGGCTGTGCTGGCAGTGCTCCGCGGACGGCTCGATGATTTGACTGAGCTGATCGACGCCGACCCCGGACTCGTGAATGAACGTTTCCCGGAACTCGATTGCGGCCAAACCGGCGGACGTCTCCTTCTGCTCCAAGGCGGAACGCTTTTGCATGTGGCCGCCGAATACGGCAACGTTGTAGCAGCCGCTCTACTCCTCGACCGTGGGGCCGGCGTCAATGCTCGCGCGACAATCGATGAGGCCGGCATCGGCGGGCAAACAGCAATCTTCCATGCGGTAACGCAGTTCGACGATGGCGGCTTGCCGGTAGCACAATTGCTGATGGAGCGCGGAGCCGGCCTCGCGATTCGCGCCAGGCTTCCGGGCGACTATGAGCGTCCCGGTGAGATCGTCGAATGCACGCCCTTGGGATATGCGCTGCGGTTCGGCGGCGCAAGCGACAGGAGAACGGTGACCCTGCTTCGAGAGCACGGAGCAATTGAGTAGTAGATCCGGTAAATCCCATAACCCGTTCTCTGATCCGGCAAGTTCCAGCTAGCGGCCGTTCCGTCAAGCAATCCTCCAACTTCGAAGCCCACTAGCAGGAACCACAGTACAATTCCCACGATAGGTTGTCTGGATACAAACGACCGGCCTACCCTAGCCGAGCCGATCTTCGAAAGGAACATCGCCGGCGTTACACCAAGTAAAAGGCCTATGAGGATGCTTGCACCTAACGCGAAACACCACCCGCCTGCATCGAGGTGAGTCATTTGTAAGCGCGTTAGGCCCACGGACTCGGGAATCAGTTGCCGGATTGCTCCCAACCCGGCGTAGCCGAAAATGACGCCGACCAGTCCTCCGGAGCTGCTGAGCACAAGGCTCTCAATCATGACCTGAGCAAAGAGACGGGAGCGGGCGCCGCCGAACGCGTTTCTTACGGCAAAACTCAAATTTCCGGGCGTTCGCGCGCCCCATCAAGGAACTCGCCACATTCAGCAACGCGAGAACCAGAATGCCCACGGCCGCCAATATGAGCAGCACGAAAAGAGGAATATAGAACCGTCGATCGCGCCCGGCGAGTGGCCGAATGGTGGCAAGAAGCGGAGCGGTCAACCGTAGGACGTCTCGCGTGGCGTCCTCGTCGTAGCGCCCGGTTTCAATCTTCCGATCAAACCCGTAATAGGCGGAAATGGATCCAGAGAAGAAACGCGGTTTGCTATCCATATATCGACGCCAGTATTTGGCACGTCGAATCCTTGCGGTAATACCCCCGATAATTTCGTAGCTCTCCCGGTAAAGAAAAATTTTGCGCCCGATAACAGACCCGCCCGAGAAGAGCCTCTGCCAGGCTCGGCTGGAGAGGAGCGCCGCTCCTGGAGTATCTGGCGAAGAGCGAACACGTCCCAAGAGCGGCTTCACACCGGCAACCGAAAATAAGTTGGCCGAAACACGCTGGACCCGAACCGAACCCTTTCTACTCTCGGAAAGAGTTTGCATTTCTGAATACCCAAATAGCAAAGCCAATCCTGAAAAGTACCGGGAATGTTCCCGAAGAAGGTTGAAGTCGCTACGCCGGAGAGGACTGGGCCGGTGATTGGCATCGAATTTCTCGATAGAGACCAGACCCTCCGGATTCGAGTAAGGAGGCGGCCGCAGGAACACAGCACGAAACGCACAGAACACCGTTAGCGGGACATCAATCGCGAAAGCGATCGTGAAAACGGATCCCGCATAAATAGCCGGCCGTTTGCGTAACTGCCGGAAATCCGATTTAACGTCAACCAATATTTGGTCTGCGCTCAACATCCGGTTTACGTCGTTCATCTGTTAATTGTCCCTACCCCGAACCCGCCTTTCCCAATCCCGAACACTCTCCGAATGCCGCTAACCCGGAAAGCTCTTGATGCATGAGCATTTCCCGTGGCAGAGAGCATGCACCAGTCAATGCCCGAGGCATCCTGCATGAGCGGCTTCTTCGCATCAGTCCGATACGCGTTTCGCGTCCTCCGAAAGAATCCCGGCTTCACTGTGTCGGCGCTCGCCGTCCTTGCGCTGGGCATCGGCGCGAACACCGCCATCTTCAGCGTGGTGAATACAGTGCTCTTACGGCCCCTCCCATTCCACGATTCGCAATCGATCGTGACCGTCTTTCATGTGCCGCCCGCGGCAGCGTTCCCGGGCATTAAGACATTCTCCGTCTCCCCGGCCAATTATCTCGATTGGCGAAAGCAGAACGACGTATTCGAATCCATGTCCGTCTTTGCCCCACGAGCCTTGCGCATCGGCGGAGGCAGCCGGCCCCAGACGCTACTCGCCACCATCTCGGATGCGGATTTTTTCAAGATACTCCGCGTTAAACCCTCCGTCGGCCGGGTGTTCACTCAAGAGGAATGCGAGCCTGGACATGACGCAGTAATCGTTCTCAGCGATGCCTTTGCCCAGAGTCACTTCGGATCGCCCGCCAACGCCTTAGGAAAGCGTCTCCAACTCAACAACCGCAGCGTTCAAGTGATCGGCGTCATGCCTTCCGATTTCTATGTGAAGTCCTGGTTCCCGGCATCGACAGAGGGTTGGATCCCGACCGCCTGGACAGACATGGATCGCGCCACGCGCGGCAATCACAACTGGCTCGTTGTCGCCCGGCTGCGCCAAGGCGTGACTGTCGCCAGGGCCCAGTCGGAAATGAACATCATCTCCGGCCGCCTCGCTCGCGATTATCCCGAAGAAGACAAAGGTTGGGGCGCCATAGTCACGCCGCTACGAGAGAATTTAGTAGGCAATGTCCGGCCCGCCCTTCTCACATTACTCGGCGCGGTCGGTTTTGTTCTGTTGATCGCGTGTGCCAATACCGGCAACCTGGTGCTCGCGCGCACCATCGCGCGGCGCAAGGAGCTGGCAATCCGAGCGGCGCTCGGCGCAAGCTCGCGTGATGTTCTCCGGCCCGTACTAACGGAAACTACCTTGCTCGCGATCGCGGGCGGCGCGCTGGGCCTGCTGGTAGCGCGCGCGGGCCAATCGCTGGTGACGCATGCCCTTGCCAATCAACTGCCGCGCGCGACCGAGGTCCAAATGGACGCGCGCGTTCTCGCATTTACTCTGGTTATTTCCATCCTCACTGGACTCGGTGCCGGTCTTCTTGCGGGAATCCGGCTCCTCAGCGGCGACCTGAATGATTCTCTGAAACAAGGCGCCGGCAAAACCGATAGCTATTCAGGCGGTCGCGGCACGCGCAGCGCGCTCGTGGTCTCCGAAGTAGCGCTCTCGCTGATGCTGCTCGTCGGCGCCGGCCTTATGGTTCGCAGTCTCTGGGCCTTGCATAAAACCGACCCCGGCTTCCAGCCCAACAACGTTCTGACCATGACCGTGCCCATCCCGAAATCTTCCGAAGCGGCGCGGCGCAGCCGTCTCTACGATGACTTTCTCCCGCAAGTGGCGGCGCTGCGCGGCGTCGAATCCGCGGCCGCCATCGACGACCTCCCGATGCAAGGCGGCTCCGAGCAGCCTATCGCTGTGGAAGGCCGTCCGGTCGAGGTCTTCGCGCTGCAGCGCAACGTCTCGGTGCGGCAGATAACTCCGAATTACTTCCACACTATAGGCATTCCGTTTCGCACGGGCCGCGACTTCCAACTCGTGGACACTTCCGGCAAGCAAGCTGTGGCCGTCATCAGCCAGGCAATGGCGAATCTGTTCTGGCCGGGTGAAAACCCCATCGGCAAACGCTTCCGTATTTCCTTCACGCCGGAAACGGTGCGCACGGTAGTGGGCGTGGTCGGCGACATCAAAGCGCGCGGGCTCACGGCCCTGGAGCCGGTCCCGATGTTGTATATCCCGATTCTTCAGGACAGCACGATTGCAGTCTCACTGGTAATCCGCGGCCATGGCGCGGTGACCCGCTTCGGTCCAGCGGTGGCCGGCGTCCTCGCGAAGATTGACCCTTCGCTTCCCATTCGTAACGTCAAGACCATGGATGAGATCGTCGAAGCCACGCTTTCCCAGCAGCGGTTCAGCATGTGGTTGTTCGCCGCGCTGGCCGGACTCGCATTTCTCTTGGCCACGGTCGGCATTTACAGCGTGCTGGCATATAGCGTTCGCAGCCGCGCGCGCGAGATAGGAGTTCGCATCGCGCTCGGAGCCAGTTCCGCCGACGTTCTCGGCCTTGTTATCGCCGAAGGTATGCGGCCCACCGCGCTGGGCGTCCTCATCGGCGCTTGCGGAGCCTTTGCGCTCGGGGGCGTGCTATCGAAGCTCATCTATGGCGTCAGTCCGGCCGACCCGCTCACCTTTCTCGCTGTTGCGCTGCTGCTTACCGTTGTTGCGGCGGCAGCGTGTGCCATTCCGGGCTATCGCGCCACGCGCGTCCAACCCATCACCGCATTGCGTAACGAATAACTTGTAGCGCGCGCACTCGTGCGTGCCGCGTCGAGACTCGTCTCGACGCTTACTAGTTCTTAATTTCGCCGCGCAGCGCTGCCTGCATGCGCCGGTCGGCATTGATTTGCTCCAGCATCGGAGACTGTTTCTCGGAACCACGCCAGTGATTCAGGTCAAGCGTTGCGCCCGCTCGTACAAGCAGCGCGACCGCGTTATAGCAACGTTGGCGAACTTCCTCTGTAGGAGCGTTCTTCCATGTCCACAACGCCGTATCCAAGGGCGTCGCGTGAAAACGGGCGTCTCTGGCCTCCACCGGGGCTCCGCGTTCGAGTAAGAGGCCGATGATCTCCGGTTCCGGGCCCCAACAAGCCCAGTGCAGCGCCGTTTGACCATTCTCGTCACGAGCTACCGGATCGGCGCCTCGTTCCAGAAGGAACTTCGCCGCATCCAGGCTGCCGTATCCGCAGGCATAGCGAAAAGCCGCCTCGATCTGCTGCGGATTCGCTTCAGTCGTGCCCGCGCCACCTCCATCGAAATGGCTCTGAAGCACATCGAGCCGGTCCAGTGCCGCCGCACTTTCCATGTCCAATGGCGCACCGCGATCCGCAAGAAACTTGGCCGCCGCGGGTTGTCCGTTGGCAATGCAGCCATGAACGATGGAATGGTGATTGCCGCCCGCGCGCAGATGAAGACTTGCTCCTCGATCCAACAGCGTCTCGAGAAGAGCGATCTGCACGCCGGCTCTCTCCGGATGTACACTCGTGGCTGCCAAACCGAGTGCGGTGCATCCGCCGCCGTACGCGTCCGACTCCGCGTCTACTTCTGCGCCCCCATTCAAAAGCAGATTGGTGATCTCGACAATATTCTTCGGTGTCTTCTGGCGGAAGTTCTCCACGCCATTGGCGGATACGTAATGCAGCAGAGTGGAATGATGCTCACGCGTAGACCGCTCTCGCACAAGCCCTGGGCGATCGGCAAGCAATTTCCTAAGCATTGGTGCGTCGCCGTGAATAATCGCATCAGCCGCCGCTTCGAACGCCGCAGCCGGTGAGTGGGCGCGGGCTATCTCCCGAACATGCCGGGCAAACGTTGGCCAATTCGTGAATCCGTGTTCTCGCGCGAGAAAAAACTGAGCTCCGGCCAGCGTGCATCCGGAAACCTGTGCAGTCGTTGCCTTCAGTTTGTTCCAGCGGCGCTCGATATCTTCCAGTTCATTCTCCCGGTCCCGCACTGCCGGCCAATGGGTCGCGCTGTATGCCCGGGCAAGCCGTTCAACCCAACGAGCGGCCCAGTGGCGGATCGCCAAGGGATCGCCCGATCTACAGGCGTCCTGCAAATCTCTGGCGAGTTTCTTGTATTGCTCCAGGTCGGGACGGGGCGGTAAGGGAACTGCGTTAGACATACGAATCTCCTTTCAATTGCTGCCTGGCGTTCGCACAAATCAGGCTGAAAGAAGGCTCGTAAACCTTCGGTGTTTTGCGTGGGTGGGCACTGCCCTTTCCGCGAACGGGATGCGCCCCTCGGCGCTTCCTTCTTATACTACGATCCGTGTGAGGAGTCTTGCCGGAAGCCGGCAACACGAATTCATCGCCCCAGCAACAGAGCTACCGCGCTGCTCCCAAAGCTGGATGCGGCAATGTCAACTTTGCCGTCTTCGTTCACATCGATGTTTTTGTTCGCATTCACATCGACGGCGACCAGCTCGAATGCCGGCCATCCGACATCGATGGGCGGCCGGTGCTGCTTCGTGAAGGCGCCATTGCCGTCGTTCACGAGGATGCTCAGAATATGGTGTGACCATGGCCGAGCACGATGTCGGGACGCCCGTTATGGTTGAGGTCCACCACTGCTGGAGCTGGGGCAAACAGTGGACCTTGCGCCACTGTGAGCAGCCCAGCAGAAAAATCAAGGCCAATGTCGCAAAAAATCCTCGAAACTGAGCCGCGCACGAAGTAAGCGGTTTGTATTTACCACGAACTCACCGCGACACGACACTAGCTCAAAAGACGACCCTGCCACTGATAGTGTTAACCCGAGATCCCCACTCACTCACCGCGTGGCCAGTCGCAACACCAATGAGGCTACGGCCAACAGAAGAAATGGTGTCGGGAAAACGGAGGTGCGAATACCAGCCAGACCGCACGACAGTAACGACGGCGCCAATGAAGTACAAAACCAGGCCGAGTGAGGCCGCGACTCCGATCGAAGGGACTGGTTTGCGGTTCTTGACGCGGATGCGGTAGCGCCGGCTCTGCCCGTTGCGTTTCTCTTTCCCTACCGTCGTGTCGCGATATCTCTGCTGGGCCTTCCACCGCGGCCACTTCCTTGCCGCCTTCCGGCAATTCTCGCTGCAGTAGCGCTGCCGCGCTTGCCGGGGGTGGAAGCGTCGGTCGCAGCCTTTGAGCCGACACTGCCGGATCCGCGGCCGACATGCTCGGCACCTGTGCCGACCAGCCGCTAGATTTTTGCGCGGGTGTGTAGCAGGCCCGGGAGGGCCCATGGGAGGTGATGACTCCCAGAAGCTCCTGCCCTGGAGAGGAGCCTGTTACTCTCCAGGGCGCAGCAATCAGGTTAAGTGCATAATGATGGCGTGTCCGAATGGCGGTTCGTCGGCGTCTGCCCCGTTCTTCGAGGTCCGGTCCCGGACTCCGAAATGATCTTGATCGATGGTGTCAATCCGTGGCGGTACAACTGGACCACGCTGCGTCACGGAGTTCCGATCATTTTGCCTGACCCTGTGTCTTCCTCGCGCGAGCATTGGCTCAAAGTCTATGAGATCAAAAACGAGGAAACGCACCTCATGTTCGCCGCGAATTTCAGCTTGGAAGATCGTACTTGCGCCTTCTATGTCCCGGCTGCTTCCGGAGAGGCCGGTACGTTTGCTGCAAGAGAACCAGAATATGAGGGATACTGGCGAGCCACGATCGACGAGCGAAGTGATCTACCTTGGCCGACTCCAGATCCCGAGTGGGCAGGCCGTGCTGTTTTTCTTCGCCTGCTGGACAGCATCGAAGCTCGTGCAGAGCGAATCGCCTATCGCGGAATATCTATTTGCCGCGTTTGCAGGTGTCATAACGGACATGAAGGCCTTCGCCTAGCTGGCTGGGAATGGCCGGCCGGCTACAGACACTACCTTGCGGATCACGGAGTGCGCCCTTCGCTCGCGTTTGAAAATCATATCCTGACGCTCACCACCGAGTTTGCAAGCCGCTGATCCCCGATTCATACAGATACTCACCTCTCCCGTCGCAATTAACTCACCACGGTTCACTGAAGACGGCATGGGTTAGTTCTACCAAGCAGACGCGGGTCATTTTTTGCAAGCGCCGAAGCGTAAGTAAGCGTTTGTACATACTAACCAACTCGCCGCGAAACGACACGAGACCACGGGCAGTTCTCCTGGGATTGGATATGGCGCCCAGCCCTTGACGACCTATACGCGCTAAGCTGAATCCTTTCTATGCCAGCTTGGAATCCCACGGAGTACGAGACGTACCTTGATCTGAGAACACGACCGTCTCGCGATCTCGTGCAACGAATCCCTATTTCGCCGACGCGGATAATCGATCTCGGCTGCGGCCCTGGAAATAGCACCGCGGTCTGCGCAGAGCGGTGGCCCACAGCATCCATTGTGGGTTTAGATAATTCGACGGAAATGATCGAATCGGCCCGGACGACTCAGCCGAATCGAACCTGGTTAGTCGGTGACATCGGAGAATGGATCCGCCAGCCCAGTGGCATTGAACACGAGGTAGACCTCATTTTCTCCTCTGCCGCATTGCAATGGGTTGAGGACCACGCTCGCATCTTTCCGCGCTTATTGCACAAGCTCGCGCCGGGAGGTGTTTTTGCGTGTCACATGCCCGCCTATGACGCGATTCCGAATCAATTGATGCGAGACATGGCTGCCAGCGAACTTTGGCGGCATTGGTTTCCCGATCGGCGAGCCAAGGAATGGCGCTCGCACAGCTTAGATTATTACTACGCTATTCTCGTCGCCTCCACGAAGTGGCTTGATCTCTGGACAACCGATTACCTGCAGATCATGTCGGACGTCGAGGGTATTGTGGAGTGGTACAAGAGCACAGGCTTATGCCCGTATCTGGAGTGCATACAAGATAACAATCATCGCCAGGAGTTCTTGGAGGAATACAGATCTCGACTCTCTGCCGTGTATCCAAAATCTGAAGTTGGTGGAGTGCCGTTTCTATTTCGAAGAATTTTCATAGTTGCTGGCGTCGCGTGAAAGTGCCTCACAACATGGTATGTTCATGATGTCATCGGACCACCTCGACGAGCCAGATGTGCGGTCGAGAAAACGATCCCGATAGAGCTGCCGCAGGCGAGCGACTTGCCGAAGTGGCAGAGGCTGACGCCGGTCAAGGCGGAGCCACACAGATCCGAGGAGAAATGATGAGACAGTCAGTGGAGATCGCCGCAGTGTGTGCGGTGTTGTTGACGATGATCGTGCCTGCTGCGCAGCCCAGTCCGCAGCAGAAGGCCGATGCCGATACTGTAGAGCTGGCAAAGTACAAACTATCTGCCGCCACGCTGAAGAAGGTCGGCGCGGCCGCGCACGCATTCGCGCAAGCGCTGCAGAACGATCCGAAGTTCAAGGGTGCGATAGCGGCCGGGCGCGAACTGGAAGCGCTCGAGAATAAGGACCCGCGCACGCCTGCCGAGGATCGCCGTATAGAGGAACTCCAGAAGCAGGTTGATGAGGCAGAGAAACAGATGCAAGCGCTGGTCGGATCGGACGACAACGATGATTCTGCGACGGTATCCGACATGGCCCGGAAGCTAGCGGCTATCCCGCACATGTCAGAAGCGCTCAAGAGCGCCGGTCTCACTGCGCACGAGTTCGCGTTGTTCGAAACGTCTCTGATGCAGGCGAGCTTAGTGGCGGGCTTCAAAAAAGCTGGCACGCTGAAGGAGGTGCCGCCCGGCGTCTCACCGGAGAACGTCCAGTTCGTCCTCAACCACGAGGCCGAGATTCAGCAGGTCCAGAAAGAGATGTACAGCGTTGCGGGGAATGGTTCCGGGACCTCTAGGTAAAGCCGTGCAAAGTATTCGACACGAGTGTACTCGCGCAGCGTCTCTAGCAATGCCGGGCTGAGCGGTAGATCCCGGTCCATATTGGAAGCATTAGCAATTCTTATCCAACTTGCTCTCCACGCACACACTGAGAGCCCGAGCGGAACACTGCACCTGGATTACCGCTGTGGGAACTGAACGAGCATTGCGCTTGCGCTCATGAAAGGCCGCTCTAATCCATGTCGCCATTGTCCTCTGCTGTTGAATCGTCTTAGCGCACTGCGGACAGCCTTTGAGGTGATGTTCTATCGGCTGCCGTTCGTCGAAGGCGAGTCGATCAAAAATATAGTCGTCAAGCGTCTCGTCTGTTAAGTGCCTAAGGGCAAGATTCGCCCTGCGCTCCTGCCATCTGACTTTGGACTCCGAGACAATCCGTCGTCCCTCGACGCATCCCACCTCTTCGATGGAGTGCTCCTGAGCGGCAAAGGCCGCGGAACACGTTCGACAAGCGATCAGATGATCTAACAATTCAGCGCTTATCCGGTCCACTAGCGTTGGTGCATCCAGATCGGTGGACCTCACCTTGACATGAAGATCGTTTCGGTTTGACTGCTGTTCAAAGGACATGCTCGTACATCTCAACTTGCTGGGAGTAAGCAATTCGTGTTCCGAGAAGACCATGTCTGGAAATGCTTGACTATTAAGGTTCATCCGGTCTCTATTCGCACCTTAGGCCGGAAAATAAGTGGGTATATAGAATAAACCGCCCATAGGAAACGATGCCGATGAGTCAACGCCCCCCAGCAATTGAACCTGTAAACGATTGCCTTCGGAATCCGGAACCCTATTTCGCCATCGCATCTGATTGTATGAAGGCCAGGCTCAATGCGAGCTGCTTTACAATGGGCCCGCAGTGTGAAACGCGTCAAATCCCCTCTTGCCTACCTAGGACTCCGAAGCACGCCGTCAAAGGAACTATCCGGTACTTTTAGGAGTCTTTCTTATTTGCGAACGGCAACCCAATTACTGTTGATCCTCGCCGGATGTTTGGCTGCGTGCTGGGTTTTAGGCCTCTATACTCATTCGATCCCCGGGCTCATCGCCGGACAGGTCATTGACTGGAAAACAGGAAACCCGGTGCAGTACGTCGATGTTCAGGTGAAAGCCCCCAATTCCTCTCAGATCTTAGCTCGAACGGATGCGCACGGGCGTTTTAGTTTCCAGCCGCGGGACCTGCCGAACGTATATTTCCTCTTCGCCGCGTCGCCGCAATATGGCAGGCTTCTGCAAGCGACATTGGGCCAAACAGTTGTCATGTACCGGAAGGGCCAGCGAGTACGCGATGTTGTCATCCCGGCCATTCGCGCTACCGAGCTATCCGGGCACGTCTACGGAAATGATGGAGAGCCGATATCCGGGTGTTATGTCGCTGCGCTGACTCGCGTCAACCACATCGATCTGTCGGCTGAGCTTGATGTGCAGGGTGCATTCGAAATCACACCAACCAGCCCGTCCGATCTGTCAAGGGCTGACGATGCCAACAACTTGATGGAGGTCGACGCCAGCCAAACGGATGTGAATGGAATGTATGTCTTCCGTCGGCTCGGAGCGGACCGATACTTCGTGTTAGCTCGATGCCAGGAAGCTCAAACGGGGAAGAGCATGCCATCTGCCTGAGTGCCAATGCTGTACCCAGAAGTGGAATCCATCGCCAATGCACAAGAGATAACTTTGCTGCCGGGCGATAACCGGGCTGGCGTTGATTTTCACATGCATCGGGAAAGAGCCTACTCGCTAAAAGGAAGAATCATTTTCAGCGATCATTTGCCGCCTAAACCTTGGTCAGAGGTCACCTACTCGCAGAATCTGCTTGTGTTCCGCTCGGATCGCGCTCTAACGTCAACGTCGCTTGGGCAGGAGCCTTGCCAAATTAACGCCAACGCTGGAGCGTTCCGGTGTGATTCGTTGTTACCAGGTGAATATACTTTCTACTTTGAAGTCTCCCAGGGGCTGGGCAGGAATACACCACGACAGACGGCAAAGGTGCGCTACAAAGTTCCAGCCGGAGCCAAGCAGACGTTGACGGTCCAGTTGCAGAATGTTGCCGATGACGAGCGCTATCAGACGCCCTACGCAGGTCCGGGAGGGAATCTGGATTTTCGGAAGGTCTGTGCCACCGCACCGGACGGAAAGCCTGCCATTCGCGTATTAGTCTGGGGGCAGGGGCGAGTGCTCGGACTTTGCTACTACATGACCTTTAGGCGCAACACTAGCTTCCGATTGCCTAAAGATTATTACAAGGTAATTGCCTTTGAAGATGCTTTTGTTCCTAGAGGCCATTCTTTCGGCAATAGTTCCAAGTTCGAGGACGTTCTCGTGCAG
>JACZDD010044251.1_pt1 | contig 12852 bp, 12 predicted proteins | sample 8641771 | NCBI WGS metagenome assembly JACZDD01 (sample SAMN15324614, study PRJNA640507) | soil metagenome | isolation source: intercropping peanut in the second line | place: China: Luxin town, Laibin City, Guangxi Province | collected 2019-07-25 | depth 10cm m | reverse complement strand
GTGATGACGCACGGAATTCCGGGCAGCGCCGCGCCGGAGACGTTCAGTCCGGGAGCCTTCAGGTGTACCAGATGCCAGGTTCCGGGAATGCCATAGGCGAGGTGAGGATCGTTGGCGAGTATCGGCTTACCATCGGCCGTGTAAGAGCCGGAGACGGCCCAGGAGTTCGAACCCGGCCGAAGATATTGCCCTTGGCTCGCCGGAAACAGAACGTTCATCTTAGCCGGGTCCGCATGCAGCGCGAACAGCGTGCCTTTGGCGAATTCGAAATCCATGGAATTCGTCAGGTCGCGAAACATAACCAGGCTCACCAGAACGGAGTCGGCGAGTGTCCAGGGACGCGGGGTGTAGGAATGCCCGGGCAGCGAAAACTCGAGCGAATAATTGCCGCGATGCGTATCGATGAAGAAATTGACGCCGCGCGCGTATTCGGCTAGGACGGCGCGCTCGTCATCAGATAGCCGCGCGGCGCTCGCGTCGGCGATCGCTTGCATACGCATGCTGCGCGAGAGGCGGTCGGCGGCAAGCGGCGCAGGACCGAAGACTTCCGACAGCGTACCCCCGCCGAACCGGCGTAAGGTATCCATCTGCCACAATCGATCTTGGGCTGTGACATAACCCTGCAGGAAAATGGCGTCTTGCCAGGAAGCGGCTTCAATATGGGGCACGCCGCGCTCGTCGCGGAGAACGGTGGCCGCGGCCGATACAGGCGCGGCGATCTCGCCGGAGACCTTGGGGAGCGGACGTACGGCGAACCAATACACGGCGGCCAGCATGAGCAACAGCACAACGGCGATGCTCAGGTTGATGAGGCGCACCAGGCGGGTTGACACCAACCGATTTTACTCTGCGGCATGAGTTTGCGACTTATTCTTCTGGCGCTGATCCTGGCGACGAACGGCTTCTTCGCCGCCGCGGAAGTGGCGCTTGTTTCGGTGCGCCAATCGCGGTTGCGCGAAATGGCGCAGAACGGGCAAGCCGGGGCGCAAAGCGCCTTGAGCCTTTTGGCGAATCCGAGCCGGCTGCTGTCGGTTACGCAAGTCGGCGTGACGCTCGCGAGCCTGGGCCTCGGCTGGGCGGGAGAAGGCACGCTTTACAGCCTGCTGCGCGGCGCTCTCGATCCGCTACAAATTCATATACCGCCCGTCGTGCTGCACGGTATCGCTTTCGCTGTCGCGTTTCTTGTTATCAGCTATGCGCACGTAATCATCGGTGAAGTAGTTCCCAAAAATCTCGCGATTGAAAAGGCCGACCGGCTAGCGGTCCTGGCTGCGCCGGCTCTGCTCGTCTTCTACCGCCTTTCACAGCCGTTCGTAGTGGTAATCGAGCGCTCGACGGCGATTATCCTACGCGCGCTCGGCTTGGGCCAGGGTCATGCGCGCGGCGGCCATTCGGCCGAAGAACTGAAGTACATCGTGCAATCGAGCCGGCACGAAGGGCATCTGCAGGATTTCCAGCAGGGGGCGATTCAACGCCTGATCGAGGTGGGCGACTACTCGGCACGCGAGATCATGACGCCGCGGCATAACATCGTTTCTCTTCCCGTGGATGCAAGCCTGGAACAGGTCCTGAGCGTCATGACCGAACACAAGTTCGCGCGTATTCCGGTCTATGAGGACCGCCCCGAGCAGATTACCGGCATTGTGAACTATAAAGACCTGATGCGTGTCTGGGACGAGCGGCGCTTCGCGCACGATCGCCACCGCGCCACGCGGCCATTTCGCCTGCGGCGATTTGTGCGGAAGCCGCTGGTGGTTCCGGAAACCAAGCCGGTGAACCAGCTCATGGCGGAATTCGGGACTCATCACACGCACATGGCTCTGGTGGTCGATGAATTCGGCACGGTGACTGGTTTAGTAACCCTTGCCGATGTCCTAAAGCAGATTTTTGGTGAGATCAGCGACGAGCATGATGAAGTGCGCCCACCCGCGCCGGGCGATCAGGAGAAGATTATTCATCTCGAGGGCAGCACTACGATTCGCGATCTAGAGATGCGCTACAAGGTGGTGTTGCCGGGGGAAGCGGGATTTGAGACGCTTGCAGGGTTTCTGCTTTTCCAATTTGGCTATCTGCCGAAAGTGAACGAATCGATCGAATACGGCGGCCGGCGATTTACGATCACCCGAATGGAGCGCAACCGGATTGCTTCCGTGGCGATTGAAAGGCTCGAGCCGAAAGCATGACCAACCGCCTCGCCTATCTCTCGCTGGCGGCCGTGTGCTTCTTCTGGGGTACGACGTACCTGGGCATTCGCATCGGCCTCGAAGGTCTGGCGCCGTTTTATCTGATTGCGATTCGCTACATAATTTCAGGCGGTGTACTGATCGCCGGCGCGGCGCTTGCGGGCATGCGGCTTCCGCAGGGCAGGGAACTCGTCTTTACATCTCTTTGCGGGCTTGCATGCATCACCGTGGCCAATAGCGCACTGGTCTTCACCGAGCTTCACATTCCGACAGGCCTGACGGCATTGTTCTACACGACCGCGCCGTTTTGGATGGTGGGCGTCAACGCTCTGCTGCCGCGCGGCGCCAAACCGATGGCAGTGACGGTCGGCGGCCTGCTGGTAGGTGTCTCGGGCGTCGTCTTCCTGGTGTATCCGGCCGCCGTGCAGGAAGGGCTTCGAGGCCGAACGCTGCAAGGTTTCCTCCTGATGCAGCTCAGCGTCGTGGCCTGGGTAACGGGAGCACTGCTGCAAAAACGTGTCGCTACGCAAGTGGCGCCGCTGGTGACCGGAGCGGTGCAGCAATTCGCCGGTGGGCTGGCTACCTTTGTACTCGCCGCTTTTTTCGAGAAAGCGCCGCGGCATCTTGCCATGCGTCCGGCTATAGCGCTCGTCTATCTGATAGCGATCGGCTCGATTGTTGGCTATTCGGCTTTTATCTATGCCCTGCACCATCTGCCGGTTGCTCTCGTATCGATCTACATGTTTGTGAATCCGATTGTGGCGGTGTTTCTCGGATATCTGTTTTTTCGCGAGCCGTTCAGCTATCGCGCTGCCACAGCCATGCTGATCATTTTCGTCGGCATCGCCATTGTGCGCTGGAGCGAGGCGCGGGGCGCGCTACCGGGCTATAGGGTCGACTCGAGGGTTGCTGAAAGCGGCGGGATTTAGGGGAACATTGTCGATTACTTTGTTGACGCGGAAATCCTCCTTTGCTCCACCCGGCTCGGTAGTGGAATGGACCATGCGGAACGGGAATTTGGTGGCGTTGACCTCTTTGTATTCGAGAAAATCGGTAGAGGTTTTGAAGTAGGCGGAGGTTTCGCCGGTTTCTTCGATGCGGCGCAAAAGATGTGTTTCCAGGTCGAAATAGAATTTCGTGACGCCGAGATTGTTCGGCGCCGCGATGACGTGCATCCGGCGGTCTTCTACAGTTTCGGGCGGTGAGGGGACAAGCTCCGGATACAGCTCCTTCAACCGGACGTAGCGCAGCGGATTGGCATCCATTTGAAGCGGTCGTGCGGCGGCGCGGTTCAGTTTGTTCGTCCTGCCCCTGCGCGGTGCGATCCAGCCGGCGCCCCCATTGAGGCCGATTCGATTTCCTTTGCCGATCCGAAGCACTTGATCCGGCTTCTGCCAGAAATAGGTTACATGGGCGCGCAGGCCAACGCTCCCCTGGACTTCCCTGGTGGTAATGCGATCGATAGCGGCCGCTCCGCCCAGGGCTTGGATGTAAGCGGATAAGACTTCATCGACGCCCGGCGGCTTGGCAGGTTGAGCAAATAAGGAAAGGCAAGCCGACGCGGCCAAGACGGCAGCGATATTCTGGAAGAAGGAGTAATAGGAGATGACGGTTCTCGAGTCCTTAAGAAAATATAGCGTGACGGTCGCCGATACGGGCGATATACAGGCGATCGCAAAGGTGAAGCCGCAGGATGCCACCACCAATCCATCGCTGCTTTTCAACGCGGCCCAGCGGCCCGAGTACCAGCATCTGGTGCAAGAGGCGCTCGAGGATGCCGACAAGCAGGGCCGCGACCAAAAGGCGCAGACCGAAGCATTCATGGATAAGCTGTTCGTCAGCTTCGGCGCCGAGATTCTGAAAGTCATCCCCGGGCGCGTGTCCACTGAGGTGGACGCCGCACTGAGCTTCGACACGGAGGCGACGATTGCCAAGGCACGCAAGCTGATCCGGCTTTATGAAGAACGGAAGGTCAGCCGCGACCGCGTGCTGATTAAAGTCGCAAGCACCTGGGAAGGTATTCGCGCTGCGGAGCAATTGGAGCGCGAGGGCATTCATACCAATCTCACACTGCTGTTCAGCTTCGCGCAGGCGGTGGCGTGCGCGGAAGCCAAGGTTACACTGATTTCGCCGTTCGTAGGGCGCATTTACGATTGGTACAAGAAAGAAAACGGCGGCAAGGATATTCCCATCGATCAAGATCCCGGCGTCGCCTCTGTCACGCGCATCTACAACTACTTCAAGAAATACGGCTACAAGACGCTGGTAATGGGCGCAAGCTTCCGCAAAGTGGAGCAGATCACGCGGCTCGCCGGCTGCGATTTGCTGACCATCAGTCCGGAATTGATGGAGGAAATGCAGAAGACGCAGGGTGAGATCGAAGCGGCGCTGACACCCGAAAAAGCCAAGGCCAGCAAGGACGAGAAGCTGCATCTGGACGAAAAGACGTTCCGCTGGATGCACAATGAAGACGCCATGGCGAACGACAAGCTTAGCGAAGGGATCCGTAAATTCAACGCCGATGCGCGCAAGCTGGAAAAATTCGCACAGACATTGGTTACTGAGAAAGTGGGCGCCTGAGGCGCAGTTTCTGCGCCTTTACGCCATTCAGATAATCGCGCAGCGGACGCCTGGTGACCGGATGAACAAGATCCGGTGCGATTTCCAGCAACGGTTCTAGCACGAAGCGGCGCTCGAGCATGCGCGGATGCGGGACCGTAAGCTGCGGGGTGTCGATAACTGCGTTACCGAAAAGCAAGATATCGATGTCAATGACGCGCGGACCGCTTCGGATGCGGCGCACGCGCCCCATTTTCCGTTCTACGTTTCTTACCGCCCTCAGTAATTGCAGCGGGAAGCAGCGCGTTTCGCACGCGACCGCCATGTTCAAAAACCAGGGCTGATCCGTCACGTCCTGGGGTTCAGTTTCATAGATCGAAGAACGCTCGATTATGTGGATCGTTTCGCTTTCGAGCAGCGACAGCGCGCGCTCCAGATTTTGCTCCAGCCCGCCTAAATTCGAGCCTAACGATAGATATGCGCGTTTAGTTGTCAAATGGAAGGGGATTCTGACCCGCGTAAAGATGGCGTCGTGGAATCCGAAAGTGTTCGAAGGCGCGCTCGGTCGCGACGCGCCCGCGCGGTGTGCGATCCAAAAAACCGAGCTGCATCAGATAGGGCTCGTACACTTCTTCGATGGTATCGGCCTGCTCGTCTATGGAGGCCGCGATCGTGCTCAAACCGACCGGTCCCCCGCCGTATTTCTCGGCGATGGTGTGCATAATTTTCTGATCGACCTCGTCAAGGCCATAGCGATCGACCTTCAGCAGATCCAGCGCCACCTGCGCGACGGGGAGATCGATGCGGCCGTTGGCGCGCACTTGCGCATAGTCGCGGACGCGCCGTAGCAGTCGATTGGCGATGCGCGGCGTGCCCCGGCCGCGGCGCGCAATTTCGCGCGCGGCGTCGCTCGTAATCGGAACCTCGAGCAGACGAGCCGAGCGCTCCACGATTCTGCCGAGTGTCTGCTCATCGTAGGGGTCGAGCCGCAGCACGATGCCAAAACGGCCGCGTAGCGGCGCGCTCAACAAGCCTTGGCGCGTGGTAGCGCCCACTGCAGTGAAGGCCGGCAGAGTAATGGAATGGGTCCGCGCTCCGGGACCGGCGCCAATCAGAATATCGAGCCGGAAATCTTCCAACGCCGAGTAAAGAATTTCTTCGACGTCCGGCTGCAGCCGATGAATTTCGTCGATAAAAAAAACCTGGCGCGCCCGCACGTTGCTCAAAATTCCGGTGAGGTCGAGCTTTTTCTGCAGGATCGGCCCGGCGGTTTGATCTAAAGGCGCCGAGAGTTCATGCGCAACAATGGCGGCCAGGGTAGTCTTGCCAAGTCCGGGCGGGCCGCAGAGCAGGACGTGATCCATGGCTTCGCCGCGATGTTTGGCCGCTTCGATAGCAATCGAAAGTTGTTCGCGCACATGCGGCTGGCCTTCAAAATCCGCGAGCGTTGCAGGGCGCAGCGCCGCTTCGAATTGGCGTTCGTCTTCCTGTACTCCGGGGGAAACCATGCCTGAAGCGCGCATCCGATAACCAACTTAGCGTAAACGTTGTTAGCGCACCGCAGCAAGGGCAGCGCGAAAGAGCGGCTCGAATCCCGCCGGCGCGCCGCCCCGTTCTTTTACTTTGCGCAGCGCTTCTTCGGCGGCCGGGCGCGAGCAGCCCAGATTTTGCAGGGCCGAAAGAACGTCGCGATCGATCGGATCGAGTGGCACGCCTGTGCTCGCGGGAGCCGCCGTTTTGCCGGCTATATCTACGCTCGCCAGCTTATCCTTCAATTCGAGCACCATACGCTCGGCGGTTTTCTTTCCGACGCCAGGAATACGCACCAGGTGCGCGACGTCACCGCCGCGAATGGCCGAAATGAGGTCGGCCGTCGGCAAGCCGGACAGCACTGTGATGGCGAGCTTCGGACCGATGCCCGACACCGAAATCAGGCGCTCGAACAGAGCTTTTTCTTCCGCTGTGGCGAAGCCGAACAGCAGCAGCGCATCCTCGCGGACGTGCGTATGAATGCGAAGTGCGGCCGTTGCGCCAGCGTCTGCCAGCGCGGTGTAGGTGGAAATCGGAATCTGCACATCGTAGCCCACTCCGGCCGATTCGACGATGACCTGGTTGGGATGTTTTTCGAGAATGGTGCCGCGAAGATGGCCGATCATGACCATCCATTATCGAATGGGCGTCTACTGAGAGCTTTCTTCTTCGATGGCTTCCAACTCCGCCAGCGATTCGAGGTCTTTGGGCCGTCCGGACGCGCGCTTCGCCCGGATCAGTTGCGAAAGGCTGAGACATAGGCAGCGAGTTTCAAAAATCCGCAGCTCGATTGCGCCCGGCAGCAGGTCTTCGTATACGCCGCCTCCCGGAATTTCTCCAAGCAGGTCGATATCGCCGACCGAGGTGGTTAGAGTGAAATTCAATCCGCGCGCCAGAGTGGCTTGGCTCCAGATGAAAGGGAGGCCTGACGGAACGCCGCGCAGGTAAGGACTATAACCAGCAAAGGCAGCAACCAATCGTTCCAGGTTGTCTGGGCTACGCTGGTACACAATATCCAAGTCTTGAGTAAGGCGAGCAGAGCCGTGTGCAATGGCGGCCGCGCCGCCGATAAGAATAAACGCGACTTTGTGCTTGTCCAGCGTGGCGAGCAGCGCCGAGAAATCCGTCATGGACGCTCGGCCCGAGCGGCTTTACCGGCGCGGCGCAGCTCGTCGGCAAAACGCGCCAGGGCCATTGCCTTCTGAAAACGTTCTTCGACGGTGAGTTTCAGATTTTCGCGAATCAGAGTCCGATCGATGTCTTTCTTATAGGCCTCGACGACCGGATCCGGATCGGGTCTTGGAACATCCTGCACACCTTTATTTTACGCGGGCTTGCGGCTTTTTCTGAAAGGCTGTGTTACGCTTTGGATCACCCTGTAATCGAATTAAAAGGAGGTCGCATGCGAAAGTTCCTGTTGAATGTAGTGGCAGCCGCGGTATTGTGCGGCGGGGCCAATCTGTTGGCTCAATCGGATACGATCCGGCAAGCGCAGCAGGCATTGAAGGATAAAGGCTTCGATCCCGGGCCCATAGACGGAAAGTACGGTCCAAAAACCCGCGAAGCCGTACTCGACTACCAAAAGCAGAATAATATCGTCGCGAATGGTCGTCTCGGAGGACAGACCTATGAGAGCCTGGGTGTCAAACGCGACACGCCGGGAGAACACATGGAAGCTGCCGGTAGTCAAATCAAGAATTCTTACGCGAAGGGCGGCAAGGAAATCGGTCAAGGCGGCAAGGACTTGGGGCACAACCTGAAGCGCGGCCAGGTGACCGATGCCGGCAAGGATTTCGGCAAGGGCGTTGGACAGGGCGCCGCCAAAATTGGTGTTGGAACCGGCAAGGCTGCAAAGAGCGCCGCCAAGGGGGTAAAAGACGCGTTTACTCCCAGCGAAAAGAAGTAACTTTATCCCATCAACTCGTTCAGGAGGCGAGTTCTTCGCCTCCTGAATCTCCCTCCAGTAGAACATCTTGTGGTATACCTGTGTCTGTATACCGGAATGGCAAAAAAACAAGCTGGGCCGCAGCCGTCCGAAATGCTGCAAGGCACGCTCGACATGCTGGTTTTGCAGACTCTCCTGCCGGGCCCCGCGCATGGACACACCATCGCGCATGTAATCGAACAGCGCTCGGAAGACGTTCTTCAGGTGGAGCACGGCTCGCTGTATCCGGCGCTGCACCGGCTCGAAGATCGCGGCTGGATCGCATCGTTTTGGGGCACGTCCGAAAACAATCGGAAGGCCCGTTATTATCGCCTCACACCAACCGGGCGAAAGCAACTCCGTGCAGCGACCAGCCATTGGGAACGCATGGTGCGAGCCATTGGAGCGGTGCTACGCCCCGTGGGAGATTAAATGAGCTGGCGGCGTTTTATCCGGCGCACCTGGTGGAACCGTGAGCGAGCGCGCGAACTCGCCAGCTATCTCGAAATCGAAACATCGGAGAACATAGCGCGCGGCATGACGGCGCGCGATGCGGAAGCCGAAGCGCACCGCAAACTCGGCAATCGGACCTCGATCCAGGAGGAGATCTATCGCATGAATACGGTGATGTGGTTGGACGATTTCTGGCAGGATCTGCGCCACGCCGCGCGCACGCTGCGCCTGAGTCCGGGTTTTGCATGCGTGGCCGTTCTTTCGCTGGCGCTCGGCGCGGGAGCGAATACGGCGATTTTTCAACTTCTTGATGCGGTTCGGCTGCGCAGCCTGCCGGTTCGCGATCCACAGTCGCTGGTGGAAGTTCGAATCGCCGGCGGCAATGGTGGGATGGGGCTGAACGATGGTCTATACGGAAAATTAACGCGGCCGATATATTACGAACTCAAGAAAGAGTCGCACGGGCTAGCCGGTCTGTTTGCCTGGTCACCCCGCGAAGTAGGCGTGGGTCGAGGAAGTGACCTGCGCCGGGTGCACGCCGTTTATGTCACGGGAGATTTCTTCCCGACGCTCGGCGTTACGGCGCGGCAAGGACGACTGCTGCTGCCGGAAGACGAGAGCGCCTGCCCAGCCACGCGGGCCGTGGTGAGCTATTCGTATTGGAAGAACGAAATGGGTGGCCGGGAACTGGACGGGGCTGCGGGTCTTGTAGTGAACGGGGCGTTCCGGCAGGTGGTGGGCGTCGCTCCTCCCGGTTTTACCGGTCTCGCTGTGGGCGAGCGGTTCGATGTGGCGGTACCGTTCTGCCGGCCCAAGGAACTGCGCCGCGATGTGTTTGATATCACCGTGATGGGCCGTTTAAGGCCCGGCCAAACACTCGCAGGAGCCGGCGCGGAGTTGGGAGCCGTGAGCGCCGGCATCATGGAGGCGACCACGCCCACCGGATACAACACAAAAATTATCGAAAGCTATAAGCGCTTTCGGTTGGCGGGCTATGCGGCTTCCGGCGGCGTAAGTTGGCTGCGGAACGAGTACGACAAGTCGTTGTGGCTGCTGCTCGCGATCACCGGCATGGTGCTGCTCATCGCCTGCGCGAACCTGGCAAACCTGATGCTCGCGCGCGCCAGCGTGCGGCAACATGAAATTTCCATCCGGCTGGCTTTGGGCGCGTCGCGCTTTCGGTTGATCCGCCAATTGCTTACGGAGAGCGCGTTAGTTGCGGTGGCTGGCGCGGCGCTGGGCGTGCTGTTGGCGCAAGCGCTGAGCCGGCTGGTGGTCTGGTCGGTTTCCACCACAACGACATCCGTGTATCTTCCGACGAGCCTGGATTGGAGAGTGCTCCTCTTTGCGGCGGCCGTGGGTGTCCTTACGTGCGCGTTCTTTGGCATTGTTCCTGCGATTCGTGCGACCCAAGCCAAGCCAATCGTAGCTATGAAATCGGGCGGTCGCGGCATGACGGCGGGGCGGGAAAGCTTCTCGCTGCAGCGTGTGATGGTGATCGCGCAGATTGCAGTTTGTCTGGTGCTGCTCGCCGGCGCGGCGTTATTTATCCGGAGCTTTCGTAATTTGATGACCTTCAATCCGGGAATGCGAGAGGCGGGTATTACCGTCGCATTTATCGGATTCGAACCGTTGCGCATATCTCCCGTGCACTACGACGATTTCAAACGCCGCCTGGTGGAAGAACTCAGCGCGGCGCCCGGAATTCTGCGAGCGGCGACTACGTCGAACGTTCCGTTGATGGGCTCGGGTTGGACGCACGGAATTCACATCGACGAGAAGGACGGCTGGTCGAAATTTACCTGGGTAGGGAGTGGTTATTTCGACACGATGAATATTCACTTAGTTGCCGGGAGGAATTTTCAAGCAACCGATACCGCTGCCTCGCCGCGCGTCGCCGTGGTGAATCAGACGTTTGTGCGCATGTATTTGAACCATGAAAATCCGATCGGAAAAACATTGCGTACTGTCGCCGAACCGGATTATCCGGCGGCGTCTTACCAGATAGTCGGCGTCATTCCCGATACAAAGTACGCGAGCCTGCGCGACGAGGTTCCTCCGATGACCTTTGCGCCCGCCGCGCAGCTTCCTGCGCGCCAGCCGTGGACGGTCGTGATGATCCATTCCAATCTGCCGCCCGAAGCCATAAAAAGCATCTTGCTGCGAAATCATCCCGGAATGGTGGCGGATTGCGTCAACTTTCAAACCCGTATTCGCGACGGATTCGCCCGCGAACGGCTGATGGCCGTGTTGTCCGGCCTGTTCGGATTATTGGCCGCCGTGCTCGCCATGCTGGGTCTTTACGGCATCATTTCCTACCTCGTAGCGCGGCGTCGCAACGAAGTCGGGATTCGGATGGCGCTCGGCGCCGAGCGGCAGCAGGTGATGCGCCTGTTTCTGGGGGATGCCGCGCGGCTCGTGACAATCGGCCTCGCGATCGGAACGCTGGTTTCTCTCATTGCGATGCGCGGGGCGGCATCTCTGCTGTTTGGCTTAAAACCGTACGATCCGCTTACGTTGGCGGTAGCAGGCGCCCTGTTAGCCGGTGTAGCGGCGTTGGCCAGTTTTCTTCCGGCTCATCGTGCGGCGAAACTGGATCCGATGATCGCGCTTCGCGACGAATAGCACAGATTCAGGCTCCCACTACTTGCGTGTAACGATGTTCCGGACGCGGTGGCGCGGGGCTGAAGCATTCGAGCCGTTCGTCACGCCGCAACCCCGGCAAACCGGCGAGCTGTTCGCGAAAGTGCGCCTCGAGTTCCGCCGCCGGACGCGCCACCCGAAGATTGACGCAAAGCTCGTGCTCTTTTGCCGGAGACGCAGTGAGATCGCCATCAATCGAGGGTTCATCCTGGTTGCCGGTCACGGCAGCCTTCACATACCCGGCTGGCGTTCGATCGATGATCTTCCCATGCACAATTCGCGGAATCGCCTGCTGTAATCGATCGAGAAACGGGCCGAGTAAGTGCGCCGGCGCGAGAGCCGGCGTAACTTCCAAAGACGCGCTCCAGTTCAGCCAGCCGAGAGCCGCTTCAGCGCGGGCATATTCTTCATAGTCGATGTCGAGAATTTCCCGTCCGACCGGAATCGCGCCAGAGAGAACTTCATCGAGCCATGCCGCCACGCCGCGACCATCGAACGCGCTCAAGTAGCGTATCTCCTTCCCCGTGAGCGCCGGTAGTTCCGGAAAGCTGGCGTAGCGATCGCATTTGCTGAACACAACCAGATCGGCCTCGGCAATTTGCTGTTCGAACAGAAAATCGATATCAAGATCGCTGCCGCTGCCGGCGGCGCGCGCCGGATCGACCAACACGGTAAGCGGCGCCAGCCGGTATCGATCGAGAGAGCCGCTCTTCAGCGGCTGCAGGATGGTCGCCGACAGATCCGTACAACTGCCTACCGGCTCAGCGAAGATCACGTCGGGCGCATAGCTGCGGAGTTGATCCGCGGCAGCAAGAAAATCGGAGAAACGGCAACAGAAGCAGCCGCCGGTGACTTCCGACGACGGTAGACCGCTGGCGCGCGCATAAGCCGTATCTACCAGATCGTCTCCCTGATCGTTTAAAATGGCCGCCGGCTTTAGTCCTTGCTGCCGCAAGTGCCGAGCGGCGGTGAGGATCAAAGTTGTTTTCCCCGCTCCCAAAAAACCGCCAACCGGCACAATCCAACTCTTCTTCACAACGCCGATTTTATCCAGGCGGCGTGCAGGTATCGCGCGGTAACCTGAAATTTGATGGAGACACCCGACGCTGGTCTCAAACAAGCGCGGCAGAAATTGACCGAGCTCCGGCAAATTCTCCTGACACTGCACAAAGCCCTGCTCGATTCCGAGCGAACGGCTTACGAGTTGGTACATGGGGTGGTTCCCTCGGCAGGCGCGTTTTTACAGCTCCTAATCAATGATCCTTGGTTTGCCTGGCTACAGCCCGTTACAACGCTTCTAGTTCAGATTGATGAGACCCTGGCCGCCAAGAAGCCGCCGGCTTCAACCCCGGATTTCGAGCGTTTGATCTCGGATACGCGGGCCCTGCTTTCCCCCTCGCGCGAAACGAATGGTTTCTGGAAACGCTATTCCGGAGCCGTGCAGCGCGATCCCGGCGTTTCTCTGCTGCATGCCCGGATGGAAGAGCAGTTCCAGAAGTAGCCGCGCAGTCTCGCGAGTACTGAGTACTACCCGGACGGCATAGGTGAAAATCCAGTGAG
>JACZDD010112492.1_pt1 | contig 12909 bp, 10 predicted proteins | sample 8641771 | NCBI WGS metagenome assembly JACZDD01 (sample SAMN15324614, study PRJNA640507) | soil metagenome | isolation source: intercropping peanut in the second line | place: China: Luxin town, Laibin City, Guangxi Province | collected 2019-07-25 | depth 10cm m | reverse complement strand
CGTTGCGGATCATGCCAGCCCGGCAACACGTCATCTGGCGGAAGTGCTAACGGAGTTCTGCTCGAACTTCGATCCGCACGACGGCGGAGGATTTCAGTCGGGCAAGCAGCGCTTGGCGGCGAACGCATAAAGCCGCCCGTCGCCGAGCAGGTGCGCCTTGAAGGCGAGCGTGCCGAACACATCGGCAAACATCGCGTCGCGTATGTTGAGCCCGCCGGTGAACGCGCCGAATGCGGGCATGATCATGCGCGTCGCATCCGCTGCAAAGCAACGCCGGCTCACGGCACGGCCGCGGTGGGCCACTCTTGCAACCGGATGCAGGTGACCGCTGACCTCGCCCGGAGCACCGGCCGGCAAATGACGGAATGTCAGCGGGCCCAGGGCCATCGTTTCGGTAAACGTGCCGCCGATACCGGTTGCCGGCTCGGGATCGTGATTGCCGGTGATCCATATCCATTCGCGGCCACGCTGCATGATGCTCAAGGCCTCGCGGTCAGAATCGACAAGCCGCGCCGGTCCGCCGCCATCGTGGAAGCTGTCGCCTAAAGCGACGACGCCCCGCGGCGCATAATGCGTGACGAGGCGGGCAAACCGCGCCAGCGTCGCGGCGGTGTCATAAGGCGGCAGCAGCACGCCGCGTGCCGCAAAGCTCGAGCCTTTCTCCAGATGCAGGTCAGCAACGACGAGCAGACCATGTTCCGGCCAATACAGCGCGCCGTCCGGGTCGGCGAGGAGCGAAGCGGAACTGACTGCAACGGCATGGTCCGCGCGTCTCCGCGGAGAGCGATCGGCGCGGGATTGGGCGGAAAAAGCGGTCACCTCATCGCCTCTTTGATCAATTCGTCGGCGGCCTCGGCCAACAGCGTATCCGACGCCTCGCCGTAGACAGTCTCGCGTCCGATCTCCAGAAGCACCGGAACCGACAGAGGCGAGACATGGTCCAGCGCTTTATGGACGATTCGGCCCCTGATGCGCGAGAGCATTTCGCCAAGCCGCTTGATGTCGAGCAGGCCGGTCGCGGCATCGGCCCGTGCGGCGCGCAGGAGGATGTGGTCCGGCTGGTGCTTGCGCAGCACATCGTAGACGAGGTCGGTGGAGATTGTGAGCTGGCGTCGCGACTTTTCCTCGCCAGGAAACCGCTTCTCGATCAATCCGGCGATGATCGCACAGCTGCGGAAGGTGCGCTTCATCAGTGCTGATTCCGCGAGCCAGGCTTCCAGATCGTCGCCCAGCATATCCTCGTCGAACAGCTGCGCCAGCGAGAGATCGCCGTTGGCGATACGCCAGGCGACATCGCCGAGACCCCACACCGCCAGTGCATATTCATTGGCGACAAAGCCGAGCGGGCGCAGCCGCGCGCGCTCGAGGCGCCGCGTGAGCAGCATGCCGAGCGTCTGGTGCGCGAGGCGACCTTCGAACGGATAGCAGGCCAGGTAATATTTGGCGGCACGCGGAAAGGTCTCGACCAACAAGTCGCCGGCCTTCGGCAGCATCGAGCGCCATTGCTGGATCTCGAGCCATTCGCGCACCTGCTCCGGCAAGGCGCGCCAGGCATCCGGCTTCGCCAGCAGCGCGCGCACCCGCGCGGCCAGGTAGGTCGAGAGCGGAAATTTCCCGCCTTCATAGGCAGGCACCTTCGGGTCGGTTGCGTCGGCGCGCGAGACATAGGCCTCGTCCTCGACCAGCGCCTCGTATCTGAGGAATTCGCCCGCAAATACGAAAGTGTCGCCGACGGTCAGCGTCTCGATGAAATATTCCTCGACCTCGCCGAGAATCCGTCCGCCGCGCGGGACGACCGCGCCGCTGCGGCGCGATCGCACCAGCCGCACCTTGATCATGTCGGCTTCGATGATGGTGCCGACGTTCATCCGGTAGCGCTGCGCCACGCGCGGATGCGTGATGCGCCAGCGGCAGTCCTTGCCCTGCCTGATCTTGGCGAAGCGTTCGTAGGCTTTGAGCGCGTAGCCGCCGGTCCCCACGAAATCGACCGCGGCGTCGAAATCCGCGCGTGCTAGCGCGGCATAGGGCGCGGCCGCACGTACTTCCGCGAAAAGTTCGTCGGCGAGAAACGGCGCGCCGACCGCGCGGCCAAGAATGTGCTGCGCCAGAACGTCGAGCGCGCCCGTGCGCAGCGGCGGCGTATCCTGCGCGTTTTCGGCAACGGCGTCGATCGCCGCCCGGCACTCCAGCACCTCGAAACGGTTCGCGGGGACCAACACGGCTTCGGACGGCTCGTCGAGCCTGTGGTTGGAGCGCCCGATCCGCTGCAAGATTCGCGAGCAGCCCTTCGGCGCTCCGACATTGATCACCAGGTCGACGTCGCCCCAGTCGACGCCGAGATCGAGCGAGGAGGTGCATACAACGGCACGCAGCTTACCCTCGACCATGGCGCCCTCGACACGACGGCGTTGCGCGACGTCGAGCGAGCCGTGATGAAGCGCAATCGCAAGGTTGTCGTCGTTCGCGCGCCACAGCTCCTGGAACAGAAACTCCGCCTGGCTGCGCGTGTTCACGAAGATCAGCGTGGTCTTGTGCGTTTTGATGAGCGCGTAGATTTCACCAAGCGCGTGACGTGCTGAGTGGCCGGCCCAGGGCAGGTGCTCTGCGGTATCGAGCATCGCGACACTCGGCTGCGCCCCGGCCTGCGCGATCACCAGATCGGCACGCGCCGCGCCCTGCTGCGCCTGCGGCACCAGAAAACGTCGAAGGTCGTCGGGTTCGGCGACCGTCGCGGACAATCCGACAGTCGTGAGCTGCGGCGCCAGCGCAAACAGCCGCGTCAGGCCGAGCGACAGCAGGTCGCCTCGCTTGGACGTGACCAGCGAATGCAATTCGTCGAGCACCACGCGCCGGAGCGTACCGAACATGTAAGGCGCATCGCCGCTAGCGAGCAGTAGCGCGAGCTGCTCCGGTGTTGAGAGGAGGATGTCAGGGGGATCCCGGCGTTGGCGTTGACGCTTGGATGTAGGCGTGTCGCCGGTACGCGTTTCGAGCCGGATATTCAGGCCCATCTCGCGCACCGGAATTTCCAGATTGCGCGCGATGTCGACTGCAAGAGCTTTCAACGGGGATATGTACAACGTGTGCAGACCCTGCGAGCGCACCAGCGCACGTCCGGTCGACCTCAAATTACGCGGCCGTACATCGCGCTCGCTCAGCTCAACGAGCGTCGGCAGGAAGCCTGCGAGTGTCTTGCCGCCGCCGGTCGGCGCGATCAGCAGCGTGGACCGCCCTGCCCTCGCTTTTGCCAGCAAGTCGAGCTGATGTGCACGCGGCTGCCAGCCCCGGTTTGCGAACCAGCGCGCAAAGACGTCCGGCAGCTGGTGCGTTCCGTCAAAGAGATCGCGCGCGGGTTCCATCGTCCTCAGTGTGTTGCCAACACGATCAGCCCGGGAACGGGAACACCCTTTTCAGTACGGGTCGAGGCGTAATCGAGGCTGACCGGCTTCAGGCCGGCCGCCGTCACCGCCTGCTGAACATGAGCCTCGCTGTGCGCGTAGCGCAATGTCTCGCGCAGTAGAATACCATCGCCATCGTGCGTCTCCACACTGAACGCAAGCCGTCCCGCTGGAGCGACGACGAGCGCAACGGCCTCGAGCACCGGCCCGAGCTCATCGAAATACATGAAAACGTCCGCAGCGAGCACGAGATGGTAGTGGGCGCCGATCTTGGCTTCCCCTGCGAGGAAGCGCTGCACTTCGGCTTCGATAAGCCGGTCGTAGAGTCCCTTGCCGCGCGCCTGTGCCAGCATCGCCGCCGACAGGTCGACACCGACCATCCAGTCACTGAACGGCCTGAATGGGAGCGCGGCCAGGCCGGTGCCGCAGCCGAGATCTAGCAACGAGCCGAATTTCATACGCGCCCCGGCATGCGCCGCCTGCACTGTACGGAAAAGCAATTCGGGCGCGCGATAGCCCAGACCTTCTGTCAAAGCCTCGTCGAATCCTGGCGCATAACCGTCGAACAGCGCGCGGACGTATCCTTCCGGCATAGCGGCCGTAGCGCATGCGCCGAGCCGCATGAGGTGGACAGTAGCGCCATGGTGATCAGAAGGGTCTGCTGCATTCGCGTTCTCGAAAGCCGCAATGGCCCCTGTGCGGTCGCCGAGCCTTTCACGCAATTCGCCGAGGGCGAACCAGGCCGAGGCGTAGCCAGGCGCCAACTCAAGCGCCTGCATCAGCAGATCGGCGGCACCGGAAAGATCGCCCTTCGCCTCACGGTCCCGCGCCCACTCAAAGCGGCGGTCGGCGATCAGATTTCCGGACGACAGGTGAAACGGCTGCAGCTGCAATGCCTAACCTCGGTTGCTGGCGCCGGCAATTTTAGGGCATATCCCCATGTCGCGCGCGTGGTAACATCCCGGGTGGAGTGAAAGGACTGGTGCATGAGCGACGGAACGATGTCCAAGGTTTTAGGCGGCTCGCCGCTTGGCGTGCTGGCCCGGCTTATTCTCGTATCGATCTTGGTGGGTGTCATTCTGTCTGCATTCGGACTCGATCCTTTCGATATCGTGCGCAGCATCCAGCGCATGATCCGCACACTGTGGGACCTGGGCTTCGATGCCTTCCGCTGGCTGTGGCGGTACTTCCTGCTCGGCGCCGTGATCGTAGTCCCGGTCTGGATCCTGATGCGCGTGTTCAACGCGCCGCGCGGCCGCTAGCCCGGCCAGCTTTCCGCGGTGATCGTCGCCGCGTCGTTGCCGACCATCGAGGCAAGGGAATTGCGGTAGCCGCGCCTGATCGCGGAGGCGAGATCGGCCTTGATCTCGTTCACCACTCCGATACCGCGGTAGACCATGCCGGTATATAGCTGCAGCAGCGTCGCGCCGGCCTTGATCTTGGCGATCGCGGTCGCGCCAGAATCGATGCCCCCGACGCCGACCAGCGCGAACGCACCTTCCGCGCGCACAAAGGTTTCCGCCAACATGCGCGTTGACAGTTTGAACAATGGCCGCCCCGACAAGCCGCCCTGCTCGCGCGCACGCTCGCGCTCGCGTAGCGCCGTGGGACGCGAGACCGTCGTGTTGCCGACAATCATGCCGTCGACGCGGCGCTTGCGCGCGACGCCGACAATGTCGTCGAGATCAGAGAGCGTGACGTCGGGCGCGATCTTGAGCAGAACCGGCGTTACGCCAGCGCGGAAGCGATTTCGCTCGCGTGCATCGAGCACCCGCGCAAGCAAATCGTCGAGCGCCTTTGCCTGCTGCAAATCGCGCAGGCCCGGGGTGTTCGGCGATGAGACATTGACGGTGAAGTAGCTTGCGACCGCGGCGAAAGTTTCAACCTGCCGCACGTAGTCCTCGGCCCGGTCAACTGAGTCGCGGTTGGCTCCGATGTTGACACCGACAATACCTTCAGCGTTCTGCCGCGCGGCGAGTCGCGCGTGGACGGCTGCGGCACCGTCGTTGTTGAAGCCAAGCCGGTTAATGACCCCCTGATCCGCGTCCAACCGGAAGAGCCGCGGTTTCGGATTGCCGGATTGCGCGCGCGGCGTGATCGTCCCCACCTCGACGAAGCCAAAGCCGAGCCTTAACAGCGCATCCGGCACCTGCCCATTCTTGTCGAAGCCCGCGGCCAATCCCACCGGGTTAGGAAAATTGAGGCCGAAAGCCTGCACACGCAACTGGGCGGCATCGGCCAGTGGTCTAGCAAGCGGCACGTACCGCAACGCTTTGACCGTAAGCGCATGCGCATCCTCGGGGTCAAGGGCCCGCAGGAACGGACGTGACAAGCGGTCGAAAAGGCCGATCACAAATTTCACTCCAAACTTTCGCTCGAGCTAACCCTATCGGCAGGGCGCAAGGCTTATTCAAGGCAGTTGGCAGAGGAAACGGTTGCGCACCGGGGGCGACTCAAGGTTATAATTCCTAGTTGATCGTATCATAGTCACGGTGGTGCCCGCGCCCATGGCCATGCTCACCCACAACCAGATCTGGACGGCGATCGACCGGCTCGCCGCCCGCGCCAAGCTGTCGCCATCAGGGCTCGCCAAGAAAGCCGGCCTCGACCCGACGACGTTCAACAAGTCCAAGCGCGTTACGCCGGAAGGACGACAACGATGGCCATCGACGGAGTCGGTTGCCAAGGCATTGCAGGCGACCGGCACCAAGTTTGACACCTTCGTGACGCTGATCACCGACGGCGGCAAGCCGGCCATGCAGAACGTGCCGTTGATCGGATTTGCGCAGGCGGGCGCGGGCGGATTCTTCGACGATGGCGGCTTTCCGGTGGGCAAGGGCTGGGACGAGATCGCCTTCCCCGCGGTCACCGACGAACATGCCTACGCGCTAGAGATTTCTGGCGATTCGATGAAGCCGGCCTATCGCGCCGGCGACACGATCATCGTCTCGCCGGGCGCAACGGTGCGCAAGGGTGACCGCGTTGTCGTCAAGACGAAAGACGGCGAGGTCATGGTGAAAGAGCTCAAACGCAAGACGGCGAAAGCGATCGAGCTCAAGTCGCTAAATGCCGAGCACCGCGACCGCACGCTTCCAATGTCGGACGTCGTCTGGGTCCCGCGCATCGTCTGGGCGAGTCAGTAATAAACCACCCGCTTCAGGTCGCCAGGAGTGACATCGACGTCTTTGCCAAACTCTTTCCGATGAATGCGCAGCCGGTGCAGAAGGATAACCGCCGCTTCGTGCCGACGTCCTAGCGGCAATACGATGCCAGTCGCGCGCCTCAGGCACTCCGCGCTAGCGCGCCGTCAATCATGTCGATGGTGTTCTGCAGGCCATAGACCGCGACAAACGAACCGAAGCGCGGCCCTTTCTCCTGCCCGAGCAGCACCTGATAGAGCAAGTTGAACCAGTCGAGCGAAACGCCGGGCTTGCCGTCCTTTGCTTTCTTTTTCTGGTCGAGGAACGGCTCGCGGCGGCCAACCTCGTAGACGACGTTCTGGATATCCTCCGCGGTGGCCCCGGACTTCAACTGCGAGAGTGCATCGCGCAAGTCGGTCAGGGCCGCACGCTCTGCGCCGCTCGGCTCGCGGAATTTCTTTTCCGGCAGGACAAAGTCGCGAAAATAATGAATGGCATACTCGACCAGCTCATTGAGCTTGGGATGCGTCTTCGGCGTGACGCCCGGACGGTAGCGGCCGATGAAACCCCAGAGCGTATCGGCGTTCTCGGCATTCGACGACGACACCAGCGTAAGTAGCATTGCAAACGAGATCGGCATATCGGTCTTCGGCGGGTCGCCGGAATGGATGTGGCAGACCGGGTTGGATAGCCGCTGCCGCGCGTCCTGCCGTCCGTAGCCGTCGATAAACTGATAGTACTCGTCGACGTTGCGCGGGATCACATCGAAGTAGAGCCGCTTGGCGGCCTTCGGCTCACGGTACATGAATAACGACAGGCTCTCGGGACTCGCATAGCGCAGCCATTCCTCGATGGTCAGGCCGTTGCCTTTCGACTTCGAAATCTTCTGGCCCTTCTCGTCGAGGAAGAGCTCGTAGTTGAAGCCTTCCGGAGCGACGCCGCCGAGTGCGCGGCAGATTTCACCAGACAATTTGACGGAATCGATCAGGTCTTTGCCCGCCATTTCGTAGTCGACGCCGAGCGCGACCCAGCGCATCGCCCAATCCGGTTTCCATTGCAGCTTGCACCGGCCGCCGGTGACAGGTGCAGTCACCGGCTTTTTGGTGTCAGGGTCCTCGTAGGTAATAGTGCCGGCCTTCGCATCATGCCCCGTCACCGGCACCTGCAAAACGATTCCGGTCTTCGCATCGATCGGCAGGAACGGAGAATAGGTGGCCGCACGCTCCTCGCGCAGCGACGGCAGCATGATCGCCATCACTTCATCGAAGCGCGCAAGCACTTTCAGCAGAGCCTGGTCGAAGCGTCCCGACTTGTAGCATTCGGTGGACGACAAGAATTCGTAGTCGAAGCCGAAGTGGTCGAGAAAGGCGCGTAACCGGGCATTGTTGTGCTCTCCGAAGCTCGCATGCGTACCGAACGGATCCGGCACCTTGGTTAGCGGCTTTCCGAGATATTGCTCGAGCATCTCCTTGTTCGGCACGTTGTCCGGCACCTTGCGCAGGCCGTCCATGTCGTCGGAGAACGCAATCAGTCGCGTCTTGATTTTGTCGTCAGTCAGCACCCGGAAGGCATGACGCACCATTGTCGTGCGGGCAACTTCGCCGAACGTGCCGATATGCGGCAGGCCAGAGGGTCCGTAGCCGGTCTCGAAGATCACCTCATTCTTCGGATCGTTCTTGAGCCGGGCGACAATCTTGCGTGCCTCCTCGAACGGCCAGGCATTCGATTGCTCGGCGGCCTGACGCAAGGTTGCGGCGGTTTCGGCGACTGCCATCATGATCTCCGGGGCGCGGACACTAGAAATGCCGCACGGAAACGTCAAACTCGAAAGCTCAGAACGGGCTGACCGGAAAATAGCGCAACCACAGGTCGGTAAAGCGGCCCTTCTCCCAGATGCGGAACAGTGCCCAGTTGAATGCCTGCCGCAAAAGATCGTTGCCGCGCCTTACCGCAATGCCGACACCCTCGCCAAAGAAACGGCTCTCGAGATAGGGGCCGCCGCGAAATTCGCAGCAGTTCGCGGAGTCGGTGCCGTTGAGCCAGAAAGCCAGTGAAATTCCGTCACCGAACAACAAATCCACCTCGCCACGCTTCAAAGCAAAGCGTGCGGCGTCGGCATCAGGAAAAGGCCGAAGCTCAGCCTCGGTGAACAGCGTCTTGAGGTAAGCCTCATGCGCCGTCCCCGCAATGACCGCGATCTTCTTGCCCTCCAATGCCTCGGGGCGCACGTCGTCGATCGGGCTGTTGCGGAGCGCAACGAAGCGCGCCGGCGTTCGGTAGTAGGGATCGCTGAAGTCGACACGCACGCGCATCTCCGGCGTTTGCGCGATGGACGCGATAATTGCGTCACCATTGTTGCTGTTGAGCGCGCTGATGAGCGTATCAAACCGGCGCATCTGTATGGTGCATTGAACCTTGATCTCGTCGCAAATCATCCGCGCGAGATCGACGTTGAAGCCGACCGGGTTGCCGTCAGGACCTGCGTAGTTGAACGGCGGATAGTCGGTTTCCGTGAGGAAGCGGATGATTGTGATGCGGGATAAGTCTGGCCGCTCCGGGCGGCGCCGCGGATCCCAGAAACCCGGGACAGCCATTGGGTCTGACGTCACGGCCGGCGTATTTGGCACTCCCGGGCCGACTGTGGGGGGCGGCGGACCCAGCTGCCGCGGCGTCTGGGCATGCGCAATCGTGGCTGCAACCAGCAGCACAACAATGGCACATGCGGGGCCGCAGCCCGGCCACGTGCTGAATTTCGATCTCATCCGATAGCCCTTACCCGGAATCGCGCGGACCATATCATCGCCGTGGCGGTCGGCTAGTCATATTCGGGGGCTGTTTTTGCCAGTCAGACGGCAGTTAGATGCCTTTCGATCTCGTGCACCGGCATCTTCACAAAATCCTTGTCGACCTCCGCGCGCACAGCGCCTTTCAATGTGTGGGAATAGGCCGGGCGGATCATGCCCAGCGCGCGCGGTGGCGCCACCATAATGAGAGACTTGGCCTTCCCGGCCGTAACAGCGCTGTCCAGCTGCTGCGCAAGATGAACAAGAAAGGTCCGCTCCGACTGATCGTGCCAATCGGTTTGCTCGACAGCACTGCGCGCACTGCCCACAGAATTGCTGGTGCGGCCCGGCGCGTCGGAGCCGAGCGCGTGCGTCCGCAAATCCTTTTGTTCCAGCACCTTGATGGTCTTCAGATTGGGAAGCTTGGTGTCGCCGGCATTTTCCAAAATGAGCGCCTTGGCACCGTCGCAGACCACCACCCACTCGCCATGACGTATCAACAATTCAGCCATCGACTGACCTCCAACTAACGTCTGACAATGCCCCACGCGAAGGGCCGGCATTTTGCTCTGAGTCAAACGTCTAGGCCTCGGATTTGTTGCCGAAGGTCGATCAGTTCGTGCCGTCGAGCAGCCGCCGGGCAATGACCTGCGCCTGGATTTCGGCGGCGCCCTCGAAGATATTTAGGATGCGCGCGTCGCAAAGAATACGCGAAACCGGAAACTCGAGGGCAAAGCCGTTGCCGCCGTGCACCTGCACGGCGTTGTCCGCCGCCGCCCAAGCAACCCGCGCTGCGAGTAATTTGGCCATGCCGGCCTCGAGGTCGCAGCGGCGTCCGGAATCCTTCTCGCGCGCCGCGTAATAAGTGAGCTGGCGAGCGATCATGATTTCCACTGCCATCATGACGATCTTGTCGGCGACGCGCGGGAAGCCGACGATGGGGCCGCCGAACTGCGCGCGGTTCTGGGCGTAGTCGAGAGCTTGCTCCATCGCGGCCTGCGCGACGCCAATTGCGCGCGCTGCCGTCTGAATGCGGGCAGACTCGAACGTTTGCATTAACTGCTTGAACCCGAGGCCTTCGGTCCCTCCGAGCAGATTCTCCGCCTTCACCTCGAAGCCGTCGAAGGCAATCTCGTATTCCTTCATGCCGCGATAGCCCAGAACCTCGATCTCGGTCCCGCTCATACCCTTTGTAGGGAACGGATTCTTGTCGTCGCCGCGCGGCTTTTCGGCGAGCAACATCGACAGCCCGCGATGGCCGCTCTCCTTGGGATCGGTACGCACGAGAAGCGTCATCAGATCAGCGCGGACCGGGTGCGTGATCCAGGTCTTGTTGCCGTAGACCCTGTAGAGGTCGCCCTCACGCACGGCGCGCGTCTTGATCGAGGCAAGGTCGGACCCGGTGTTCGGCTCGGTGAACACCGCGGTCGGCAGTACCTCACCGGATGCGATTTTCGGCAGCCACTTCTGTTTCTGCGCATCGGTGCCGCTGCCAAGGATCAGCTCGGCAGCAATTTCCGAGCGCGTGCCGAGCGAGCCGACGCCGATGTAGCCGCGCGCCAGCTCTTCCGAGACGACGCACATGGACTCCTTGCCGAGCCCCATGCCGCCAAAATCTTCAGGAATGGTGAGGCCGAACACGCCAAGAGCGGACATCTGCGCGATAACGTCGAGCGGAATGTAGCTGTTGGTGAGGTGCCATTTCTGCGCATTCCCGATTACCTCGGTATCGGCGAACTTCCGCATCTCGTCACGAATCGCTTCGAGCGTGTCGTCGAGACCGCAGGCGCCAACCGTCGCGGCATGATGCGTGCGCATCAAAGCGATCAGACGGGCGCGCCGCTCGGCCGTGTTGCCGCTGACCATGAGGTCTTCGACTGCCCGGGTCATGCGCGCGGTGACCTGCGCGGGTGTCACGCCGAGATCGGTCAACCGGACAACTTCACCCTGACTCATCGGAATGCCGCCGAATACCTGCGCGAGATATTCCCCAAGGCCGACGCGGACCAGGAGGTCTTCTGTTTCGCCGAGCTTGCCAGCCCTGCTCATACGCTCGGCATAGGCGGCAAGTTGCCGGGCAGCCTCGGCATAGGTTGCGAGCCAGGCGAGCCCGTGAGTTGCCCTTTGCTCGCGATCGAAATTCGCGCCGTCCACCTGCCCTTTTGACGAGACGCGCTCGCGCACTTTTACCGTCGCATCGGCCAGCAATGCGTCAAGAACGGCCGTTGCCTCACGGATTAGCCCAATCAGTTCAGTGCCTTTTTCGGAACGGTCGGCGGCGGTGGACATGCGAATTATTGCGCGGGTGGTGGTCTTTGAGACACTACGCGTGCAGTGCACAAAAGCAAAGCCGTAAGGATTCCCTGTAGTTACGGACGGCTTTGGCCTGCTGTTTACGGAGAATTGCTATAAAAATTAACCACTGCGGCTTTACATATTTACCTCTGCCAAGCGCCTCCAATTGGCTGAGACAGATCCAGGCCGCATGCAGCTCAACCAATTCTTGCTTCCTTTCAATTGGCTGACGCGGATGCTCGCATCGTTCTCGGTGCGCACGCGTATCGTGCTGCTGGCCCTTATTCCTGTCGCAGGCTTTGTAGCGAACGGCTTCACCTACACGTCCGGTGAAGGTGATATCGGCCGCACCTTCGACACGTTCACCCGCTCGGCCTCGCTCGCCGACGCAAGCCGCGACTTCAAAAGTTCTGTTGCTTCGATGCGCATCGTCGTCAAGGACTTCAGCGTGAAGCCCAGCGACGGTCTGGTGGCGAGTTTTGAGCATGCGTACGCTGTTGCGGAAAGGAATCTCGATACGATCCAGACATCGGTCGATAAACAACATGCCGAAAGCATTGCCGGCATGAGCCGCGACCTGAACGCCCTGCGCGAAGGGTTCAACAATCTTGTGCGAGAACAGAACACGCTGGGTTTCGACGAGTCCGCCGGCTTGCGCCGCCAGTTGCAAGCGGCGGGGAGAGCCGTCGAGCGCATCATCAACGACAGCGTGTCCTGGCTGCCGGAAGCCGACACCAACAAATTGATGGTGACGCTTCTGTCCATGCGACACCATGAGGCCGACTTCCGCGTCACCGAGAGCGAGCTCGCGCGCCAGCAATTTCAGCAAGCGTACAAGGCCTTCACTGATATCATCCGGCCAGTCAACGCCACACCGGAAATGAAAGCTTCGCTCGAGCAAGTGGTGAAAACCTACGCCGAGACCTTTGACAAATGGGTCGAGGGTTACGACAAAGTGCGGCCGTTGCATGCGGTTATCGACATCGATAGCCAGAATATGCTGCCGCGTGCCGACGATATCATTGCATACGCGCGCAAGACCGCTGAGAACGCCGGGCAGCAACTCACTCAATCGCAGAACCGCACGCGCAACGGCATTATCAACGTCGGTATCGCCATGGTGGCGCTTGGACTTGGCTTCAGCTGGCTGATCGGGCGCAGCATCACGCGACCATTGAACGGGCTCGCCGGTGTCATGACGCGTCTTGCTGAGGGTGATACCACGGCACGCATACCCGCAACCAGCGCACGCGACGAGATCGGCGACATGGCGCGCACCGTCATCGTATTCCG
>JACZDD010013660.1_pt1 | contig 12982 bp, 12 predicted proteins | sample 8641771 | NCBI WGS metagenome assembly JACZDD01 (sample SAMN15324614, study PRJNA640507) | soil metagenome | isolation source: intercropping peanut in the second line | place: China: Luxin town, Laibin City, Guangxi Province | collected 2019-07-25 | depth 10cm m | reverse complement strand
GAGGAGCCATCGAGCGGATCGAACAACAACATATACTTGCCGTGCGGCCAATTGCCTGGAATCGAGATCGGTTTTTCCATTTCTTCCGAGGCCAAGGCGCAGACATACCCGCTGTGCTGAAAGACTTTGACGAAGTCATCGTTCGCGATGGCGTCCAGCTTCTTGACCGTTTCTCCTTGCACATTCGTGTCACCGGTCGTTCCAAGAATGTTGATCAGTCCGGCACGCCGAAGATCTTGCGAAATGAGCTTGCCGACCAGACCAATCTGGGTCAACAAACTGGAGAATTCTTCCGTCGCATCTTGATGCGAGGTCTGATTCTGAATGATAAATCGGCCTAAGGTAAGGGGAAATTCTCGCATGCTGACGCTCAGTATAACGGGTTTGCCCCCTGCGAACAATCATCAATGTTCAATACTTTTGCTCGGCGGTGCCGCTTTCCTCAAAGCCATCGACCAGGTCTGCGACGATCGATCCGAGCACGACCTTCGCTGCCATCCGAACAGGGGTCTTTCGTTCATCATTCGTGACCCACACGCGGATGTTCCCCTTATTCATGAAGAGGCCATGAAACGGCATGATCACGAGCACTCGGACAGTTTCCGTCCTTCCCCATGCCCCCTCAATGGTCTCGATAGCCTCGACACGAACCTCGACCGGACGATTTTTCTTGTCATGATACACATTCATTTTTAACGAGGCACCCGGATTCGGCGGCAACCGCGTACGCGTATAGTACAAGCATGAAATGATATCCTGTGTCCCGACCGGGATAGGGAGCGACTCCGTCGTTCCTCCTCTGACGGCCGTGACCGCGCCCTCTTTTTGATGAAAGACATACTCGATATCTTCTTTCTTTTTGCCTTCGCGCCGACGGAACGTCATATGTTCCGGAGTCAGAGTATCCAAGTCCAGTTCCGATTCCACTCGATTGTCGACGGGGAAAAACTTGGTGATAACCGGTGTTGATTGTGCGGTCCCCACCAGCTTCGCGACGGCCTGATCCTTTCGCCCATCTATTCGGGCCACCTCCATCACCGCGATGACTGCGGTCAGGTTGAGCCAGGAGACTTCATATGTCAGCCGTTCTCCAACCTGAAACGGACGCTTCGTTTCGCCGAGAGGCTCAGCTTCAATGGAGCCAGCAAAGTATGATGACAGAGCAACCACAGCGGCAAGGACGACATATCGGCACGTCTGAGCGACACTGGGGAGGCGAAGAGACCAGGTAGGGGCAGATGTCAGCACCCGAGCGCCCGTTTCGCCACCGCGAGTTCATCCTCGATAAGCGCTCGAATGACGTTGAGTTGTGCTGCGGATGTCGCCTCAAATCTCAGTACTAAGGCCGGCTGGGTGTTGGAAGCTCTGATAAGCCCCCACCCCTCATCGAATACGGCACGGACGCCGTCGATCGTGATCAGGTGTTTGAGCATCAGTTTCCTCGGCCCGAGGCTCTGTTTGGTCTTCACGTACTCGGTGAATCTCCGGCGAATCCGCTCAACGACATCGAACTTAACGGTATCAGGAAGATCCACTCGTATCTCGGGTGTGACGACCGACCAAGGCAGATCAGCCACTAAAGCCGAAAGCGGCTGTTGAGCCTTCGCCAAAATTTCTATGAGCCGGCACGACGCATAGACGGCGTCGTCGTACCCAAAATATCGATCCGCGAAAAACATGTGCCCGGACATTTCACCGGCCAATATCGCCGCCTCTTCCTTCATTTTCGCCTTGATGAGCGAATGACCGGTCTTCCACATGACGGCGCGCCCGCCGCGCTTGGCAATGTCATCGTAGAGACTCTGTGACGCCTTCACTTCTGAGATGATGGTGCTGCCCGGTTTCATCGCTAAGATGTCACGTGAGTAGAGGACCAACAGGCGGTCTCCCCACAGCACATGACCCTGTTCATCAACGACCCCGATTCGGTCCGCATCCCCGTCATACCCGATTCCCACATCGGCCCCGTGATCCTTCACCGCTTGCATGAGATCGGATAGGTTCTCTAGAACCGTGGGATCCGGATGGTGATTGGGAAAGCGTCCGTCCAGATCACAATAGAGCCCCGTTACCTTACATCCCAACAACTCAAGCGCTTGTTTAGCGACAAGGGAGGCCGCGCCGTTTCCGCTATCGATCACGACATGCAGCCGGTTCGCTTGGACATGAGAGAAGTTCCGTTGAATGTACGCCAGATAATTGGGAATAATCGGATCCTCGGAGAGATGTCCCTTCCCCGATACGAACGCACCTTTTTCCATCACCCTTCGAAGTTCTTGAATTTCTTCTCCATAGATGGCGGTTTTTCCGACACAGATCTTGAACCCGTTATATTCTGCCGCGTTGTGACTCCCGGTAATCATGATGCCGCCGCCGACGGGTAGGGTGAACAATGAGAAGTACACCAAGGGGGAGGGGCAAATTCCGACGTCGATGACATCCAGCCCGCCAGCGAGCAGCCCTTTCAGAAGCGCCTTATGGAGGGCCGGAGAACTCAACCGACCATCACGCCCGACACTGATCGTTTTCACTCCACGCACACTCACATACGTGGAATAGGCTCGGCCGAACCGTTCTGCCAGATCCTCGGTCAATTCGCTCCCGACGATTCCCCGGAGATCATATTCTCGAAACAACCCCACAAGTCCCCTCCTTCAACGAGCAGACCCCTACCGGCCTAACCGGCATCGGCCTGACACCAACTCCGCCCTGGATCAACTGTCCGCGATCCGACCATAATCATCTTTGAACCGCACAATATCATCCTCACCGAGATAGGGCCCGTTCTGTACCTCGATAATATGCACCGTCTCCTGCCCTGGATTTTCCAATCGATGCGTGGTGTTCACCGGAATGGCCGTGCTTTCGCCGACGTGCAAATCGAAGACGTCTTGATCTCTGGTGACACGTGCAGTCCCGCTGATGACCACCCAATGTTCGCTACGCTGATGATGCATCTGGAGGGAAAGCCGCCCGCCGGGATTCACCGTGACACGTTTCACCTTGAATCCGGGGCCTTCTTCCAGCACGGTATACGACCCCCAAGGCCGTTGAACCGTCAGATGTTCCAAATGTTCAGGTGCCTGCTGCCGTTTCAGAATGTCGACGACCTTTTTCACATCCTGCGCCCGCGATTTCGGACAGACCAGCGTAGCATCCGGAGTATCCACCACCACCATATTTTGTAGCCCGATCGTCGCGACGACACGCCGATCCGCATAGACAATCGAGTGCTCGCTTTCAAGGTCGATCACTCGCCCGGTGACGACATTGCCTGCCTTATCCTTCGCGGCTACTTCGTCCAAACTGCCCCAACTTCCGACATCAGACCATTGAAACGTTACCGGCACCACGGCTGCCTTCGACGATCGCTCCATCACACCGGTATCGATAGAGACCGATACGATTCGGCGATAGACATCGTCGATCGCCTGCTTTGGCGCACCGTCCATTCTCAGCTTCCTGATCCGTTCCATTGCGGCCATGATCGCCGGCTGGTGAAGGCCGATGTCCTCCATGATCGTCGCGGCACGCCAGACAAACATGCCACTGTTCCAAAAATAGTCTCCTGCCTTCACGTACCGGGCCGCCTTCGTGGCATTGGGTTTCTCTACGAATTTTTGAACGAGATACCCTCGCAACTTGCCCTGTTTACCGAGCAGAGCGTTGTTTTTCGGTTTGATGTAACCGTACCCGGTTTCGGGCCGGACCGGCTTGATCCCGAACGTGACCAAATAGCCCTCCGCAGCCAACTGTGAAGCCAATCGGACCGCCGTTTCAAAGTCGCGCTGCCCTGTCACCACGTGGTCGGCGGGCACCACCAACATGAGACCGTCAGGATCACGTGTCAGCACCTCGAGCGCCGCCAATGCAATGGCAGGGGCCGTGTTTCGCCCTTCCGGTTCAAGGAGGAATCCATTCGTGAGATCCTCTTTCCAATCTGCCAATTGCACACGGATGAGATCGGCTTGCGCCGCATTTGTCGAGATCAGTACGTTGATGGCCGGCGCGCAGCCTATGACACGCCGCATGGTCTGCTGAATCAACGTATGTTCCCCGCCGATCCGCAAGAGCTGCTTCGGGAACAGATGGCGGCTCAATGGCCAAAATCTGGTCCCGCTCCCTCCAGCCATGATCACAGGATACAGTGGATGCGCATGCGCCATATCGACCCCCTATCGCCTCTGCTTAGCGGCTTTCTTTTTCTCATCGTTGCGAGAGAGGAGTATCATCTCTGCGAGCTCTCGGACAGCCCCCTCTCCGCCCTTCAGCCGACATATGTAATCGACGATTTCCAATACTTGGGGAAGGCTATCCGCAGGCGCCGCCGAGAATCCCACCGCTTTCAAGGCTTCGATGTCGTTGATGTCGTCGCCGATATAGGCGACTTGCCGGAGTGAGATACCATGTCGCGTGGCCATGTCTCGGATCACCGGCAACTTGTCCATTACACCCTGATGAAGTTCAGGTATCGCAAGTTTTTCCGCCCGACGAGCAACCAACCTGGTTCGTTCCTGTGTGACGATCGCCGTGATAAGGCCGGCCTTCTGCAGCAATTTGATTCCCATTCCGTCTCGAGTGTTGAACTTCTTCCACTCATCGCCCGACTCGGAATAATACATGCCGGCATCGGTGAGAACTCCATCCACATCCGTGGCGAACAATCGGATTTCCCGCAAGAGGCTTCTCGCAGGTTTTTGCTGAGCTTTCAGTTTCACGCGCTTATCGCAAGCGGAGCTGGACGCCCCGGTAAAGACTGGACGGCTATCTTAACGAGTCTCAAAGCAATTGCAAAGGGTTTTACCGAGAGGAGAGCACTCGTTTACTGGAAATAACCAAGAGGCATATGGGCAACCCCGGTAAATCGTGCCAATGCCTGGCTCCATTCAGGCAATGCATGGCCCAGAGACAACAATCGGTCGGGACTCAACACTGAATATGGCGGTCGCTTGGCAAGACGTCCTGCCTGCTCGGTCGTGATCGGTATGACGGAACAAGCGAATCCCATTTCACGAACGATGGCCTGTGCAAACTCATACCATGTGCACTGTCCGCGATTAGTGACATGGATCACCCCTTCCACATCTTTCCCGACCAGTGAAGCAACAGCAGCGGCCAGGTCCCGGGTATAGGTAGGGCAGCCGGATTGATCATTCACGACCTTCAAGATCGGCTCGGTCTGCGCAGCCCGCATGATCGACTTCACAAAATTCTTACCGGCCGGTCCATAGAGCCATGCGGTCCGGATGACGAGTGCCCTGGCGCCGGACGCCAGAACGGCCTGCTCTCCTTTCCATTTTGAAAATCCATACCGATTGATCGGACGAGGACTATCGTCCTCACGATACGGGACCCGCTGCTTCCCGTCGAACACATAGTCGGTAGAAATATATATGAGGCGGGCCCCGAGTCGAACGGCGGCACGTACGATCTGTTCCGTCCCCTTGGCGTTCACCGCCAACGCGAGGTCCGGCTCTCGTTCGGCCCCATCTACATCGGTATAGGCCCCTGCATGGATGATCAGGTCGGGAGCTGATCCGATGATCTCTTCTTCAACCGTCGGGCGCGTGAGATCAAAATCCGGTAAGTCCTTGGGGATAACGGTTTCGTACCCAAACACCTCGCAAAGCGCGCTGCCCAGTTGCCCACCGGCTCCAGTGATAAGGATGCGCATGGCACGAATGTTTAGCTTGAGGTTGACCTTAGCCTTAGCCTGCTTGGACTTAACCTGCTTCCCTCAGGCGTGTCCCGTACAGTTGTTCGTAATATTGTCGGAACTCTCCGGACTTGATGGGACGCCACCAGGACTCATGGTCTCGATACCATTGAACGGTCGCACGCAGCCCTTCTTCGAACGGCACGACAGGACGCCATCCCAGCCGACGGAGCTTCCCGCTATCAACCGCATACCGCCGATCATGACCAGGCCGGTCTGCCACAAAGCGAAGCAAGCTCTTCGGCTTGCCTAGGTACGAAAGAATTTCCTCGGCGACCACAATGTTTTCGCGCTCGTTACCCCCGCCGATGTTGTACAGGGCTCCCGGCTCTCCATGAAAAAACACCTGTTCGATTCCGGCACAATGGTCTTCGACGGCAAGCCAATCGCGTCGGTATTTGCCGTCGCCGTACAACGGTAACAGCTGATCATCAATGGCATTCGTCACGAAGAGCGGAATGAATTTCTCCGGATACTGATGGGAACCATAGGTATTGCTGCCCCTCGTCACCACCACTGGAAATTGATAGGTTGTCCAATAGCTTAGTACAAGGAGATCTGCCCCCGCTTTACTGGCCGAGTAGGGGCTACGTGGCTCCACCCGGTCTTCTTCCGTCGACAGACCGGATTCGACCGTGCCGTATACTTCATCGGTGCTGACTTGAAGAAATCGCCTTATACCGGAACGCCGCCCTTCTTCGAGCAACACGCCGGTCCCTACGACATCGGTACAGGCAAAGCTGGCTGGGTCCAGAATCGACCGGTCGACATGTGTCTCAGCCGCACAATTGATAATGCCCTCGACCTGATGCTCCCGAAGTACGGACGCTACCCGCTCCGCATCGCAAATATCCCCTTGGACAAACACATATGCCGGATGTCCGCTTACTGCAGCAAGATTGCCGAGGTTCCCCGAATATCGAAGCGCATCCAGATTGACGATGTGATGTTGTGATGATGCAAGAAGACGGCGAACGAGATGAGAGCCGATGAAACCCGCGCCACCGGTTACAAGGATTCGCATCTATCACTCAAGATTGTTTGCACCGGTTCGACTAACCAACTGATTGGCGAGATACAAGGACTCGACGGTACCGGCATCCGTCCACCATCCTTCCAACAAGTCCCATGTCAGTGTGCCAGCCTTGAGGTAGGCGTTGTTGACGTCGGTAATTTCCAGTTCCCCCCTAGCCGATGGTTTGAGCGATCGGATGAACTCGAATACCTGTGGATCATAAAAATAAATGCCCGTGACGGCATATGGCGATCGCGGATGGAGCGGTTTCTCTTCGATCGTTACGACGCGGTCACCTTCCAAAACCGGCACGCCGAACCGTTGCGGATCCTTGACTTCTTTGAGGAGAATTTTGGCCCCTCTTTGCTGACGTCGAAAGTGATCCGCCGCCTTGGCGACGCTCCCCTGAATGATGTTATCGCCCAACACCACGCAGATGGGCTCCCCATCGGCAAAGTGCTCAGCCAACCGAAGCGCGTCGGCAATACCGCCTTCGCCTTCCTGATAGGTATAGTTGAGATGTTTGAGCCCAAACTCTTTCCCGTTCCCGAGCAATTTTAAAAAGTCACCCGCATTGTTCCCTCCCGTCACCAACATGATTTCCGTCACACCCGCATCGACCAGCGTCTGAATCGGATAATAGATCATCGGCCGGTTATAAATCGGAAGCAGGTGTTTGTTTGTGACCTTGGTGAGAGGCAATAACCTGGTCCCCAGCCCGCCTGCCAGCACAACGCCTTTCACTGCTGTACCTTCCTATTGCAAGTGGTCCCTGTTGTTTGCATCGGTTGCCGTTGGTTGGAACTGTAGAGCTTGACGATAACACGAAGGGATAAAATCACCACATGATATGCAAAAACTACGAAACGCCCTGAGAGAGATCGGGCTGAAAGCTGGGCACAAGTCGCTTGAGATCTTGAAGCAGTTCTTCTTCGTCGCTTTTGGGGAGCGTCGTCGGCAATGACTCCAACCATTCGCCTAGTTCGCCCACCGGGACAGGGGTCCCCACAGCTCGATGGATCTTCGGATGGGTGGTCGGCTCGGCCTGCTCGCTCTCCTCGAACAGCTCCTCGTACAATTTCTCTCCTGGCCGAAGCCCCGTAAAGGCGATGTCAACGTCTTTTCCAGGAACAAGGCCGGCCAATACGATCATGTTTCTGGCCAGATCGGCGATTTTGATCTGTTCCCCCATATCGAGGACGAACACTTCTCCTCCCCGCCCCATCACGCTTGCCTGAAGAACCAATTGCACGGCCTCCGGGATCGTCATAAAAAACCGCTTGATGTCCGGATGGGTGACGGTCACCGGGCCACCTTTTCGGATCTGCTCGGAAAACAGGGGCACCACGCTCCCATTGCTGCCCAACACGTTGCCGAACCGCACGACCGTAAATTTCGTGAGACCGGTGTGGTTGAACTCCCGCACCAAATGCTCCGCGATTCTCTTGGTGACGCCCATGACGCTCGACGGATTGACGGCCTTATCCGTTGAGATCAGCACAAAACGGTCAACGCCTGTTTTCAACGCGACTTCGGCGACCACGCGGGTCCCTAGGATATTGTTGCGGATCGCTTCCTTCGGGTTCAGTTCCATCAGCGGAACATGTTTGTGCGCAGCAGCATGAAATACAATGTCAGGGCCGGTTTGGCGGAATACTTCCGATACGCGGTCGAGCACGGTCACATCCCCGATGACAGGGAACAGCTTTACTTCCGGAAAGGCCGCTCGTAACTCCAGCAGGAGCGAATGGAGGGCATTTTCATACCGTTCGAACAAAACCAAGGCTTGCGGCTTGTGCCGGGCGATTTGCCTGCATAATTCCGATCCGATCGAACCTCCCGCCCCGGTGACGAGCAGCGTCTTCCCGGTGATGAAAGGGGGCAGTTCTTGGCGATCCGTTTGGATCGGCTCACGCTGCAACAAATCATCCAAATTCATCGGCCTCACTTGCTGGAGCAAGACCGAATCGCCCAGTAGACGCTTGACACTCGGCAAGGTCTTAATCGGAACCGTGCAGCCTTCGGAGGCAGCGAGAATTTTCTGTTTTACCGCCGTCGAAGACGATGGAATGGCGACGATGATCTCTTGGGCATCCAGCCTATCGGCCGCCTTCTTGGTATCGGTAATCGTCCCTACAACCGGAATTCCATGGATCCTTTTCCTCTGTTTGATCGGATCGTCATCCACGAACCCCACCGGACGGCAATCATAATTTGCGTCGGCCAACATGTCCCTGACCAATAGCTCGCCCGCATGTCCGGCACCGACGATCAACACGCGGCGCGCGCTCGGGCCGACGATCTGGATCCATTCCCGGAATCCCCGCACGGCCAACCGAATTCCCGCCAAATACAATCCGTTCAACAGACCGGTCAGGATGATCACTGATCGAGGATACTGCGTAATACCCCCGACAAGATGGATCACTCCATAAAACACCGCTGCGCTGCTCAGAGAGGCCAAAAGGATTTTGCCCAGATCGTGAAGACCGACATATCTCCAAAGCCCCCGCTGAATCCCAAACACCCATAAGCCGGCGCCGAATATCAGCAACACGGCGGGCACGTGATCCAACATGATCTGTTCATATTCGGGAGGAATATCACCTTCAAAGCGCAACGCAAAGGCGGTCAAATTGGCCGCCAGGATCAGAGCCAGCTGCGCACCGATAACAAGAGTCGTGCGATGGTCGAGCACCGTGCTCCCATACCGTCCGGCGACGGAATGGAATAATTTGACGACCGCCTGTTTCATGCGAGTCCTGATGTCCGAACGCGACGCTCCCGCTCCGCCAACATCATCTCGACGGCTTGGATCACACGATTCACGGGCAACTGTTGGAGACATTCGCTTAAACTGTTGATATGGCGGTCGCAGCCTTCGGCCAGGCACGGCACGCAGTCTCCTTCCCCTTGAAGCAGGTAGACATTCTCCAGCCGTTGGGATCCATGGGTTTTCCAGGGACTCTGAGCTGTGACAGGGAAGTTCTTCGGCCAGGGCCCCCACTTCACCGGATTTGACGGCCCAAATAGGACGACGGTCGGAGCACCGACGGCCGCCGCCATGTGACTTACAGCTGTGTCCGTGCCGACATACACGGCTGCGCGGCTGAGCAGATAACCGAGCGCCGGCAATGTCAGATGACCGACAAGATTCACCGCGTCCGGGAGTCTCTCGACCACTTGCTCACTGGAGGCTCGTTGATCCGACGCCCCGCCCGTCACCACCACCACAAACCTCTGATCGAGTAACCATCGCCCAAGCGCGACCCAGCCGGCCACTGACCAGGTCTTGTAGACAAACTTCGGCGAGACATGCAGGACGGCGTATCGTCGATGACTCTCTGCCCCCGGAAACCGGCGATGAACGGATGCCTCATCCTCATCTCTCCAGCTGACCACTGGCGTCCCCAAAGGTTTGATCCCCAATGGTGCAAGCAACCGCAGATTCATGACAACCGTATGGGTATATAAGTTATCGAACGGAATCCATTCATGGAGCAGGGTCCGTTTCCACCATGACTTGTTGTCCGGCAACAACGTTCCCACGCGATATCGCCCGGCTATCCAAGCGTGAAAGGTGGGGCGATCGCCGGCTAAGACCGAAAGTGCGACATCATAGCGACGCCGAATCGAGCGGAGCAATCTCAGATGTGTCCTGATCGGAGGGCGTTCGGGAATCGTCCAGATTCGTCGAATATCACGATTGGCGGATACAATATCCTGAGTCCCTTCGAAGACGAGCATATCGACCATCAGATGGGGCAACGCCGCCTTCAGCGAGCGAACCACCGGTGTGGATAAAAGCACATCTCCGATTCGACGCGTGCACACGACCAGCACGCTGTTCATTTCCCCCTTCATTTCGTAATCCGGATTTCGTCACCAGGACGATGGCCGGTCGGCATCAAAGATCACCTCGTTGATCGAGTCCAATGGCGGCTCGAACCGTCGACGAACGCAATAGATCGTCCAGGCGTTTTTGATTGTCAGGCAACCTCATGCGATCCTGCTCGGAATGCCATAAATGAAACACCGTCGCAGCCAGGCGGGCATTCTTATGCTTGACTCCGGCATGGAGGAGCCGAATAACTAAGTCAGAATCCTCCAGTCCCCATCCCTCGTAAGACTCGTCAAGACCGTTGACGCGAACCAAGTCGCTCCGCCAAACGGAGAGATTACAGGTCTTGATGCCTTTCCAACGATCCGGCGTCCACTTTCGAAACGGAGCATCGGGCAGATTGATCAGCGGAAGCACCCGATTGACTTCGCGCCGAAACCAGGACTGGATCCAATCGATTCCGCTCCACGTATGAATCGGCAGCTGCTGATGGAGGACGCGGTTCGTCAGCCCGGCCGAGAGCAACACACGATTCGATCCGAGGAAGTAACCTGGTTCGGCCAATTGCTTATGGACACGCACGAAATGGCGCGAGGGAACACAGTCACCGTCTGTGAAAATCACATAATCGGCGTCCGCCGACGCGACGGAGCAGTTGCGGATCGCGGCGGCTCGAAACCCCCGGTCCTCGTGCCAGACATGCGTCAGCGGAAACGGCGCGCGCCGTACAAATTGCCTCACGACCTCAGCCGTCTCCCCTTTCGACCCGTCATCTGCAACCACGAGCCCGAAATCGTGATCGCTTTGGCCGCAGTAACCTTCCAGTACGACCGCCAGCGCATCAGGGCGATTGTATGTCGTCACGATCACCGCTGTTTTCATCTCGACGGTGAGTCGCCACGGCGTCGAAGCGGCGCCTGTTTGGGGAGCGACCACATCTCTTGTTGTTCGAACCGCTTGGCATACCGATAAAACGTTCCCTCGAAATTTCCGAAGGCAATGACAAACCCGGCCCACCCATCCAGGAATCCTCGCTTCGCCACATAATGTTTGAGGAACGACCAGATGCCGTGAAATAACGCGGTCCCCATCGTCACTTTGTGATCGGCGAGCTTCAGCACCCCGAGCGACGAATACCGGTTGGCCTTTTTGACGACCTCTTCAAAGTCCCTAAATGGAATCTGCCAGATCGCATGTTCCAACCGGCCGACCGGTTTGGCAGTCAGTAATTCGTACCCTTCATGGACCGGGGATTCCACATATTTCATAGACCCTTTTCGAAACAATTGAGGCTGTCGGAAATTCGGATACCAGCCGGAATGTTCGATCCAGCGCCCCATGAAGTAATTCCGCCTCGGCACAAGATACGCATCGTGGGTGGGAATTCCAGAAAGGATCATGAGAACTTCATCACGGACCTCTGCGGTGCATTGTTCGTCCGTGTCGAGACTGAAAATCCACTCATGCGTACAGGCTTTGACGGCTTGATTCCGTAGATGGCCGAATCCCTGGAACGGAATCTGGACGACGCGAGCCCCCAAGTCTTGTGCAATCCGAGCCGTCTCGTCGGTACTGGCGGAATCGACCACGATGATTTCGTCGGCCCACAGCACACTGTTGATGGTATCGGCGATCTTCTTCGCCTCGTTGAAAGCGATGATATAAGCCGAAATATTCATGCCCTGGTATTCGGTTGTTGATCAGTCCCTGAATACATGAGACCGGAGAACAAGCAGTAAAACAGTTTCTCGGTATGGTCGTTGAGCGAGGGCTGGAAAAGACAGCTGATCGCGATGGTGACTACCAGACCTCTAGCGATCAATCCATACGTCGCATCGCCGGCAAGAGGCGCCGATCGCCATTGTTGCACAAAGAGCCAGACCAGTAGACAGAGTCCGAGTATTCCCACTTGTACCATGACCAAGAGATATTGATTGTGGGGATGAGTCGGAACAGGCAGGCCGATTTTTTGTACACGTGCGGCGTATGCTTGCGCAAACCCTCCGGTGCCGACGCCCATCAGAGGATGGTCCTGAATGATCTCGACAGTGTGGTAAAAAAACTCCATTCGTTCGGTAACACCATCATATGTAGCCGTCTGAGGACTCCATTGCGCGACACCAGTGGCGACAAGATCGATACGATCACGAAATGAGGTGGAGACCTGATAGGCCGTCGAAAATGTCACCGCGAGGACGATGACCGTCGCCACCATGCCTCGCCACCCAAAGTACATATGGAAGGCCACCATGGCAAGTCCGGCCAGCACCACATACCCGGTTCGGCCTTGCACCATCAGTAAAACATTGATCGCCGCCAAGCTTGCGGTCCCCGCCCATCCCCATTTTACCCATCTGCGTGAGGACTTCCAGGCCAACACCCCGAACAACAGCACACCGAATGCCATGAG
>JACZDD010096162.1_pt1 | contig 13034 bp, 12 predicted proteins | sample 8641771 | NCBI WGS metagenome assembly JACZDD01 (sample SAMN15324614, study PRJNA640507) | soil metagenome | isolation source: intercropping peanut in the second line | place: China: Luxin town, Laibin City, Guangxi Province | collected 2019-07-25 | depth 10cm m | reverse complement strand
TCGAACTCCCACAGCGTCACATCGCGCCCCGCGCGAGCACACGTGAGCGCCAGCGCCGTTCCCCAAGCGCCTCCGCCAAGCACTGCAATGCGTTGGAAGTTCATGCTACTGGCCCAACCCGCGCGGTCATTTATATGCCGCCGTGCGGCGCCGCGCCCCCTCGGCGGCAGCGATTTCATCCAGCGGCCAGCGTGCGCGCGGCGCGACGTCCAGCGTGTCAGTTAGGCCGAGCGCCAGCCTTTCACAGCCGGCCCAGGCGATCATTGCACCGTTGTCGGTGCAAAGATCGAGCGGCGGTGCGACAAGGGTTGTGCCCACCTCGAAAGCCAGGCGGTTGAGCGCGCGCCGGATCGACTGATTGGCGGCGACACCGCCGGCCGCAACCAGCGCCGAGGGCGTGCCAAAGCGCGTGCGGAACAGCCGCAGACCCGCGCGCAGGCGATCGAACACGACATCGACGATCGCCTGCTGAAAGCCGGCGCAAAGGTCGGCGACGTCCTGATCGCTGAGCGGGGCGATCCTTTCGGCCTCCAATCGCAATGCGGTCTTCAGCCCGGACAACGAGAAATCGGGCTCCTTGCGGCCGTGCATCGGTCGCGGCAGTTCGAAGCGTGTCGGGTTGCCGCGCAGGGCTTCTCTTTCGACTTCCGGTCCACCCGGATAGCCAAGGCCGAGCAATTTTGCGGTCTTGTCGAAGGCTTCCCCGATTGCGTCGTCCTGCGTGGTACCGAGGCGCACATAGTCTCCAACGCCGCGCACGGCGAGGATCTGGGTATGACCGCCTGAAGCAAGGAATAGGCAATAGGGAAACGGCGTGTTGTCTGTCAGCCGTGCGGTCAAAGCATGCGCTTCAAGGTGATTGACGGCGATCAACGGTTTGCTTTTCACGAGCGCAATCGCTTTCGCCGTTGTCAGCCCGACGATGACCCCGCCGATCAATCCAGGGCCGCCGGCTGCCGCGATTGCGTCGATGGCATCATAGCTACAGTTGGCCTGCGCCATGGCCCTGCCGATAATGCCGTCCAGCGTCTCCACGTGAGCCCGCGCGGCGATCTCGGGCACCACGCCGCCGAAAGCGGCGTGCTCGCGCACCTGCGAGAGGATCACGTTGGATAAGATCTTGCCGCGGCCATCCTCGAAACGCTCGACAACCGCCGCCGCGGTCTCGTCGCAGGTCGTTTCAATTCCGAGGACGATCATGATTCCTCATCTGAATCTGCCGCGTCAGGCAGGCGAGGTGACGGCAGCTTAAATAATAGCTAGTCCTGACGACAGGGCCGCCCCAGTTCCGGCCTAGCATTGCGAGGTTATATGGCGCAATCCAGAGCGTCCTTGCGCATCGGCACGCGCGGCAGCCCGCTCGCGCTGGTGCAGGCACGCATGGTGCGCTCGCGCCTCGCGATCGCCTCGGGGCTAGAGGAGGGCGCGATCGAGCTTGTCGTCATCCGGACCACCGGCGACACGATACAGGACCGGACCCTGGCGGAGGAGGGCGGCAAAGGATTGTTCACCAAGGAGATCGAGGAGGCGCTCCTCGACAAGCGTGTGGACCTCGCTGTGCATTCGGCAAAAGACATGCCGACTATACTGCCCGATGGGCTCGTCCTTGCAGCGTGCCTTGAGCGCGAAGACCCGCGCGATGCCTTCATCAGCCGCAAGGCGCATTCGCTTTCAGAACTGGCGCGCGGCGCAAGTCTTGGCACAGCTTCGCTGCGCCGGCAGGCGATCGCCAAGCGCGCGCGTCCGGACCTTCGCATCCTGCCGATGCGCGGCAATGTCGAAACGCGGCTCCGCAAGCTTGATGCTGGCGAAGTCGATGCGACAATACTCGCACTCGCCGGGCTTAAGCGCCTCGGTCTTTGCGGTCATGCCACCGCCGTTATGAGCGCGGAGGAATTTCTGCCGGCGGTGGGCCAGGGCGCAATCGGCATCGAAACACGCGAGGACGATAAAGGCGTGCGTGATATTCTCGCCCGTGTTGATCACGGCGATACGTCGGCGGCCATTATGTGCGAACGCGCATTCCTCGGCGCGCTTGACGGTTCCTGCAGGACTCCGATCGCCGGTCATGCGACGTTGTCCGGCGACGCCGTACAGTTTCGCGGATTAATTGCGCGTCCAGACGGGAGCGCAGCGCACGACATCGCCGGCACCGGCAAACGCAAGGATGCCACCACTATCGGCGCCGAGGCGGGGCGCGAGCTCAAGCACCGTGCGGGACCAGGATTTTTCGATTGAATCATGCGTGTCGTCGTCACCCGCCCGCAAGCCGATGGTGAGCGCACCGCAGCCACGCTGGAAGCGCTCGGGCACGAGGTGCTGGTGGCGCCGTTGATGCGGATCGACCCGGTCGCCGCCAATCTTGCCGGGACCTGGAGCGCAATTGTGATAACGAGCGCGAATGCGTTGCAAGCGGCTCCCGATACGGCTGATAAAACGCTGCCGGTGTTTGCCGTCGGCGATCGGAGTGCAGAGGCAGCGCGCCGGGCCGGATTTGCCAAGGTGAGCTCCGCGAACGGTGATATCAAAGATCTCATACGATTGGTCGCCGCGCGCACCGTCGGCGCGAGGGCTCCGCTGCTCTATCCCGCAGGCGAGGAACGCGCCGGCGATCTTGTCGCGCAACTGGCGGCATGCGGCATCGATGCCGAGATGAAGATCGTCTATCGAGCTGTCGTGGAAGCCTTTCCGCCGGTCCTCGCTGCCGCCCTCGAATCCGGTGATGTCGATGCCGTGCTGCATTTTTCCCGGCGCAGCGCCGAACTCTTTGTTGAAGGCGCCAGAGCATCGGGTGTCGCCGGTCCGGCCCAGGATGTGCGACATCTTTGTCTTTCGTCGCAGGTTGCCGAACCGCTTATCGGCGCGAGCCGTATTGCCGTCGCCGCCCGCCCGGAAGAGGCGGCTTTGATCGCGCTTTTGCGTGCCCCGCCAGCTTGATTGTTGGCGTGCAAAGGCCAATTGCGTTATTTCCTGTATGGCGGGGTTGAGCCGATTCGTTGAAGGAAGCGCGCATGTCCGACAAGCGCACAACTCCGGACCCTGCCGAAGGCGCCCGCCGCCGCAAAAGGCCGGCTCCGACCATCGATCTGACGGCGACCGACGTTTCGGCGTCATCCCCGCACCATGAAACTGATGCGGCCGAGCATCTGCCACGCGACGAACACCCTTCCACGGAGGCGCCCGAGCATGTGGCTGAAAGCCCAGTGAGCAACGGCCCAACACCACGGAATTGGGCGATGGTACGCCAGATGTTTTTCGCGGGACTTGGCGGCGCGGCGATCGTCGCACTTGTTTTCTTCGGAGTCTGGATCGCGGGACTTGTGCCGGCCCGCCACGCCAGTCCCGCCGATGCGGCGACGGCTTCAGTTGCGGCGCTCAACGAGCGTCTTGCAAAAATCGAATCCTCTATTGCAAAAACCTCGGCAAGCGATCCCGGCGTTTCCGAAAGACTGTCGGCGGCCGACAATGCCGTAAAATCGCTCGGCATTGCGTTGACGGCGCTCAATAAGCGCAGTGACGAGGCTGCCGCGCGAGCCGACGCGGCCGACAAGGTCATTACGGAATTGCGCGACGGCGTGCAGGGGCTCAGCAGAAATACATCGACCAGTCTATCTCCGGCCGACGTTGAGGCTTTGCAAAAGCGTCTGGCTACGCTTGAGCAGGCGGTGAGAAGCACTACCGGCGACAAGGCGGCCCGGCTTGCGCTGACAGCCTCCGCGCTGCGGGATGCAGTCATCCGTGGTGCGCCTTTCACCGCGGAGCTTGAGGAGGCACGGGTTCTCGGTGCGGATGAAAAGCATTTGGCGCCGCTTGCATCTTTTGCAGCGAACGGCGTGCCCAGCGCGGCAATTCTGGCCCAGGAATTGCGCGCGTCGATTCCGGCTCTGGCGAAGGCGTCGGGTGCGCAGGCGCCCGGTGGCGATTTTCTTGATCGGCTGCAAGCCAACGCCAGCAAGCTCGTTCGTATTCGACCGGTGGGCGCGCCTGCGGGCGATGATTCTTCGGCCGTGGTGGCGCGGATCGAAGTCGAGGCGGCGCATGCCGATATCGACGGAGCTCTGGCCGACCTGGGGAAACTCGACGCGACGACGCGGGCGTTGGCGCGCGACTGGATTGTCAAAGCGCAGTCACGGCAGGCCGCAATAGCCGCCGCTCGCCAATTTGCCGCCGACACAATGCACGCGCTCGCCAAGCGATGAGGCCGGGATGATCCGGGTCGTCCTATTTTTGATTTCGGTTTTGGTTATTGCCTGGGGATTTGCCTGGGTCGCTGACCGTCCAGGCGAGATCGCAATTACCTGGATGGGTTATCGCATCGAAACGTCGGTGATGGTTGCCGCGCTCGCCATCGCAGCCCTTGTGCTTGTGATCCTGGCGATCTGGTCGATCGTGCGCATGATTTTGCATTCACCCGAGCAGGTGTCGTTGTTTTTACGTCATCGGCGCGCCATCAAAGGCTACCTCGCCATCAGCCGTGGCCTCGTCGCGGTCGGTGCCGGCGACTTGCGCCTGGCGCGCCGGTCCGCCGACGAGGCGGCGCGGCTTTCGCCGGGCGATCCGCTCGCGCTACTGCTGACCGCGCAGTCGGCACAGATGGCCGGCGACACTGTCACGGCCGAGCACGCCTTCCGCGACATGAGCATGCGCGACGATACGAAGCTGCTCGGGCTGCGCGGTCTCTACATCGAGGCGCAGCGCCGCAACGACCTGAATGCGGCGCGGCTCGCGGCTGAGGAAGCAGCAACGACGCAACCCGGCGTGGTGTGGGCGGGGCTGGCCTTACTGGAATACCGTTGCGCCGCTAAGGACTGGTCGGGCGCGCTCGATGCGCTCGATCACATAAAAGGCGCACTGGAAAAACCGGACTTCCGCCGCAAGCGCGCCGTCCTGCTGGTTGCCCGCGCGCAGGCCCTCGAAAACATCGATCGCGATACATCGCGCGCGCTCGTGCTCGAATCCGTCAGGCTCGCGCCGGATCTGGTTCCGGCAGCGGCGCTTGCCGGACGGCGGCTCTCCGAAGCGGGTGACGTGCGCAAGGCGAGAAAAATTCTGGAAGCAGCTTGGGCGATCAATCCGCATCCAGACATCGCCGAAAGCTATGCAAATGTCCGGCTCGGCGACAGCGCGCGCGAGCGGCTGACGCGCATGCAAAAACTCGCCGAGAAGGTTCCCGGGCAACTCGAGGGCGCGTTGGCGGTAGCGCGTGCAGCGCTCGATGCGCGTGAGTTTGCGACCGCGCGGGCAGCGCTCGCACCTTATGTCTCAGCACCGACACGCCGTGTCGCTACTCTGATGGCGGAAATCGAAGAGGCGGACCAAGGCGATCAAGGGCGCGTCCGCGAATGGATGGCGCGTGCCATGCGCGCGTCCGGCGATCCTGCGTGGACGGCTGACGGCGCGGTTGCCGACCACTGGCTGCCGGTGTCGCCGAACGGACGACTCGATGGATTCGAATGGAAAGTTCCACTTGAGGAGATCGGTGACGCGACGCCGGTGATCGAAGCCACACCTCCCGCTGTCGAGGCAATCGCACTCCAAGCACCGGAAACGAAGCCCAGCACCGAACCGGTACAGCCTCCACGCAAGGCCGCCAAATCAAAGGCATCGGACAAACGAAAGCCGGTCGAACCTGTAATTCCGCTTGTGCATGCACCGGACGACCCCGGACTGGACCCCGGCTCAGATGGTGATCCGGTGCCGGAAATGCCGGCGTCACGCGAGAGCGACGTCTGGCAGCGATTGCGCAGACTGTTCCGCTGACTGCCGGAAGACCGACAAGGGTCGTATTGCTTGCCAATTGTGGGCCGCATCGATATCAGTGGCGCGGTTTTCAGCCGGCGTAGCTCAGCGGTAGAGCATCCGCTTCGTAAGCGGGTGGTCGGGGGTTCAAATCCCTCCGCCGGCACCATTTTTATGGATTGATGGCCATCTGGCATTTCGCTCGACAAGGTAAATTGGGCGAAGTTCGTGCGCGCGCACAATTGCTTGAATTGGTGCGGTAATTTATGATCCAGCGACGTGGTTGGGGCCGGGGTGTCTACAGGCGTGCGGAATTAGACCTGTCAATCTCCTGCACCGATAACGTAAGATATTGCGCAGAGGGATCAGTCACTTCCGCCTGTAGAGTAGCCCCATGGCCAGACCAGCCGTTATTCTCGTTGGTGCCGATAAAGGTGGCGTTGGGAAGACAACCGTCGCCCGCACCTTGATCGACTATTTTGGCGCGCATCAGACGCCAACCCGCGCCTTCGATACGGAAGCGCCGCGTGGCACGCTCAGGCGTTTTCACCCCGATCTGACCGAAGTGGTCGATGTGACCTCGGTCTCCGACCAAATGAAGATCTTCGACACGCTGGGCAGTGCCGATGCCAAGGTGACAGTCATCGATGTGCGTGCCGGCCTGTTGTCATCGACGCTCCAGGCGCTCACTGAAATCGGATTTCTGGAATCGGCGAAGAAAGGTCAGATTACCTTTGCGGTGTTCCACATTCTCGGCCCGTCGATTGCCTCGCTGGAAGAAATCGCCGAGACGGCACGCGTCGTTGGCGACGCCAACTACTTCCTGGTGAAGAACTTCGTAAATAACACGACATTCTTCGAATGGGATCCGGCGACCTACAATTCATACTTCAAGAAGATCAAGGGCGCCGAAGAGATCACGATCCCGAAGCTCAATGAGATGGCCTACGAGCAGGTGGAAGTGGCGAGCGTGCCGTTCGTTTCGTTTGTCGGCAACAAGGGGCCGAAAAGCGAAGCAGCAAACTATTCATTCGTTCTTCGGGGTTACGTGCGCCATTGGCTCGGTAACGTCTGGGGTGAATTCGACAAGGTCAAGCTAGTCGATCTTGTCTCGCCGAAGATGGAAAGCAACGTCCGTCAAGTCGCCGGCTAACATCGATCAAAGTCGCGCCAGGTCAGCGCGCGGCATCCGGTCAGGTGATGTCATTTCACAGCTCCATCACCATTGTCGCATCGCCACGACCCCGCGTAGGGAAAACGTTGGTCGCTCGGCTGCTGACCGACTTCCACCAGAGTGAGAACCGCAAGGTTGTTTCGTTCGACCTCAATTCAGGCGAACGGACACTCTCGCAATTTTTGCCAGAGCAGACGGTCGCGGCATCCGTTCGTGATGTAAACGGACAGATGGCTCTGTTCGATAGGCTGGTAACCGACGATGACACGACCAAGATCATCGATCTCGGGCATGAATCGTACGAATCGTTTTTCACGCTGGCGCAGCAGATCGACTTTATTGAAGAAACCCGGCAACGGTCGGTTGCAGTCGCGATCCTATTCATGGTGACGCCCGATCAGACGTCCGTTACAGCGTACCGCAATCTGCGGGATCGATTTCCGCGTGCGATGCTGGTGCCGCTTCACAACGAAATGCTCGGATCAGCGCAACATCGCGACAAGTATCCGATCTCCGGAAGCGGCGCACTCACCGTCAAGTTGCCGGCATTGGCTCCGGGCCTGCGCAAGCTGATCGACAGCCCGCCGTTCTCATTCGCAGATTCGAATATGGGCAATGCAACGGATATTCCGCTCGATTCGCACATCGAATTGCAGCGCTGGTTACGTCGAATTTATCTCGAATTCCGCGAGCTCGATTTGCGCCTTCTATTGGCCGACCTGAGTTCATCGATCCGCTTTGGGTCGTAAACGGCCGATTCCCGGGGTTTCCCGGCAAAACTGACCTTCCAAAAAAATTGGGAACACAGATCATTCTGGCGCGTTTGTCTCGCCAGACTTCCCTACGTTTGCAACCGGGCTCTAGGAGGTACGCCATGTGGCTCACGCTGTTTTGCGTCGTCATCAGCATCTCCCTCGGCCTCGCCTTGGGGGCGATGGTTGTTGATTCCTACGAGGAGAACGCTCGGCCTTGACCACCGAGGAGTGGGAAAAGGCTCAGGCGGCCGGATGGCCGCCTGCTTTTTGCCTGAGCAAGCATTCCGGAACTTTGTAATAATGCGGGCATGCCGCGGCCGATAATGCTGTCGAGGCGCTTCGCGCCTCTGTTCTGGTGCCAGTTTTTTGCGGCCTTCAACGACAATTTTCTAAAGACCGCTCTGGTCTTTGTCGTTTTGTTCCATCTGAACGCGCGCGATGCCGAGGTCCTGATCACGCTCGCAAGCGCGATATTCATTGCGCCGTACTTTTTTCTATCGGCCCTCGGCGGTGAAGTGGCAGATCGTTACGACAAGGCGGTGGTCGCCCGACGCCTCAAATTCATCGAAATTTTTGTGGCCGCGCTGGCGGCGTGGGGATATGTGCAGGCTTCACTCCCTCTGCTGTATGTCGCGCTGTTCGGTTTCGGCACTCTCGCGGCGCTGTTCGGGCCCATCAAATACGGGATCCTTCCCGACCACTTGCGACGCGAGCAACTGCCAACTGGCAATGCGCTGGTGGAAAGCGCCACCTTTGTTGCCATTCTCCTAGGAACCATCGCCGGCGGCCTCGCCGCCCATGGCGAAAGGAGCCACGCCCTCTTTGCGGCATTGGTCGTGGGTTTTGCGATCGCGTGCTGGTTATCGGCGCGGTTGATTCCGACGACCGGCGAGGGCGCGCCGAATTTGAAGGTCTCGGCCAACATCGCCACTTCGACGGCCGAAATGGTCCGTCATTTGCGCGCCGATCCGCGACTGTGGTGGGGCGCGATGGTGACGAGCTGGTTCTGGCTGGTCGGCATCGTCGTGTTGTCGCTGTTGCCGCCGCTGATCAAGATTCTCATCGGCGGAAACGAAGGCACGGTCACAACCTACCTTGCAATATTCACGGTTGCGGTTGGCGCCGGTTCCGGTATCGCGGCGGCAATCGCGCGCGGCCGGATCGTGCTCAGGACGACGCTTGCCGGCGCCGTGCTGATCGGCGTCTTCGCAATTGACCTCGGCGCTGCGACACTTGGTGCGATCCCGATTGCGTCGCCGCAAGGGCCAACCGTGGTCTTGAAGCCGGCCCTTGGCACTCGCACGGCCGTGGATCTGTGCGGGCTCGCTATTGCGGGCGGGCTTTTCATTGTGCCGGCTTTTTCCGCCGTGCAGGCCTGGAGTGGTGTGGACTACCGCGCACGCACCATCGCCGCAGTCAATGTGCTCAACGCGGCGTTCATGACCGCTGCGACGATCCTCGTGGCGGTCATGCAGAAATTCGGAGCGACCGTCCCCGTTCTATTCATGCTGATCGGCGCGATGACGCTTCTGGTTGCGCTGGCGATCTGGAAGACGATGCCAAAATCCGGGTAGTTCACTTCCGCATCTTCAACACTCGGTCGACCATCTCCCCGGCAACGCCAAGATAGTTCGCCGGATCGACCAGCTTTTCCAGTTTCTTGCGGTCGGCGTACCTGGCGATCTCCTTGTTCTCCGCGAGCAGATCGATCAAGGGTCGCCCGGTCTTCACGACGTCGCGACAGATGTCGTAGACAAGGTCGTGCGCCTTGTTGCGACCAAGCTCCGCCCCCAGACCCATCATCACCGCTTCAGACATGATCAATCCTTTGGTGATGTCGAGGTTTTCGCGCATCTTTTTCTCGTTGACCTGAAGGCCCTCGACTAAGAAGCGCGTTTGGGCGAGCGCGCCCGCCGACAGCATGAAGATCTCCGGCAGCGCGATCCATTCGATTTCCCAAGGTCCGGTCGCGCGCTCGTGATCCTCGACCTGCGCCTCCAGCAAGGCTGCAACGAGCTGGCGTACCATTGCCGTCTGCGCGGTGATGTAGACCGATGAAATCGGATTGCGCTTCTGCGGCATTGTCGATGACGAGCCGCGACCGGCGTGGAACGGCTCGTAGACCTCTTCGACTTCGGTCTGCATCAATAGCTTCACGTCGAATGCGATCTTGCCGCAGCTTCCAGTGACGAGCCCGAGGAAGCATCCGACCTCCGCGATGCGGTCACGCACCGTGTGCCAAGAAATCTCCGGCTGGCCGAGCTTAAGCTCCTTCATAAGCTCGTCCTGCACCTTCAGGCCATCCTTGCCGAGTGAGGACAGGGTTCCGGCGGCGCCGCCAAATTCGCCGACGAGCACGCGCGGCTTCATGTCCTTCAGGCGCTGCTTGTGCCGCTCGAACGCAGCCAGCATCGTCGCCATCTTGTATCCGAAGGTGATCGGCACAGCCTGCTGCAGGTTGCTTCGCCCGGCCATCGGCGTGTCGCGGTACTTTTTCGCAAGCGCGGCTAGGCCATTGCAAATTCCATCAATGTCCTTCTCGACGATCGCGAGCGCTTCGCGGATCTGCAATATCGTGGCGGTATCGGTGATGTCTTGCGTAGTGGCGCCCCAATGCGACCATTCTCCGAGCCCATCTTTGCACAGCTTCACCAGCTGCTGGACGACCGGCAGAACCGGGTAGCCAATCTTCTCGGTGGCGTCCTTCAGTTTCGCCATGTCGATTTTATGGACCGAGCAATGGCGCACGATTTCAGCGGCGGCTTCCTTCGGAATGACGGCGAGCTTTGCCTGCGCGCGCGCAAGTGCCGCTTCGAAATCGAGATATTTCTGCACCCGGCTTTCATCCGAGAAGACATTCCGCATCGCTTCTGTCGTGAAGATGTCGCGGAATACTACGGAATCGAGGATCGTTGAGGGCATTCGATATTCTCCTGTCGGTTGCACGTTAGCCGTTCGGCCCGCCCGATCAAGCGCATGCCGCGGCCGGGTGCCGCGCGCACGCGCCGTTGCGGCTCTCCGAGGGCGTTGCTACGCTGATTCAAACGACTTCAAGCAAATAAAGCGGGAGGATCAGCTATGCCGATGTCCATAGATCGTCGCCAGCTTCTCGGCGGCAGCGCAGCTGTAGGTTTGGCCGGCGCATTTCCACGCCACGTGCGGGCACAGGAGCCGCGGACGAAGATCCGCGTTGGTCTGGTCCGACTCATCTCCTCGGGTCCGATCTTCATCGCCGAGGCAAAAAGCTTTTTCGAAAAGGTCAATCTCGACGTCGAGCTGAAATATTTTGCGGACGGCGCCCTGGCGATGCCCGCACTCGTAGCCGGCGAACTCGACCTCACGGCTTCTACGCTCAATGCAGGCCTGTTCAACGCGGTTGCGAAAGGCGCGCCCTACAAATTGATCCTCGATCGGGGCATCGAAAAGCCTGGCTCGGGCTCGATGACGATCGTAGCCAGCAACGCGATGCACGAGGCGGGCTACACCTCAACCGACAAGGCCGAGCTGCTTAAAGGCAAGAAGATCGCCATCCAGGCGCCGGGCAGCATTGATCAATATCTGTTCGGGCGCGCCGCCGAAAAAGCGGGCCTTGACCCAACGCAGGATCTCAATTGGTCGAGCGGCATGCCTTACCCCGACATGATCAAGCTGATGGGTGCGGGACAGGCGGATGCCGCCAACATTCCGGTCCCGCTCGCGTTCCTTGCCGAGAAGAACAATGTCGGAAAAATCATCGGCGCCGGTTCCGATATCGAGCCCAATGCTCAGCTCGCTTGCTGGGTCATGTCCTCGAAATTCCTCGCCGAGAACAAGTCTGCGGCTGTGCGCTTCGCGATGGTGCATACCTATGCCGGCCGTTTGTTCAACAAGGCGGCGGCGGCGAAGGATGCCGACGTGATCAAGATCATCTCGGATGCCACCAAGGTGCCGGGGCCGCTGATCGAGCGCGCAGCGCCGCGCTGGACCTGGTTCGACGAGAAAGGGATGCCCAACGTCGAATCCTGCGTCGAGCAAGGCAAGTTCTGGAACAAGATCAAGCTGGTGAATGCTACCGTCACGAAGGAGCAGCTGTTTGACTTGTCGCCGGCGACGGAAGCCGATGCGAGGTTGAGCAAGAGCAATCCTTTCACCTGATCGTCGTCAGTAGTTATGCCGGCGGTTGCGATCGAGTTCGACGATGTGGGGCTGACGTTCGCGCCAGCGTCCGCTGCACCCACGACTGCACTCGAGGCGGTGAGCTGCGGTTTTGAGCCCGGCAAGGTCACTGCACTAATCGGCCCCAGCGGTTGCGGCAAGAGCACGCTGCTGCAGATCGCACGTGGCTTTCTTGAGCCAACGCGCGGGACGTTGCAATTTCTCGAACGCACGAACGGTAAAGCGACGGTGCGGCCGGCGATGTCCACAGTTTGGCAGGCCTTCAATCTGTTTCCGTGGTTAACCGTCATCGACAATGTCGCCTTTGGCCTCGATCTGGCCGGCGTTGCAAAGAGCGAGCGCGACGCGCGGGCGCGTCGTGCAATCACCGCTGTCGATCTCACCGGCTTTGAAGATCGGTATCCACGCCAACTGTCGGGCGGCATGCGCCAGCGGGTCGGGCTCGCCCGCGCGCTCGTGATGGAGCCGGAGGTCCTGCTGCTCGATGAGCCTTTTGGCGCGCTCGACGCGCAGACCAGGCTCGTCCTGCAGGAACAACTTGCGCGGTTAGTGGAAACCAGCGGCACCACCGCGATCCTCGTCACGCACTCGATCGAAGAGGCGATTCTGCTCGCCGATACGATCTTGGTGATGACGGCGCGGCCGGGCCGTATCGCCGCCCGCATCGAGGTCGAGTTGCCGCGGCCGCGCAGCGTTGCAACCACGCGCGATCCAGGCTTTTCAGCGTTGTTTGGCCGGATCTACGAGCTGCTGCGTGACGAAGTCATGCGCGCGATGGTCGGCGGGCAGGGCGGGGCCCCATGAGCGTATCCCCGCTTACAAAAGACGATGCGCCCGTGCGGAGGAAGCCGTACGCATTGCTCGACGATCCGCGCGTGCTTGGCTGGGGCTCGATCATTCTGGTTCTGGTCGTCTGGGAGGTGGTCGCGCGCCTGTTTAATGTCTCGGCACTGTATTTGCCGCGGCCCTCCCAGATCGTGGTCGCGCTGGTCACATTATTCGGAAGCGGCGGACTTGCCTACGATCTCGGCGTAACGCTGTGGCGTATTTTTGCAGGCTTCGCGATTGCCCTGGTGAGCGGAACGCTGCTCGGCCTGTGGATCGCGACGTCTTTCCGTGCACGCGCGGTGGCGGATATGTTCATTGCCGCGCTCTATCCGCTTCCGAAAATCACGCTGATTCCACTCCTGATTATCTGGCTCGGGACAGGC